>Ga0075154_10002425_pt1 | contig 12204 bp, 12 predicted proteins | sample JI71714BDNA_FD_70965 | JGI IMG/M metagenome (GOLD analysis project Ga0075154, IMG submission 70965) | Wastewater effluent complex algal communities from Wisconsin, to seasonally profile nutrient transformation and Carbon sequestration -... | ecosystem: Engineered > WWTP > Effluent > Algae... | reverse complement strand
CTGAGAAATTTGTGGTTACTAAATCAGATAAAAAAGGATCGGCGGTCAAGGTTTTTAATGACTGTAGAAAAGATGCTCGTTCAAGTCCAAACGCAAATGCCAGTCATTCGAAGGATTATCCATCAGACAAAAAGGAACGTTTGAGTGGTTCGGTCCTGAATCGATCGGTAGAGTTCTGCGCGGATTCTAAAGACATTTGCATTCTCCAACACAAAAATATTCTACAAAAATCTTGTGGGCCCAAAAGCAAGACGAAAGAGGCTCATACCACTGAGATCGGACTCATAGATCAAAATTCATCCAGAGCAAAGAAAGTCTCCAAAGCTGTTGTTACGACGACGAGCTCAGCAGCCTTCGCAAACGATGAAAAACTCAAATGCCCTCGTGAAAGCAAGCAACCAGAGATTAAAGGGGTAAATAATTCTGCTTTTACCATCTCGGATACAAACTTGACTCATACTTCAGTGCCAAAGGATTCAACTTCAACCTGGCCAGAGTACTATGCTCAACCCAATTTGTCTATTCGACAAAAGCTTGAAGTTCTAAATGAGGTTGTACAAAGCACCGATCAAAGCATTAGATCTTTTGGGACAGTTTTCAACAAATCTTTTAGACGTGAGCACCTTACTGGGACACGGTCTCATAGAAGCATTAGCTCACGTAACACTCTCAATGATCTTGAAATTATTGACTCCAAACAAAAATCCGCATTGGAATACCGAGACAGTTACAACCATAACATGTTGCCAGATCAGAATAGTGAATTGAGAAAGAAACATGAGAAGAGTGGCGACATCGAAAAATCCAATTCTACACCATTTACAAATCCTCTCGGAAATCCTGCCGATATTTCAGGAATAGAAAACGGTTCATTGATTACAAACTTAAAGGATAGCTCTAACTGTTTCCAAAATACCACAAAGCAAGAACGGGTTAGCACTTCAAACCGTGTCTGCCAGGAAAAGGCCGTTATGATTGCTCAAATGAATGATGAGCAAAATTCAGGAAACGGAGTCCCTAGGCTTGGAGAATGCAGAATTTCTCGTGTTAATGCAGTTGATCCATCAAATCTACAGATTAAAGGGACAGCTTTACCCCTTAGTATAGCCGAAAATACATCTCAGCATCAAATCTTTGGCCAACACTACATCGCACAAACAAAAGTCGATGTCCCTAACACTACGAGTGAAGTCGAAGTTAAATGCAACGACTTCAACATTCAGGAGATATTATTTGCTTCACCCCCTCCTACAAGTTCCAAGACTCGAAATGAAGAAACTGGGAATCAACATATGATCAACAAAACCGAATTTGGAGTATCGTCCCCAGTATCTCTTGTATCGTCATGCTATTCGCAACCATCTATCTGTACCGTTCGAGTTATGGAAGTGAAAAATACAACTCTATACGAAAACAATACCAAAGAGCAAACTGTAGCCACACCGGGAAATAATCGAAGCATCGTTCAAGCACTCTCGCCTGACGATATTCTTCCATCAAATAGTTCTTTTTGTAGCATTCCTCCCAAGTCATTAGAAACTGAACTCAAAAGCGACAATATTGAATGCACTAGAACTCAAATCCAAAACCCATCCATCGTGAAACTCACTAACGAAAATCTATCAAATAATCATACTATCCAGAATATCGGAGCTATGGCACATGATTCAGTAAAAGACGTTGACAAATCTAGGAGCAAACCAATTGACCTAGACGAAAATGAAGCCTCTAAGATTCGTCTAGGAGAAGGTTCAGGTGGTATTATACATACCCAACCAAGTGGCTATTCGATGTCTTTGATTATGACTCAAAATACGGAGCTAAAGGAGCAAATCAAAAGGCTTGAACTATTCTTGGAATCCACTCATCAAGAACATAAGATAAAGATTGAAAATATCAATCTAGAAGCGAGCAAACGGTACGTAATTTCCACACAATACTTGATTTTTACCAATATTTCCTAAGTTTTTGTAAAGATTTCAAGCTCTGCATGAAGATTTCATGAAAAAAAATCACGATCACTTAGAAGCGATGAAATGTATAGACTCGCTCGTGCTCCCAAGTATAGTAAACATGTGTGACAAAGCTACAAACACCAACAATGTGGTGGAAGACGCAGAACGTAACACCATAAATGGTACCCGAAGCTTCTATCTGAAAAAGATTAAAGAAATGGAATATAAACACAAAAAAGAAGTGGAGGCACTTAAAGTAACAGCGCGGAATAGTCTGTCTGCGAAGAGTACAACAAGTGGGCCTAACGTTCTGCCAAAAGGATATAAATTCGCAAGGGCTTCTTCAACCTCTAAACCAAATGATGTGAACAAACGAGCTCCTGCCAATCTGCCTGCAAATGATAAAGAGATGGTGGAATTGATCAACAAATGTGAAAGTTTGCAAAACGAAAATGTAGACTTGCATAAAGCGATCACCGAACTAAAAGAAAAGGTACGATACTTCAGCCCATATTACGTTTTTCTCTCAATGTCTTTGCTTGACATTGATTCGTTTTCGCTGTACAGTTGCCGCAAAGTTTACCATCGTATACTGCTGATCGTGATAGAGAAAATCTAGACAATGCGATACTTCAGCAGGAGCTTGAGCGCTACAGACAAGAAAATGCAGTGCTTTTATCCAAAATTGATCATTTGAGAAGTTCAAATGCGAAGATTCCCCCAACTGCTGAAGGAAATCATATAAACTGTGATTTTAACTCAATAGTCGGTAAGTTGGCTGAAAAGCTCGCTGATGTTGAAAAGAACATGAAGAGACGAAAGATTAATCTACAACTTGCGGTTTTGGAAGTCAAGAGAAGTATCAACAAAGAAAACCAGATGCTTCGGGAAATTCACCAAAAGGAGTTGCAAGAAGCACAAACTCGCACAGCTTATTTTTAAACCGTCAGACTATTACCTATTTGAATTGAATTTATGATAGATCTCGTTGCTGCGGTTTCCCTACGCTATAAGAGATCTCTCTCGAGCTACCAGTCTACTTTCGATCACGCTTGAAAGCCTACTGTGCCATTGTTTTCTTCTTTTCGGCCTCTGACACAATAACGAGTGCTTTCATAACACTGTCAGGCATGAGAGAAATTGAATCAATGCCTTCTTCTACTAGAAAAGCTGCGAACTCAGGCTTATCTGAAGGAGCCTGTCCGCATAGTCCAACAGGACGTCCATATTTATGAGCGCCTGATATCGCCATTGAAATTGAACGAGTTACTGCTGGGTCGCTTTCGTCGAAAAGATTTGCAAGTAGACCAGAATCTCTATCAACACCAAGAGTCAATTGAGTCAGATCGTTCGAGCCAATGCTGAAGCCATCGAAGATTTTGGAGAATTCGTCGATTGCAAGCTGCGAGTAAAGAAAAAAAGAGCGACCTTAATTTAGTTCTCCTCGAATCAAATCAGAATAAATTAATGACAGTATGCAGGACTTACGACATTTGAGGGTATCTCGCACATACACCAAACTTCCAAGCCATCTTCTCCTCGTTTGAGACCGTTCTCAGCCATAACCTCAAGAACTTTCCGTCCTTCACCAACTGTCCTACAGAATGGGACCATCAGTTGCACGTTTTTCAGTCCCATTTTGTTCCTTACATGCGAAAGTGCCATGCATTCTAGTTTGAAGCCTTCTTTGTAATCAGGATGTATGTATCGAGAAGCTGAGTGGATACGTGAAAAGACAAATCAAATCAGTTCGAGATTGGGGATAATCAACATTAGCTCGTTTCTTTATTCTGCTTACCTCCCCTAAGTCCAATCATAGGATTTTCTTCGTTCGGTTCGAACATTTTTCCGCCAATCAGTTGGCAATATTCGTTAGTCTTAAAGTCTCCAAGTCGCACAGTCACAGGCCTAGGGTAGAACGCTGCTGCAATGCTTCCAACTCCCTCTGCAAGTTTCCTGACGAAGAAATCGACGGGTGAAGCATCATTGAGGGCCCTGCGTTCTATTTCTTGTCTGTCCTTTTCTGGAATAAGATTCATGTTCAGTACAGCGTTGGGATGCACTCCAATGTGACTCGCAACGACGAATTCTTGGCGAACCAGTCCCACTCCCTTAACTGGCAAACTAGCGTGCCCCAAAGCTGAGTCTGGATCGCCCAATATTAGTTTGATTTCAGTCTTTGTTATTGGAAGTTCATCTAGTTGGATCAGGGTCTTGTCTATTTTTGACAAGCCTTCGTAAACTTGGCCTTCGCTTCCACGGGAGCAGTCAATTGTGTAAGGTTGTCCTGTCTTTAAAGTTTCAGTAGCATCCTTAGTTCCTACAATGCATGGGACTCCAAGCTCTCGACTGACAATTGCGGCGTGACAGGTTCTTCCTCCACGATTAGTGACTACTGCGGAGGCCATACGAATTGCAGGTACCTTTGTCAAACACAAACCATCAAAGAAAATGGTAAGGAAAGAAAATAATAACTTTTGTCATGCACGTGAGAATTAAGCTTACCCAATCAGGGTCTGTCATATCGGCAACGAGAATCTCTCCCGGTTTGAAAGACGAGATTTCCATGAGGTCCTTGATAACGTGAACATGACCTGCTGCAGCGTCACTACCAATAGCAGTTCCACGAATTACCGTTTCGCCATGTTCCAAAACATGAGTTTGTCTCAAGCAGCCAGATGCTTGTCTAGATCGGACAGTCTCTGGGCGAGCTTGCACAATAAAAAGCTCCCCAGTTTCTCCGTCCTTGGCCCACTCAATATCCATTGGGGTAGCATGTCCATGCAAGTTACTGTAATGCTTTTCAATTTCAGCACACCACTGTCCAAGTATCACAGCATCTTCGTCGGTAAAACACCGTAGCTTTTGATCCTTTTCTGGTGTATCGATTTGTTTAGTTGGATCTTGTGTACCACGGGAATAAATAATCTTCGTTTGCTTGCGCCTTGAACCAAAGTACAAACGCAGATTTGTAATCGAGATGGCCAGAGATGAATTAAGAAAACTGAAAGGTAACTTACCCAATCTTGCGTCGAATTATTGGATCTTCTGCTTTACCTAACATTGGCTTGAATATCTGAATCTCATCTGGGTCCACTTTTCCACCCACAACACTTTCACCAAGTCCATAAGATCCTGTCAAAACAATCATATCCCTGAAGCCAGTGTCCGGGTCAAGAGTGAAAGCAACGCCAGAAGAAGCAATGTCAGAGCGAACCATTCTCTGAACTACGACTGCTCCCTTGACAACCATATGATCGAATCCATTTTGTACACGGTAAGCAATGGCCCGATCGGTAAATACAGACGCCAAACATTCCAGGACCGTCTGACAAACTCTCTCTCCTCCTCTTTCATTCAGAAATGTCGCTTGCTGACCTGCAAAAGAAGCATTTGGAAGGTCTTCCGCTGTGGCGCTCGAACGCACGGCGACCGAAATGTCCTTTCCAAGTTGTCCATAGAATTCAAGAATTTCCCGCCTTACTGCAGGTGGGAGACCTGCACTAAGAACCATCTGTCTAGCTTGATAAGCACGACTGTGCAGGTCATCCAGATCAGTAACTGTTAGAGAAAAACATCAAGTACAAATATGTATGTCGATTAGAGCTCGGTCTAAGAGAGAATCAACTACTAGCTGGAATTCTTACCATCAACGTCATCTAGGAGTAGCTTGAGTCTTTCTCTGAGGCAGCACTGATTCAAAACTGCATCATATGCACTTGAAGCGATCGCGAAGCCTCCTGGAACTTTAACTCCGAGGGGAACAAGATGTTGAATCATTTCACCAAGCGAAGCAGTCTTTCCTCCTACCTTTGGAATGTCACTGAGGCCAACTTTCTCAAGAGGAAGGCAGAATTTTACCTCGGTATTTGCATTTTCTTCTTTCATTTTAATTGTTAACAATAAATTATAATCTTGTGTTGTAGTTTCTTATTGGTTTGTAAAGTTATGATCCGATGATAGAGGTGAAAACAAGCTAAATCCTTCTAAGCTTCTCGTTAGAGTTCTGCGAAATTAATTCGCTTCGCATGATGTGGAGCTATTTTGCCAAATAGTGAGTGAAGGTTATACGTGACTGATAAAGAGAACAGTGCAATCATGATTGACACTCCAGGCAGTTCTCATTTTTTAGCTGAGAATCCTCTTTATTTAAGATTTTTTTGAAAATTTAACTTGAGCTCTCATTTTTAGGCAAAAGAATCCTTTCAAAGATTCGTTATTGTTTTAAAATTTACTCGAATCAACCAAAGGTAGGTAGACATATACGTAACAAATTTCTAAATTAGTAGCATTGCGCTACTCCTATCGAATCCCACCACATGATTTGCTTTCAGAGCTCCTAAAATGAGTGCTAAATCTTCTAATCAAAACGTCATGCCACGACCGTTTCGTTGCATGTCACAACTTTTGGCATTTCTTGCTGCAATACATCTTTGATATCTTGACTAATAGACTTCTTGCCTTCCGCATCTGCAACAATCACTAGTGCCTTCATTACCGTATCAGGCATGAGTGAAATGGAATCAATTCCCTGTTCAACCAAGAACGCCGCAAAAGCAGGTTTGTCCGACGGAGCTTGTCCGCAGAGTCCTACAGGCCTTCCGTGCTTGTGAGCTCCAAAAATCGCCATTTTAATGGCGGTCTTTACTGCCGGGTCGTCTTCATCAAATAGTGCTGTTAGTTCACCAGAATCGCGGTCCACACCCAAGACTAGCTGTGTCAAGTCATTGGATCCGATGCTAAAACCATCAAAGATTTTTGAGAATTCTTCGATTGAAAGCTGTAATCGGGCGATTTAGATTCAATGTGAGAAATATTAAATTCTTAGAATTGGAGCCGCATTCAGACACATATTATACATACCACATTGGAAGGAACTTCACACATGCACCAAATTTCTAGGCCATTCTCTCCTCTCTTCAACCCATTCTTTGCCAGGACATCTATTACTTTCTGTCCTTCAGTAGGTGTGCGGCAGAAAGGTACCATGATCTGCACATTTGTCAGCCCCATTTTGCTTCTAACATGCGACAAAGCCCTGCACTCAAGCTCAAATGCTTCAGAAAAATCTGGATGGAGATATCTTGAAGCTGAAAATTAATTCGAAATGATTTGTTATAGTAACCATTTTGATCATTTAGTGAAATCCATAGTATAGTCAAAATGCAACTTACCTCCTCGCAGTCCAATCATTGGATTCTCCTCGATTGGCTCGAAATTTCTTCCACCAACCAACTGACAGTACTCGTTTGATTTGAAGTCACCCAACCTGACCGTGACTGGCTTTGGAAAGAATGCTGCAGCAATGCTTCCAACACCTTCTGCCAATTTCCTTACAAAAAAGTCAGCCGGTGATGGATCATTGATAGACCTTCTCATGATCTCTTTTCTATCTTCCTCAGAGATTTTATCCATATTAAGAACTGCTTTTGGATGAACGCCAATGTGACTAGCAACAACAAACTCTTGCCTAACAAGACCAACTCCTTTAACCGGAAGGTTTGCATGACTAAGAGCCGAGTCAGGATCCCCTAGAATGAGTTTTACTTCCGTTTTTGTTTCAGGAAGTTCGTTCAGTGACACATGAATCTTTTCAATTTTGGCGTCGCCCTCATACACTTGGCCTTCACTTCCACGTGAGCAATCGATTGTGTATGTCTTTCCAGTTTCCAAAGTATCTGTAGCGTCTTTCGTGCCGACAATACAAGGCACACCCAACTCGCGGCTGACAATGGCAGCATGACATGTTCTGCCACCGCGATTGGTCACAACAGCAGAAGCTATGCGGATCGCAGGTACCTGAATTCAACAAACATAGATACAGAGGAGTAAGTTATACGAGTCTATCGAATCTACTTTAATCATCAAAACAACCCTAGGACTTACCCAGTCAGGATCTGTCATATCTGCTACAAGAATCTGGCCTGGCTTGAAAGTAGCAATCTCGCTAAGATCGTTGATAACATGAACCTTTCCGGTCGCTGCGTCACTACCAATGGCAGTACCAGTGATAACTGTGTCACCGTGGCTCTTGACTTGCGTCTGACTTAGACATCCAGATTTCTGTCTTGATCGAACTGTCTCTGGGCGAGCTTGGACTATGAAAAGCTCACCTGTCTCGCCGTCTTTTGCCCATTCAATGTCCATTGGTGTAGGATGACCATGCAATTTGCTGTAGTGCTTTTCGATATCAGCGCACCATTTTCCAAGAATTTTGGCATCTTCGTCGGAAAAACTTCTTTTTGTCTGATCCTTCTCGGGAGTCTCTACCTGTTTGGTCGGGTCTTTTGTACCAAGAGAATAAATTATTTTCGTTTGCTTACGACTTCATTCAGATAAATACAAGTATGAGAATCACACTGAATATTTCCACTGAGTGAATTTTGGTGGAGTGCTAACTTACCCTATTTTGCGACGAATGATTGGATCCTCAACTTTTCCTATCATAGGCTTGAAGATTTGAACTTCATCTGGATCAACTTTTCCACCGACAATACTCTCTCCCAGTCCATAGGAGCCGGTTAGCACAATCACATCCCTGAAACCAGTGTCAGGATCAAGGGTAAATGCAACACCTGAGGAAGCAATATCCGATCGCACCATCTTTTGGACGACAACTGCTCCCTTAACGTCCATGTGATCAAATCCATTGTGCACTCGGTAAGCAATAGCACGATCAGTAAATACAGACGCCAGACATTCAAGCACAGTTTGGCACACTTGTTCTCCGCCGCGTACATTCAAAAATGATGCCTGCTGACCAGCGAAAGATGCATTAGGAAGATCCTCAGCTGTTGCACTAGAACGAACTGCCACTGCCACATTGTTTCCAAGCTCTGAATAATACTTCAGCACTTGTTCCCTGACTTCAGACGTCAAGCCCGCGCTCAAAATCATTTGTCGCGCCTGGAATGCGCGGCTGTGTAGATCATCCAAATCGGTCACTGGAAGAAACAAAGTTGCTATAAGAAAACATTTGAAAGCCAACAAATAATCTTCTTCGAATCTTCGAATATATCTCACCATCAAGATCTTTCAGCAAAAGCTGAAGTCTTTCTCTCAAGGAGCACTGATCAAGAACAGCATCATAGGCAGTAGATAAAATTCCATATCCTCCAGGGACATTTACTCCAAGCGGAGCGAGTTGCTGGATCATCTCTCCTAGCGATGCAGTTTTCCCACCAGCTTTCGGGATGTCACCAAGGCGTATTTCAGAAAGTGGAAGACAGTGTTTGGTGTTGCTTGGCTTGGGTGCAGTCATAGACAGGCATGTCAGTGGTTTAGCTTCGGTTCGTGCTCGAGAAGTTTTGATTCTAGTGTCTCTTATCATAGACACATGGGGAGAGAAGCCAGCAAAAGCTAGGGTTCCTGGTATCCCGAAGGTAGCAAGAATTAAGCAAGACCTCATGGTAGAAATATTTATTTCTTATTTCAGGATTTAGTCAATTATATTTTCGCAGTAAAAATTATGAATGCCAATAAATCTTTTCGAGGCTTCGATGGATTATATTATTGCTTCTCTTTTTGACCAAAATAACCGATTGTTGGCCAGGTTCGCGTTCGGGCACTTGGGTTCGGTTATCCAATGTAGTTCTGAATTGATTTCATATTTCCATTGTGAAAAAACATTCAAGTTTAATTGGACTACGTATTCGCGGAAGATTTACTCCAGCGTTCTCGTTCTAAAACTTTTACGAACCCTGAAGCGAACCCAACACATCGGAACGCTTTTTCCGGCACATATCCTAACTCAGCCCTCAGTTCTTCGACGGTGATCTAGGAGGCGCTCAAGAAAGTTCCGGGTAAAAATAACGCTTGAGATCATTGAAAGAAAATGGTACTTGAGGGTCAAAGTACAATCAAATGATCTCTTGAGTTGATGTTTTTTATCAAGAAAAATTATCCAGATGAATAATAGACTAATAGAGTGGCTATCTCGATCTAAACAAAGTTTCAACTTAGTACATTACAAAGATATTATTGGTGAGCAACCATGATCCCTTGCATGGAGGCGAATGATCAAAGACCATGAGAAAAGCCACAAAATGAGGGCACAGCAAATTGATTGAATAAAAAATATAATCAAAGTACGCATGACTCACCATTGCATGTGGCACAAGCTGTGTCACCAGCTCCAACATGAATTAACATCAAAAAAAGACGAATCCAAAAAAAATTAATTTTCAAACTTAAAGGAATAGGAGCTTCGCAGGACATGCTTATGACATGCTTATGTAAAATCAGATCCATTCCAGTCACCTTCAAGCTCTAAGAAGACAAGCGATGTTGTTGGAGGTTGAACAGTGTATGTTAGGATGTAGACAAAAAATCAACAATAAAGCATCTTGTAAACTCCTCAATCTTTGATGTTGTTCAAAGGTAAGAAATAGTGCGCAACTATGAGGCCCAAATCTCCAATATATCCAAGTAAGATCTTGTATGAATGTCCAGAGATTGTCTGGATGAAATAAAACGAAATTCTCATGTGGATGGAGAAATTATTTAAACCTAAAGTATTGGCGATGCTAAAAAATTAGTTTGCTTTATTTTTAAATTCTAAAAAGAGCCGTATCATTTCTTTATCTGTGGTAAAATTTAAGAATTTTTTGTCGAGGTAGAACTTATTCAAGGGCTTCAGTCGACATTATCAATAGCTACATAAAAATGGCTCGGGGCGCTTAACTATTCAAAATACAAATTATCACCCTAAAGTGGGAATTCACAGCTTAGAACATATTACATCAGATCATAGTAAAAATTAAATGATCATTGAAATCTAGCTCCAGGAAATCTTTTTCAAAATGCAACCCAGGTATCACAGTAGTAAGGTACTTGGGACTATTAACAAGACATTTAATGAAGCAAAGAGAGTCTGAATCTATTTTTAAATTCCAATGCAAAGTCTAACCAGGTACTGGAAGGGGAAAAGAATGCCGGAAAAGAAGCGTTTATTCCAACCGTTAATCAGTTAATCTCTGAATATGGACAAGAACAGTTCTATTATATTGAACTGATCAAAAAAGTTGTTAACATGCTTAAGAATTGTCATCTGTGCAAAAAATGATGGATAGTAATAAAATTTGTCTTATTGCAGGTAATATATTTGATGAATTCTTCGTCAGACTCATGGGAATAATTATCAAAACACATTTTCAGGAGACTCCTGGCAAAAATTATCAAATCATTTAAGGAATCTTTATCAACAGTCAAAGGTGGTTGATAAGAATCAATAATTCACTTGATGATACTTTCCTCGTACTAGATTTCATCAGCTTTTTCCATGATGTTGCTAAGTTTTTGCTTCTTTCATAAACCAGCATGATTAGTGATTTCCGCATTTAAGTTAACCACATGTTAGATCTATCTTTCATAATATCTGTGGTGTCTCTGCATGTAATGTTCTAAGTTGCTCATAGAATTAGACTTTTCATAGCTGAGATCGGACTTGCATAACACGCAGAAATAATGGGGCTGAAACCTCTGCCAATTGTACACTTAGAATAATTGTCACACTTCGTTCATTAAGGCATTAGCATTGTTTTTAAGATACCAACCTTTTTAACAAAAGACTCAGGTGTCGACCTGCTTGTAGCCAAAGAAGAATCAACAGATGACAATGTTGCAACTTCAATAGTCAAAGGAGGCTCTGAGGAGGCTTCAATTGAAGACCGGGCTAGACATGTTGCGGAAATGCTTTGTAGTAAAAAGTAAAGCATCATTTATTTATTAGGGGTTTTCAAAGTTTCATCTATCATCGATTTTTTTAGCAATTTTTTTTTGAAAACTTCTGGCTTAGCCAATCCAATCTGAGCAACTTTGACTACCCCCAAATGCTTAAAATTACACAAGGTATCTTTGTTAGTTGCATTGCAACGAACCTGTCGCATTCAAACGAACCTGTCGCATTCGAACAAAAAGAGCAACCTGGCTAGACAAAATCATATGAACAACAAGTTGCAACTCTAGCACCAGGGTGCATCTGTCCAAGAGTGGTAATGTAGATCTAGAAATACAAGTGGCACAGCATCAACGCCCAACAGAGCAGAAGCACTCTCAACACTCTGTATTCTAATCTAGAGCTTTTAGCTATCGCTTGTACCTCAATAATGCTTTACCTTATTAGGTGAACTTCAGCTCAATAATTTAGAATAATGTTAATGATTTACTATAGGACTAAAATATCAGTTGTTCATAACATTAACCATTTAATTTTCTAGACACTTTTACACATATGGTCCATGTGCCGCTG
>Ga0075154_10002423_pt1 | contig 12210 bp, 9 predicted proteins | sample JI71714BDNA_FD_70965 | JGI IMG/M metagenome (GOLD analysis project Ga0075154, IMG submission 70965) | Wastewater effluent complex algal communities from Wisconsin, to seasonally profile nutrient transformation and Carbon sequestration -... | ecosystem: Engineered > WWTP > Effluent > Algae... | reverse complement strand
ATAATATTATAAATACAGTGTCGACCCATTTGTTCTGGTAAAAATCTAAGAATTTTAAAAACAAAGGAAATGCTAAAACACATAGATTTTCCCAAAAAAGTATGTCAAATGCATAAATAGGCTCTGCATATATATAAGGGAGAAAGTGAGACATGTGCTCACTGAATATTTCATAGTAGAAATATTTTATGAAGTAAGCAAATAGTAAAGCTAAATCTGTGGCACCCATGATACCAACGATTACCCCTATAAAGATATAGGTAATCTTTCGTATACAATTGAAGGTGGGTAAGACAAGAATTAATGCAAAAAGAAAATACAAACACCAATAAATGATGTACCGGTAATCCGAGTCTAAAATATATTCAGACAAATCTCGGATTAAAAAAAAAAGGTCTATATTTATCATTATTTCGTTAATTGCTTTAGTAATTATAACAAAAACATACGCAGATGACAAAGACATTAATACGTATTAAATTTTACCCACGTAGTAATCCTGATGAAGGCAAAACGATCTTATCTTGAAGACGATAATAGACAAGAACAATAGCTAAACCAATAGCAGATTCTGAAGCAGCAACAGTTAAAATAAATAAAGCAAAAACTTGACCGCATATATCATCAAGGTATACAGAAAAAATCACAAAGTTTATATCAATGGAAAATAAAACCACTTCAATGCACATTAAAATAATTAAAAGATTTGTACGATTAGATACAATCCCGTACAAACCAAGACAAAATAAAGAAGTAGTTAAAAATAAATAATGTAATAAGCTTGGCATTTTAAAACTTTTATCTTTTATTTAGCAGGCCACCAATAAATACAAATAAATACAAACAACCAAACAATATCAACAAAATGCCAATACCAGGCTGCTGCTTCCATACCAACATGGTGAGTACGGCTAAAATGATTTATATAAAGGCGTAAAGCACATACACCAAGAAAAACAGTACCAATTAAAACATGAAACCCATGAAATCCTGTAATTATATAAAAAAGAGAACCATAAGCTCCATCAGAAATACTAAAACTTGCTGTTTTATATTCAAATACTTGTACGCTTATAAAGATTAAAGCTAAAACTAAGGTACACCCTAAAGCAGCTAATGATTGTTTTTTCCCACCTGCTACTAGTATATGTTGAGCCCATGTTAAAGTAAATCCTGAAGATAATAATAATAAAGTGTTTAAGAAAGGTAGCCCCCATGGTTTAATAGGATCAATTCCTAATGGTGGCCAATACCCCCCAACACTTAATATTGGAAGACTTAAATAAAAGTAAGCCCAGAAAAAGGCAAAAAAAAATATTACCTCAGATACAATAAAAAGACTTATACCTATACGCAAACCTCTTTGCACATACATTGTGTGGTGTCCTTCATAAGTAGCTTCACGAACAACATCACGCCACCACAAAGATAAAACACAAATCATAAGAAAAAGACCAAGACTCAACAATTCAAATCCTGACTTATAACCGTGTATATATAATACTCCTCCAAATGTAGTAAATAAAGCTGCTAATGAAATGGATAGTGGCCATGGACTTGGATCCACTAAATGAAATGGATGTTTATGATTAATTTTCATATATAATTTAATTTTTATCAAAAACTGGTATATATTGATACAATATACTTTAATGTCTTACTTAAGGAAAATTCATTTTTTCTCTTGGGGTAGTCTTGCAACCAAAAGTTCTTTAAACGCCAAATCTTTATATGATTAATTTTCATAGATATTTTAATTGTATGCGCCATCATATATGTCAAATTTTTTTTAGTATTTAACTTATTTTTTCGTTGGACTTATGAATGTATAGCTGGTAAGCCGTTTATACCTAAGAGAATACCCACACTAAAAACTAACCAGCCAAGTGTAAACGGAAGAAAAACCTTCCATCCAAGTCTTATAAGCTGATCGTACCGAAGTCGTGGCAAACTTGTACGTATCAAAATAAAAAAAAGAACAAAAAGTCCTGTTTTTAAACTAAACCAAATTAATGGGGATACAAAATTTAAAAACCCAAAGGGGGGTAGCCAACCTCCAAGAAATATTAAAGAAATCAAGCTACATATTAAAATTATATTTGCGTATTCACCCAAAAAAAATAAAGTAAAGCCCACACCAGAATATTCAACATTATATCCTGAAACAAGCTCCGCTTCCGCTTCAGGGAGATCAAAAGGATGACGATTAGTTTCCGCTAAAGCCGAAATTAAAAAAATGCCAAATAAAGGTAAATGTGGCCAAATAAACCAAACGTCTTCCTGTCCCATTACTAGATTTGTTAAATTTATGCTGCCAAGACTTACGACTAGTGTTGCATTAATAAAACCAATTGAAACTTCATAAGATACTATTTGTGCTGCTGACCGCAAACTTCCCAAAAAAGCATATTTGGAATTACTTGCCCATCCTGATATAAGAATTCCATATACACTTAATGATGATACAGCAAAGATATATAGTATACCTAAATCAATATCGGCTAATACAGCATAAAGGCTAAAGGGAATAACGGCCCAGCTAACCAAACTAAGAAAAAAAGTTAAAAGAGGAGCAAAATAAAATAAAGCTGTTTCTGCATTACTTGGACAAAGAATTTCTTTAAGTGCGAGCTTTAGACCATCCGCCAAAGGTTGAAGTAGGCCATAATAACCAATTACATTTGGTCCTCTTCTACGTTGAATTGCTGCTATAATTTTTCTCTCGGCTAATGTAAAATAAGCCACTCCAATAAGCAATGGAATACATAAACCTAAACATTGAATTAAAAGACCATATATTGAAACTTGGGGCAAGACATCGAAAAGATTTAATACATTATGATTATCAAAATGATTCATTATTTTATATAAAATAAAAGTTAAAATATTATGCTTAATCTTGAAACTTAGATTTTTCTAATTTAAATATGGTCATATGCCCATTATATTGTGAAGATTACTTCCAGCTGGACTTGAACCAGCACACAATTGCAAAAGATTTTGAATCTTTCGTGTCTACCAAATTCCACCATGGAAGCAATAAAGCTTTTTCATATCAAATTACAGTTTTTGGGCCAAATACCTGATTGGGACTCAGCTCATAAACTGGGCGCACAGTAATGAGTTAAGGCACAAATTAGACAAATCAAATGATATAAGACCAAAGCAAGATACAACTTGCTTGTATCAGGAAGCCTGGCCACAAATAGGAGACAATCAGCCATTTGATTTATGTATCATTGCTATCTTTTTTACCCAAGGAGGCCACTAGCAAAAGTGGAGGTCTTCATGGACCATCCCAGTAACTATTTAGAAATAGGCCGTTTTTAAAAATAAAATAAATTATTGGGAAATAACGGAGTCGAACCGCTAACTTTTTCGGTGTAAACGAAACACTCTACCAATTGAGTTAATTTCCCCTTTATTGAATGTATTTAATGTCATGAGGCGGATTTGAACCACCGACCCAAGGATTTTCAGTCCTTTGCTCTACCCCTGAGCTACCATGACATACATTGACATGGCCTGACCACAAATAGAGGAATTATCTGTCAATTTCACCAAAAACAATGTCTTGTGTACCAATAATAGTTACCACATCTGCAACTATATGGCCTTTACACATAAAATTTAAAGCTTGTAAATGATTAAATCCTGGAGACTTAATTTTACACCGATAAGGACGATTGGTCCCATTTGAGACTAAATAAACGCCAAATTCACCTTTAGGCGCTTCTGTTGCAGTATATGTTTCACCACTTGGTACAATTACACCTTCACTATAAAGTTTGAAATGATGAATCAAAGATTCTATAGAAGATTTTAATAATGTCCGTGATGGGGGACATACAAGATCATCACAGATAGGACCATATGGTATATTACTTAAACATTGATGAATAATTCTTAAAGATTGACGTATTTCTTCAAGTCTTAAGAGATATCTATCATAACAATCACCTTTTGTCCCTACTGGAATGTCGAATTTTATGGATGAATACACATCATATGGTTGGCTTATTCTTAGATCCCAATTTAAGCCACTACCACGAAGTATAACCCCGCTAAAGCCATGGGCCATTGCATCATGAGCACTGACAATACCAATATCAACCAAACGTTGTTTCCAAATTCGATTATTACTTAATATTTCTTCTATTTCGTCCAATCGTGTTGAAAATTGTAAAAGAAATACATAAATATCATCACATAAACCAAGAGGTAAATCACATGCAAGCCCTCCCGGACGAAAATAAGCAGCATGTATGCGGGCACCACATACTCTTTCGTAAAATTCTATTAATTTTTCTCGTTCTTCAAAAGCCCAAAGAAAAGGGGTCATGGCACCTACATCTATTGCGTGACACCCCACTGCTAATAAATGATTTAAAATACGGGTAATTTCAGCAAACAAGACTCTAATATATATACTTCTAAGAGGAACTTTGGATTGCAACAAATTTTCTACGGCTAAACAATATGTGTGTTCTTGACCTATTATAGATACATAATCTAAGCGGTCAAAGTAGGGTAAGGCTTGAAGATAAGTCTTGTATTCAATCAGCTTTTCTGTACCTCGATGGAGCAAGCCGATATGTGGGTCGGCACGTTCTACAATTTCGCCTTTTAGATCTAAAACTATACGAAGAACTCCATGAGCTGCTGGATGTTGGGGACCAAAATTAATAGTAAAGTTTCGCAAACGACGTGTGTAATCTGATTTTTTCATTATTTAAAACTTTGTTTTTGTATTTTTATGGCCAATGTACAATAAAACAAAATCTGAATACCTGTTGAGACCCGTTTATTTTTTGATTTCTACGACTTTGACATGTGTCAAGGTCTTTTTACCTTTACCTCGACTTTTTTGATTTTTGACCCCTTTTTACGGGGGTATTCACATTATTGAGACTTGTGATAAAAAGCATAATTGCGCAATTCTTTAAGATTTCTTGAATTTTATTCTTGAAAAAGTATTAGCCAATGCTGGATTTGAACCAACGGCCTTCAGGTCATGAGCCTGACGAGCTACCAAACTGCTCTAATTGGCTATTTGTAAATATTTGTATCAAAACTTTTAATTTTTTCACTCCAGCCACACGTTCCCGTACGACTACCTTGTTACGACTTCATCCCAGTTATACATCTCTCCGTAATTTCCAAGTATGCAAAATCAGGATTCTTTGTCCCATATTACATGGGCGTTTACTGTTGATACTATCAACAATCCTTAATTTTTTCCTTGAAACCTTCTAGCAAAACACACTCCCAGCATGTGACGGGCGGTGTGTACAAGGTCTAGGTACAAATTCACCGTGGCATCCTGATCCACGATTACTAGTGATTCCATCTTTATGAAAACAAGTTGCAGTTTTCAATCCGAACTAAGGCAATATTTAGTGATTGACTTTGTATTTATCATTGTTACATTTTGTCTTTCCCATTGTAACATGTGTGTAGCCCAGTTCATATGGGCCATAAGGACTTGACGTCATCTCCACCTTCCTCCCGTTTCTGACGGATAGTTTTAGCAGTTTAAATATTTAATAACAGTTAATAGAGGTTGCGCTCGTTAAGGGACTTAACCAAACAGTTCACATCACGAACTGACGACAGCCATGCAACACCTGTACAAAAATTTAGTGGGTTAATTATGAATAATACCTTTTTGTATGTCAAGAACTGGTAAGGTTAGGCGCGTGTTATCGCATTAAACCACATGTTCCACCACTTGTATAGACCCCCGTCAATTCCTTTGAGTTTCAACCTTGCGGTCGTACTCCTCCGGCGGAGTGCTTCATGCTTTCGCTTTTCCTGAGTAAATTATTTTTACCCCTTAGCACCCATGTTTGAGGGTGTGGACTACCAGGGTCTCTAATCCTGTTTGCTCCCCACACTTTAGTTCCCCAATGATAGTAAAAAACTGGAAAGTCGCCTGTGCACATTAGTATTCCATTGCATATCTCAAGATACCATCCCTCCTTGCAACATTCTACTTTCCTTTCTTTTCCTCTTGTTATGCTGTCTTGTAAACTCTTCCAACTTTCAGTCTGGTCTTTTGTATGCAACAAGACATAACTATCTACGAACCCTATACGCCCAGTCATGATGGATAACGCCCGCTCCCTTCGTCTAACCGCGGCTGCTGGCACGAAGTTGGCCGGAGCTTATTCAGAATAGCCAATGTCATCATGTAGCAATTCATAGAATTTTACAACCACTTGGAGTCTTCCTCGCATATAACGATAATCATACACGTAGTATGGCTGGATCGTGTTTTGACTCATTGTCCAAGATTCCTCACTGCTGGCCTCAAAAAGAAGCCTGGGCCTTGTCTCAGTCCCAGTGTGGTTGACCGTCCTCTCAGACCAACTAAAGATCACAGGCTTGGTAAGCTTTGACCTTACCAACTACCTAATCTTCCACAAGATCATTCCAAATCGACAATTTGATTTATGTCTTTTGTCTATTTTGGTTTGGTAAAATTTTTCAAAATATAGACATTACTTTTTTTGATGCAGGTCATCTTATGTGAATTGCTCACCCGTTCGCATTGGGTTTCCCCAGTCAACTCGCATGTGTTAAGCCTACTACTAGCGTTAATCCGGAGCCAGGATCAAACTCACTATAACATTCAAGATTTCAAGAATCTAATTTTCTCATTTTTATAAGGCCAGGCCAATCTTCCTTTGTTTATATACAGTTTTTGAACTGAGTCCCAATCAGGTATTTGGCTCAAAAACTGGGCGCACATTAATTCGTTATGGGTTAAGGCGCAAATGCCATAATGTTTTATGGCATTAGGGTTTTCGTTATGGCATGTAAACGAAAAACACAAGTGGAAAGGTAAAAATAACAAGTAAAAACCCATTTTACTTTGAAATATATTTATTTTTCCATACTGGAAATATAAGCCAACCAGTTAGGTTGGCTTAAAAGAAACATCCCAAACTAAAACGAATGGGGTAGGGCCGATTAATATTGGTATTGGCACTAATAAATATATGAGTATTAATATATTTATTTCACCTTAGTAATGATAGGCTAAGTACATTGCTATACTTGGACCCTCATCCTATTAACCTTGTGGTCTACAAGGGGTAAATATAAACCTAATCTTCAGATAACCTTCCCCCTTATATGCTTTCAGGGGTTATGTTTTCTTCATGTAACTACCCGGCGCTGCTTTAGAAAAACAACCGGCAAATAAGTGATGAAGAGTTCCCGGTCCTTTCGTACAAAGTACCAATTCTGTCAAGTTTTTCGTCTACAGTAGATAGGGACCAAACTGTCTCACGACGTTCTAAACCCAACTCACGTACCACCTTTGTTGGCGAACAGCCAAACCCTTGGAAGCTTTTCCACCTCCAGGATGTGATGAGTCGACATCGAGGTGCCAAACTCCCCCGTCGATCGGTGCTCTAGGGAGGAATCAGCCTGTTATCCCTGGCGTACCTTTTATCCGTTGCGCGATAGCTATTCCACATTAAACTACCGGATCACTATGGCCGACTTTCGTCCCTGCATGATGTGTATGTCTTACAGTCAAGCACGCATATAGCATTATCCTAAAAGCTTCCATAATAAAAGCCTAGCCTACCTTTGCACGCCTCCGTTACTTTTTAGGAGGCGACCGCCCCAGTCAAACTACCCTTCACCCACTGTCCGCATTGTGAGTCTTATAAATATTTGGTTGGTGGTTTTTCATGGTTGGGCCTTGCCCTCCCACCTAACTAAATACCAAGATTTATAAGACAATAGGTGAATATAGTAAAGGTGCACAGGGTCTTTCCGTCTAGCTGCAGATAGGCTGTATCTTCACAGCCGTTTCAATTTCAGTGAGCCCATGTTGGAGACAGCGGAGAAGTCGTTACACCATTCATGCGGGTCGGAACTTACCCGACAAGGAATTTCGCTACCTTTGGACCGTCAGAGTTACGGCCGCCGTTTACGGGGGCTTCCCTTAAAAGCCTTAACTTTCAAGCTTAACCTTTCCGCACCGGGCAGGTGTCAGTCCCTATACGTCATCATTTGATTTGGCAGAGACCTGTGTTTTTAATAAACAGTCGCCACTCCTAATTTTGTGCCAGCGCATATATTATGCGTTCCCCCTTTTTCCGAAGTTACGGGGTTAATTTGCCGAGTTCCTTCAACATGGTTGTCTCATTGCCTTAGTGAATTTCACCATTCTACCTGTGTCGGTTTAATGTACGGTGCTTTAAAGTTTTTAGCTATTTCCTGAAAACCTTCCAGATAAAGGCCAATTTCAATTTGACTTTATCCTTTAAAATTTTGTCACTAAAAACGCACAATTTAAATTTACCCATCAATAATTGCTTTCACAAAATTATCATAGGGACCGTTTTACATGGCTAAAAAGCATCAACTCGGTCATACCTTTCGTTGAAAACCTTAGAATTCCGGCCACAAGGTTTTTACCCTGTTAATTCCTACTCATGTCAGCATTGTCTTTTCTGATATCCACACAAAAAGTTATCTTTCTACATGTTGATTTACAGAATGTTCTGCTACCCTTTTGTCCGCAAAAGTTGTGGTTTCGGTTTAAAGTTTAAGCCCTCAACATCTGTGGTGCCCTCAGTCTAGGCCAGTGAGCTGTTACGCTTTCTTAAAAGAATGGCTGCTTCCAAGCCTATATTCTGGCTGTCATAAAGCAAAGACTACCTTTGTCACTTAACCTTAATGGTGGACCTTAACCAACAATCTGGGCTGTTTCCCTCTTGACAGTGGACCTTCGCACCCAAAGTCTGTCTGCATTTGAATTGGTTTCGTATTCGGAGTTTGCTAAAAGTCAGTAAAATCATGGATCCCCCTTCTTTCCACAGTGCTCTACCCCAAACCATATATCAAAAACGCTCTACTTACATAGATTTCGCAGAAAACCAGCTATCTCCAAGTTTGATTAGCCTTTCACCCCTAAGCTCAAATCATCCCAGTATTTTGCAACATACACGGGTTCGGTCCTTCACAGTGTGTTACCACAACAGTCTCAACCTGTTCAAGCTTAGATCACTTGGTTTCGGGTATGCTAATGTTGACTATATTGCACTTTTGTACTTGGTTTCCCTATGCTTTCACAATTGCTTAAGCTCGCCATCAATATCAACTTGCTGACCCATTATACAAAAGGTACGCCGTCACAAATATATGCTCCGACTGTTTGATTGCTTATTGTTTCATATCCTTTCCTTCACAGTACTTGTTCACTATCGGTAAAAAAGATCGATTTAGGCTTTGAGGGTGGTTCCCCAATCTTCACACATGATAAACCTGTCATGTCTTATATGAAATGTCTATGTTTTTTCCATGTCAGGCCATATACCTTTGATATTGCGGAAATGTTTAAGATTTCAAAGTCAAAGAAGTTTTATTTCTTCAAAGTTGATATAATTACATAGAGATTAGCCTTTGCCAGGTTCGCTCACCACTACTAATGGCATCTCGTTTGATTTTTTTACATGGTACTAAGATGTTTCATTTCCCATATGATCACTGCCTCAACAGTATGATTGGTTTCCCAATTATGGTAAAATGACATACCAGCATTTGTATGCTCCGCCACTAATTTCGTTGTTTTTTCGCCATAAATCTTTTTTCCAAGGAATCCCCAACTAGCAAATTTATATATATATATATTTAGATTTTAATCTGGAAAATTTGATGTATATTTTTGTAAATGACTTGTTTTTTCTCTCACCTTTTTTGGTTGGACTTGTGTATTCCATAAAATTGTCTTTGTCATGTCTTTATTTGATAAATGAATCCAATTTCTCCATGGGTGGCCCCATATATAGGCAGTGCTACCATCATTAAAGACTCTTAATTTAAAGACAGATTTTAAAAGTTTTTTTTTCATTTTAAAAGTTTTTTTTCTTTTTGTCCAAGACATGAACATGGATAACATGCCTTTCACATAAAACGGAAACGACGAGACTTGAACTCGCAGTCATCGGCATGACAAACCGCCGCTTTACCAATTAAGCTACGTCTCCTTATTGTTTTTATTATCTCGATTTAGTTATTCTCATTCAGAGTTTTATTTTTTTATATTTCTTTTTTTGTCCAACATCTGATATATATAGTTTTAAATAGTTTCCATATATGAAAACTATTTGAGGCTTGTTTATACGTCGACTCAGAGGATATTTTTATGAATGATGGTCATTTCACTACTTCATTGAATAATGGCCTTTTAATTTTTCATAAAGACCATGATCACACATTTTTAACAAAAACGACCGGAGACTCAATAAATTCTAAAAAAATAATTTATTTTTATCTATGTCATACTCATATTTTGAAATAAAACCAATATTTATGGTTTTCCATATATAATTATATAATAAAGATGGTCCATAAACTAAAATGTCTTTGTTATGATTTATTTAAATTTATTTTTTTGGACTTTTCCATATACATTTAATCTTTGGAATTTCATATTTAATTTATAGATTAAAATAAAGATGGTGCTCCACTCACAAGCTTTAACCATTTTTGGCATCGTAATTCTCTAGGTAAAGGCGTATTGTAACGGCTTCCTAATGCTTTACCCTTATCTTATAGAGTAAATGTATTCAAATTATATGTTATAATTAAAAACACGAAAGCTTTGGTCTTGATTTAAACTTTCGGTAACTACCCTTTTAACATTTTCGTCGTAACGTAAATCAACATAACCACATAGTGGAAAATCTTTACGAAGAGGATGTCCTTCAAAACCATAATCTGTTAAAATACGACGAAGATCAGGATGTCCATGAAAAAAAACGCCAAATAAATCCCATGCCTCACGCTCCCACCAATTAGCACAAACATATAAAGATACAATGCTTTGTAAACTTGTATTTTCATTTACATAAGTTTTTAAACGAAAACGATGATTATATAGACTTAGAAGCTCATACACTACTTCAAAACGGTTTTCACGTTCGGGATAATCTACCACAGAAATGGCAGTCAAAATTTTGTACCTACTTAAAGAAGAATCACGTAAAAAACGGATTACATTATAAATATCTTTGAAATTTACAACACCAATAAATACATCTTTTTCTTGTTTAATCGATAAAAAAGGAAGTATATCAAAAAAATAATGAGACTCTTTCATGAATATATTCATTTTATAATGAAGAAGGCTGGATTCGAACCAGCGAAAGTATTACTAACTGATTTACAATCAGCCACCATTAACCACTCGGTCACTTCTTCGTGAAAAAAGGGATGTATTAATATTTAAACGATTAAACGGGACGATGGGATTCGAACCCATGACCTTCTGTTCCCAAAACAGACACGCTACCAATCTACGCCACATCCCGAAATTACTAGAAGAAAATATTATTTTTAATGACTAAAAGATTTTTAACTAATTCTGTTTTTCCCGATAGCATCAAGTCTTTCCACTTGTTTAAAAACTTTTTGTTTTAAACTTGTTTGACGCCGCCGACTTGTTAAAACAATAGCCCCAATTATAGCCACTAAAAGAATTAGTCCACATATAAGAAAATGTAAAACATATTGACTATATAAAACTTGACCTAATGTGCTCATACTGGATTCATCATCAATATCATAAAAGTCCGGGAGATATACATCATAATATAAGTCTCCAGTCAAAATGGTATATGCTGTACTTTTATAATTTTCCACAAAGTTATTTAAAAAAAGATTTACCAGTAAACATAAAAGAAAAACAAATGGAATTTGTCTTAAATTGTTTGAATTTGCTCCCAGTTTAATATCTAATATTATGATTACAAAAAGAAATAATACAGCAACAGCCCCAACATAAACTACAATAAATACAAAGGGTAAAAAATCAATACCCATTATTAACAATAAAATTGCACCACAAATAAACAAAAATACAAGATTTAAAAGAGAATAAACAGGATTTCTGTTTGTAATTAATAAATGTGTTGATATAATGCAAAGTGTGCTTAAGATAAAAAACCAAATCATTTTAATCTTACCAAAGAAGGGACTTGAACCCCCACTCATATGAACTGGAACCTAAACCCAGCGTGTCTACCAATTCCACCACTTTGGCTATTTTCATTAAAATTTTTCAAAAACTGGAGTAAAAGGATTCGAACCTATGATGCCCGTACCAAAAACGGGTGCCTTACCACTTGGCTATACTCCAACAGGAAAGAAGGGACTTGAACCCATAACATTTGGCTTTGGAGACCA
>Ga0075154_10002422_pt1 | contig 12213 bp, 12 predicted proteins | sample JI71714BDNA_FD_70965 | JGI IMG/M metagenome (GOLD analysis project Ga0075154, IMG submission 70965) | Wastewater effluent complex algal communities from Wisconsin, to seasonally profile nutrient transformation and Carbon sequestration -... | ecosystem: Engineered > WWTP > Effluent > Algae... | reverse complement strand
GCCAGTCCATCACCATCACGCCCGCACAGGCCGAGACAATCGCGCGAGCGGGCACCAAGCTTGAAGGGCCGGCAGTGGTCACGGCCATCACCCCGGCCAACCCGGCCAGTGACTGGCGCGAAACCACCGGTTACCGCGTTGAATTCGCGGACGAAACCCGCGTCTATATCACCACCCAGGGCGACATTGGCGCGGTGCGCACGCCGTGGTGGCGCTTCTATGATCTGTTCTGGGGCCTGCACATCATGGACTGGCAGGAGCGCGAGAACACCCACGGGCCGCTGATCATCGCCTCGACCTTGCTGGCGCTGGGCGTCGTCCTCACCGGCGCGCTCCTCACCATCCGGCATTTCTGGCGGCGCTGATGGCGGCGCTGCCCCTTTCCGTGCCGATTGAGCCGGTGCTGGCCATGCTCGACATGGCCGGCGTCGCGGTGTTTGCTGTCTCGGGCGCGCTGGCCGCCGCGCGGATCAAGCAAACGATTGTGACCTTCGCCTTCTTCGCCGCCGTCACCGGCATCGGCGGCGGCACGCTGCGTGATCTGTTGATCGGGGCGCCGGTGTTCTGGGTCGGCCGTTCCGACTATCTTGGCGTCTGCCTGGTGGCGGCCGCCACCGTGTGGATGTTGCGGGCGGACCGCTGGCAATTGAACGCCCTGCTGTGGTTCGATGCTGTCGGCCTTGGCGCCTATTCGGTGCTGGGTGCCGCCAAGTCATTGCAACTGGGCGTGCCGCCGCTGCCCGCCGTGGTGATGGGCGTGCTGTCGGCCAGTTTCGGCGGCATCGTCCGCGATCTGCTGGCCGGCGAGCCATCGGTGCTGTTGCGCAAGGAAATCTATGTCTCGGCCGCGGCGCTCGGCGCCGGGGTCTATGTTGGCCTCACCCTGCTTGGCGTGGCGGCCTGGCCGGCGGGTGTGGCCGGGGCGCTGGCCGGTTTTGGCCTGCGCGCCCTGGCCATCCACACCGGCCTGAAACTGCCCGGTTACCGCGAGGATTGAGCGCCGATCAGGCGGATCAGCCAATGTTCGGCCTGGGCACCGGCGCCAATCTGCGGGCTGCCGGCGACGGCGCATTCCACGCAGGCTGCCTGCATGGTGGCACTGCGGCCGCTGGCCATACGGCCCAGATCGGTCACCGCCATCGCCACCCGCAGCCGCGATGCCTGCAGCAACCGCGCCCAGGGGTCACGCGCCTGTTCCTCGGCGTCGGCCTTGCCAAAGCTCTGCAGCGCCTTCTGCCATTCCGGTATCGGCTTTTCGATGTCGATCACCCGCACATCGCCCTTGATGCCAGCTTTGACAGCAGCGGCCTTCACGGCGGCATCCAGCGTGCCGAACTTGTCGATCAGTTTCAGCTGCTTCGCCTCGGTGCCGGCCCACACCCGGCCTTGCGCGATGCGGTCCACTTCGGCCACCGGCAGCTTGCGGGCCGTGGAGACCACACCCAGGAAGCGGCGATACACATCCTCCACCCCCATCTGCAGCACCTGTTTCACCTCCGGCGACAGGCCGGCCACCACGTCAGGCTCCCCACTGTACGGCGTGGTCTTCACGCCATCGGCATTGATGCCAATGGCGTTCAGCGCCCGCGGGAAGCTTGGCAAAATGGCAAACACGCCAATGGAACCGGTGATGGTGGACGGCTGCGCATAGATTTCATCCGCCGCCGTGCCCACCCAATAGCCGCCGCTGGCCGCGACCGGACCAAAACTGGCGATCACCGGCAGGCCATCGGCCTTGGCAGCGAGCAGGGCGGCGCGGATTTCCTCGGACGCGGTCACCGATCCGCCGCCCGAATCCACGCGCACCACCAGCGCCTTGATATCGTCATTCTTCTCCAGCGCGTCTTCCAGCGCCGCGCGGATGGTGGCGCTGCCGGCGGTGCCGCGCCGGGCTTCACCATCGACAATGCTGCCGGTCACATAAACCACACCCACGGCATCGCCCTTGGACTTCTGCTGGCCGGCGATGGCGCCCAGATAATCATCCAGGCTCACCCCGGCATAATGGCCCCAATCGGCCAGATCATCTTCGCCAACCAGCTTGACCATGGCGGCATCAAAGGCGTCGCGGCTGCCCAGTTCGTCCACCAGACCGGCATCCAGCGCGGCGCGGGCGCCATCGCCGCCAAAGCGGCCCAGGCGCTGCGGCAGCTGCGCGATATAGGCGGGGATATCGGCCTTGGGCCGCAGGCGCCTGGCTTCCGAAAGCCAGCTTTGCCACAGGCTGTTCGCCAGCGCCTGATTGGCGGCCTTGGCTTCCGGCGACGCGCTGGCGCGGGTGTAAGGCTCGACAAAGCTTTTGTAGGTGCCGACGCGGAACACATTCACATCGATGTTCAGCTTGGCCAGGGCGCCAGCGAAATAGAGATTGGAACCGCCCGGCCCGGTGAAGATCACCCCGCCCAGCGGATTGGCCCAGATGCGCGTGGCCGGGGCGGCCAGCAGCCAGCTGTCATCCGTATAGGCGGTGGCCCAGCTGTGGATCGGCTTGCCGGCCTTCTTGAAGCGTTCCAGCGCCGCGACCACAGTATCGATATTGGCCTGGCCGGCACCCATGAAGCCATCCAGTTCCAGCACCAGCGCCTTGATCCGCTTGTCAGCCGCGGCGGCATCGATGGCGCGCACCAGATCGCGCGCCTGAATTTCCGCAGCGATATTGCCGCTGGCGGCGTCTAGCGGGCTGGATTCGCCGGCCTGATCGACGATGGCGCCGTCCAGCGCGATCACCAGGGCGCCGCTGTCCGGCACGCGTGCCACCTTGCCCGAAGACAAGGCCGCCGAAATCGCCAGAAAGAACAGCGCCAGCAGCGACAGCACCAGGAAATCCTTGATGCCAACCAGGATGCGCCAGAATGTGCCGAGAAATTTCAACGCGTTTCGCCTTCAATATGCAATTGCCCGGCCAATATAGGCATGCGCAGCAAAGCGACAACCTTCCTTCGATGTCGCAGCGGCCGGCACGGGCCGTGATCAGGGGTCAGCGGCGATCAGGGTCTGGCAGGAAATCGAGATTTTCCACCCGCGATGACGTGGCCAGACATTCGGCAGGCGTGGCATGGGTGTCGCTGGGCCAGCTGGCTTCCAGCGGCAGGCGGAAACGCCAGGCCCGGCCTTCTTCGCGGTGATCCACCGATGCTGTCAGCCGAAGGCGTGTGCCGCCGGTGGCCCCGATCTGGCGGGCGGCTTCGTTGATGCATTGGCGGAACGCGGCTTCGGCGGCCGGCTGCACCTGATCGGGGCCGATATCGATGACGGCCGGTGGATTGGTGCCGGGCTGCGCGCTGCTGTCCGCCTCTTTCTTCTTGCCCTTGGAGAGGAGGAGGGCCAGCAGGCCGGCGGCAACCGCCGCTCCGGCAATCACGGCGCCGGTGGAGCCGCCGCCCTTGCGGCCGACTTCGAATTCGGCGCGGCAGCCATTGTTGACCCAGATATAATTGCGCCCCGTGCCCCAGTTGCTGCGGTTGCAATTGCCGCCCAGCACGCGGCCCAGGCGCACGCCGTCGCCGGTGTTGGCGTTGCAGCGGGCATAACGATAATTCCAGCTTTCGCAGCGGATCGTGCCGCCGTTGTTGTTCCAGCTGCCGCCATTGCCGCCCCAGCCGCGCTGATCAGGCTGGGCCGCCAGCGGCGTTGCCAATGCTGCTGATACCAGGGCAAGAAGGGCGGCAGGGCCGGCGATGCGCTTCATTGCAAATCCCCCAACTGGTGATCACGAATAAATGTTGAAGCTGGCGCGGCAGCCGCCGTTGACCCAGATGCTGTTGCGATCCCAACCCCAGGTGCGGCCTTCCCGGCAATCCCCGGCAATCACCCGGTTCACCCGCACGGACCGCACATTGCCGATCGGGCAACGGGCCGCACGGAAATTCCAGCTTTCGCAATTGATGGTGCGGACACCGCCGCCCGGAATCCCGCCATTGCCGCCATTGCCGCCATTGCCGCCCCAATTGCCGCCGCCATTGCCCCCGTTGCCGCCCCAGCCATTTGCGGCAAAGAGCACCTCGAAATCGGCCCGGCAGCCATTGCGCACCATGATGGCACGGTTGCCCCAACGCCAGGTTTCACCATCGCGGCAATCGCCGGCGATCACCCGCAGCAGGCGGGCGCTGCGGATCGTGCCTTGTGTGGGGCAGCGTTGATCGCGGTAATTCCAGCTTTCGCAGCGCACCACCTGCCAGCGATCGTTGGGCACGCCGCCACCCATGTTCGGGTCCCAGCCGCCGGTGCCCCAGCCGGTGTTGGTATCGATGCGGAACACGGCGCGGCAGCCATTGCGCACCCGGATGGCGCTGTTGTCGTGGATCCAGCTCTGGCCTTCCACGCAGGAGCCGCCATTCACCCGCAGCAGTTGCACCCGCACCGCACCGGGTGTGGGGCAGCTGGCCTCACGGTAATTCCAGCTTTCGCAGGTGATCTCGCGCCAATTCTGGGCAGCGGCCGGTGCCGGCGCAACCGTGCTCACCAACAGGGAGGCGGCGAGCAGGCCGATGCTGGCGGCAATATTTGCTCCAACAGCAAATGCACGGCTGGTCATGAGAATCCTCCCGCAGAATATTATTGGCGTTTTCGGGATGCTGCCACCGTCCACGCCCAAGTCAAGAGCCGGCTCCTGTCATGAAAACAGTGTCAGTTTGGCGCCCGTGACATTGTCGCAAGATTTACACCTTGTGCACCGGCCTGCTCCACCGTGAACTGCCAGGCCACCCGGCCCGATCGGTTCCCACGCGCCACTGCCCAGGCCAGGGCTGCGGCCGGATCGAAGGCCAGGCCATGGGCAGCGGCATAGGCGGCGCAGATGGCCAGATAGGTCTCCTGATCGCAGGCGTGAAAGCCCAGCCGCAAGCCAAAGCGATCGGCCAGCGCCAGATGATCATCGGCTGCATCGCGCGGGTTGATGGCATTTGCCTCATTTTCCGCCAGGGATCGCGGCACCAGATGGCGGCGGTTGCTGGTGACGATCAGCCGGACATGATCGGGCCGCGCCTGCACCCCGCCATCCAGCAAGGACCGCAGCGCATGCACTTCCGCCGCATCGGCGCCCAGCGAGACATCATCCAGAAACACCAGAAACGGCCGCTTCACTGCCGCCAGCCCGGCAAACAGCGCCGGCAGGCTGGCCAACGCCGGCAGCATCACCTGCACCAGCGCCAGATCATGGCCCTTGCCCACCAGATCGGCCACCACGCTGCGCGCCAGGCTGGACTTGCCCATGCCGCGCGCGCCCCACAACAGCACATCATGCGCCGGCAGGCCCAAGGCATGGCGGTGGCTGTTTTCCAGCAGCGCCCCGGCCTGCGCCGCAACGCCCTGATACAGCGCCAGCGGCGTGGTGCGGGCCGGGGGCAGGGCACACAGCCCGGCTTGGGACCAGCCAAACCAATGGCCGATGGCCGGATCGGCAACAGGCGGGGCGGGCGGCGCCATGCGTTCCAGCGCGGCAGCGATGCGTTCCAGCAGCAATGGGGTCTTGTCGATTGTCATGCGGCACCTGATATGCGCTTTCAGGGATGATGGGAATCCGGCGCGGTTGCACGCCTGTGTGCAAGCCGCTAGAGCCTGTCGCAATCCACCAATCAGCCAAGCAGAAGTGAGACAGCGATGTTTGCAAGCCCGGCCTATGCCCAGGCAACAGGGGGCGCAGCGGCCGCCGGGGGCACCGCTGCCCTCATCGGTTTCCTGCCCTATCTGGCGATCTTCGCCATTTTCTATTTCCTGATCATCCGCCCGCAGCAGCAGCGGGTGAAACAGCACCGGGCCATGGTTGATGCCGTGAAAAAGGGTGATGATCTGGTCACTGGCGGCGGCATCATCGGCAAGGCGGTACGGGTGTCCGATACCGAAGTGGAAGTGGAAGCCGGGCCGAATGTGCGCTTTGTCGTGCTGAAATCCACGCTGGCCGATGTGAAGCCGCGCGGCGCCCCCACGGCGGCCAACGACAAGGACAAGTAAGCAGTGCTTGACTTTCCCAAGTGGAAAATCTGGTCCACCTGGGCCGTGATCGCGCTGTGTGCGTTGTTGGCCCTGCCCAACGCGCTGCCGCAATCCGTGCTGGATGGCCTGCCCGATGGCCTGCCGAAAAGCCAGCTGCCACTTGGCCTCGATCTGCGCGGCGGTTCGCACCTGATGCTGGAAGCGCTGCCGGCCGACGTTGAAAAGGCCAAGCTGGAGGCGCTGGAAGAAACCGTGCGCGGCGAATTGCGCGCGGCCGAAGGTGGCGCCATCGGGATCAGCGACCTGTCGCTGTCTGGCAACCGCCTCAGTTTTTCGGTGACCGAACTGGCGCGCGCCGATCAGGCGATGCAGATCTTGAACAAGGTCACCGCGCCGCTGGGACTGGGTGCCTCGCGCGAAGTCGATGTGGCGCGCGGCTCCATCCCGGGCCAGATCATCCTCACCCCCACCAGCGCCGGCATTGCTGCGGCGGTTGACAGTGCGATGGCCCAGGCCGTCGAAGTGATCCGCAAGCGCATCGACGAACTGGGCACGCGCGAACCCACGATCGTGCGCCAGGGCGCCACCCGCATCGTCGTGCAGGTGCCCGGCCTGCAGGATCCGGAAGCCCTGAAGGCCTTGCTCGGCAAGACTGCCAAGCTGGAATTCAAGCTGGCCGACGTGACCGCCGATCCCGTGGAGGTTGCGGCCGGCCGTGCCCCGCCCGGCAGCCAGATCCTGCCCGTGCAGCAGGGCGGCCAGATGGTCGTCAAGCGCCGGGCGATCATTTCCGGCGACCAGTTGGTCGATTCCCAGGTCTCCACCGATCAGAATGGTGCGCCGGCGGTTTCGTTCCGCTTCGACAGCACTGGTGGCCGGCGCTTTGCCCAGGCCACCACCGAAAATGTCGGCAGGCCCTTTGCCATCGTGCTCGACGGCGTGGTGATCTCCGCGCCCAATATCAACGAGCCGATCCTGGGCGGCAGCGGCATCATCATGGGCAATTACACGGTCGCCTCCGCCAATGAACTGGCCATCCTGCTGCGCTCCGGCAAGCTGCCGGTTGAGCTGAAGGTGGTGGAAGAACGCACCGTCGGGCCGGATCTGGGCGCTGACTCCATCCGGGCCGGCGTGATCGCCTCCATCGTGTCGGTCAGCGCCGTCGCCTTGCTGATGATTGTCACCTATGGCCGCTTCGGCGTCTATTCGGTGCTGGCGCTGGTGATCAACGTCATCATGATCCTGGGCATCATGTCGGCCGCCGGCTTCACCCTCACGCTGCCAGGCATCGCCGGCATGGTGCTGACCATCGGCGCCGCGGTGGATGCCAACGTGCTGATCAACGAACGCATCCGCGAAGAGCAGCGCAAGGGGCGGGGCGTGGTCAACAGCATCGAAACCGGCTTCATCGATGCCAGCCGCACGATCTGGGATGCCAACAGCCTCAACATCATCGTGGCGATCATCATGTTCATCTTCGGCTCTGGCCCGATCAAGGGTTTTGCCGTGGTGCTCTCGATCGGCATCGCCACGTCGGTGTTCACCGCTGTCACGCTGGTTCGGCTGATGGTTTCGGGCTGGGTGGCCTCCGCCCGGCCGCAAAGCCTAAGCATCTGATCGGGAAAGGATAAGGCCATGCCGCTCAAGCTTGTTCCCGACAACACCAATATCGGGTTCGTCAAACTCCGCTTCATCGCCTTTGCGCTGACGCTGCTGCTCACCATTGGTGCCGCCGGGCTGCTGGCGGTGCGCGGGCTCAACCTGGGTGTCGATTTCGTCGGCGGCCTCACCATGCAGGTGGAATTTGCCAAGGCCCCGGCGATTGACACCCTGCGTGAACGGGTGGACCGCATCGGCGTGGGGGACAGTGCCCTGCAGGAATTCGGCAACGACCGCACGATCCTGATCCGCCTGCCGCTGCCCGAAGGCGATCAGAATGCCGTGCAGCGCGTGGTCGGCAAGGTGCGAACCGCGCTTGAGAAAGACTATCAGGGCGTGAAATTCGCCCGCGTCGAAAGCGTGTCCGGCAAGGTGTCTGACGAACTGATCAAGGATGGCCTGCTGGCGGTGGGCTTCTCCATGCTGTTCGTGGCCGCCTTCACCTGGTTCCGCTTCGAATGGTATTTCGGCGTCTCCACCGTGGTGGCGCTGGTCCACGACGTGGTGGTGACGCTGGGCTTCTTCGCGCTCACCCAACTGGAATTTGATCTCAACATCGTCGCCGCCGTGCTGACCATCATCGGCTACAGCCTGAACGACAAGGTGGTGATCGATGACCGTGTGCGCGAAAATCTGCGCAAATATCGGCAGATGGACATCAAGCAGATCATCGATCTTTCGGTCAACGAAACCCTACCGCGCACGGTGATGACCTCGGTCACGCTGCTGGCGGCGCTGCTGGCGCTGCTGTTCCTGGGCCCGGAAGTCATCTTCGGCTTCACCGCGGCCATGGTGCTCGGCATCATCGTCGGCACCTATTCGTCGATCTTCGTCTCCTCCTCGCTGCTGATCAGCCTGGGGGTGAAGCCGGGCGTGCCGCCAGTGGAAGACAAGCGAGCCGCCGGCGCCGAACGGATCGGGTAATTCAAAGAACCTCGTCATGCTGAACTTGTTTCAGCATCCATGGGATCAGCGCCCCGCAAGGCGCTCCCTCAGGGGATCACTCCCATGGATGCTGAAACAAGTTCAGCATGACGGTAGCCTGGTGGGAAGCGCCCCTTAAATCGGCGCGCCGCACGGGCCAAAGGCCATGCACCACTGGCTCATCAGGCCCATGACCAAGGCGCCGGCCAGCCAGAGCGCGCGGGTGCGCGCGTTGAGTTCAACCTGCATGATGTTCACTCCGCTGCAATGGCGGCACCAAGGCCGATGCGCGCCCTGGCGCTTTCATACTCCCGAACCAGCCGCGCCACCAGATCGGCCGCCGGCAGCACCTGCTTCACCGCGCCAATGCCCTGGCCACAGCCCCAGATATCCTTCCACGCCTTGGCTTCGGTGTTGCCGCCGCTGCCAAAGTTCATCGCCGAAGGATCGCTGGTTGGCAGATTGTCCGGGTCCATGCCGGCGCGCACGATTGACGGGCGCAGATAATTGCCATGCACGCCGGTGAACAGGTTGGAATAGACGATGTCAGCGGAATCGCTCTCGGCGATCATGTCCTTGTAACCCTGCACGGCGCGGGCTTCTTCGGTGGCGATGAAGGCGCTGCCGATATAACCGAAATCGGCCCCCATGGCCTGCGCTGCCAGCACCGCATCGCCGGTGGCGATCGAACCGGACAGGGCGAGCGGCCCATCGAACCACTCACGGATTTCCTGGATCAGCGCGAACGGGCTGGTGGTGCCGGCATGGCCGCCAGCGCCAGCGGCCACCGCGATCAGGCCATCGGCGCCCTTTTCCACGGCCTTCTTGGCGAACTTGTTGTTGATGATGTCGTGCATGACAATCCCGCCATAGCTGTGGATTGCCTCGTTCACATCCTCGCGCGCGCCCAGCGAGGTGATGATCATCGGCACTTTGTATTTAACGCACAGCGCCAGATCGTCCATCAGGCGATCGTTGGAGCGGTGGACGATCAGATTGACCGCATAGGGCGCATCGTTCGGCCCAAGTTCGGTCGAAAGCCGCTGCAGCCATTCCTCGAACTGGGCCAGCGGCCGGGCGTTGAGGCTGGGGAAGCTGCCGATGATACCGGCGCGGCACTGCGCCATCACCAGTTCCGGCCCGGAAATGATGAACAAGGGCGAACCGATCACCGGGATCGACAGGCGACCAGCAAAGGCGGCGGGTATGGACATGGACAATCTCCCCAAATGTACGGGGACTGATTTAGCCTTCGTCGCCCCAGATTGCCACCTCATCCTCGTCGCAGGCTGTCGCACGGCCGCGGAACATGCCCGGCGTGGAAAAGACCCAGCCAGGCACGCCGTCCTGCCCGATGAAGATGATGCCGCCAGTGCCGCCCAACGCCTGCACATCGGCCAGCCCACGCGCCGCCGCGTCGGCGGACGACAGCCCGGCCAGCCGCACCAGCGCGCCCATTTCATGGCCCACGCCGGCGCGGATGAAGGCTTCGCCCGATCCGGTGCAGGATGCCGCCAGGCTGCGATCATCGGCGATGGTGCCGGCACCAATCAACGGGCTGTCGCCAATCCGGCCCCAGCGCTTGCCGGTCAAACCACCGGTGGAGGTGGCCGCCGCCAGATGGCCATTTGCATCGCGCGCCACCGCGCCCACCGTGCCATATTTCAGATCGGCGTCGAACACATCCTCGCCGCGCGCCGCCGCCGCCTTCATCGCCTGTAACGCCTGCCAACGGCCCTCCACCCGGAACCAACCCGGCTCCACCTGTTCCAGCCCCTGTTCCAGCGCGAACACATCGGCGCCGTCGCGGGCCAGCAGCACGTGCGGGCTGCGCTGCATTACGGCGCGCGCCAATTGCACCGGATTGCGGGTGCGGGTGACGCCGGCCACGGCGCCGGCCTGCCGGGTGGCGCCATCCATGATGGCGGCATCCAGTTCGGTGCGGCCTTCGGCGGTGAACACGGCGCCGCGCCCGGCGTTGAACAGCGGATGATCTTCCAGCACGCTCACCGCCGCCGTCACCGCATCCACCGCGCTGCCGCCCGCTGCCAGCACCGCCTTGCCAGCGGCCAGCGCGTCGGCCAGCCCGGCGCGGCATTGGCTTTCCGGGCCGGGCAGGCTGGCGGGCGTCAACTGCCCGCAGCCACCGTGGACAACAAGCGACCAGGCGGGAGGGTTCATCGGCAATGTCCGGTGATGGGATGGTAGCAGCGGGCAGATTTGAACTGCCGACCTCCGGGTTATGAATCCGGCGCTCTCACCAACTGAGCTACGCTGCCACAAAACGTCAGGCGTTTACGGAGGCGCTGCTATAGTGGCGGCACCTTTACCGGTCAACCGCCTTTGCGGAGGCGGTTGGGCCCAATCTCAGAAGTTGTACACGAGCGTCGCCCGTGTCACCGTATCGGTGTTCTCGCGGCCGGGCGGCGGATCGCTTTCATTGTTGATCTGCAGGCTCAGCCGCGCCGACAGCCGGCCATTCAGCTTGGCCGTCAACTGGGTGAGCGACAGCAGCGAGCTGTTGATATTGTCGGCATAATAGCTGGCGGTCTCGGTCAGGGTCAGGGCCGGACTGATCACCCATTTGCCGTTCACACCGGCCCGCGCCGCCAGCGTGTTCTCCGACACGCCGTTGGTGAAGCGGGTCTGGCGCAGCGCCGGCCCGCCATCCACCGCCAGGCTGAGGCGCGGCCCGTCGAGCAGCTTATAACCAACACCGATGGCCTGGGTGAAGCGGCTGTTGAAGCCGGTGAAACGGTCCCGCTCATAATTCAGGCCCAGCACCACAAAGCCGCGCTGGCTGAACTTCCAATTGCCTTCATAGCCGGCAAAGAAACGCTCCCGCGACGTGACGCCCTGATCCTGCTGATAATCCACCTGGCCGCGCAGGCTGTGCTTCCAGCTGCGGGTTTCCTTGCCCAGATTGACCCCGATGGCGAGGCCGCGATTCTCGGTGTTGCCGCTGGAAATGAAGCCGCCCACATCGCCGCTGCCGGTCCAGCCTGCGAAAAAGCCCTGGCTTGCCAGCCGCTCTTCGCGCGCCTTGTCGGCAGCGGCGGTAATGCCAGCCACCTTGGCGTCGATCTCGGCGACGCTGGCCGGATTGGTCTTGCGCGCGATATCGGCCACCACCTTCAATTGCGCCGCATCGCCGGCAGCCGCATCGATCATGGCGGCCACGGGGGGCGGTATCGGATCAGCCAGAGCCGGGCTGGCAAGCAGCAATATGGGGAGCAGGGCAGAGCGCATGGCGTTTTCTTGCTGATTCAGCGCACCGCCGTCAATCGGGAGGGACTGGTCTGGCCAGCGATTTCGGGGCAAAGCAGCGAGCATGAGCCTGTCTGCCGATATCCAGCCGATTCCATTGTCCCTCGTCGATAGCGATATTGCCGCCGCCGCACGCGGCTTTGGCGATGCCTTTGCCCGCACCGGCTTTGCCGTCGTGTCCGATCACGGCATTGATCAGGGCCTGATCGATCGGGCCAACGCCGCCACCAAGGCGTTTTTCGCCCTGCCGGACGCGGTCAAGCGCCGCTATGTCGTGCCCGGCGGCGGCGGCCAGCGCGGCCTCACCCCGTTCGGCGTTGAAGCCGCCAAGGGCGAGGCCAAGGCCGATCTCAAGGAATTCTGGCACGTTGGCCGCGAATTGCCGGCTGGCCATGATTTTGCCGATGTGATGCCCGCCAATCTGTGGCCGGA
>Ga0075154_10002421_pt1 | contig 12214 bp, 12 predicted proteins | sample JI71714BDNA_FD_70965 | JGI IMG/M metagenome (GOLD analysis project Ga0075154, IMG submission 70965) | Wastewater effluent complex algal communities from Wisconsin, to seasonally profile nutrient transformation and Carbon sequestration -... | ecosystem: Engineered > WWTP > Effluent > Algae... | reverse complement strand
TCATCATGCCATTGAAGAGCAGTCCCAAGCGGCTTTGTGTGACGGATTCCCCGCTCAAATAGCGCTGCACTTGCGACTGGTCGGTGCCAAAATAGGAAAGCTGGAGAAATAAACCGCCCAGCAAACCTGACCAAAAGGTGTATTTGTTATTGAGGTCGAAGGTGAAATCTACCGCATTGAATTTGCCGGAAAACGCCGCCACGTGCAGGGCATCCGAAAAAGAAATATCCTTCGGGAGCGACCAGACAACCAGAAAGCCCACTGAAACCATGCCAAGCGTGATAATTGCCATCTGGTACGACTGCGCCCAACTGACAGCGCGTGTGCCGCCGGATGTGGTGTAGAGCACTACCAATGCTCCAATGACGAAAATGACGTAACTCACATTCCAACCCATGATAATCGAAAGCACGATGGACGGCGCATAAATCGAAATAGCGGCAGCGAGGCTTCGTTGCAGCAAGAACAGTGATGCAGCAAGTGTGCGGGTCTTGAGGTCGAAGCGCTTTTCGAGAAATTCGTATGCCGTCAGCACGTTCAAGCGGTGGTACATCGGGATAGCAACCACGCAAAGCAGTACCATTGCAAGCGGCAAGCCCAGATAAGACTGCACAAATCGCATTCCGTCCACGTACGCCTGACCGGGCAGAGAAATGAAGGTGATGGCACTTGCCTGCGTCGCCATGACCGAAATGGCGACGGTGTACCATTTTGCTTCACGCCCTGAAAGCACGAAGTCGTGCATAGTTGCGCCTTTGGAAGCAAGGCGGCTTTTGCGGATACTCCAGAGAACAACAAACGACAGCGTGGAGGCGAGAACAATCCAGTCGAGAAGGTGCATGAATTCCTTTGTTCAAGAAAAGTTAGGAGGCAAAAGCGTGAGAAAACCAGTACATTAGCCCCACGAGTGCAGCAAAAACGCCCAGTACAAGCCCATACCACGCTTGCCACGATGAAAAAACAGGTGCTGTGCTGTCCTGCGATGCATCGTGCTGCACATCCTTGAACGGCGCTTGATGACTCATAGTGTAAAGCCTTCGGAAAGATGATTAGCGAGGTGGAGTGCTTGAATTTTGTCGTATTGTGCCTTCGTAAGTTTGCCGTAGGCGAAGTGTTCTTGAAATGTGCCCTTGTGATTCCAAAACTTCTGCACTGCTTCTTGGAGGCGCAGAAAACCTTGCATTGCATCCCCGTCATCCGTCAGCGTCGGGGCATTGGGAATCGGCATGGTGATGTCGTGCGACATTGCGCCCCTCGCAAGGAAAATATGCAATGCCAATTTCCCCGCCGTACCTTTGAACAGCGATGATTTATGCGCCGGATAGCCTGTGAGCGAAAACTCAATACTCTGCGCACCATGCGAAAGTGTTTTGTAGAGCGACCATGCGCCGGATTTCGGTTCAATGCCGCCTTTGGCAAAGTCTTCTATGCGGCGTAGAGCATCGTCGAGCGAGGAAAACGTGATGATGGCGGACATGATAAATACAATAAAGGAGTTACGTAAACAAACCTAGCAGAGCTGTATATTTAAGTCGCGGAGATGAAGATACATGAAAATGTTTCTCTGTCCAAACAATTTTCAAACACCTAAAGAAGTTAGACGAAGCGCAAATAATCCTCAGGTCTGCATGACTTTGAATCCACACCCCGCTTGCCACGAGCAATGCACACGGTTATCCGCAGGCTTGCCGCAGGTGGCGCAGTATTCCACCGTAAAAGTATCATCTTGGTCAACAGGTACAGAAATGCGCTCATCGAAAACGTAGCAGCGTCCCTCAAAGCCTTTCCCGCGCACAACGGGGTCTTTTGCATAGCTCACAATGCCGCCGTTGAGCTGCGCCACGTCCGTAAAACCTTCCTTGATGAGAAAACCGCTCAGTTTTTCGCAGCGAATACCACCCGTGCAGTAGGTGAGGATTTTTTTGTTTTTGTACGGAGCCAGATTCTCTCGAATCCATTCCGGGAAATCGCGCGATGAAGCCACATCGGGGCGAATAGCGCCCTCGAAATGCCCTAAGTCATACTCATAGCCGTTGCGTCCGTCGAGTACAATCACATCCTCTTCCAGCATCGTCCGCCGAAATTCTTCGGGCGAAAGATGCTGACCCGTCGTTACGTTGGGATCAACCTCCGTATCGAAGCGCCACGTTACAATCTCGCTTTTGGCGCGAACGTGCATTTTTTTGAACGCATTTTCGGATGCTTCGTCAATCTTGAACCAGAGGTCTTCAAATCGTGAGTCGGTTCGCATATCGGATATGTATGCGTCCGTTTGCTCCGGCGTACCTGATACCGTACCGTTTATGCCTTCCGGTGCAACAATTATGCGACCTTTCAGCCCCAATGCTTCGCAAAAAGCAAGGTGCTCTTCGGCAAAACTTTCGTAGTCGAAAATCGGTACATACTTGTAGTACAGTAAAATACGGTAGGGGAGCGTTATGTTCTGCATGATGCTTGAAATCTGAATCCGTGAAAAATCTGTTGTACTCGTGTTTATCCGTGTCCAAAAAAATTGTGAACACAAAAATACAAAAGTGCGAAATAACACCGTAGCACGAAATTTTCCGAAAGTTCTTGATAATCGCTTCAGTCTTGTGTAAGTTAATCTAGTTAGGTTTCACATTGCAAAAAACTTGTGTATTCGGGCAAGATTTTGTAATCTTGAAAACGAACATTATTGCATTTTTTATTACAAAAAATATCAAAAAAGCGAGGTATTTGTATGTCGCGACAACGTTATGAATTTGACACAGAGCAAAACGCGATTATTGCAGGTCTGGCGATGCGTCTGAACATTATCGGTTTTGTGTGCTTCTTGATTGGTTTAGCCGTTTTGCTGATGATGTTTGCACGCACGGGCAATCTTCTGGCGATGCTCATTGCCGGTTTAGCAATTGCCTTTGGCGCTCTTGCTGTCTATGCAGGGCAGGCTTTTCGTAAAATCACCACCACACAAACACGCGACATTGACCACTTGGTCGAAGCGCTCAAAACACTCAACCGCGTCTATAACGTACAGCTTGCGGCGATTGTTGCCGGTGCTTTCGGTGTAGCTTACTTTGTGTGGAATGTGTGGAAATAATGCTTGATCCTCATCTTCGGGGTGCAGGCTTGTTATGATTATCGCAACAAAATATTGCGAAAAATAGTTTTCTTTTTACCGTATTTTCTTACGCAATATGTTGCGTTCATTTCAGGATTTGGTGCGAGTATTGACATTGCATCCGGCAAAGTACGAGGCAATATATTACCCGCGTAAAACAGTTTCCGGCGATTACGACAAACTCTTTGATATTATCCGCAAGGGCAATCACGAGAGCGAGGAAAACGTTGCCGATGACCTCTTCGGCGCACGAGACCCAAAGACCACCACCCGCTATTTTACACTCAAGTCTCGTCTGAAAGACCGCATGGAAAACGGTTTTTTTTTCCTTTCGACCGAAAATTTTTCGCACCGTACCGCTCGCCGTTATGCCGCTTGGAAGGAACAAATTATCGTCTGGGCGCTCTGGCACGTGGGCGCAAATGAAACCGCCGTGCAGCGCCTTGAGAAACTTGCCGAAGAAGCCGAAACGCTTGGTTGGAGTGATGTGTGTGTCTTTGCGTATCGCCACATCCGCACGTTTCATGCACGCGAGGGGTCAATGGTCTTGCTGAAAAAGTATGATGCCTTGCTTCAAAGCGCTCTTCAGCGCCAAACAGCAGAAATGCAAGCCGAAATGTTACTTGCAGAAGTGGAAGTCTTCAAGGCGCGTGAAACCCTGCTTGGCATTGAGCACGAAGCAATGTGCAAGCGCGTGCTTGCTGAGATTGAACGGCTTCGGGATTTGCATCCTACCTACGCATTGGCATCTCTTGCCGGCAAAGCTGCACGATATCTTGCTGAATCCCGCCGGGGTTATGCCGAGGCACTTACGCTGCTTCACACAGCCGAACGCCTGCAAGCCGCATATCCGCACGGGCTTGAAAACGAGGAGGAGCGCGAGTTTGCCGCCGAAGAGCTTCCATACACTCTTGCTGCGCGGGATTTTGAGCGCTCGGGGCAAGCTGTGGAGCGCTTGGTGAAGGTGATAATGCCTGAAATGCCCGAAATTCTGACGGTGTACGAGTATTATTTCTTGACAGCTGTGCATAGCCAAAAATATGATGCGCTGCCGGAGATTTTGGAGCGAGTCTTGCAGACGCAAGCATTCACGCGCTTTGCTGAGAAAAACTCTGCACGATGGCGTGTCTATGAATTGTACGCACGTTTTCTGCTCAAAGGCGAGATGCCGCAACGCCCAACGCTTTTTAAGCCTCGTTTCTCCGTCCAAAAGATGCTTGCAGAGCGCCCTGACTTTCGTGCCGAGGACGCATTTACAAATTGCGCGTGGCTGCTGGTGCAAATGTTTTTTCTCATCGATGATGGCGACTTTGAAGGAGTTGCTGCCGTTAATGCAGAATTATTGCTCTACCACGATAAATACTTGCGAAAAGATACCGTGAACTACCGTTTGCAATGTTTTTTGCGCATGGTCAATTACGCAGTTCTATGTAATTTTGAGGTAAATGAAACCCTTCGCAAGACTCGTAAATACTGCGATTGGCTCATTTCGGCTCGTACATTTGACATTGTAAAAGCGCATACTCTGGAAGTTGTACCCTACGAACATTGTTGGTCGCTTTTGCTCTTTCGTCTGGCAAATAAAACCGAGCGCGCGCACACTCCGACACGTTTGGTACTTGTTAATTCACCAAACCCGCTTCAATACTACGCTTGACGTTGCTTTACCTGCTTGGTGCTGCTCACAATGCTTCGTCCTTGGCTCATAATTCGTAATTCCTCACTCGTTCATTCCCACCGACTATGCCTCGACGCTATCTTCTCGCCTCTGCCACGTGGAAAACTGTTCAGAATACTGATTACGCCGTTGCGGTACTGCCGTGGGGTGCGACCGAGGCACATAATTACCATTTGCCCTACGCGACGGATATTATTCAAGCTGATTTTGTTGCCGCCGAAGCAGCAAAAGGCGCTTTTGAGCGTGGTGCTAAGGTTGTCGTCCTGCCGTGTGTGCCGTTTGGTGTGCAGACGGGGCAGTTGGACATTAAGCTCTGTATCAACATGAATCCCGCTACCCAATCGGCTTTGTTGGCAGATATTGTTCATTCACTCGAAGTGCAGGGGATTTACAAATTGCTCATTTTGAATGGGCACGGCGGGAATGATTTTCGTCAGATGATACGGGAGTTGCAGCCGCGAACCCGCGTTTTTCTTTGCACGGCGAACTGGTATCAATGTGCCGACCGCACACAGTTTTTTGAAGAAAACGGCGACCACGCCGACGAACTGGAAACAAGCGTGATGATGCACATTGCGCCGAATCTGGTACGCCCATTGGAAGAAGCCGGAGACGGAAAACAACGCACGAATCGCATCAAAGCTATGCACGACGGTAAGGTCTGGGCACCACGCCCGTGGACGAAAATTTCTGCCGATACAGGTGTTGGTAATCCTTACAAAGCCACGCCGGAAAAAGGGAAGGCTTTTCTGGATGCTGTTATTGCATATCTAACCAGTTTTCTTGTAGAATTTGCAAGTGCCGACACCACAGATTTGCACAAGTAGGAGGAGCTTGACACCATGAACGACGTGAACACCGCGTTGCAACAGCATCGTCCGTATTTATTCCATCTGGCATACAATATCTTGGGCGCACGGGCTGAAGCCGAAGAAATTGTGCAGGATGTGATTGTGCGGGTGTGGGAAAAAACCGAACGAGAACACGTGGAAATTCAGAATCTACGGGCATATTGCGGGAAATCGGTGGTCAATCGTGCGCTCACGCGCAAGGAAGCAATGCAGCGCGAAGTGGCGGAATCATATTGGGGGGTATGGCTGCCGGAGCCGCATTTGGTCTCGTTTGCCGATTCTGTGCCGGATAGCGGCGCAGAGGCAGCTTTTCAGAATTTCGATTCGCCAAAGGCAGTGAGCATGGGGCTTTTGCGGCTGATGGAAATGCTGACGCCGCTTGAGCGAGCCGTCTATGTGCTTGTTGACCTTTTTGATGAATCTTACCGCGAAAGTGCGCAAATGCTGGAGATTACCGAAGCAAATGCCCGCAAAATCATGGAACGCTCACGTGCCAAGTTGGAAGCGGGTAAGAAGCGATTTTCTGCTTCCCGTGAACGCCATGCAGAATTGTTTCAAGCGTTTGCGATGGCTGCTCAGGAAGGTAGATACGATGCACTGCACAGCCTCCTCAAAGAGGACGTGGTGATGTATTCCGATGGCGGCGGGAAAGTCGTCGCCTCGCGTATCCCCGTGCATGGGCGCGAGAAAAATATTCAAGCATTGCGCAATATCGCCCAATGGGCGGCAAAAAACGAGCCTTCCACGTGGCTTCCCTCTTGGGTCAACGGGCGCTTGGGGGCGATTGCCACGCACAATGAAACGGGAGAAATTATCGCCGTACTGACGATGGAGGCTGATGAAGAGGGTATTACGGAGATGTATTCGGTGCGGAACCCCGATAAAATCAAGAGTTTGATGATTGGGCTGTGATTGTGGGGGCACAGATGTAACGAATGAGGACGGATGGAGGAGTTTTTTGTGTTCAAGGTTAAAAATTTTAACACGGATTTGAAAAGGATGACACGGATTTCACGGATAATGGTAAGTATTTTTAGCTGTTGGCATTTCGTCCAAAAAAATCCGTGTAATCTGCGAAATCCTTTTCAAATCCGTGTCAAAAAACTACTGTAGCCCTCGCCCTCCGGTCAGCACACCATAGACGGGCGGTGCAAATCGTCGCAAGACCGCTCCCACGCTCACGCACACACCTATCACCATGAGCGGCAGCGCGAAATACAACATCAAGCGATACATCGGCAGACCGCTCCACATCTGGAACGCGGGGTGTAAAATATAATTAACCATCGGTACGTGGAGTGCATAAATCATAAACGAAAACGCCGACGACCATTGGAACCACCGACGCGCCATGCACCACCGCACAAGTGCATCCATGCCAAACCACGCCACGCCAATTCCCAAGCCTTCGACGACGCGATGCAGCACGAGTAGCCCGATGAATACTGGCGGAGAGGGCTGGGCGTAAAAGGCGATAACGGTTTTCGCGGCAGCAAGCAGTATCCATGCGGTTGCCACGGAGGGGAGCTTCAACCATGAAGGTGGGGTGTCCAGATTGAAATTTGTCTTTTGCAGCCATATTCCCACCGTGAAAAAAAGTAATCCTTCCGGCTCGGCAAAACCAAGATGTATCGGCAGCAAAAACCAAACGCACACAATAAAGCCAAACCAAATTTTCGGCGCTCGTTCAACAGCCCGCAAAAGCAGTGGATAAGCGGCATTATAGACAAACAGCACGCGAATAAACCACAACTGAAATGGCAGAGGCGAAAGCGTCCACCGCAAAAGCGCATCTTGCCAACTATATTCAGCAATGGGCTGGCTGAGATTTGCTGCCCGCACCGATTCGAGCGAAAAAGACCATTCTTCCAAACCCCACGTCATCAGTAGTCCCAGTGCACTCCACAAAAGATACGGCAGGAGGAGTGTTCGTACACGACCTTTCATGCGCTCTCCGTGAGGTTTTGTGTCGCTGAGTGCAAATAAATATCCCGAAATCGCAAAAAGCATTGGAATACGAAACCGAAAAATGCCGTTTGCCGTGAAATACTCGAAAAAAGTAGTGAATGTAAGCGGTTCGCTGACTAATGTAGCCGGCTCAAGATAGCGCTGGTCGAGGTTGTAGCCATGTACAAATACCAAAAGCAGCATCGAAACAAATGCCCAAAATCGAAATTTTTGACTGAGAAAGGGAGAAATCATATCTGTTCGGAATTGGTAAAGTTGAAAAGCCGTGAAGAGAAGCAATGAAGAGGTTTGTGGATTGTGTACGGCGGAGCAGGAAAAGTTGTTACGAAATTTTTTTGAGTGTCTTGTCACAAATCGTACTCATGGCGGTCTTACTTCTATCAACGATTTGTTTCACTTTTTACGAATATATGAATTCCTTACTTGATTCTCCCGTACAGCGTACAACACACGCTCAGAGCGCTGCGCCGAACAAAACAAGCGCTCATCGCCTTCGCCAGCTTCACCGTTTTGCCGGGCTGACGCTTGCGGTGTTTATTGGTTTGCACCTTATCAATCACCTTTTTGCGCTGGTTTCGATTGAGCGGCATATCAAGGTTATGGATGTTTTTCGCCTTATCTATCGCAATCCTCTTGGCGAGGCGCTGCTGCTGCTTGCCATTATGGTGCAAGTGCCCAGTGGCATTTTGCTCGTGAGGCGCAAGGGATGGCGGGGACTGCCGCTTACAGAACGGGCGCAAGTGGCTTCGGGTGCATATTTGGCATTTTTTCTAGTCGCTCATGTTTTTGCAGTGATGATGGGGCGCTACTTCTTTCACGTTGACACAAATTTTTACTTTGCCTCTGCTGTGCTTTTTAGCCCTGTGTGGCTCTTTTACGTGGTGTACTATGGTTTGTCGGTTGTGTCGGTCTTTGTGCACGTGGCAAGTATTCATTATCAAAAAATGCTTCCGCGCACAAGCCCACACCGCGCACAAACTCAAGCATTGGCGATTGTTGGAATAGGAATTGCCGTCATGGTACTGGTTTTGCTTGTATTTTCAGGTGCTGTGTACGAAATTAGAATCCCTCCTGCCTACAAATGGTGGTGAGATAGAGCATCGTATTGAATTGAGTGCTGAATTTTGAGTAAATTGTACCGACAGCCTCTTTGATGCTTGCGTTGAGGCTGTTGAACTCAGTATTCAAAATCCAAACTGAACACCATCAAGATTCATTCTTTTCACTTTCTCTAAAACGATATGAACACTGCATCATCTCTTTCGCCGTCAGCCTTTTTGACGAGCAGTATCGGCAAAAAATTCACCGTCGCGCTCACGGGAATTTCGCTTGTGGGTTTTTTGCTGGAACACGCCGTCAGCAATCTTCTTCTTCTCAGCACTGACCCCGCTCCATATCTGGCGTATGCAGCTTTTATGGGAACAAATCTCGTCATTCGCGTTCTGGAAATCGGTTTGTTTTTGGGATTTGCGCTGCACATCGCATCGGCACTCTTGGTGCAGTTCGATAACCGCCAAGCTCGCCCTGCGCGGTACGCCGTGCAGCGCCGTTCCACCAAAGCATGGTTTTCGCGGGCAATGCTTCTTTCGGGAAGCATCACGTTTATTTTTCTTGTGGTGCATTTGGGACGATTTTTTGTGCCGCATAAAGTCTTGCACACAAGCCATCTGGATTTGTACGCCGATACGCGGCTTGCCTTCGGCAACCCTTGGTATGTGGCGTTTTATGTCGCAGCAATGATTCTGCTCGGTCTCCACCTTGCGCATGGCGTACAGAGTGCGCTTCAGACCTTTGGCTTGCTGTCGTCTCGTACAGCCTCGTTGGTGCGCCGAGCCGGATATATCTACGCAGTGCTCGTGCCGGGCGCATTGGCGCTGATTCCGGTGTGGATATATTTTGTGGGGTAAATGTTTGCAGGGTACATATCTGCAACAATGCCGGATGTAAAGCCGTACAACTCTTCTTTTCAATTGTATCGTTCAGCAATTCAATGAACCGCCACGAAATTTCTGTGTACGCATTGCTACGCGAGTCGCAGTGGGCGGCAGTTTGTTTGGTTCTATTGAAAAATTCTTGACGACAAGGGCTTTGCAGCCAAATATTTGAGAACGCATTACAACTTTTGAACAGTTTTGCCAAATAGCAAAATTCATCAAGTCTCGCAATGTCAAATTTTTATTCTATGCAGAAGTACGACATTAAGGTTTCATTCATAGTGATTTGTATCTGGTTATCGGGTTTGACGTACTCTGTTGCGCAGCCGACGGATACGCTCACACTTGCCACATATACCTACTCAACCAACAACCGCTTGCAGAACCTTGCTCCGCTGGGTGCATTTTTGGAGCGGCAGTTGCACCGCCCTGTGCGCATGGTGAGCTTCCCCGACCCGCCGTCGCTTGCCAATGCTGTCAAGTCCGGTGCGGTGGATGTGGCGGTAATGAATACATTTGGCTACCTCCTCTTGGCGGCATCGTCTCGTCAGCAAAAGGGGACTCCCGTCGCAACATTTCGGATTCCTGACGAGAAGTCCAGCAATTACCGCACTATTGTTCTGGTGCGAAATGGTCTTGAAGTCGTGGGCAAATCGTGGCTTCGCAGCAAGGCAAAAAGGCTCGCCGTAGCCTTTGTGTCGCCCGGTTCTACGACGGGCAACTTGATTCCGCGTCTCTATTTTGCATCGCTTGGTGTTGAGGATGCAGAAAGCGCTTTTGCCCGTGTGGTTTATGCCGGTACGCACGCTGAAGCGCTCAAAATGGTGCAATCCGGCGTGGTAGATATTGCGGCGCTGGCATCGGAAGTGTACGAAAACAGCGTGCGCGATTCCTCACAAGTGCAAGGCAAATCGCCGCAAGCCGCACAAAAACTCACGTCGCTCTGGTTGTCGCCGGATATTAAACTGGGTCCCGTTGTTGTCAAATCCTCCTTGTCGCCATCGCTGCGTCAGGCTCTCACTCACCATCTTGTGGGCATTGAGCGCACCGCACCGGAGGCATTCACAGCTCTCCGCGATGGCTGGACGGAGGCAAAACTGGCAGACGCGCTTGTTCCCACAAGCGACCGCTACTACGACGATGTGCGCAGAATGTTTGGAAATCCCAAAACATCGGCGATATTGATTAAAAAGTTTGCTCGCTAATGTTGGTGATTGCTTGCGTTGTTTGCAGTATCAGCTCTGTTTCCAGCATCGAGAGTTTGCTTCAAGTGTTTGTCTTAGGTCGGGATGAAATCGGGGAAGGGCAAAAAATTCTCATCAAATGGGAAAATTTCTGTAACTTCGCTTTTTGAAATCGCGTAAGCATTTGTGCGACGTGTTGCTGCTTATCTGTTTCTCGAATGCACGTTGTTTTTTCTGGCTTCACCACTTTTTCATTGTACGCTGCCAACTATGATTCATCCCATCTTCCCCTCTCAAAAATCACTCCGTGATGCTGTTTTGTGTGCTTTTGGCGTGGCTGCGATTGTTTTGTGTTTTGTCTTGAAAGACTATTGGGCCCATCGACCGCTTCCGGTGGGATTTTCTGACCGCTTAGAGCATACCAAAGACAGCGTTTTGCGCAGTATCGGCATGGTGCGCGATTCGGTAGAGATGCAAATTGACCAGAGTGTGGATGAGGATTTGCTGAACGCTATGAAGGAACAATATGGTAGCCGTGCGCGACGCTATCTCGATACGGCAAAGATACAGCAAAATCTTTTTCGCCTAAAAATAACCAGCGCAGAGCAAGGAAACTTTAATTTCTCCGTTGGCTCTGGTAATCGTTCGCGCCCCGGCACGAAAGCAAAATCCTCGACGGATAATAACGCACTTCGTACGCTCTGGCTGGACGAGACCATGCGGGTTGTCGGTGAAGTACGTACTCTTTCTGAGGCGATGCCTCGCGTGGCGCAAGCGTACAATGGCGTTTTTCCCTACGACACGACAGCTATTCGTCAAAAAGTCTGGGGCTTGATTCCGCAGAGTTATGCTCCGCAGAATGTAGTCTGGGTGCGGGACACCGCTTTTCCGGAAGCGATTGGTTTTATTGCTGTTGTCGAGCAAGATAGTATTCTGCGCAAAGAATGGATGCTCCGGGCGACTAAAACCTCCGATGCTCCGGAGCGCTGGACTGCTGAGTGGCAGCGCCGCATTGTGCTTGTCCATCCGAATGTGGCAGCGCCTGAGCAGACTATTACGACGGAGACTATTGTAACGATACTTTTTTGGTTTCTGGTGGTCGTTGGGTTGCTGATATTGTTTATTGTGTTCTTGAATAAAGTGCGCATCAAAGCTGCTCCAATGTGGCTTCTCTGGATTTCCGTTTTGACGGGCTTAGGCTTCACGTTAAGTTTTTTCAGTATGGTGAGTGCGCCATGGTATGCGTATCTGCTGATGTGGGTGGTGTATAGTTTACTTTTTGGGCTGATTCTTGTTGCAATACCGCTTACCAGTCTTATCGCCGTGATGCGAGAAATGTTCTCGGAAAAATTTTATACGCTCATTCGCTTTGCTGACGCGCCCCTGCGTTCTTATCATTGGGGGCGAATGATACTGGTCGGAGCGAGTTTTGGTGGAATATATAGTGTTATTGGTTTGGTGTTGCCCATCATTGGTGAGCAATTGCATATTGCAGA
>Ga0075154_10002420_pt1 | contig 12219 bp, 16 predicted proteins | sample JI71714BDNA_FD_70965 | JGI IMG/M metagenome (GOLD analysis project Ga0075154, IMG submission 70965) | Wastewater effluent complex algal communities from Wisconsin, to seasonally profile nutrient transformation and Carbon sequestration -... | ecosystem: Engineered > WWTP > Effluent > Algae... | reverse complement strand
AAAAAGAGTTCACAGACTTTTACCAATGACGAAGGCGAACAAGAGAAAGACGATTTGACCTATAACCGTCAAGACTTTTGGGCTACCACAAGTAATAAGCAATTGAACTTTGTTCAACACATTCGTTCAATGCTTAAAACCACAGGTCAGGCAGCTGTTGTATTACCTGACAATGTTTTGTTTGAAGGTGGTGCAGGAGAGACAGTTCGCAAAAAACTTTTAGAAACAACCGACCTGCATACCATTCTTCGCTTACCGACAGGAATTTTCTATGCCCAAGGCGTTAAAGCCAATGTGGTTTTCTTTGACAATAAACCGGCAAGTAAAAATCCTTGGACAAAAGAGGTTTGGGTTTATGATTACAGAACTAATATTCATCATACCTTAAAGAAAAATCCTTTAAACATTGATGTTTTAAAAGACTTCATTGACTGTTACAAACCCGAAAACAGAAATAAGCGAAAAGAAACATATCATTCTGAAACAAATCCCGAAGGACGTTGGAGAAAATTCAACTATGAAGAAATCATTGCTAGAGATAAAACAAGCCTAGACATTTCCTGGCTCAAAGACAAATCATTGGCAGATTTAGATAACTTACCAAACCCCGAAGAACTGGCTGAAGACATCATTGAAAATTTGGAAGCAGGTCTGTCTAGTTTTAGAGAAATTATGCGACTATTAAATTATAAGTAAGATTTGTTTATATTGTGGTGAATGACATTTCGTAAGTCTTAGTTAACTTCTAAATTTTGTTTAGTGTTTTTTCTTTTTGTTAGGTCTATCTAATTATTAATCTTTCCGAGGATAGAAATGTAATTTAATAAGCTCAAATGTGGTATTTAATGTAATCTATTTTCCTTTCTTCGTCACCAATTTGGCGCCCAAATAGGCCATGGGTAAATATGCCAGGCTCAAGTCGAGCAGGTTGAACCAGAGCGGTGCGGGCAAGAGAATAACCATATAAATGCCTCCCGCCAGGAAAAAGAGACCTATCAACATGCCCAGTTTGATTTTATGGCTGCCCGCAATGAGGGCTGTTACCAAGGCTCCAACAAATGTGCCCAAGGCATGTGCCAGAAAAGGAAAAATAAAATGTTTGGGTTCAAACAGATGCATGCCGGCTTTCAGGCCCTCCTCGGTTGAATTATCAACCCCATCCGGTAGGGGAATGATGGAACCGCTGATCATAATGAGGCCCATGTTTACCATAGAGCCGATGAACAGGCCCGCTATGAAGCCCAGTATGTTGCGTAGGATTGGGTGCATATACTTTGTTTTGTGGTTTGTGAAGGCTAAATTAGCATATAAATCGAAACGGCAAGATACCATGGATCCATATATCCAAACAGCCCAAACCTGGGATAAAATAGCCGGGCTATATCAGGAAACGTTTATGGATTTAACGCTCTATAACGAAACCTATAATGCCCTATGCCAGGCTTTACCGCAAAAGGCCAAGCTGCTTGAACTGGGCTGTGGTCCCGGCAATATCACCCGCTACGTATTGCAAATGCGTCCTGATTTGAACTTGCTGGCAAGCGATACCTCGCCTAACATGTTGGAACTGGCCCAAAAAAATAATCCCGGTCTGGAATGTATGCTTTTGGATGCACGAAACATCAGCCAATTAAACAACCAATTTGATGCAGTTATAGCGGGTTTTTGTATGCCTTACCTGTCTGAAACAGATGTGGCCAAGCTGATTGTAGATGTTGCTTCCGTTTTACATGATGAAGGAATTTTCTACCTGAGTTACGTGCCGGGAGATCCTGAAAAATCGGGATATAAAACCGGACGCAGCGGTGATTCCTGTTATTTTTATTACCACCGTAGTGAGACCATTCAGCAGGAACTATTGAAAAATGGGTTTAAGCTGCAGCAAAGTTGGCTCTTAAATTATGAAAAGTCAGATGCCGAAGCAGAACAACATGCCATTTCACTTGCCCGTAAAAGCTAGAAATTGAAAAAATATTATTTTCGTTGAAACCATACCAAATAAAACATGACAAAAACAGCTATTAATCCGTTTACCTGGGTAGAGATTTATGTAGATGACATGAACCGTGCCCGGGCATTTTACGAATCCGTACTTCAGATTGAACTGGTAGAAATGCATGCTCCCGAAGGCATGGGTGAAATGCAGATGCTCAGTTTTCCATGGGTTGAAGGAGCTTCAAACATCAGCGGTGCCCTCGTAAAAATGGCCGATTTTAAACCCGGGCCCGGCGGCACCTTGGTTTATTTTGCCTGTGCCGACTGTGCTACTGAAATTGCAAGAGTAGAAGCTGCCGGCGGCAAAATACTGCAGCCCAAAATACCTATTTCCGAATACGGATTCTGTGCCATCGGCATGGATACCGAAGGCAATACAATCGGTTTTCATTCCATGAAATAAAAGGTAATTTTTATTTTTTAAACGAGCTGTCGCCGATAAGTGGCGGCTCGTTTTTAGTTTTGCATGGCCTTTTCTACCCACTCAATTTGTTTCATGTGACGTAGGTTGTGGTATATAACAAAACGAAAGGTGTCACCCAACTTGAGCTTAATCCATCGGGATAATTTAATACCTACTTTAACCCGGTTTAAATCGCTGTTTCGGGAGGCTTCCAAAAGCGCCATTAATTGGTTCTGCTGGTTTATGAATTCCGCCAATACGCTTTTGTCAAGTTGGCTGTTTAGCGGATTTTTATCGGTAAACGTTTTCATTTTATTGAGTTTTTCTTTGGGCAGCATACTGTTGGCAAAATAATTTCCCAATAATCCGCTTTTGAACACGGTGGCCGGTTTATAATTAGACTCCGAAAGGGCCGTTCGGATAGCCGGAATATAAAAATCTCCGTACCGGTTTAAATGTTCCAGGCATTCCAATATGCTCCAGCTTTCGTTGTGTTCTCTCCAATTTAATGCTTTGTCTGGCTTACTTTTAAGCTGTTCCGCTGCATGTAGGTTTTGACGACATATCTCAAGGAGTTCGGAAATCAGTTGCGCTGAATTTGTTTTCATTGCATATATTTTTTTGACAAAATTCCGGTTTCCGTGTCAGATAAATATTGATTCAAGTCAAGATTTTTTGAGCCGGGAAAGTGTTTCCGGACTCATGCGTAAATAATTGGCAATGTATTTATTGGGTATTTCCTGAAACAAACGCGGACTCCTTGTCAACACTCTGGTATAACGTTCTTTGGGCGATGTGGTAAGAATATCTTTTTCTCGTTCCATTTGTTGTAAAACTAAGTCTTCCAATATTCGTATCCAGCGTTCACGGTTCTCGTCATTAGCCCGTATAAACTGCATAAACCGTTTTTTTGAAACAACACTCAGTCTTGTTTTTTTAATTGCCTGTATGATGAAATCAGAGGGTTTTTCAGTCAGAAAAGAATCCAACGAAACCAGTATATCGCCTGTGTACCCGAACCGGATAATCTGCTCATCGGCATTATCCAATACAAATACCCGTAAACTGCCGCTTTCCACGAAGTAAATATGGGTATCCGTACTGCCTTTTACTTTCAGGTATTCATTCCTTTTGAGGCTAATTGTTTTTTCAGACAGGGCAATAAGTTCATCCATTCCTTCATAAATTATAACAAGCGTTCGAGTTTCCCTTTTCGCTTAATCAGGTTTTTGTAATCCCATTGGATGAGGGCCGCTTTTTTCAGCCAGCGCTCCATGTTTTCTGCATCAATCTGGTCTATTGAGGTATATCGTTTTTCGGCGGCTTTAAAACTGCCTTCTACTTGTAATTCATCCTCATCAAAGGACTGTCCGCTCCAAAAAAGCAAACGCACACAATTTTTGAGTTTACTGTATCCTACAATGGGGTTTTCGTTTATAAACCATACCGGATGGGCATGCCAGATTTTATTTTCGGCCTCAGATAAATGCTGGTTGATGAGTTGGGCAAGTGCATCGCAAATGGCTTTGTCTTCGCTGCTTAGTTTGTCGTTATAGGCTTGTGTATCGGTATTCATGAAGTTTATTTCAAGTTGTTCGATGTAAGTTCAATATGATGTTGAACATGGTAAATGGTAAAGTATAACATTTCGCGTATGCTGAGTTTTCCCAGCAATGGGTGGGGGAGTATATACCGGTCTAAATCGCTTTCGCTGAACCGGTTTATTTTCTTTTCAAGTCGATTTATTTCGTGTGTTAGGTTTGAGCAAAGTTTATTTCGTTCGTTGTAGCTAACGGGTTTGGGCACATATCCACCGCTGGCCCGGCCTCCTTGGGCGAGTTTTTCATTGTATTTGCTTACCAGTTCATCATAACTTCTGCCGGGTCTGTTGGCTTGTCCGAACAGGAGTTTGGGCAAAAATTTAGGCAAAGCCAAGGCTTGCCTCAAGGGTTTAACCGACAGGTAAATATGAGCCATTTGTTCTCCGGCACTCCATTTTTCATTGGGTTTCCGGCAGAAATCTTCTTCATTTAAATCCATTACCAAACGAATGAACGCATCATGCTTTTCATGTAATTGGGCTTGTATGGTTTTACTGTCCATTATTTTTCTGATTTAAGTCAAATTGTTTAGTCCACACGGGTTTGAATTTTAGGTATGCGAAAATGCCCACCGCCATTACCAGTGCCACGCCAATGCCCACAAATTTATAAAATACGTACATGGGTTCACCGGTTTCGGAGAGCACGATTTTGGGCAGGCGCGAGAAAATTTCGGCCATGAAAGCACAGTATAAACCGATAACACTCCAATACATAAAATTGAAATGTGTGAGGATGTAATTTTTACCGCTTTTGGCTATAATCGGGTACATTCCTGCCAGTAGGGTAAGCGAACTTACCACAGCAAACCAATGAAAAATGCCAAAATTTCCGTATAGCCGGTAAATCATAAACGCGGTAATGTTGAGCACAAGCATGCAGGCCGTATACAGATAACCAATGGCTTTGTGCCTGGAGGTTCCTTTAGAACTTATCAATACCCATAGGCCGGTAATGAGCGCCAGCACCGAAGCAATCAGATGAATGAGCCCTATACTGTCACTGACGATGTTTTGCATACCGTTCGAGTTTGTGTATGCAAGGTAAAAATAAATTGGGAACTGTTAATCTTTTGAGTGAAAGTGAAAATCAATCCATCCTTATTACAAAAACGGCAGCTCCCTTAGTGCGCTCAGCAGGATTTTTCTTGGATACCAGTTCTATTTTGTCAAAATACACTTTAGTCTTTTGGTTTTGCCCTTTTTCTTTCATGCATCCATTGAATTTATCATAACCACAACTGAATGTGTTTCCCTTGCAAGGAATTTCTATGATGTACCCCGGACAACTAAAGCTGAACGAATACGAGGCTATTTCATACGTTCCGTTGGCATCACTCAGCGCACTTTCTTTTGAAAGACTGCTAAATGGTATTTCTTCGCTTTGCGCATAGCCGTTTAAGCTCAAACCTTGGCTGGTTTGCGTGGGTTGAACCAAACTGATTCCGATTGAAAAAATGAATGCACTGATTAACATAGGTATGGTTTTTTAATGTACGCTCTCAAAGTTAAGATACACAGTCCAAAATAAATGTGAAAGAATACTAAGGTATGTTATAGGCCAAACTCAGCAGTTAAATCTGTTTCAAGGTTCAAATCGAACCGGTTTTAGAATAATAAAGATTGCTCCATCTGCATCAAGCGCATTTGCAAGGAATCTTCAGCCGTTTTTTTGAGGAGGAAGCGAAATCCTTCCGCCACATCATCACTGATATAGGGCAGGGCAATGAGGGGTTTATGAAAGGGTTTCATGAAATTATCCCAATGTATGGGAATGACGATTTTTGCACGGGTAGATTTTACCGTTTGCCGGTAATAGCTTTCCATAAAATCAGCAGGCATTTTGCCCAGCATGGCCGTACCTAAAAATAGCGCGTCACAAGGGTAAGCATCCAATGCCCCTTCAATGTAATTTGTACTGGCTTTAACCATAAACCGATTTTTTCCATGTTCAATATACATATCGTAGCTGCCGCCTTCAATGTATTCTTTTGTTTTGGCCGGCTGTGAAAGGGGCTTTTCTATATGCGGGTGCTTAGGGTCGGTGGCATTGGTTTTACCCAGTATTTTAAAGGGCGGTGTATGTTTTGAATGAAGCACGGTTACGGCAAAATCAGCAATTTGTAACCGCTTACCTGGCTCGAATTCCTGCATATTGGCGGCCGGAACTTGTTCGCCTTTTCCCAATTGCAGGGTTGAGGATGAACCGTACAAAATTGCCCCAGTGAGTTTACTCAAGAGCGGCGCATCCATGGCATGATCATAATGTGAATGACAAACAAAAATGGCTTTAAGTCGGTGCATGTTATATTTTTTAATCAGCATGCGGATTAATGCTTCATCACTCCGTAATTTTCCGAAGGCCACTTTGCCCACTTTGGGCCGGCTAAAAAATCCGTCAATGATTACCTGGCTGTTCCCATCGTCGAAAAGCAGGGTAGAGGTGCCGAAAAAGGTAACCCGGATTTTTCCTTTTTCAATTGTTAAGGTTTGCTCATCCTTTGTAAAATAGGGGGCAAATTCGCTTAAGTCGGCAGAGGGTTTGAGTGCCTTGCAACCCAAAAGCACAAAGGAAAAGAGGCATAGATAAAACGTTTTTTTCATGATTTTCATAAAGCAAAATCCGATTTACCTGTTGATGGGCTTACGGTTATGGCTTCAGCCCAAAGATACAAAGCCTCCAACGGGAATCAAAATAAATACCGGGCGCTGTTATCCGTTCTTAATTCGTCTAATCAGTTTTCTATCCCGATAACGTAAAGGGGCATATCTTTTATACGGATCCAATAGAGCTTTGGCCTTATCTATCTGCTTATCAATATAATACATGACAAGTAAATTATGATAGGCATCGCCACGTGTTTGATCAATTTGAACACATTTTAGGAAGCAGTCATACGCATTTGGTTTAAATTCAACCTTTTTATACATAAAGGATTTCATGTAGTAGGCCATTCCCAGGTCATAATAATAGTCGTAAAGGCCGTTTGAAATTTGGGATGGATCTAAACGAAGCAGGTTTTGTATGCTGGCGTCAACAGAGTCGGGATTTGAAATTTCGCAGGAGTAACGGACATTTTTTGATTGTTCTGCCAAATAATCAATGGATTGCTGGGCCATTCCGTTTAAGAAACAAAGCAGATACAGAAGCAGTATTGGCAGAAATTTCATGATCAGTTCTAAGAGATTCGTTTTTCAAAAATAGGAATAAATAAACTTGCCTGTTAAAGCCACCTAATTACCTTAAACGACGGTGGCGGTATCTTGCGCCGGGTTGGTAATCGGGGTCAATGGGAATACGAAGACCCACATCGAAAATTACATGCATGGGAACTTGCGGTTCGATGGGCTGGCCGTTTACCGAGTTTACTGGAAATACAAACTGACTCTCTAAAAATAAAACAGGTAACCCGATTTGAAATTCAGCCCCGATTCCGGCCCCGATGCTGAAACCCAACAAGAGGTCTTTTTGAGGGCCATCGTACCATTCGGGAGTTTTGTACAGGGCCTTGTTGTATTTATCCAGTTGTCCGTCGGCAAATAAAATGTGTAAACCCACATCTACCGGAATATACATACTGATTTTAGAATAATAATCACCCACCGCATAATAGCGGGTTTGGGCATTGATGGATGGGCCATGCAGCTTAAAAATATAATCTGCGTCCCTGGGTTGAACCAAACCATTTACAATGGGATCCAGCGTATAGGTAGTTTTTGCCCGGGCCGTAAACGTATAGGATGCACCGTATTTACCAACAAACTTATCCTTAAACTTAATTGTCGTAAATAAACTTACACGTCCTGTAGGGGTAAGATCAATAAAGAATTCGCCCAAGTGTTTGGTCATCCCTGCGCTGATGCCTATACTGGGTTGGGCCCAGGCAGATGCATAAAAAAACATAAACGAGATAAAAAGGACGAACCTTGCGGTGTTGTTTGTTAATTTCATAAATACATATTCTAAGGTGCTGCAAAGAAAAATAATTAGAAGGAAATGAACAATATCTATGATTGAAATTTAACTTTGTAGCCTATTATTTTTCATTATGACCCTTTTCTTTTCCAGTCATATCCAATTTCCGTACACCGAACTATCTGAAGAAGAAGCGCATCATGGTATCCGGGTATTGCGTTTAAAAGAAGGGCAGGAGGTATGGCTTACCGATGGAAAGGGAAAGATGTTTGCGGGACGCTTTTTTCCGTATTCCAATAGAAATGCACGCGTTGAACTGGATGAGCAGCCCATAAAGTCCATACATCGCAGTTGGAAGCTTAGCATGGCCGTGGCTCCCCTGAAATCGAACGACCGTTTTGAATGGTTTTTGGAGAAAGCTACGGAGCTTGGGGTTTCAGAAATCATTCCGATTGTTTGTGAGCGCAGCGAAAGAGGTAAGTTCAATGCTGATCGCTGGAAACGGGTTATCCTGGCGGCCGTAAAACAATCGCTTAACCCGCTTATGCCAGATTTGCGTGAGCCTGTTAAATTTACCGATTTTGTGAAAGAAAACCGGCGCAAAACCTTTTTGGCGCATTGCGAAGAGGGCGAAAAACCATTTCTCGCCAAGGCCCTGGAGCCTGAACCCGAAATTTGCATCTGTATCGGTCCCGAAGGTGATTTTACACCCGCTGAGGTTAAATTGGGTCAGGAAGCGGGTTATATTCCGGTTTCGCTGGGCGATTTACGTTTGCGTACTGAAACTGCGGCACTTATGGCTCTGATAACGGCCCAGAACCGCTTACAGACTTATGAACAATAAAATATCAATAAGATTTTTAGGGGGTCTTGTTGCATTATTGAGAATGATATCCTAATTTTGCACTCCCAAATTTATAAAAACGATAGTGCCATGGCAAAAATTTGTGTGATTACAGGTAAAGGATTACAAAGAGGAAACTTGGTTTCTCACTCTAATATTAAAACTAAGCGTGTATTTAACCCGAATCTTCAGGTTAAGAAATTTTGGTACCCGGAAGCCAATACATGGGTAACCATGAAGGTTTCTGCCCACGGCATGCGCATTATCAACAAAATCGGAATTCACGAAGCGCTCCGTCGCTCCGCCGAGAAGGGAATTATCTAAGCCTTTCCCTAGCATTGACATACATTGACTAAACGTTGTTTCCAAAAGAAACAACGTTTTTTATTTTTGTACCATGGAAGAAATAACCGATTCTGGAAACCCGCCCAAGCCGGCCTATGCGGCAAATCTGAAAAACCCTTTTTTGCTTGCCGCCGCAGTGGGTGATAATTCGCCATTCCGATACATCGGGGGTACCCTAATTATTTTTGGCGCCTTTTTCATGGGACAGATTCCGCTTACCCTCGTTTTGATGGTTTTTGGCATGATGAACGAAATTCCCTTAGAACAACTGAGCGATACTAATGCACTCCTCGCCGCAGGATTCGATAAAACAGCCTTACTTTTCCTTTATATTCTTTCGTTTATGATTGGGGTATTGGCCATCTGGCTGGTAATCCGATTTATGCACCGCCGGAATTTCTTAACGCTCATTACTCCCCTGAAAAAATTAAACTGGAAAAAGCTGTTTACGGCCTTTTTCATTTATTTTCTCCTTTCGGGATGCTTTGAGATTGCACTTTATATGCAGGATACGGATAATTATGTATTCCAGTTTGAACCGGTTCGCTTTTTTATTCTGACAGCTGTGGTGCTGGTGTTTTTGCCTTTCCAAACGTCCTTTGAAGAATTGGTGTTTCGGGGATATCTCTTGCAGGGATTCAGTTTTATGTTCCGTAGCAGTGTCCCCGCCCTTATTCTCACGTCTATTTTATTTGCCCTGCTGCATAGTTGGAACCCCGAAGTGAAACAGCACGGATTCTGGGTTATGTTTCCCTATTATTGCGGATTTGGCTTGCTGTTGGGTTTTATTACTTTGAAAGACAAAGGCATGGAAATTGCCCTGGCCGTGCATGCGGCCAATAATATCTTCAGTTCGCTGTTTGTTACGTTTGAAAGTAGTGCCCTGCAAACAGATGCCCTTTTTATGCAGAAAGAAATGAATCCGGCTAAAATGATGCCTTTGTATTTTTTATCCATGTTTCTTTTTTTACTCATCTGCTCGTTTGTTTTCGGTTGGTGGAAAAAGAAAACGATTGAAAATATCCCGGAGAATGAAATTTAATTCCTTTGTGAACTAAATTTCATCTATTTTCGTTAACGTTTATTAAAAATAGGTTCATGCTCCGTAAATCTGTCATACTCTTAATTGGTGTATTTACCCTCTTATCACAGGTTCCAGCGTATTCGCAAACACCCGATCCGGATGATCGTCCGGAAAGAGCGCCGAATTACAGGGCCAATATTTTGGTCACGGCCGGAGTGCCCATCATGATGACGAACCGCATTCAGCGGGAGGCCTTCCGTGGATTGATTGCCACAGAGCTTACGGCCAATTTTTTCGTTGCAAAAGGCTTTCACATGGGTTTTGGCGGGCAATACAATGTTTTCCAGACCCGTAGTCCGAACGATTTTAAAATCAAAAACCGCGATATTTTACAGCACCATATTACACCCGGTATTACACTCGGATATGAAGCCCGTTTGAAGCGAGATCAGCGTTTTTCGTTCTACCCATCCATTTTTGCGGGTTACACATTCAATTATTTTACGGGCTTGCGGGTAGGCGTTGATACTTCTTTTTATCCCAACCCCAACCGCACACTGATGACCAACGGGTTTATGATTTCGCCGCAGGTGGCCTTTTTCATGCACATGAACGATGAATATGATTCCGTTGTGGGTTTTATAATCGGCTTTAATCTACTTTCTTACGAGCTTAAAAAACGGGATATATACCTGTCCAAAATATTTAACGGCGACGAAATTACCGATGACAGTTACTTTGTGGATGTACCCGATAACGGAATTACTTCCTATTTTAAAATCGGCTTCGTGTTCCAGCAGAAAATCAAGAAAATCAAGCCGCGCATCAATAATACGGCTCGCTAATTCCTCAACTTTATTTTTTAATCAATACCGGCACGGTTCCTAAATTGTCCGGCCCGTTTTTCAGGTTGATGTAATAGGTTCCGGAAGCCAATTCACTCAAGTCAATTTCGCCATTTTCGGCTACGGTAAACGTTTTTAGTCGTTTACCGGCTGAATCGGTTAGGGTGGCGGTAAGTTTTGCCTGTTTACCCGAAATTACATTCACCAAACGGAATATTCCCCCGTTGGGATTAGGGGCAATACTGAAATTCCCCGTTTTCTGGCTGTCAGATTCCCATATTCCCACAGTAGCCCTTCGGGTTCCGATGCAGTATTCACCTTTTATAAGCGGTTTAACACTCACATTCCCCTTTTTGTCTCCCAGTGCCTGTTTATTCAAGGTTTGATTGGGTGCCGGTCGCCAGTAGTCGCCAATGTTTTTTCGGTAGAAAACAAGAACGCTGTCTTCGGTATAAATAATGTTATCGGGACCCGTGTTACTTCCGTCGTAGGCAAAAATTCCCGCAGCCGTGAAATCAGAAGGGAAAATTCCGTCAATTTTCCAGAACCGGTCGGGTGTAATTTCATATTTCCAAGGCTCTGCCAAATTTTGCTCCGGGGCAGCCCAGTGGTATTCTGATCGCACAAGTGCAGAGTCGGTAACAGTTTCGGTCGACAAACGGAAATTAGAATAACTGAGCACACTTGTTCCCGTTGTTTTTACTTCTTTTTCATCGGCCGTAACGGCATAAAATAATTTCTGGCTACGGTTAATAAACACCGCTACCGGTGCAAAAGGAACCACATGCGCCGAAAGCGAACTCAATCCGCTGTGTGTATGCGTGGCCGTCACAACTTGTCGTTGCGGGCCTATAAAACTGATTTCAAGCGGAACCTGGGTATACATATGCTCGGCTTCCCTTAGGCGCTGTGAAGTACGTATTTCCAAGTTAAACTGGTTTCCGGCCGGGCTCACCGTAAAGGAATCCAGCAAAAATTCGGCAAAACCGGGCTGTAAAAACCAGTCATCAAAAAACGGTCCCACATCATATCCGGTAGAATCTGTCATAATATCGCGGAATTCCAATGCATTTACATTGCCGTATGGCCGGGCTTTTAAAATGGCTTTTAACCCTTTGAAAAATAATTCATCGCCCATATAGCCGCGCAGAGACCAGGCCACGTTTCCGCCTTTATCGTAAGAATGTTTACCATAAGTATGTTCCTGGGGTACTCCGCTGAGCGGATGGTAATCATCGTCGGAAATG
>Ga0075154_10002419_pt1 | contig 12222 bp, 13 predicted proteins | sample JI71714BDNA_FD_70965 | JGI IMG/M metagenome (GOLD analysis project Ga0075154, IMG submission 70965) | Wastewater effluent complex algal communities from Wisconsin, to seasonally profile nutrient transformation and Carbon sequestration -... | ecosystem: Engineered > WWTP > Effluent > Algae... | reverse complement strand
ACAAAAGCAAAATAGATTAGCTACTTTGCAACAACAACTTTCTAAAAAGAAAAAGGGTTCGTCTAACTTTAAAAAAGTTAAAAGAAAGATTAACAAACTTCACACAAAGATTGCCAACATACGTCAAGATTATTTGCATAAGGTAAGCAGTGATATCAGCAAAAACCACGCTTTAGTAATACTGGAAGACCTTAAGGTTGCAAATATGAGTAAATCGGCTAGTGGCAGTTTGGAAAATCCAGGTAAGATGGTATCAGCCAAATCAGGCTTAAATCGTAGTATTCTGGATCAAGGTTGGCATGCTTTTAAAAGTATGCTTGACTACAAACTAAAAAATCTCAGTGGAGAGCTGTTGTTAGTAGACCCTCGCTATACCTCACAAAAGTGCAACTCATGTGGCCATAGGGAAAAAGAAAATCGTCTAAGCCAAAGTGAGTTTGTATGTGTAAAGTGCGGTCATAGTGATAATGCCGATATCAATGCGGCGAAAAATATCTTAGCGGCGGGGCACGCCGTGTTATGCCTGCAACCTCAAGCGGCTATCGCCGCCTAAAGGTCAGGAATCTCGCGGCATTCATGCCGGAGAGGATGTCAACGGCCTTTCTTTTGAGCAGATTAAGGCGTTAAAATATTAAAAAAGAGATGGTGAGATCTCTCTTTAGATTAGATCGTGTTACTAATTCCCCAAAATTTTTCTGCAAATATATTGGGTAAATGGTGGTAGCGTATTTTCAAGACCCCAATTAACGCCGTCGGTATCTTTGCCTAATGGGTGATGTATTTTCACTACTTCTAATCCGGCATTTATGAATACAGTCTGATAATCTTTATCGCTGTAAAAATAATCTTCAAAAGTTAAATCTAATGCTTTAGAATAAGTTTTAAAAGCTTGCCCTGATGTTAAGGTTTGATTTTCTTCAAGATTAATAGTTTCTTTATCATACCAGCTATTTTTATGAAAATGCTCACTACCAACTACAGCTACAAAAATACCATTGGGTTTTAACACTCTAGCTATTTCGTTCACTGCTTCTTGCATAGTTTCTAAATTTGGCAGCTCTAATAAAACCATCATGGTTTGGACTAAATCAAAAGTATTATCTTTTGCTGGTATGTGCCCATGTTTAATAAGAGCAAAAAAAATACCATCAGCACTTGTTATGGCGTTAGTGAGCATATTTTTGTTAATATCAACGCCCATAACATCTAAGCCTAAACTAGCCAAAAATCTGGTTGATAGGCCTGGGCCACAACCAAAATCTAGTGCTTTATTGCCTGTAGTCACATATTTTTTAATTAAGTCAGGTAAATCTCTATATAATAAATGACTTAAGTTAGCTTTTCTAAATGCAAGTGTTGCAAATTTTTTAGCCATATCTGAATTGTATATACTATTTAGTTCCATCATCTTCTTCCTCATGTGTTATATAAAAATATTTTTGTTTGCCAATAAATTTTTTTGCAGGTTTTAAATGCTTAAGCCAATGTTCCCCGTTTTCAACATGGCCATCATCAAAATAGGGGAGCATTGCCCCTGTCTTAATAATTTCTAATATATTTTGTGGAGCAGATTCTGCCTGATAACTGTTCAGTAACTCATCAAGTTCAGCCTCTGATATGAATTGCAGTGTTAGTGTTTTGGTGTTTGCGTCATTAAAAAACTTAAAAGTTCTAAAATTTTCCGCCACTTCATAATGTTCAAGGTTATATTTTGTTTTTATATCTTCAAATATTTTTTTAGAGCCATCTTGAAGCAATGGATTATCAACTTCTGAATAATTTGGCATTAGCTTTGAAATAGATGTGAAAAACTTTTGTTGTGAGATAGTAATAGCCTTAGCTAAATTAGCCATAAAATTATTGTCCATTTTGCACAAATAAAAATTAATTAAACCTTCATTTAAAGCGTTCAGAGCTTCTTTTTCGCCAAGCAAGTTGGAAATCATAATTTTTTGTACAAAAGGATTTTTTAACTCTTGAGCTATTTGTAATCCAGTTTTAGGAAGCATGTGGTGATCAAGAATAATAGTTGAAAAAACATTACAATTATCAAAGTGGCTATTAATATCTTTAATAGACATTCTGTTAAAACTTAAAATATCTTGATAATTTTTATCTAACTCTTCTTCGGTTTCTTGAGTTAAAAATCTGTGATAACTAAACTTAGATTTAATATTATTTTTAAAAGAGTTTTTAATGCCTTTAGCTAATAAAATATCATCATCTATCATCAAAACAGATGTTGGCTTAAACAGAGCTGGAGTCATATGAATCATTATTAGTCCTTATGGATTGGTACTTCAGGAAAAGTTAGTTTAAATTGGGTGAAAAAACCTTTTTTGGATTCACAAATAATTTCGCCATTGTGCTGTTCCATAACCATTTTGCAAAAAGATAATCCTTGGCCATTGGTGCCTTTTGTAGAAAAGAAGTCATCAAATATGTTAGGCAAGTCTTTTTGGTCGATGCCAATGCCTGTGTCTTTGATTATTAAAGAGCTTTGTTCTGTCCATATTAAAATATTTGATTTTGGGCTATCTTGTATGGCATGCCAGGCATTTTCTAATAGGTTTAAAATTACATGAACTATTTGAGCATTATCGCCATAAAATAAGAAGTCATCATCGTTTTTGATTATTATGCGTTGTTTTAAGTCTTTTGAAAAAGATGAATCAGATAGAGCTTGTATTAAAGAATTTTTTATTGAATTAATAGACAAATTTTTATTGTTATTAGAATTATTTTCCATCCAATCAACAATATTTTTAACATTTGTCCAAGTTCTTTGACTGCTTTTAATCAAATCTCTTGGCAAGCTCATTAATAAATCAAGATCTTCTTCATCGATGATTGGAGTGTTTGTATTTTTATTATTTTTATAAGAAGCTATTAAAGTAGGCATATGTGATTCTAGCGCCAATGCACAGCTTGAAACAGAAGACATGGTTCTCCCTGTTTCATGAACTAGTTTCATGGTCATAAATTTGTATGCATCCACGTCTCTTTTTCTAAATAGTACTAAAAATATTATGAGTGATGTTGTATGAAAGAATACTAACCAAGTTTGAAGTTTATCTAACTCAAGTGATAAATATTCTTTTGGTGAAATTTCTATAATTACTAAGAGTGATAAAAATAATGCTAAATTAATAACTATTGCCTTTCTTCCAAGAAGTAATAGCAATAAAGAAAACACTAATGTTGTATCGATAATGGATAAAAATCCAAATTGTCCAAAAGAGATAGTAAATACATTATTTAGCGTTAAACTAAAAAATATTATGAGCTGCCAAATAACGGGAAAAATTTTATTAACTTTTCCATGAGACATTTGTCTAACGAGTAGCAATAAAGCTAGTGAGCTTGATATTAAGTTGTATGCGTTAAAAAATGGAGGAAACTTTGTTGAATAAATTGCTTGTATAAAAAATGGTATAATAGATATAAAAATAACTAAGATAGCAAAAATATCGCAGTAATTTCCGTTAGAAATTTGGTAACTAATTTTTCTAAACTCAAAAAAATCAAAAGTAGGAGAAAGAGAGAAAGAAAAATTAAGTTTTCTACCGTTCTTAAGCCAGCTTTTAAAACAAGAAGCAAGAAGTACGAAGCTATTAAGCACAATAGCCACCATCATGGCATACAAAGGAAAGATATTTAAGCCTATATACATTATAGCAGCGCTAGTGGCTCCTACGCCTACACCAATCCAAAAGCTTCTCCTGCTAGGTTTAAATCCTAAAATACCAAAAAAAAGACCTGGAAAATAAACTGAGTTAGATATGACCATAATTAAAAACACAATGTCTAAAGCATTGGAAAAATATAAAGCCACGGCAGTTGCGAAAATACCAATAAAAATAAAAGAAGTTCTTGTTATAATAAAGGCTAATCTATCAGTTAACTTATCTTTTAATAATGGTTTTAAAAAGTCTTGAGTAAGAGCTATGGAGCTAATGTTCATATCAGAATCAGAGCTGGACATAAATATGGCTATTAAGCCTGCTATTACCAAGCCTCTAATGCCCACAGGGAGGATCTCATTAATAATTGATGGCAAAGCAAAGTTTGGATCTGTATTTATGAGTAAAATTGAGGCAGCTAACCCGATAATTCCAATGGAAGAATAAAAAAAAGTACTTATTATGGAATTAGCAAAGAATGTTATTTTGATTTGTTTTACGTCTTTTGCCATTAACATGCGTTGTATAGTTAAAGGGAAAATACAGGTGATAGTGAAAGATAAAAATATAATAAGATGTTTTGGTATGTCGCCGCTTGTTAATGAATCTGATAATAGTTTTTTTTCATTAAGTGTATTTAAAAAAGTTGATAAACCCCCAATTTTGCTGATTGCCATACAAGCAACAATTGGAATAGCAATGATCATAATACCAAATTGAAAGACATCTGTGGCTGTCACTGATCTGATACCGCCCCTAAAACAATATCCAATTATTATCATTGTTGTGAGTATGGCTGCAGTTTCTTTTGATAAACCAAAAAATATTTGCCCCGCTTGATAGGTGGCTAATATCTGGGCTGCAGCTAATAAGGGACCTTCAATTAAGGTAAATAATCCAACTAATATTTTAGCTTTTGTGCCATAAATTTTTTCTAATATATCCCCAGTGGAGATGAGGCCTAAAAATTTCTCCATCCTTGGGGCAATAAGAAATACAACTACTAGTCTAGATGCAACAACTCCAAAATAAGAGATTATACAAATTAGTCCATCATCATATATTTTTCCTACCAAGCCAGAAGTGCAGCCAGCAGCGATCATAGTTGCAGCAATACCAGCAGTTAAAACAGGATTTGAGAAGTTTCTATTACCCACAGCGTAGTCTTTTATTGTGGTAGTGTTTTTGCCTGACATTAATCCAATAATAAGAACGATAACTAAGTATCCAACAACAATAATCTGATCAATCATTTAAAACTCCAAAAAATCAGTCAATAACTAGAGAATTTATTGGTTAAAAAATAATTGATTTAATTTGGAATAATAAAGAAAAAATAAAGCCTTTAACACTAATAAGGTCACAAGCAAATATTGAATCATCCTGTTAATACTCACCAAAAATTAAAGAATCAATATCGATGAGCTAAATTAAATTTAGCTTTCGTATAACTAATTGATTTTATTAAAGAAAATTAAGAATACCGCCTAAGACTCGCCTTCATCAATTATTTCTGACGTATCGCGTTCATGAAGTGGCCAATAAAACTCAGGAAAATCCTTATGGTAATGACGAATGCTTTGTTCCATGCTTTTTAAACGTTCACAAATTCCTCTGGTAATACCAATGTTAAAATCGTTGGATCTAGAAACTCTTCCTAGGCTATTTTCGGCATAGTTTTTTAATTTACCATGATCTTCGCTCAGGGAATTTTGTTCTTTTCTTAGATTTGCCAAGATTTCTTGTTGTTTTTTAATCTCATCACCTTGAAATGTGAGTACGTTTTTAAACTCTTCAGCCTTTTGCTCTATGTCTTTTCTAAGCACAGCAAAATCATCGCTTATTTGCTTAAAGATCCAGTTCATATTGGAAGCTTTGGGGATATCGCGATGCTGCCAGCCTTTTTCAGATAATTCTTTGAGTGGTTCGCGAATGTTTGCACTTTTATCCTGGGCCCAAACAAAATTATTTTTACTCATATTTTAAAAATCCTCCTTAAAAAATTCAGCAAAAGCCGATTCATCAAAACTTGTTGCGTCTAGTTGAAAAGTTGGCAAATCTTGTTTTGTCACTTCTTTGATACTAGCTGTTTTTATAGATGAGCTTGCATCTACAAATTGACATTTGGTAGAAAGAGGCACTGCTCGTCTGATTATGGAAAACAAGATTTTAGCAGGAACATTGGGATATTGAAAAAATGTAAACATTACTATGTTAGGTTCATACTCATCAATTTGTATTTTAGGACTATTACCAAAGAGCACATGCAAAATATCAAATATACCAATTGCTGTTCCATGCCCGTTATTAAGCAGAATAGCTACTTTCAACCATACGCGATATCCCTCATCGCTCATTTCATGGCGTGGAAAATCTACGATCCTGCCAATAACATCTAATGTGCCACCTTGAGCATCGTCTATATAACGTCCATGGTGAAGCATTTCCAAGTGTTCTAATACTTCTTGAAATGGCATAACCATAGCCTTCAATAGACCATTAAGCCTCTTTGAAATGATAAACTGATGAAGCATCAAGCTTTCAGATTCTAAAACAAGATTTTTCATCATTGAATAGTCTCCACAATCTGTTCCAAATAGATATCGTTTAAGCTTAAGGAAGGAATTTCGTCTTCTTTTATATCGCTTGGCACATTTTTTCCTGATAAGCGTTCGCGAAACTGTAATGTCAAGATATCCAAAACGTTGTTATTTGCTAAAATGGTGGCAAAAAACCTAGATGGATAAATCTCAGTGCCTAGAAAAAAATAACTTGTAGCAAATTCCGCTAGTGAAGCCTTTAAGATTATTTCATCTATCCGTTGTTTCACTTTTAGACTTAAATGAAGAGTCAAAGAAACAAGCTTTGGTCGGCTAAATTTAACAAAACGCTCCTGATTAAATGAATCTTTAATCTTTTCTTCAATACTTCCATAACTTTTCACACCAAGAGGTTTGCATTGCCATATGGTTTGAGCAATCTCTTGGTCTTTACCGCCCTTGATAAAAACTTCAAAATTATGTTCACCCTCTTTAATATGTATAGCCTCTACACCATCAAGCTGAAGCAGTCTTGAACGCATAGCGTCTAATGTTGATGAACCAGTTGCTCTTAATTCCACAATCCGTCTAATTCTTAACTCATCATCAGTCTCATCATATCTTCCTAAAAAGTAAGTTTTAATAATGACAGCCGAAGACCATCCAGAAATTGGAGTCATTATCTCTGCCAAAGAATCATTATGAGCTAGCTTTGGACCTGCTTCTTCAGCAATTAGATCAGCTTCAATTTCATTTTTCTTAGCAGTATCGTTTTTAACCATAGTAGTAGTTTTAAAAAAATAACCAGATATGGTTTTAACCCGTGAGTTCGCAGGCAAAGTAATATGAGCATCAAGCAACAATTTGGCTTTAGCTTTGCTAAACATTGCTCTTCTTCTATAAGTGCCAGTAAGTGAACACAAGGCATCAAGAGCACGTCCAGATGCAGTACTATGCTGAAGAGAGCTGTAAAGCCCAGCTAAAGCCTCCCACACCTGCCTTGATTGATTAGCAACGATACCAACTAAAACTCCAGCAACACTTCCAGGTCCAAAATGCAAATAAGGGTCGACTTCATTTTTCAGTGTGGTTTCTAGCTCTCCTTTGATCGTGTTGAAGTCCTTTGGTTTAAAGCCTAGATTAGATAATCCCCAAGGTTGCAACATTTTTTAAACTCCTATTGATTCATTTATGAGAATTAGAGATTTATCAGAAAGTATGACATTAAATTTTATGGCGATAGTACGAGGTAGGACACCTTCATTAAAGCTAAAATTACTAAGCTCTTTTATGTTTGATATTTTTGAAATCTCTTGAACAATAAGGTTTTTTAAAAAACGATCACTACGCTTTTTACCTAAGACTTGGCTTAAATAAGGAATCCCTATGTTATTATCTAAAAACCATTCACCAGAAAAAGTCTTTAACTGAATTGCTATAGCCTGAGCGGTAGCATCTACATAATTTTTACAAAGACTGATGTCACCATTGATGATTTTAAGATCATTTTGCTCAAGTGAAAAGTCCATCATTCTGCTACCACCTTTTTGGTAGCAAGATCGCTTATAGGTGAGATTTGAGTGGTTGTTGGTGTATTGTGGTAAGAATGCACGTGAAATTGAAAAGCTGATTTAAATTTTTCTAACTCAACTTTTACAGCACTTGCCACAGCCAAAGCTTCATCAGCTTTTTCTGAACCCAATCTAATTTTTTCACCATCTATGTGTATTTGAAGGCCATCATTCTGCCCTAAAACTAGATTTTCTTTATGAACTTTCGTTAAAGATTTTGAAAAAGGATAAATACCAGGAATGGCTATTGAGTTTTGTAAAGTAAAACGGCCAGCAGAATCTATTTTAGAAGATGATTCTGTCAAAAAATCATCAATACTCGTTTCGTTAAAAATGACTTGAACAAAGTCTCCCTTTTGTATTGGCAATGAAATAAAAAATCCACCAGCCCGAAAAAAAAGTACGGGCACATCAACAAGTAACGGCAACTCTTTTAATAATGGCTGAATATCAGCAAGCTGTGTTTGATGATCATAACGTTCAATACAACCTATCAATGCAGTATGTACATCTAGCAATCGGTTTTCTATGGATTGTTTAATAAGTTGAGTTAAAGTGGGTATTTTATTCATGTACGCTATTATAAAGCATTGAACTCAAAATAGATGATCAAAAAATGGAGTTAATGTTTGACAATTTTAATTTCGTTTAGCCAATACTTCTGTTCTCCACTCATCCCCAAAATTAGCACCAGAAAATCGCACGCTCTGAATGGTTGCAAAGCCATTAAATGCTGAGGATTGGATATGTATTTTGCTGCCCGGCAAAAGATTAGGCATAAGCACAGCCTGCACCTGAAGCATTTTGTCGCCGCCCATTTGCGGACTGCCCTTTAAACCCGAGTCTGCCGTTAAATTGATAACCTTACCAACTAAAGACTCCTCATTCTTTAACAGCTGCAATGAATTGTTTTGAATTGAAACACTAATCCCATGCTGGTTAAGTATCCTGCTCAACTCATCCATTGCATTACCTTTTACACAAAATCCTCTGGCCAACTTTTCACTGAGAATTTCTAGCTGTTTTAAAGCCCCATCGCATGGAAGTTTTAATTGCTTAGCTATTTCTTCTATGATACTTTTAACTGCTGTACCTTTAGCAAAGCTTTTATTTATACGCGCTGTTTGAATGGCCAAAGCGCCATCTCCGCTAGCTAAAACAGTTTTCCATGTAGGCCCTTCTTTTATGTGAGTGCAGCTCAACATGTCACCTTGAAAAATTACTCCTACCTGGTCACGGTAGCCAGCTTTAAGTATCACAGGCACCAATTTGTATTTTGAAAGAGTCGCACGATTTTGTGCACCTAAATTAAAAATTTCCACATGGCAGTGATTGGGCTCAGGAGTTAAATCCTTTTCAATCTCAAAGGTGATATCAAGCTTGGTAATATCGCTATCACCCACCTTAAGCTCAACCACACGGTCAAAAAGCATCATAGGCCACCAATGTAAAATATTGCTTCAGTGTATTACGCGATAAAACCTGTCCTAAGCTTGTAGCCACCAACATAAAAACAATAAAACCTGATTTTAGATGATAAATATAAAGTGGCCAATCAGACTGAACTCTGATTCCCAAAGCTAAAGGAGATCGATCATCATCAAAAACATGAATCATCCAAAAGTTCTCGCTATCAATCCATTCAAACTCTAAAATAAAACTCTGCCCAAAAGCATCATTTTCTTGAACGAAATGCGGCTCAACCGATGCGATAGGTATTTGCAAAACCGTCATCTCAACCTCCTTTAAATATGCTGTTAAGAAAAGATTGCTTTTCCGCTACGATCTTTTGCACATCATCAGAAGGAACAATGGTTTCTTGTTTACCAAGATTTTTTTTCGGTTTGACGCGTTCTATTTTAGGATCAGGCAATGCTATTAATGCTTGGCTCACTCGGTGTACTTGTTTGGCCATAACCTTAAAATGAAGAGACTCTGAAGTCTCCCCCCCCCGCTCAACACTTAAAGATTCTAACACCATATTAGGATATTCTTTAAGTGTTGTGGCAATGGTGATGGGTTCACGCTTGCTAAAGATTTTCTCTAGCTTTCTAAAGGCATCTTCAGCAAAGTCGTTTGTTCGATCACTCAAGTGATCAGTGAGAGAGTTAATTGCAGTCAACCCCATCAATGTCATTGGCGTATTTGATATGATTCCATCAATTTGAAGCTGAGCAGGCAAATTGTACACATGATCACAAAAGCTTTCGCCAAGCTCAGTAGGATGTTCACTTAATTGAGCTCTAAGCTCATGGGTTTCTTTAATCACAGCATCAATTAAAAGCTCACCTAAGCGATATTTTTTATTTGTAAACAGCAAAGATATCTGTTCAACTAAGGCTTTCATTTGAGACGCTCAATACGAAATTCTAATCGGCTTTTTGGATTTTCTGAAATGAATTTCGCAGGTATTTTGCCACTTACTAACATTACTGGTGATGCAATAGTTTTACGCTCATCGCCTTTTTGTTTATCAATCAAAATTTCAAACTTAGTCTCTTCAGGATTAAACTGAATAGTGCGATATTTGATGTCGGTTTCATCATCAATCTTGCACATGAGCTGCCACTTATCACTCAACACTTCTATGGACTTTTCGCAGTGTATAGAAGTCCCCTTGATGGCACCATGCACAATTGCTCTAAAGACTGTACCTGATAATGGCCTTAAAATTTCGACTAAATGCTGGCAGCCTAACATAAATATCAAAATAAATAATAAACTAATACGCATAACGATTAACCCCCATAAATGCATTTTGACGCTCTTTCTCTAATTCCTTACGGACGATTCTTGACACTTCACCTCCAATTTCCTGAGCATTAGCACTACTTTTCACGTTAACCGCCACATTGACGCTTTGGTTGCTGTGATTTTGAATAGAATTGGATGATGGCAATACTTGTGGTGTTAGACGTTGATTATTAGATTGACTCGCTTTGGTATGAGATATGTTTAAAGTATCAAAAAGACCTTTTTTTAGGAAATCTGGTACAAGATTTTCCAAGATTTTTATTTTGTTGACAATCCAATCAAATGCAGCGCTAATACCAAAAACTACACTATTCCATAGTTTTTTTGGAAGCGCCAATAACCATTGTTCAATGGGTTCAAAAAATGCCCTGGCTTTTTTGTGAAGATTAAGGAAAACAGATTCACCACCACTAAATGCATTCCATAAGTCGTCTACAACCAGCAGCAATCCAGCCCCTAAAAGTGCTATTCCAAAAAAAGGAGCAAAAGCTATAATTGATTTGATGGCAATAACACCTAAAACAGCAGCCAATGAGATAAAAGCTGTCTGCAAAATAGTGGTCTTAGAAAATATATTAGAAAGCATTCCACCCAAAAAAGAAGCTGCATGAGAAAATCCTTTAAGAGCGGGCAGCAGTGACAGAATCACTGGCCGTATAAATGCTTCTAGACCAACTTTAAGTTTAACTATAGTTTCGCTTAATTCTTTGGCACTAATTGCCGCCTCTTTATCCAAAGAAGCGCCCAACGCTTTGGCTTCAAGACGCATTTCTTGCAATCCTTCAGAACCACCTTCAAGCATCTTAAGCATCTCAGCGCCCTGGTCGCCTAGCATGGAATCAAGTACCCATATGCGTTCACTTTGTGTAGGAAGGGTTTTTAGACGATCAGCAACTTCACTTAATAATTCTAACGGTTCGCGCATGCGACCATTGGCATCTGTACTAGACATACCTAAATATTGAAAAGCTTCCGCAGCTTCCCCAGTACCAGATTTGGCATCAACAGCGCGAATCTGTAGCTCTTTAAGACTGTCATCTAACGCATCAACACTAATACCGCTTTTTTTCGCAGCATAGCGCAGTTCTTCTAAGGCATTTGTAGAAATGCCTAAGTAACCTGAAACACGCGCCACATTGGCCATACCTTCAACAGTGCTGTTAAAAAACGATGTGACACCCTGAATAGCAAAATAGCCAGCTAATGCACCTAAAGCTTTTTGGGCCTTAGAAGAAAAAGCTTCAATATGCCTTTGGGTGTCTTTGGCCTTGCCTTCGTCAAACTTAACTCCCACATCAAGAGGCATTTTTTTTGCTAAACAATTTATTGTGGTATTCACATTATCAGCAAAACCATCTACAGATTTGATCGCCTCTTTAAGCTTTTTGCTATCAAATTTAAATCCAAACACCGCTTCTAAGCTGCGTATTTCCATCGAATTAACCTCAATCCATCTATACATTATAAAGCAATACAACCAGATGGGATGATCAAAATTTTGGGGTTATTTGTTTGACATTAATATTTTTATATGATAAAAAATACGTTAAGTTTAATTATATAACTTGACATCCTCTCCGGCATGAATGCCGCGAGATTCCTGACCTTTAGGCGGCGATAGCCGCTTGAGGTTGCAGGCATAACACGGCGTGCCCCGCCGCTAAGATATTTTTC
>Ga0075154_10002417_pt1 | contig 12227 bp, 10 predicted proteins | sample JI71714BDNA_FD_70965 | JGI IMG/M metagenome (GOLD analysis project Ga0075154, IMG submission 70965) | Wastewater effluent complex algal communities from Wisconsin, to seasonally profile nutrient transformation and Carbon sequestration -... | ecosystem: Engineered > WWTP > Effluent > Algae... | reverse complement strand
AGCGCGCGACGGTGGTCGTCGGTCAGGGCGGTGCCAAACGCCTCCGTCAGGGCCTCCTCCGCCCGATGACCGGGCTGGTCGAAATCCCAGTGCGGAGCCGAGGCGGCGGCGGCGGCGGCGGCGGCGTCCTTGAGGGCGTGAAGGCGGGCGCGATCCTCTGGCGGGATCTTGCCGAGCACGGCTTCAAAGGCGGCGATCCGGGCAGGCGAGAGCGTTTCCATACCGGCACTCTGCCAGAGACGCGTTTGCCGACAGTTAAGGCGGGGCCCGGGGGCTAGAGCAGGACGGTGGGCCGGACCCACCAGCCGGGCCGACGCGCCGACAGTGCCGCTCCGGCGGCCCCCGCGGCGGCGGCTGTATCGAACAGCGCGAAGACCGTGGCCCCCGAACCGGACATCCGGGTCAGCCGCGCGCCGGGCAGATCCGCCGTGGCGGCGAGCGCCTCGCCGATCGCCGGAGCGAGCCTGACCGCCGGTGCCTCCAGGTCGTTCCGTTGGGCCGCGAGCCAGTTGATGACGGACGCCGCGTCCCATGCGCCCGGCGGGCTCGGCCGATCCGCCGCACCGGTCGCACGCTCGTCAAAGGCGCGATAGACGGCTCCGGTCGGGGAGGGCACGCCCGGATTGACCAGCAAGGCCGGCAACGGCGGCATGCTGGTCTCGAAGGAGAGAACGTCGCCCCGCCCCTCGGCCCAGGCGGTGCGGGCGTGCAGGCACATGGGTCCGTCCGCGCCGATGCCGGCGGCGATCTCCGCCAGCGCCACATCGTCAAGCGGCAGGCCCAGCGCATCCCGCGCCAGCTTCAGCGCCGCCCCGGCGTCGGACGACCCGCCGCCGAGACCGGCGGCCACCGGGAGCTGCTTGTCGAGCGTGATGCGCAGTCCCGGCTCACCGACGCCCGCCGCCGCGCCCAGCGCCCGCACCGCCCGCAGCACCAGATTGTCGCCCTCGCCTTCCAGCGCCCCGGCGAACGGGCCGGTGACGCCCAGCGACAGGCGCTCCGCCCGCGCGACCGTCAGCCGGTCGCCGACATCGGCGAAAGCGACGAGGCTGGCCAGCGGGTGGTAGCCGTCCGCCTCAAGCGGCCCGACGTGCAGGAACAGATTGACCTTGGCCGGCGCCAGCCGGGCGATCGTGGTCATGGCTCAGGACTGGCCGGCGGCCACCGGCGGCGCGATCGACAGGCCCCTGGCCAGCTTCTGCTCCACCTCGGCGCGGCGCTCGGCGTCCGGATCGAGCGTCAGCACACGGCTCCATTGCCACTGGGCCTCACGCGTCCGGCCGACCTGCCAGTAGGCGTCGCCGAGGTGATCGTTGATCTCGGCGTTGGCGGGCTCCTTGTTCACGGCACCCTCAAGGGTCTCGACCGCGATGTCGTACTGGCCCTGCCGGAACTGGGCCCAGCCGAGCGAGTCCTGGATGTTGCCGTTCTCGGGCTCGGCCGCGTGGGCGCGCGCCAGCATCTCTGCGCCCTGCTCGACGCGGCGGCCGGTATCGACCCACATATAGCCGAGCGTGTTGAGGATGGTCGGATTGTCCGGCGCAGCCGCCAGAGCGGCCCACAACTCGGCCTCCGCCTCGTCGAGCCGGCCGAGCGTCTCCAGCGTGGCACCCCGGAGAAAGCGGAGTTCAGCCGCCTGCCCCGCGACATTGACCTGCGGCCGGTTCAGTACCGCCAGCGCTTCCTCGGGACGATCCATCGCGATCAGCTGCTGACTCAGCCGAAGGATGACCTCCATCTGGCCGGGCGCGGCGATGTCCGCGAGGCGGTAGGCAGCGAGCGCCTGATCGTCCATGTCGTCCCGCTGGAAGCTGAGCCCGAGGCCGAACTGCGCGCCCGCGTAAAGGATCGGATTGGCGGTCGTCACCCGGCCGAAGGCCTCACGGGCCGAGGTTTCGTGCCCGAGCGACACGAGGCTGAGTCCCAGACGCAGCGAGACCTCGTCGTCCGGCCCGAGGCTGTCGGCAAGACGCAGGAAGATGGCGGCGACGTCGCGTTCGCGGCGCTCGGCGGACTGGATCGCCGCCAGTTTGATCGCGTAGGCGGCGTTCTCGTGGATCGTCGGGACCGGGGGCGGTGCCGCACGCTGAAGCACCCGGGTGCGGCCGACCAGAGCCTCCGGGTCCGGCGACGCACCCGTCAGCGAGGCCTCATAGAGCGCCAGGGCTTCATCGCGCCGGCCGCGGCGCTCGAGAAACCGGCCGAAATCGGAAGAAAACAGCTGGGAGCCCAGCGGCGATGCCAGGAGCACCCGGTACTCGGCCTCGGCCTCCACATGGCGGCGACGGCTTTCCAGCAAACGGACCCGCTGATGGCGCAGCACCAGACCGTCAATGTCGGTCGGTGCGGCCTCAACGGGGGCAAGAGCCAGACCCCAGTTGCCGGCCAGGGCGGCCACGGCCGGCCGGATGTACTGGCCTACGGTCCCGAAGGGCTCGGTCAGCGGCCGGGACCGGAGCATGGCCAGGCTCGTCGCCGCGTCGCCCGCGTTCAGGGCGTCGATGATCACCACCAGCCGCGCGGCCTCCGCCAGCACGGGCATGTCCGCAACCGACGGGGCGAGTTCGGCGAGAGTCTCCAGATCGCCCGCGAAAAGGCCGGACCGGAAAGCTTCCTCTCCCACCACCGGCTGCTCGGGGGTGAGCGCCTGGCTTTGGGCCAGAAGGTCAGCGCCCATGACATTGTCGCCCCGGAAGGCGGCCAGGCGTCCGGACAGATACAAACCATAGGCGGTGCGGCCCATCTCATCGACGGGAACGGGGGACCACACGGCCGGAATGGCGACGACGGGGGCGGGCGGTGCCGGAACGACCGCTTCATTCTCGATCACGATCGCCGGTGCGGCAGGCGGCGGCGCATCCTGCGCCCAGACGGGTGAAGCCAGCGCCGTCAGGGCGCAACCGGAGAGCAGCAGGGCGAAACGGGAAAGACGCATGACCCGACCCTTCCCGGATTATGCGGCGGCGACAAGGCCTCTCGCCCGCCCCAAGAAGTTTTGGCGTCACATATTCGGATAGTTCGGCCCGCCGCCGCCCTCCGGTGTGGTCCAGACGATGTTCTGGGACGGATCCTTGATGTCACAGGTTTTGCAGTGGACACAGTTCTGGGCGTTGATCTGGAAGCGCGGATTGGACTTGCCGTCCTCGTCGTTAAGGACCTCGTACACGCCCGCCGGGCAGTAGAGCCGCGCGGGTTCGCCGTACTCCGGCAGATTGACCCGGATCGGGGTCGAAGGATCCAGGAGCTTCAGATGCGCCGGCTGTTCCTCGGCGTGATTGGTGTTCGAGATGAAGACCGAGGACAGTTTGTCGAACGACAGCTTCCCGTCCGGCTTCGGATAGGCGATCGCCTTGTGCTTCGAAGCCTTCTGGGTCGAGGCGGCGTCGGTCTTTCCATGCTTCAGCGTCCACGGCAGGTTCACGCGGAAGATCGACGAGAACCACATGTCGAACAGGCCCAGCGCCCCGCCCAGCGAGGTGCCGAATTTCGACAGATAGGGTTTGGCGTTCCGGACCTGTTTCAGCTCCTTGTAGACCCAGCTCTTCTCATAGGCGGTCTGGTACTCGACCAGCTGATCGCCCGAGCGCCCGGCCTGCACGGCGTCATAGGCGGCGTCGGCGGCCAGCATGCCGGTCTTCATGGCGTTGTGGCTGCCCTTGATGCGCGGCACGTTCACGAAGCCGGCCGAGCAGCCGATCAGGGCCCCGCCCGGGAAGCTGAGCTTCGGCACCGACTGGAAGCCGCCCTCGGTGATGGCGCGGGCGCCGTAGGAGATGCGGGTCCCGCCCTCCAGATGTTCGCTGATCGCCGGGTGATGTTTGAAACGCTGAAACTCGTCGAACGGCGACAGGAACGGGTTCTTGTAGTTCAGGTGCACGACGTAGCCGATGGCCACGTAGCGGTCCCCGAAATGGTACATGAAGCTGCCGCCGCCGGTGAACTCGTCCAGCGGCCAGCCGGTGGTGTGCTGGGCCAGGCCGGGGCGGTGCTTATCGGCCGGTACCTGCCACAACTCCTTGAGACCGATGCCGAATTTCTGCGGCTCGGCCGAGTCGCACAGGTTGTGGCGGGCCATGATCGTCTTGGCCAGCGAGCCGCGCACGCCCTCGGCGATGAAGACGTATTTGCCGTGCAGCTCGATGCCCGGCTGGAAGTCGTCGGTCGGCTTGCCGTGGCGGTCGATGCCGAAGACGCCGGCGACGACGCCCTTCACCCGGCCCGAGGGTTCATCCCAGACCACATGGCTGGCGGCCATGCCGGGATAGACTTCGACGCCCATGGCCTCGGCCTGCTCGCCCAGCCAGCGGGCGACATTGCCCAGCGAGGCGATGTAGCAGCCCTCATTGTGCATGATCGGCGGCAGCAGGGGCATGGGCAGGGAGGCCTGGCCCATGGGCCCGAGAATCATGAACCGGTCCTCGGTGACCGGCGTCTCCAGCGGCGCGCCGCGTTCCTTCCAGTCGGGGAACAGTTCGTTCAGCGCCCTGGGGTCGATGACCGCGCCCGACAGGATGTGCCCGCCGACCTCGGCCGACTTCTCCAGCACCGCCACGGTGATTTCCTTGCCGTCCTTTGCCGCCCGCTGCTTGAGGCGGATGGCGGCGGACAGACCGGCGGGACCACCGCCGACGATGACGACGTCGTACTCCATGACCTCGCGCTCGACCCCGGCGAGGGCCTCGGCCGGCGGCAGCTTGTCGATCACAGCTTCCTGCCAGGCGTTGATTGCGCCGCCTTCGATGGCGTTCTCGGCCATGGTGGATGTCCTCGCGTTCCGTGGGGTCTTGCTGTTTTCCGTTTATCGGAAGGTGACGCAAGGGTGGTCAAGGACTATCCCTGTGCGCATCCACCCGATGACAACGCCGCACCTCGACACCGCCAGCGCCGAAAGCCTGCTCGCCTTCTGGCGGGACGCGGGCGTCGACGCCTGTTTCGAGGACGCCCCGGTCGACCGGACCCACGTCGCCCCGCCGCCGGCCGTGAAGGCAGTGGCGAAAGCCACGGCCTCGGTAACGCCGATGATCCCGGCCGGCGACGCCCTGTCCGAGGCGCGACGGCTGGCGGCGGGCGCTGACACGCTGGAAGCGCTCGGCCTCGCCATCGCCGGATTCGAGGGCTGTCCGCTGCGCGGCATGGGCGCCAGACAGGCGGTGTTTTGTCGCGGCAACCCCGAGGCCGAGGTGTTGATCATCGGCGAAGGCCCCGGCGCTGAAGAAGATGCGCGCGGCCAGCCCTTCATCGGCAAGGCCGGACAGTTGCTGGACCGGATGCTGGCCGAGGCGGGGCTGGACGGTCGGGTGTTCATCACCAACACCGTCTTCTGGCGACCGCCGGGTAACCGGACGCCGACGGCGGCGGAACAGGCGGTCTGCGCACCCTTCGTCGAACGCACCTTCGCCCTGCTGAAGCCGAAAGCCGTGCTGTTGCTGGGCGCCGCCTCCGCAAAGTCGGTGCTGGCGACCGACGAGGGCATCATGCGTATGCGGGGACAGTGGCGCGAATGGCGGCTGGCGGAGGGGGGCGTTTCGGCCCCGGCCCTGCCGACCCTGCATCCCGCCTTCCTGCTGAGGCAGCCGATCGCCAAGCGCGATGTCTGGGCCGATCTGCTGTCGCTGGCGGCGCGGATCGAGGGCTGACAGCCAAGCTCGTTCACGCTTCAGACTCAAAACCGCCCCAAAAAGGGGTGAGGTATTGACCTGGGTCGGGGCGGTGGCGCCTTTCTGGCCTGACGACCGAACGAACAGCGCGAATTGACCCGGATCGAGACCGGTCTTTCGATGCTCTCAGGGGGGCCGCCTCAAGTGCGATCTGATTTCCGCCGCGCGATTTTCGCGCCGACGTTGGCCTTGGCGTTGTTCGCCTTCGCCGGTGCCGTGCACGCCGAAGAGGACGACCGTCGCCCGCTCTCGACCCTCAGCGCCGCGGATCGCCTGAACTACACCACCGCCTTCGACGCCCTCCGCCGCGGAGACCTGGAAGCCGCCCGCAATTCGGCGCGTCAGGCCCACGATCGCGTCCTGCTGGGGCAGGTTGAGTTCGAGCGCCTGTTCCACGCCGACTACACGGCCACCTACGAAGAACTGGCGGCCTGGCTGGAGGAATACGCCGACCTGCCCGTCGCGGAACGCGCCTGGAACCTCGCCATGCGACGCCGCCCTGACGGAGCCGCCGAACCGCGGCAGCCATCGCGAATGGGCGGTGGCCGATACTGGAACCGCATCGAGGCCGCCGGCGGCAATACCGAAGCCGACCCGATGAAGGCGGCCCGGGTCGCCCTGAACCGCGACGACCTGGCCGGCGCGGTGACGATCGGCGAACAGATCGGCGACTGGTGGACGGTCGGTCTGGCCCAGTACCGGCTCGGTGAATTCGGTGCCGCCAAGATTGCCTTCGAACGGGTTCTGGATGACCCGACCGAGGACGGCTGGGTCCGTTCCGGTGCCGCCTTCTGGGCCGCGCGTTCGGCCGGACGGTCGGGCCAGCAGGACCGCGTCCAGCCCCTGCTGCACCGCGCCGCAACCTGGCCTGCGACCTTCTACGGCCAGATCGCCCTGCGTCAGCTCGGCGAGGAGCCCGCGATCGAGAACCTCGGGCCGACGCCCTACGCCGCTACGAATTCACGACCCGTGTCCTATCAGAACGAGGAACCCGTCGGGGTCGACCCCGACGAGCTGGACGCGTTCATCCGCTCCGAGCCCCGCGCGCGGCGGACTGTCGCCTTTTTCGAGGTCGGCCGCCGCGCCGACGCCCGCGAGGAACTTCGGACCGGCCTTCGCGCCGCCGTCACCGACCGCGGCCGCCAGCTGTGGGCGGCACTGGGGCGGGCCCTGGGTCCGCGGGTCACGGGCTCCGGCGATGACGAGCGCCGCATCGACGCCACCCGCTACGCCCAGCCGGTCATCGAGCCGGACGGCGGCTTCACCGTAGAGCGCTCGCTGGTCTACGCCATCGCCCGCAAGGAGACCGGCTTCAACGCCCGCGCCCGCTCGGGTGCCGGCGCCTATGGCCTGATGCAGGTCATGCCGACGACCGCCGTCGAGCTGACCGGCGACCGGATGTTCGCAAGGGAACCCGACCGCCTGTTCCAGCCCAACGTCAACGCCCGCCTGGGACAGGCCTATATGAACCGCGTGCTGGCGCTGCCGGCGATCAACGGCGACCTGCTGCGCGCGGCGGCGTCCTACAATGCCGGACCGGGGCCCATGGTCGCCGCGGTCCGCAAGCTGGGCCATGACGCCGACCCGCTGCTGCTGATCGAGACGATCGACGTGCCGCAGGCCCGCGAATATGTGGAAAAAGTCGTAGCGGCCTACTGGATCTACCAGCGGATGAACGGCCGGCCGTTGAACACGCTCGACGCGGTCGCATCGGGGGCCACCCTGATCCCGCTGTCGCTCGACTATGTTGCGCCGCCGCCCGTTCCCGTGGAGCCGCTCGAGGTCGCAGCCGTCCCTGCCGTCAGCACCAACTAGATATTGACCAGCAGCAGCGCCGGCAGGCAGCAGGCGATCACAATCATCAGGCCATAGACCATCAGGCTGGGACGGCGTGCTCCGGGCTGTTCGGCGGGCATGGACATCGGCGGACCCCTGAACGCTTCTGCGCTCTTCAAGCATCCGGATATACCGCCGTTGTCTTAAGGCCGGGTTCCGCGGGGCGGTTAACGATCCGACAGCGCGTCGGCCGACCACTCAAGGAAGTCGGGCTGGGCCAGAAGGGCGTCGCGATAGGCTGCCGCCGAGCCGTCGTCGCCACAGGCGGCCAGATCGATCTGGTAGTGCCGGAACCGCGCCGCCACCGGGGTGAAGAAGGCGTCGGGCACGGACCACTCGCCGAACAGATACGGCCCCCCGGTGCCGAACCGGGTGCGCATCTCCATCCACAGGCTGACAATGCGCCGGATATCGCGCTCGACCGCTTCCCCTGTGGGGGGCGGCGAGCGGTCCGGTCCGACCATGGTGTGGTCGGGCCCCATGCCGCAGTCGTTCCGCAGCGCCGCAAAGCCGCCGTGCATTTCGCACGCCGCCGAACGGGCCAGCCAGCGGGCGTGAGGATCGGCGGGCCACAGCCGGACTTCGGGGTAGCGCTCAGCGCACCAGACCGAGATCGCCATGGAATCCCAGACGGTGATGCCCTCCACGTTCAGCAGGGGCACGAGGCGAGACGGCGAAATCTGTTCCAGCTCGGCCTGACCCGCCGGCGAATAGATGTCGATCTCGCGCACCGTGAACTCGGCGTTGCACCGCTTCAGGACCAGCCATGGGCGCAGGGACCAGGTCGAATACAGTCGGGGGCCGATGATCAGTTCCATGGCGAATGCTCTCGAAGTCAGGCAGGGGCGAAGATCGGCGTGCGGTCGCGCCAGTTGCCTTCGGTGAAGTCCGGGAAATCGACGGTCCGGTTCCCGGCCGCGATGGAGGCCTCGGACAGCGGCGTGACGGCGCTCCAGGTCACGGCATCATAGATGTCGATCGGCATCGGGACTCCAGCCTTAAGCGCCTCGACGAAGGCGTGGATGACGAAGAAATCCATGCCGCCATGACCGGCCCCCTCGGCATCGGCGGCGTGCGCCTTCCAGAGGGGGTGGTCGTACCGGTCCAGCCAGGCCTGGGCCGCTTCCCACTGGTGCGCCCTCGGGCTTTGCCCTTCGACATAGATGGATTTGTTGACGTCCATCCACAGACCCTTCTCTCCCTGAACGCGAAAGCCCAGGGAATAGGGGCGCGGCAGATTGGTGTCGTGGCTGAGCAGGACGGTCTCCCCGTTCTCGCAGCCGACCATCGTCTGGACCACATCGCCGAGACGGAAATTCACCTGCGCGTTGGGGTGATCGGCACCGCCTCCCGCCATGACGTGATTATGCAGCCCCCGCGCCTTCGAGGCGTAGCTGGTCAGATGGGTAAAGCGGTTGCCGCGATTGATGCCCGCCCACATGGCGCAGGGCCCGATGCCGTGACTGGGGTAGAGATCGCCGTTGCGGTCAACTGAATGCTGGGTGCGCCAGCGCGCCTCGGACCAGCCGCTGCGGCCGAATTCGACACCGCCGCCGTAGGCCTCCCCGGCAATTCCGGCGTTGAACTTCACCGCACGCAGGTCGTGCTGATAGCCGCCTTCCAGATGGATCATCTCCCCGAAGACGCCCTGACGAACCATATTCAGCACTGCCATCACGTCGCGGCGGAAGCAGACATTCTCCAGCAGCATGTAGGGCGTGCCGGTCTCCTGCTGGGTCCGCAACACCTGCCAGTGGTCATCCAGGGTGATCCCGGCCACGACTTCGCAGGCCACGGCGACGCGCGCGCGCATCGCTCCGATGGCCATGGGTGCGTGAAGCTCCCACGGGGTGGCGATGACGACACCGTCGAGATCGGCCGAGGCGAGCATCTCACGCCAGACCTCATTTGACCCTGTGTAGAGGCGGGGTGCCGGTCGGCCGGCTTCGGTGAACTGCGTCAGCGCCTCATTGAGCGTGAAGGCTTCAATATCGCACAGCCCCACGACCTCGACGTCGTCGCGGCGCACCAATTCTCTCAGCAGCACCCGGCCACGCATACCGACACCGATGATGCCCAGCCGCAGGCGGCCCGAGGGCCGCGTCGCTCCGGTAGCCCGCCCGGGGAGGGTCAAGGCCCCGGCAGTCACAGCGGTGGCGGTGGCAATCAATTCGCGCCGATTCATCGGGTCCTCCGGACGGACTGGGCGCTCGGACCAGAGCCGAATTCACGAAGTCGGACAAGCCGCCGGTTGACTCAAGGACGCATGAGACCGACACCCCGCGCCCATGATCAGCCGCTATTCCCGCCCCGCCGCCGTCGCCATCTGGTCCCAGGAGACCAAATACCGGATCTGGTTTGAGATCGAGGCGCACGCCGCCACGAAGATGGCCGAGCTGGGCGTGATTCCGACCGAGGCCGCCGAGGCGATCTGGGCCAAGGGCAAGGACGTGGTGTTCGATGCCGACCGCATCGACGAGATCGAGCGCACCACCAAGCACGACGTCATCGCCTTCCTGACCCATGTGTCCGAGATCGTCGGCGAGGAAGCCCGGTTCCTGCACCAGGGCATGACCTCCTCCGACGTGCTGGACACCTGTTTCGCGGTCCAGCTGGCGCGCGCGGCCGACCTGTTGATCGAGGGGGTCGATCGCGTTCTGGCGGCGCTTGAGACGCGGGCGAAGGAGCACAAGCTCACGCCCTGCGTTGGCCGGAGCCACGGCATCCATGCCGAGCCGGTGACCTTTGGCCTCAAGCTGGCCGGCTATCACGCCGAGTTCCAGCGGGCGAAACGCCGTCTGCTGACCGCCAGGGAAGAGATCGCAACCTGCGCCATCTCGGGCGCCGTCGGCACCTTCGCCAATGTCGATCCCGCGGTTGAGGCCTATGTGGCAGACCAGATGGGCCTGCAGGTCGAACCGGTCTCGACCCAGGTGATCCCGCGCGACCGTCACGCCGCCTTCTTCGCCGCCCTGGGCGTCGTCGCCTCGTCCATCGAGCGTCTGGCCACGGAAATCCGCCACCTGCAACGCACCGAGGTGCTGGAAGCCGAGGAATTCTTCGACAAGGGCCAGAAGGGCTCGTCGGCCATGCCGCACAAGCGCAACCCCATTCTGACCGAGAACCTGACCGGCCTCGCCCGTCTGGTTCGTTCGGCGGTCGTCCCGGCGATGGAGAATGTCGCCCTCTGGCACGAGCGGGACATCAGCCATTCCTCGGTCGAGCGCGGCATCGGCCCGGACGCCACCATCCATCTGGACTTCGCCCTGCACCGGCTGGCCGGCGTGGTGGAACGGCTGAACGTCTATCCGGCCAATATGGAGAAGAACCTCAACCTGCTGGGCGGTCTGGTGCATTCCCAGCGGGTGATGCTGGCCCTGACCCAGGCGGGGGTGTCGCGCGAGGACGCCTACGCCGCGGTGCAGGAGAACGCCATGAAGGTCTGGCGCGGCGAGGGCAGGTTCCTGGACTTCCTGAAGGCCGACGCCCGCGTGACCCTGCCGGAGGCGCAGCTGGAGGCGCTGTTCGACCTCGGCTATCACACCAAGCACGTCGACACGGTGTTCGCCCGCGTGTTCGGGCCTGCATGACCCTGAAGCGCGCCTTCGACCCGGTCGTCGACGCGCGAACCCGGTTGCTGATCCTGGGCAGCCTGCCCGGCGACGCATCGTTGAAAGCGGGCCAATACTACGGTCATCCCCAGAACGGCTTCTGGCGCCTGATGGGCGGCGTAATCGCGACGGACCTTGTCGCCCTGCCCTATGCCGAACGACTGCAAGCGTTGAAGGCGGCCGGCGTGGGCCTTTGGGATGTGATCGCGAGGGCAGAACGCAGAGGCAGCCTGGACGGCGCCATCCGCAAGGCTGAAGCCGCGGACCTGAACCGGCTGATCGCAGATCTGCCTGCGCTCCGCGCCGTCGCCTTCAACGGCGCGACGGCCGCCCGGATCGGCCGTCGAAGCCTGACGCTGCCGATGGCACCCGAACTCATCGACCTGCCTTCGTCCAGCCCCGCCTACACCCGACCGCTTGCGGAAAAGGCGGTCGCCTGGGCGAGGCTTTCCATCGTGATCGCAGGGGCCTGAGGAGGGGGTGCGCGCACCTGTCGCGCGCTAAATGTCCCCGGCGACGCATCCTTTCGCCTTCAGATCAGTACTTCTCACCGACCCCGCCGTCAGAGCGGGATGTTCAGGAGAGTCGTCATGAAGTTCACTCGATCCGCCGCCCTCGCGGCTGCCTCCGCTGCGGCCCTGGTGCTTGCGGCCTGCACCCCCGCCGCCGAAGAAACCGCCCCGGCCGACGCGACGGCCATGGCTCCGGCATCCGCCGATCCGATGGTCGGCGGCGCCGCGATGAGCCCGAACGAGACCATCGTCGCCAACGCCGCCAAGGCCTCCAGCCTCACCACCCTGGTCAGCGCCGTCCAGGCCGCCGGCCTGGCCGAAACCCTGTCCGGCCCCGGTCCCTTCACCGTCTTTGCTCCGGATAACGCCGCCTTTGAGAAGATTCCGGCAGACACGCGCTCGGCCCTGATGGCTCCGGCCGGCAAGGCGGATCTGACCCGGATCCTGACCTATCACGTGGTCCCCGGCCGTCTGACCGCTGCGGACATCGCCTCGCAGGCCCAGTCCAACGGCGGAACGGCCACCCTGACCACGGTCCAGGGCGAAACCCTGAAGGTCTCGGCCGGCGCGAACAACACCTGGGTCATCACGGACTCCAAGGGCGGCAGTTC
>Ga0075154_10002414_pt1 | contig 12235 bp, 8 predicted proteins | sample JI71714BDNA_FD_70965 | JGI IMG/M metagenome (GOLD analysis project Ga0075154, IMG submission 70965) | Wastewater effluent complex algal communities from Wisconsin, to seasonally profile nutrient transformation and Carbon sequestration -... | ecosystem: Engineered > WWTP > Effluent > Algae... | reverse complement strand
ACTGTCGGGGTGCACAGAAAGGCAATCCGTTCAGTCTTGGCGTCTGCTGGATCGACCGCCGGAGCCTGCGAAACTGGCGCCACACCCTGGCCTCGCGTGGCCTCCAAAACCCCCTGCCCCGCGTGGTCAGTCCTCTCTGCGGTCGGAGCATTCTGCGCCACCGCCTCCGGCTTCTCGGCATTCACTGTGGCGCCATGCTGAACGCCAGACATGCGGCCGTTGCCCACGTTCATAATCGCGCTTGCGAGCTTTGTTTTGTCAGTTTTCGGGGCCATCTGATTACTCCTTGTCGAGCTCTGCGATCACTTCATCAGCGAATCGCTGCATGAAGGCCGCTGCGGGTGAGTTCGGGCGGTGTTTGAAGATAGAGGCGTTCATGAAGGTCGCCTCGGAGATTGCGGTGTAGGTCGGAACAGCGTTGGCGAATGTCTTGATGCCCCGATCTTTCAGTGCGGCCCGGAAGCCAACATAGAGCGTTGTCGCAAGATTGACGCGGGCGATGAGGACACGGAGCTTCGGAGCGCGCCCCATTTGTTTAGCAATCGCCTCGATCTTCCCGTGAACCTCGATGGTTTGCACCAGATCGAAGCGCCCCGTGTTGGCGGGTATGATGGTGAGATCCGCAACAGCCGACGCCGCCAACGAAGCTTGCGAGTTGTATCCGCCGCAATCGATGATGACATAATCGTTGCCATCCTGAGCCTCTTCAATGGTATCGATCATCGAACCGATCATCGCCTGCGCCCGATCCATGTCCTCGACGCCAGCCGGGTTCTCGAAGAACAAGGTGGGGAACGGCAGGTTCCCCTCGCTGCCCATGATGGCCTCCGAGAGCATTCCACGCTCGTCGGCATCGATCAGGGCAACCTTATGCCCCTTGCTGTGCAGATAGTCGGCCAGGTGGATCGCTGTGGTTGTTTTTCCAACGCCCCCCTTTGTGGTGTAGATCGTGACAACTTTCGCTTCGGTCATTGCTCACCTCTTCGGCGTGTAAGGGTCTGTTTTTCTTGTTCATTCCGTCATCATGCAAATAGGCACATAAGCCAACATGCACATATCTGCTTTTGGCAAGACACCCATAGGCTCAAACGCCCATATGTGCATCTGCCCGCGTTGGCATATGTGCAAGCTGGCATAGTGCAATATGCCACGCTTGGTATATGGCAATATACGCCTAACCGCATCTGTGTAAAGGGGTATATGCCCATATGCCAACATTACCCTATGCACAGACTGCACTCTGCACATACAACCATATGCCAATATACCCCGAAGCGCACATTGGCATCTCCGCATATTGGCAGATGCCAATCCTTCTCTAGGGCAATATGCACCTATGCCCCACCGCACATATGGGCATCTTGGCATAGTCGAATATGCCCATAGTGGCGTCAGTCCGTGGAGCACAGGCGTCACAAGACCAATATTTGCGTATGGGCATATTGGCATATGCGCAGCAAACACACTCTATCAAATAACAAATTGACATTTTTTGATCTCTCTGGGCAGTTTGGGGCTGCGCGCGGCCTGTGCCTCCGCGAAAGCGTGCAAACTCCGGCACTTGGAGAGAATGGAATGAATGATCTGAGCTTTGGTGATGATGGCCCCAAGCGTGAACTGCACGGCGATGTGCTGCTGAAGGTCGAAGAAATCCTGACAGATGAAGGGGCGGTCGTCGGCACGGATGTGCGGACCGGCGAAGCCTTCAAGATCCAGCTGGCGACGGCAGAAGACATGGCGAAACACTTCGTTTCGCCTCGGGACTCGAACCGCCCGTTCGAGGAGCGCCTTGCGTCTTCCCGCAAGCGCATCGAGGACCGCCCCACAATCATGCCCGACCCCGACGACGACACCGCGTTGCACGTCGAGGTGGGCTCTGTGCTTGGCTTTGAGAACGTGCGGTCATTCGCTGGCCCTGATGGCGACCAGAAGACGGCCGCTGTCTGGCCGAGCGCCGTTGTGCGCAATCCTCTTCAGGAAGCCGTTATCGTAGGATCGGTTCAAGCGTCCTACTTCGAGACGGAGAAGGGGCAGCGCGTGGAGCTGGCGGTGATCCGCGACCAGGATGCAGCCGCGCTGAAAGACTTCGATATGGAAGGCGCATTTTCCGGCGAGTGGAATGACCTTCCACTGTCCCAGACCGGCGTTGTGATCTCGATGCGGAATGCGAAAGGTGAGACCACCGTTTCATCGATCACGACGCCATATCGGAAACACGGCGAGCCATCCGTGGAAGCTGCGCTCGATGCCCCCCAGGGGAGCTATCAAATCTATGCGGCAGCTGTCGTCGCTGCCGTAACCGGCGCTCGCACGTTCGACGACTTGAAGATCAACGACAAGGTGAGCGAGTCCAAAGTCAAGAATGCGCGGAAGATCTACGACCACCTGGTCGAGAACAGGGATTCCACGGCCCTCGAAGTCACAGTCATGCCGATGGCGAAGACGAACTTCATCCCTGCGAAGGCGTTGACCAACTTTCTCAAGGACTTCCACGGCACCAAGACCGGAAAGCCGAGTGAGACTGCGACTCCTGATCCTCGGGCAAGCTACCAGGGCAAGGGCTTTGTCGCCTCCCAGATCGCCATGTCGCGGCACCCGGAAAACCCTGATACCGCACCCGCCTCCGCGCGCCTCCTGTCGCCCGAGAACAAGTTCTCTTTCGCGAAGATCGGAGCTCCCGATTCCGAGAAAGACAGCCGCCCGGCATTGCGCATCAAAGATCTCGGCGAAGAGTCGGTGGTGCGCGTTCACGGCGAGACCTTCGGGGCGAATGGCCCGCAAGCGAAGCCGGATCTCGAACAGGAGCAGTCGGCTGGTCGCAAGCGCGGCTTCGACAAGGCACCTGGTCTCTGATTCATGGCATACTTCATTCCTGGGCACGATGGCAGCTTCACCGCTGCCATCGTTGACAATTCACACGTCGATGGCACACAAGGAAACGCCCTTGCGGTTTGGAGTGCGCCGGAAGAGGGCAGGGCGCGGACACGCCTTCGCTCCATCTTCATCCGGGAACGTGTCAACATATCTGAGATCGCCGCGCCGAATGGCGGCATGGTCTTCGTCATGCCGCTTCGCTATGCGAACATGCCGTTCTGGCGGGATTTCATGGAGAACCCGTCAAAGACGGGATCAACCGCAGAGCTGTTTGAGACAGACAAGCTCGATGCCGCCCGGCGCAAATTCGAGGTCACATCAGGCTTTACGTTGCGTGATCCCGAGGTCATCGGTCGGAATCGCTACGGCTATACGGTTTACGACCGGGCCTTTGGCCGCACAGCGCACAAGATCGGGAACCACCGCGAGATCGTTCCAGAGTGGAACCGCAAAGACGGCCAAGTCTACGGCGAGAAGCACCCGGAGATGTTCTTCCGCGCCCGGAACGACTTCGATCTGGCCGAAAATGCGCGGTCGATCTTCATCCAGATGGCAAACGGGGAACCCCTGACGCCAGATGAGGTTGATCGCCTGGCGGCTGCGCTGACAACGCCGGAGTTCACAGTTCGGCCGCGCGAACTGATGGAGCACGTCGAGGCCGAGATCAGCGGCTGTATCGCGGCCGGGGAGATCGAGGGGCGTGATGCGCTGGATGCACTCATGGCAACCTTCCCGAGGCAGCGCGAGCGCACAGCTGCGACAATCATCAACCAGCAGTATTCAACGCCCTATCCGTTCGGGCTGGCCGCGTCCCAGATCTTTGGTGATCCGAGGGGCAAGACGGTTCTTGAGCCCACGATTGGAAACGGCGCGCTGGCAGCCTCCTTTGCTGCCCAAGGCGCTGAGGTCACAGGCTTTGAAATTGACCACGGCAGGTTCATTCGCTCGACGCGGGCGCTGGGCGATGCCGGTGCGGCCATCCATCACGGCGAGTTCCTGACCGAAGTGCAGGGCATAGAGGCAGGCTCTTTCGATCTCGTCGTGGCCAACCCGCCCTTCGACGGACTTCCCGCTACGATGTCGATCCCGGTGTCTTCGAGCTCGTTCAAAACGGATCGCTTGCACTATGCGGTGGCGGTGGAGGCGTTGCAGCGGCTCAAACCGGGTGGCAGCGCGTTCTTTGTCCTCCCGGCCAACATATACAACCCCGAAGACAAGGGGGCGGCAGCCACCCGCTTTCACAACCTGATCAAGCTTGCCTTCGACCAGGTGGAAGAGGCGGTTGCCGATGGCAGGCTCTATCAAGGCATGGGCACCAATGTTCCGGTGCAGATCTACGCCGCTCATGGGTTCCGCGAAACGCTGCATCCGTTCAACCTGGTCAACGATGCGGAGTTCATGGGGACACCGCGAACCCTCAAATCGTTCGCGGATCTCTATGAGTGGGCTGACGATTGCCGTGCGCGCTTCGGATATGCGCCGCTGGGCGCCGAGGTGCCGGTTGCAGCCTCTTCGCCGGAGATCGAGCAAGAGGCTCCGCCCGCAGAAGTCGAAATTCCAGTTCCGGTTGAACCTGTTGGGCGGGCCGGGCCGGGGCAGGGGGAAGGGCAGGGGCGTGGTTCGAGCGGTCGGGGGCGCTCATCTGGTCCGGCCGAGCCCTCGGAAGCAGGCGAACCCAAGTCGCCACGCACCGCGCCCGGCCCAAGCGTGGAGGCTCCGAAGGAGCCTGCCACTCCCCAGCGTCGGAAGGCCAAGGCCGATGTTGGGCTCAAGGATGATCCGCTTCCCCGATGGTTGACCGACAGCCTGGCAAGCGAAGAGAGCCAGCCCTACAGACCGTTCTCGCGCGCCGGTGCGGCATCCACGGTTGTTCCGCGGTCGCTGTCTGGGGCCATCTACGGCGCGCTTGAAGCCCTCGACACGAGGCTGAAACGTGAGTTTGGGCGGTCCTACGACATCGACGATTATGTGGCGGATGCGCTGCGTTTGCCCAAGGAGGAGCTTCTGAAAGGCCAGCGGCTGTCACCGGAACAGGTGGACGGCGTTGCGCTTTGCCTCTCGGGCATGTCCGAAGGGCGCGGGGTTCTCATTGGCGATCTTATGGGGGTCGGCAAGGGTCGCGAACAGGCGGCTATCGTCGAAAGCTCGTTGGCTGACGGCCACCCGATCATGTTCGTGACGGTCAAGCCAGCGCTGTTCAGCGATTTTCTCGTCCGCGACCTCGCGGATGTGAGCTTGAGGGATACCGAGAGCCGCATCGCCAGCGGCGAGATCAACGTCCACCTGGTGAACGGCAATGCCCAGCTGATGGATCGGGCGGAGCGCGTGATCTATCGCCAAAAGGTTGCGAGCAAGGGATATGACATCCCTCTGGACGCCAATGTTGTTGCGAGCACCTATTCGCAGTTTCAAAAGGCTGACACAGGCTCCCTACGTCTTGAGGCGATTAAGGCATGGATGGCGAACCACGTCAGTCAAGGTCGCAATCCCCGGCTGCTTCTCGATGAGGCCCACAAGGCCGCATCGCCGGACTCGAACACCGGGGCTTACTTCTCGGAGCTCTGTCGGTTTGTTGAGGAAAACGGGGGGGTCGTGATCTGGTCTTCGGCGACGGGGATCAAGACCGGCCAGCACATTGACCTCTATTACAGCGCCTTGCCAGACACCGGCCTCGGCAAGTCGGAGCTGCTGGAGATCATGGCCGGAGCGGATGCGCTTTCGCTTCAGGAGGCCCTGTCCCACGAGATGGCGGCCGCTGGCTCCCTCTATGTGCGCCAGCTCGCGGATCTCGGCATCGAACGCGACTTGCCAAGGCTTGTCGATTACGACCCGGAGAAGATCATGCGTGTTCGGGACAAGGTGGATGCTGCCACCGAAGCTCTGCGCGACGTGATCGACTTCATCCCGAACATCGAAGCCGTGGCGCGCTCCGCCGCCCGCGAGCACTTTGGCGGATCTGTCTTCCGCAACAGCCAGGAGAAGCTCAAGCTCGACACCAACTCGCCGGTGACGAACCTTCATCACTTCTCGGGCTACCTGACACTGGCGACGAAGGGGCAGTTTCTCGAAGAGCTGGTGACTGACAGCCTGGCGCGGGGTGAAAAGCAGGTGTTCACCATCGAGCACATGGGGGCATCCGTTCTTCAATGGAAGATGACCCAGCCTGGCGAACTGCTGGAAGATGCCAACGGCTCGAAATACTTTTTGACCCCCCCCAACCTTGGCGACGCCCTCAAGCGCTATGTTTCGGATGCGGTTAAGGTGAGAGCCATCGATGCGCTGGGCGAGCGGATCGAGCTCGACCTCACGGATCAGTTCTCCGGCTGGGTGCGCGGCATGTTCGACCAGATCGACGATGCGGACCTGTCTGATATGCGCGTCGATGGCGCGGACATGATCAAGGCCGCTCTCGACCGGATGGGCCTGAAATGTGGGGAACTCACCGGGCGGGTGACTGGCGGTGGCATCGGTGTTTCCGGCGAGATCGACGGCAAGTTTTACCTCTACGAGGTCGACAAGGGTGGATCTTCCGCCCCGACAAAGGTGGCGAACCAGTTCAACAGTGGCGACCTTGACGCCCTGGTGCTGAACAAGTCGTCCTCGGCCGGGATTTCCTTGCAGGCCGCGAGGTCGGTCGGTGATGATCTTCGGCGGCGCTGCATGATCAAGATGGAGCTCCAGTCCGATATTGTCGACGAACGCCAAATCGAAGGGCGCGTGAACCGGAATGGCCAGGTCGATGGGCCGCGCTACGTCTCACCGCTGACTGGCTTTGTGTCGGATGACCGGCTCGCATCCCTGTTCAACAGGAAGAACCGTTCCCTCTCGGCCTCCACCAACGCGACGCGCGAGAACAGCACGAACATCGATGAGGTGGTCGATCTTCTGAACCCGGTCGGCAGGGAAGTCGTCTACGACTATCTGACCCGGAACCCCCATCTCGCGCTGGGCCTCGACATCGATGTCGGTAAGGACATTTCGCCGGATGACAGTCTGACGCGCAAGCTTCTGGGACGCCTGATCGTGCGCCCACTCGAAGAGCAGACCCGGATCATCGGTGAGATCGATGTTCAATATCGCATGAAGTCGGAGTTTCTTGATCGGCGCGGCCTCAATCCCAACAAGAACAACCGTCGCGACTGGCGGGGCAGGGTGGTTGATCAGGAGGTCTTGCTTGCCGAGAACCGGGCAACTGGCTTGGCATCGCAGCCGGTCTATCTGACAACGATTGAGGCCCCCACTACGGTCGCCCCGATGGCGTTCGACCAGGCGTTGAAGCTGGTGAAGCGCGGGTTGTCTCAGTCGCAGTTGCAGGGCGATTTGCCGGAGCTGATGAGCAAAGCCTTCGACGAGGGTGGGAACCCAAAGTTCCAGAGCCGTCCTTGGCTCAAGGCGGTAGGCCTTCTCGACCGCTCCTACTTCGAGAGCGGGGAGTCTCGCGATGTGAACAAGATGGCCGAGGAGCTGAAGCTCTTTCATTCGCGCTACAGCCACAGCAGCGTGATTGCGGAGAAGCTCAAGACCGATGGCGACAAGGCCAAGCTTGAGACCATTCGTGGCGCCATGTTGCTGCACAACCTGGCCTCCACAATTGAAGTCGGCCGGGCGGTCTTTCTGAAGGCTGAGTATGTGCCCGAGCTGGCGGAATGCAGGCTGACGACCGTTGCCAGCCCTCCGGGAGAGGAGGGCGAGACCTGGATACCGGCTATCGTCACATCCTACGGCAGCTCAGGGGCCTATCCCCTCGACCCCGACTACCACCATTTCGACGTCGCCATACCGGGCGAAGCCGAGGCTGTTCGCATCAAGATCGGTAACGTCGCGAGGCACATCAAGTCGATGGGTGGCCACGAAGACAACTGGCCGAGCGTCGAGTTCGCGGTCCCGGCCGACGATTACCTGCTTCGCTATGCCAATCAGCGGTCTTTGGAGGCCATCCAGGACTGGCTTGTCCCACACCCCGAGAACGCCGCCCTGTTCAAAAGGGCAACGCCGACCGGATACCGCGTCGACAAGACGCTTCCGAAGGTGGTGACGAAGCGACCTGAGCAGGAAGAGCTCTATCGCGGGCTCTTCGACCGCACCGTCGCCGGTGAAATCATGGAGCAAAAAACAGTCCTGACGGGCAATATGTTCCGCGCGCTGATCCTGACGCGGCAGAAGAACAAGCAGAGCGCCGGGACCAAGATCATCTTCTCGGATTCCAAGGGTGTCTGGCATCACGGCATCGAAGTCAGTGGCGGGCCTCGTAACGAGAAGCTGCGGCGCATTCGAGACAAGGCCCAGGTCACGGCAAGCAGCTCCGCGACCCTGAGCAGCCCCTTCCATCTGGACAGGCTGTTCAGGCTGACAATGGAGCTCGACGGCGGGCAACTGTTCAACCAGGCCAGCCGTGGGCTGCCTCGCCCTCCTAGCCCCATCAAGAGGGTGAACGAGATCTACGGCGTGGTCGGCGGGACTCTCTTCGAGGACAAGATCCGTGCGGACGGGATGCCCCCCATGAAGGACGGCATCCTGGCGCCGTCCTGCGCCTTCGTCGGCCCAGATGTGTTTTCCGAGAAGCTGATGGAGATGCGCAACGGGCTCTATCGGGGGCTCAACAGGGCGGCCGGGGTTGTCCTACGGCCATACATCTCCCACGATCCCGACAGGGATCTCATAGGGAGCTACATTGTTCCCAGCGATCAGGTGAAGAGCGCCATCAGCAGCACCTTCAAGGAGATGAAGCGCGGCGAGATGTATTACTTCCCCCTTCGCGGGTATGCTTCTGTCCTCTTCAACCCGAAGAACGAGACCCTCCAAGCCGAGTTCTCGGACCTTCTTGATCTCGGGTCGAGCAAGAGTGGGGTCTTCCTCGACGGCAAACTCTACTCGGCTCCGATTGGGATGGTCGGCATCACCTTCTCCTGGTCATACGACCATGCGGGAGAGATGAGCGGGGAGGCAGCGAAGCTCCATGCGCGAATCTGCGAGGCCTTGATGCGCCTCGGCGAATCCGCAGAGCAACCCGTGCTTGTGACCGGCGCTGCGCGCATGTTGGTAGAGCGCCTTGATGCGGCTTCATTTGAGTTGCAGCGCGAGAACGATCACAATCTCGGCGTGAGCAACGACGTTGAAAATATCAAGGAAAGTCAGAGTGTTGCGCCCATCATCCGGCGAGTTGGAGGGCTATCGGCATGATGACACCGATTGAATTTAGATTGACCGCCCGAAAAGATAATGCGTATAGATTTTCGGGTGGTATGTTGGAATTGTGCTATATGTGCGTCGATTCCACGTCAACCACACAAACGGTAGAGCGAAAGGTAGCTAACGCCTAGCCCAAAAAGGAAACCCCGCGAGGCGCGGGGCCATCGCGGGGGGAGAAACCCTTAGGTTCCGAAGAACATTCCAGCTGCTAACTGGGAAAACAGTCTTTTCACCTTCGGAACTTAGGGGCTCCTCCTGACATTTGCAAGCAAAAAAGCGCTTTCGAGCGGCCTGATTTGTGTTGCCTGATGGTCCTCGCGACCTCGCCTGTATCGCAGGAGAGTGTCTATGTATGCCTATGAAAGTCCTCAATTTAATTCGGGTATGCTCGCGCAATACCTCACGACTGAACTGGCGCGGATCGGTCGCGCTTCCGGTCTGGCTCTGTTGCTGTTGTCCCGGATCAACTGGCAGCGCGATGCCGATGAATTCGGGCCACGCGGCACGGTCAATCATCTGACCGTTCGCAAGATGGCTGTCGCCCTGGGGTGTTCCGTGAGCACCGTGCAGGAGCATCTGGCGCTGCTCCGGTCGGCCGGGATTATCGAAAGCGAGCCGGTAGCAGATCGGAAAGGCTCCATCTGCTATTGCCGGATGTGGTTTTCCGGCTTTGTGGACTGGCTTCAGAGGCGGTCAAGCACCTCGACGGCCGACAGCCAGCCCCCGACCGGAACACCGGGGCAGGGGGGGTCCGAAAAACCGGAGGGAAATCATAATACAAAATCTCAAACAATTATTGATCTGGAATTGGTCAAGTCTGTTCGGTTCAGCGCGCTTGAAGCGGTGATCCGAGAAGCCGGGCCGAAGCTCTCGGACGGTAAGGCCGCAGACTGCGAAATGGTTTTCGAAAGATTTCGCTTGTTCAACCTCAAGCAGGGGAAATCCCGGATCAGCCTAGCAGCGTTGAGAGGGTTTGCCCGCAGTTTCACCGATTTTCGGGGAAAATCAGCCCTTCGCCCTCCGCAGTCCAGCCATTCCGTAGCTTCGAGTGAGGCCTGTGGCTCCGTCCCAAAGCCTGCACCGGCACCTCGGTCGAGCTACGAGGCGGCGGTCAAGGAACGGCTGAAGGCGGTGAGCCCGAAGCAGGTTTTCGACGCCTGGCTTTCGCAGCTCTCCTTCGACCGGGTTGGCGAGGAAGTGCGCGTGGCGGCACCGACCGGGTTCATCTCCAGCTATGTCAGAACCCATTATGACGGCCTGATCCAGGGCGTAGCGGGGCAGGGCGCTCGGGTTGTGTTCGCGTAGGTTTGCAGATTGACCATTACTATCTAAAAACATACTGTTATTTTTGATAGGAAGGTGGTCTTGATGGCGGATCTGGACGAAACCGAGGTCGGTGGCGCTCTCTTGACGTTGGCGGGAGATGATCCAAGGGCCGATGTTGTGGAAGACGAACCGATCATTCGGGCGTGGATTCTTCACCAGTTGATCGCGGCCGCTCCTGTCGTCGAGAGCGTCCTGGATCAATCCTGAAGGAGACCCGCAGTGAAGATCTATCGCGCATGTGCGCTTCCACTCGGCTCGCTGCTTGTGTGCGCGAGCTTGGCCCTACCTGCCTTCGCCCAGGCCAACGGCGGAGGGTGCGTTGTTGAACAGGCCGCCCAGGCGGCGCTTGATCGTCAGATCAAGGCCATCGAGGCCGCCCAGACTGACGTTTCGTCGTTCTTCAAGGGCGAGAACAGCTGCATCAATGCTGACCTGCTCAACATGATCGACTTCAGCCAGTTCATCCAAGACCCGCTGAACATGCTGTCGCAGATCGGCAACCTCAACATGGACCAGCTCCTCAACCAGGCCGTCCAGAAGGCCTGCGAAGTCGCGAACGAACAGATCGCGGACGTGACGGGCAATCTCAACTCCTCGTTCGCCGACTGGGATTCCGGGCTGGACGACCAGATCAAGGACATCATTTCCGATGGTCAAGTTCGCATTCCGTAAGCTTCTGGCGGGCGGATGTGTTCTGGTGGTCTGCGTGTCCCCGGCTGTCAGCCAGCAATTCCAGCCCGAGATGACCAAGCTCAACCTGATCTGGCAGCGGTTGATGAGTGCGGTGGCGATCAAGACCTCACAGACGGCCAACTCCGGCAACCAGGTCGGCAGCACGGCTCTCAAAGCCGCCGAGGCGAACGCCACCGCGATCTCGCAGTTCGAGGTGCGGTATGCCGTGAGTGAGGTGGCGAACAAGTATGGCCTTGGCCGCGATCAGAACAATACGGCCTGCGCGCCTGTCGAACTCCGCCTCATGGCGCAAGAGGCAGAGCAACGGAACAAGGACGTTAAGTCTGTCATCGCTGATGCTGACCAGGCCTTTCTGGCCAACAACGGCGATTCTGTCGATGTCCAGGCAACTTTGACCCGGCGCCGCGCAGAATTCTACTGCTCCGGCGAAGAGTTCGACGCAGGCCTGTGCGCCGCTTTTGCCGGTGTGGGATACAACACCGGGGCGAAGGCGGGCGACACGAATGCGTCTGTCTGGATGAACGGCGGAGCGGCGGGGGCAGAGGAAGTTGCGACCGGCCTGGACTTCCTCGACCGCGTGGCGCCGTTGCCCACGGTTGTCGCGAAGACCGGCGCAGAGAGCGCGATCTCCCGGATCATCGCTCTGCGGCAGGCTTCCGAGCGCAGCATGGCCAGAGAAATCATCAGCGATACGATCATGGAGGGCCTGCAATGACGGTCACGAGGATTTTGGCCGGATCAGTGGCGGCGCTGCTGATCGGAACGGGGGTCAGCCAGGCAGCCTCATGCACTGGGGTTGAGCTGCGGGTGAATCGCGCGACCACGGCGCTGGAGGCCAATATTCTGGCGCTGATCCAGTCGCACAAGACGACAATGATCACGACAGAGCTCGTTCAACGACAGCAGATACTCTCTGCCTTGGCGATTGCGACCAAGCAGGCGGCGACGACTGGCAACCAGGATGCGACAGTGCGGCTGAAGGCGGAGGAGGCCCACGCCTCGGCGGTGGTGGCAGGGCATAACCGGATGGCTGTTCTCGATGCCCAGGAGCGTTATGGCGATGCCGGTTTCAATGCTTGCGAGATCGTCGAAAGAAGCCGGACGGTCGCCGAAGCATGGGCCAACGAAGATGACGAGATGGATGCTATCAAAG
>Ga0075154_10002411_pt1 | contig 12237 bp, 7 predicted proteins | sample JI71714BDNA_FD_70965 | JGI IMG/M metagenome (GOLD analysis project Ga0075154, IMG submission 70965) | Wastewater effluent complex algal communities from Wisconsin, to seasonally profile nutrient transformation and Carbon sequestration -... | ecosystem: Engineered > WWTP > Effluent > Algae... | reverse complement strand
TAGTATAATGGTTTTTGGTTATATTCGAAATTAATTTGTTTTTCACACAAGCCGCATGCCGCAAACGGTTCGTTCATGTACGAATGCAACAAAGATAATTTTTTGATATTATTTATGCATTTGGGGGTAGTCAATGTTGGGCTGCTTGGATTGGCTAAGCCGGAAGTTATCAGCCTTCACCTAATTTCGGCCAAAAAAAACTCAATGTTAGATAGAACTTTGACAACCCCTATTAAATCAAAATTGACAATATACATGCAGTCATGTAAACGCAAGTTAAACTCACTTAGCTTAACAGTAAACAAGGTTTGCAACATTTGATCGATTTCATAGGTCCATTTGCAAAGGTGATTCTTTACTTTTTTCTTTGATAGCAATCATTCTTAAAGGTTCTCCTAGTGGTTCTTTCTCATAATACATGGAGACCCCTAAAAAATCCACATAGTTTCCCAGAATTGGATTTCTTCTTGGCCATATTTATACATCATTTTAATGAAAACACTTACGTCTTTTTGTTGGTACAACGTACAACATGTACTTTTTAGGTTTACCTTTTTAAGTCTCACAATCTGCTTCATTGTAACCTTTTGCTAGAAGTCGCAAATTGATTTGATTTTCTCTTACTCTTAGAATTTTCAATAACAATATAAGTTAAGTGACGCTTTAGTTAGAATTACCACGCATCAAAGAGTAGCATAGGATCACAAAGATTATTTTGAAGTAACAATATGAAATGCTACAAGTGACTGAGCATGAGTAAAACCCAAGTGGATTTCCATGGTCAGCATAATGGCCACACCTGGCTAATATACAGCGTCCCGGCGTCGGTTATATGTGTCGCGGAGAAACCTTGGGGTAGTAATAAAAATGTGGAACTAAAGTGGATGTAACATAAACAGGGAAACTGCATTCATGGACGGAAAATCGACGCAGCACACAAATTGGAATGCCTCAATGGATTATAAAATAAGAGTAAACCTTCGTGCGTGCGAATAAGGGCATGTCGAGATCAACCCAGAGCTTTTATTTTTTGAATCAATTAGAAAAGCGTCAGATTTGAAGAAAGAATGATTTAACAAGAATTAAATTAGTATCGAATTTCAATGCTTGATATCTTATTGATTCATGACAGTATCAGAAGATTTGTATAACAAGATAATATTTATAATCACAACAAGTTAACAGAGGACCAAAAATTTGGAAACAAAAGGCTGAAATTTACATAGCTTTGAGAAATGTAGTTTTTTTCTCCATGCTTCTATAATACTGATACATCTAGGACTTTGTGGCGTATGACGCCCGTAAGCTGAGATTCTTGAATTTACACCTTAGATCGTACATCCTCGCCTGATTTTTCATGGAAACCTTCCCACCATGCTACAAACTCCTCGTATGAAATTTTATCATCCTGGTCCTGGTCTACAACAAAGAGTGCAACATCCAGCTCGTTGTGGTCAAGTTCGAGTCCTAAGTCTTTGATCATTTTCTTAAACTCTGCGTATGTCAAGAAACCGTCCTCATCAGAGTCATATGCCATGAATTTTTCGCACACCACTTTCTTGTCTTCCATTGCATTCGACAGAGTGGCCAACTTTGAAGCAGTTCCTCGCCCCACCATGATCGAGGCAATACCAACAAAACTAATGTATAATCCTACAATCAAGTCATCTATATGCAACTTTGAAAATTGAATCGTTCCAGCGAAAACATAGAAACACCTGTCAAAAACAGAGAGAAGTAGTATGTTTAGTTTTTATGTTTGCATGAGGAAACCCTCAATGCGAAATCACATCATACTTACCCTCGCCCCCACACGAACTTTAATGCCCCAACATTTTGGTAGATTATTGGAAGTATTGATGTGTCAACTTCCCACCGCCTTCCTTCCATTTTACAAATAACAACTCCAAAAATTATGCAATAGACTGACATAAGGGCAGCTAATGGACTGAGATGAAATAACTCAAATATTAAGTCCAAAGCATTTGTAATGACAATAGCAATTCCTCCCAAGAAAGCAAGGATTGAAAATGGAAGTGGGCCCTCCTGAGCCCTAGCCCTGAGCTTTTCTGCTTGGCTTCGTACATAAATTCCAGCAGCTTTGGTATTGTCAACAAGACTTGTGACGCTATTTGATCCGGGTGCTTCCACATCACCATCCATTTTGCTTTTTGTGGCTTGTGCCCCGCTTGCGGACAGATCGGTATTAGCATCTATATTCTCTTGCTCTGTTTCTTTCGCTGTGCGAGACTTAGTAGAGTTAGATGCAACTGGTGCTTCCAAGCCTTCATAAATTTGTCTGATCTCTGCCTCAAGCTTGGACGAATTCATGGAATTTTTTTCAGTTATTGCTGACTTTGAAAATGAAATTGGTGCGAGATTTTTCTGGTTAATCTTATCATAGGATCCATCAGATGAGCTTGAGCTGTCTTCTCCACTCTGCATTGAAACTTTCGACTGGCATAAATTATGGCTGCCGGAGGCTGCTGAATTGAAGACCTTCTCCTCTTCGACTTGGTCTTGCAGCAGTATGTCCTTCTTGGACTTTTTTCCAAATAGGCCCATTTTCTGAAGAAGGTTTGAGCTGGTTACTGAATCACAGAAACTTATTCGAAATGTGGCGCCTTACTATAAATTGAACATATTCCTACTAAATAATTGCGAGCCCCATAGCTTGCGGTTGAGATCTAAGTTAGATTTCCCAAATCGTCTGGCAAAAATAAATGCATGTAATTTGTGAGTAGAGTCGCTCTTGGCGATGCTGTCTACATTCCGTGTCTTCGTGTACAACGGATTCTCTGTTTTTTTTCATCGATTTTAATTATTCAGCGATTTTCGCGAATACACAAAATACTGGCTTACTATTTCCCTTGAGACTGTATTTGTTTCGTTAATTATATCAAGACAGACATAAATCAAGCATAATTTCAGGTAGTTGCAATGCTTGATTCTCTCAAGCTTCTTTTTGTTCGAATCAGGTACATTACCTCTTGCTAACGCTTCCTTGCGTCTTAGTTTCAGCAGATCCTTGAGCACTGTTGTGTTCCATTTGTGGTTTTACCAAAGTGCGTTGACCAAGAAATACCTCTCCACCTTCTCTATCAACTCCCACACTGCAAACTTCGACTTCCAGTGAATTTTAAACTACATTTTCCTTGGTTTCCTTGCTTTTAAACTGTGTATGTACTCCCTGGTTTGCTTGCTTTTAAACTGTAAACTCTAACAAAACATTCTTGGTCAATATACTGCTAAACCTCCCTTGGTCCGCAAAACGTAGCCTCTTTTGGCTTTAAAACTGCCACCTCTTAAAGCGCATGTGAATTCATGGTGGTTTGCCAAATGCGATCGACTTGGCAAAATAAATGAATTCCAATTTATCCTGAAAATTGAGTTTTGAGAATCAATAACTTATAGCTCTCTTAGATTACTTTGCTGCCTAGATGAGCAGTATATTATTAATTTAACACTGTACATTTCGTGAGATGTAGTCGTGACAATGTGGTACAGCGAATATAAACCTGTAGTTATTTTTTATGAAAATAATCATCGTAAGTAACATGTTTGCGTGAGATATACGAAGCGAAACTTAAATTTAAATTGGTTTCAACAAAAAGTGGTATTTTTCATTCTATTTCTCTAAAGAACAACATGATGACCAAAGGGTACTATCTCTCCATGAGACGCAACCGTCGTATTGAAAAAGCTATAATCTTCGAGAACTTTCATAGAACTAATGCTTATATGCTCTATTCAAAAAAGATGAATCATCTCGAGGCGAGAACCAAACCCTATAGCGTTCGGAAGATGTTTTCTAAGAATCAAAAGAACATGAGATCCACACTTGGAAACACAAATTGGGCTCTACTGGCAGCCCTTTCAGTTGGAGCAGGTATTTCGTACAACTGGAAAATTAAATTGGACTTAGAAGAGGAAACGCCCTGGGGGAAGTTTCAAGTTCAAACCTTGGGAGAAAAGTGCAATGTACTACCTGTAGCCATCTGCGATTCCGCTGCGGTTGTTTCAGCTACTGGAACATCAGAAAATGATTCCGAACCGAAGCCGCAAGGAAAACCAAAGAACGTAATGCTCCATCGCATGAGAAGTGTTAAAGCAAGGTGTTTACAAGACAAATATGACATAAATTGGAAGGTGGTTTTGGGAGAGGGTGCTTATGGAGCTGTGTATCCAGGGAAATTACGATCGACCGGTGAAAAGGTAAATCATGCAGCTCTCATTTGCCTAACTTTATTTGCGTTGTTGCATCTCTAAACCGATCTGTCGTACGTTCTAAGGTGGCTCTGAAAAAAATTTCTAAGCGATTTACAGACAAGTCTGACTTTCAAAGGGAAACTGATGCACTGTTGCGTATACACGACAATGGTGGTCATCCCAATATTGCTTGTTTACGCGATATGTACGAAGATTTCTCACATTTCTATCTTGTTCTTGACTTAATTCGTGGTGGGGAAATGTTTGATCATTTGATTGATTATGGAGCCTACAGCGAGGCAGATGCTGCACGCCTAATGCGAGAGGTAGCTAGTGCATTAGCCTTTCTACACGGGGTAGGTATAATTCATGCTGACTTGAAGCCTGAAAATTTGATGCTTTGTAGCACCAAACGCGAAGCCGGGACAATAAAAGTCGTTGACTTTGGATGTGCCAAAGTACTGCACGATAATTACGACATTACGGATGATAATGCCAATATCATAGATAGCCTAATGATGCAAGGAGCCGCTGTACCGTCCGCTTCGAAAGATTCAAGCACAACAAAGCCATTCGGAGCTTCCGAGCCGCAACCAAGGACAACAAATGGCATCACAGGTACCACTCCATATTGGCCACCAGAACGTTTCCAGCAGGAAAGTCTATTATCGCCTGAATCTGATATGTGGGCAGCGGGTGTGATATTATACATTATGTTAACAGGTGTTCACCCGTTTGATCCAAACGGATGCCTTGCAGATTCAGAAATTGAAAAGCGCATACTAGCTGATCCAGATCCTCCAATAGGAGAATTCACTTCTCACTTAAGTGATTCTGCTATCGACTTGATTAAACAATTGATGAATCCTGATCCCAAAAAGAGACTTGATGCTTACGGCATGTTGAGGCATCCTTGGGTTAGAGGTGAAACGGCATCCACATGGAAGATGGAAGGAAGTGACAAGAAACTTGCGAAATTTAAAGAACTACGCAGTCAATTAGAAGCCTCCATATTTGCTGCTCTTGTAGAGGCCAGTAGCCAGCAAATTAATTTAAGCGAAAGGAAGTTGGATTTGACTGACGTAGATACTTTGAAATCTGAAGGTCATTTAATGAAAAAGGCATTCGAAATATTTGACAAAGAAGGAAAAGGTGTAGTCACGGTCGATGACCTAGGTCGCATTGTCACCAAATATACGGGAAGCCAATTTTCATCGGATGATGCCAAGGAATTGTTAGCCGCTTCATCGTCACGGCGGCAGAATGACGCTAGGGATGAAGCGACCGCTTCTAATCTTGCCTCACTTGCTCTTTCCGACTTTACAGAGCTTTTTTCTAAGTTGAAGTATATTCATGTCCCGCGCGGTCAGCGTTTTTTTGAGGCCGGTGACACAGGTGACTGTATGTACTTCATCAATTCCGGCAAGGTTGAGGTTTACACTAGGAAAGGAAAGGTTATTTCTATTTTGCGTGCGGGAGACTTCTTTGGTGAAGGAAGTCTTTTAGAGCCCAACAGTAGGCGTTTTGCTGGGGCCAGGGCGATAACTCCGGTGGATGCACTGAAGATCACTAAAGAAGATTTCGATAGGTATGTGTATGCTTAGGTTGCAGGATGTTTCTTATGATTGCACGTTTGCTGTAAAGCTTTTTTAACGTTCTACCCACAGATACACATCAGGACCGTCCTCTCATGGTATAACTGTTCCTTTGAAGCTCAAATGGAAGACTAGACAGCTTGAAAACGCTAAGAACTTAATCCGGCTAGAAAAAAATGTAATAGCCCGCGAGTTCGCTAAAGGAGATGTTATTTATGCTGAAGGCGAGGAGGGTGACTCAATATTTTGTGTAGATGACAATAACGGAGGTGAGAACGGCGCGCAAGTTTTCTTTTTTGGATCTCATTTGGCTAATCCATTTTCTCCCAGGCAAACTCGACGTGTTCCACAAAGACAAGCATACCGGAAAGCTAGTCAAGATACATGAATACGAAGCAGGCGAGTCCTGTGGTCTCACATCCATTTTATTCAAGAAGCCGCATACGTGAGTAACGCAGCTTATTAGGACCAAGTACCTGCATAATCTCATGTAATGCGTTATCTATTTCTCCAGATCAACTGTTATTTGTGCAACAGACAAATGCTTATTACACGAACTGAGAGGTTCTGACTTTCTGGATGTAATCAGTTCGTCTCCGGAATTAGCAGAATCTCTACGAGATTTGAGTCGGAAGAGGCTTTTCAAAAAAGCAATCAAAAAATTGTCATTGGACAACAAGAGAGGTTTCACCTCAGAAGATTTAGAAGCAGCTTTCGACCAGGCAGATACAGACAGAACCGGAACTTTGAACTTGGAAGAGCTGACAGCACTGTTTAAAGCTATGGATCCAGATTTTCCAGAGAATGACGTGCAAGCCTTTTTGAAATACATAGATTTAGATGAAGATGGAAGAATGAGCCTAAATGAGTTTAAATTGCTTTTCCGTTCCTGTTCAGCTGAAGAAGGAAAAATTCTCAAATAAAAGAATCAACGGATGTTATAGTAAGTTTCATTTGCTTAAAATCGCTAACCTTAGATACTCACAATCCACAATTTCATGGGCAACAACAGTTTTACAACCAACAACACTAGACGACTCTGAAGCATTCTTCGGGTATGTCCGCAAGTCCAAAACGTGTAGAAACTAGCTGCAAAACACGTTTCTTCTTGCTGCTTGTAGTATTGTCTGATCCCAACTCGTACAACGTGCATAAATTGAAAGTAAGGGCTTCAGTCAAATACAAAGCTGGATTTTCTCGAACTAATGATTCCAAAATATGGACAGCCTTGCGCATTTGGCATGAATATAGAGCACAAAGGGCCATGTTGTTTATACATGAGGTTAAGTGAGAGGCATTCTCCGCCGGGGGATCAAACATTACTGCGACGAAAGCTGTGGACAACCAGTCTGATAACATGTTAGATCGTGCAACTCCGATGATCGATAAATGATAGAGTTCTTTTGTCCACGAAATTTGAGCGTTGATTTCACCGCTTCTATCTTTTGAAAAATAATCCTTATGGTGCATTTCCCTTTCTAGTAGCATGGCGCGGCATTCCTCAACCGCCGCTGAAAATTGTTCCATTGCCCGGGAGAATTGTTCGCGCGAAAAGAATAGCAAACCCTTGTTAACAAGCACATTGATGTAACCAGATCGAGCAATTTCATTGATTGACGTAGATAACGTGTACGATTCACGTCTAAGCTGAATTTTCTTGGTCAGTAGCAAATATTCCTGGGACTCTAAAGCACGAAACAACTCTTGTGCCTCGTCTATAGCACCTATTTGTAATAAAATACGGCCTTGACGCGACAAAATCTCGATTGTTGTCCCTAAACGTACTAAATCGTCTTCGTCGCTATTGTCGTGAATGATAATAATTTTTCTGATACTCAGAAGCATCTTGTCCATAGTCATCAAGGCCAAGCGCCAGTGTTTTTGCTTCACGAATAAGTTGGCTATTGATGCCTGAGCTCGAATGATCCATAATTCGATACTAATAACAGGGCTAGAGTACGATGCGGACACCTGTGGACCTGAAACCGCATAACGTCTGCGCAGATTATCAATATATCGATGCAAAATGTCTGAGCAAGTTGAAGGGTCTACTGTATATTGAAGTGAGAGAATAGATGCGATTTCTACGCACAGAAAAATAAAGAGTGAGTGGCATGTGAGTCTCCAATTAACAGATTTACTTCAGCTTACGTAATCCTAATGGCATCCAGGTATGAAAAGCATCCTCGACATCGCAGTCGCCCTGATCGAGAGTCTTGATGTTTAAACGTCGCATCTCGGCTCGTAAATTTTCAATACGACGAAGCTTTGCCATGCCTGACCACCGAAGGTATAGTAAGACAGAAAGCTCATGAAGAATTTCTCGGTCGTACATTTCAACTTTATGATGAGGGTTGCTCAATAACTGTCGCAGCAAATATCCATGGCTTCTTTCTTTTGGGTCACATTTGAGCTCTGAATATAAATATTGGTCACCAAGTTCTAGTAGTTTATCCCATTGACGAAATCTAGCAAGCTCCATAAAAGTATCATAATTTACTGAAGAGGAAGGAAACTCTTCACAGAACGCAATTCGAGCTTGGATTGCCTGAAAGTCATCAAGTTTAAATTCTTTGTTGGCCACCTTGCCTTCATCACTGAAAAAACAATCAATTTCGTCACTTTCACCTAGCGGCTGCTTTCCTGATGAATACATGATTTTCGATGCCGCAGTGAAAGAACTTGCTGATCCCGCGCCGTGCGCAGCTGCTAAAGACTCTTCAATAGGTTCGCTCATATTCTGTTTATCGCCACTTGGTGCACCATAGTCATCATTTGATTTTACGTTGTACACCATTTTCGATGTCTCAGATATTGGAATACCTTGTTGATGGTCTTTGACATGAGCTACTGGAAGTGCGAATGAACATGTGTTACTTGCAGCTAGATCTCGGTTAGTGTTGTTATTGTCAAAGCTCTCCATTAAAATTTATGCAGTTTGCATAAAAATTGCGGCAGAGTTGTCCGAATCGAAATACCATCCGGGTCTTGTCGCGATAAGGCTAACAAGCATTTATCACAACAAATAAGTTAAAAAGAAGCAAAAAGGACTATCAGATGCGGAGAGCATTGTTTTATTGCCCGTTTGGACCAACTCCTGAATAATTAAAAAAGATATCGCCGTATACTCTATACGGGCTGGCATAATAGTTAAGTTAGTTATTTAGTAATACCGGTACATCAAATGTGGAAAAACCACACATGCTTTATGAGAAATGAAAAAAAATTCAAGTGCACTTCTGCCCCAAGCATGCAATCAAACTTTTAGATAAAGACAAAAAGACATACCGATTTAAAAATACTAGAGAACACGATGAAAAGATTAGTTGAGCAGATCATAACAGCTTGGATCCAATCAATAAAAGAGAAAATCAATTATGTTACCCATTTGAACTGTTAACAAAACAATAGCGATTTCGTGGGATAAACTTGGATAGAACATTCATTTTGTTTCAGTAAATTATTTATACATTTGGTTGGAAAATTTCAGTTTGTTTTCAAATTTTTGGATATCAGCACGGTGTTGAGGCTAAGACTGGCTTAAATAACTCTGAGGTTCTTAGAAAAAAGTTTGTACAGCTTCTTTTGACACAAAAAAATACTATTACGGCAATCGAAATGCATGCTTGTCACAGTTTTTAAGATTTAATTAGGTTCATACGATTTGACGCAAAATCCCTCTTGTCTCTCCATAACACCTACGATCTGAACCGTCGACATGCAGGAACTTATAATATTGAGTTGAGTTGGGACAAAGATTCCAAACTGAAAAAGACAGGCCTTGGATTACATTGAATGCGAATAATCAATCATGAGATTACATAAAAAAAGAAGTGCAGCCAACTTTACTCAAAAATAAAAGTTCGCTCAAGAATGTTGGTTTTTGAAATTAATGAATTATATACTTTATGGTTCATCCTCACCATCCTGATAGTTGAATGTTTTGATATTTTGATCTGCTTGAATTAAGGTACCAAAAGAAAAGACTCTTTTATACAAAACACGGCAAACATACATCATGGAACTCTGGAAAAATCTTAATAAAATGTTACTCCGTTCATTTGTGATATAAGATGAGTATGGGTTTAAAAAACACTAGATTTATTATCATCGTGACAAGTTTGACGTTCAGAACAAGCTCTTAACAGTTTCGAAGATTTGAAAAACTCCTGCTCGACAAAGTTTTTGGTAAAAAATTGCTTAATACAATTTCATGGATCAAAAGCACTATGATTTGCTTGTAAGATGCAGTTCCAAGATGCATTGCAATTTGCTCTTATGGTATTTAATAAGTCATCAGGGACTTTGAATTTCTCACGTGCTTAGATTGGTATGGTCTATAATTCTGGGGGCAGGTGCCCACAGCTGGATAATGATCTTTCACAAGTAGCGAACAAGCAAGACGAACTGGCTTGCAAAGCGGAGTGGTACGGCATGTGAACAAAGTTGCTGAAAGTTTCTTAATTGTTATTGTTGTGAAAAATTTGAATATAGCAACCAAATGTTTTTTTCAAATAGACGAACTTTTAAGAAAGTTTCTCTAAATAGTTGAGAGATAAACAACTTTTGTAAAGGTCATTTTTTAATATGAATTACGAGTCTATGATCAGCTCTTATTTTCTTGTCAGATAATTTTGTTTAATTCCACTAACTTGAGACTTTTGCTTCATCGGTCCAAATTAAATTGTATCCACTTCAATTTTTGCGTTGTTACTTTCGTTCTTCTCCTCTGATTTTGTACCTGACCATAAATGTGTTACATTCAATTGTTTTGAAAACACTCTTTTGGATGCAGAATTTGCTTCATAGTTCTGGATATCAAATTTAGTATTATCTTTAATAACCCTTAAACTTTGTGTCATATAGGGTTAGTAAAGAAATAATCGTGTTTGTTGAACGAGCGGTAAACCTATCAGCGATAAAGAAATGTATGAAATACATATGCGGTGTCCATTTGATTCATGACCCACCACCATGTTCTTCCAGTAGAATTGCACTTATTTCCTGATGTATCAAATTTTTACTCATGACAAAATCTTTCTCCTCCAGCAAAGCTAGCTTTCATAAAATTCATCCCTCAAAACATTCGATCCATCCATTGCGCTTTGACTGAACTCTTTGTATTTATCTACCGTCTTGATTAAAGTTCGTCGTCATTCCATGATGCCATCTTGTTATCTTTCCATCGTTGAGACAATTCTTATTGTCATGCTTTCGTTTGTAGCGTCAGTTATTGTATTTAAATTTCGTCCTCATTCAATTCTAATTTGCTCTGAGTATCGTAAGTTACTTGAATTTAAGTATTCCTCAATTTATTTCTCAATAGAAACAAAGACGTTTCGAAACTTCTTCGATATGGTATTCAATTTAGTGTCATCTTCATGCAACACATTATTGTCATGTTAGAATATGAACCTTCAATGATACTTGTATTTGCAATATCGTGGACTCTTTTAATTAATTCTGCAAAAATTCGTTGAAGAGCTTCAACCTTCTGAATGTGTTTAAGGCTAAAATATAAGTGTCCACCTTGTGAATAGCTTGTCTTTCAAAGTACATAGGCCCCTTTTGTTCTTGAATCAATTGTACTGATGTGCTCGCCATGCACTTGGAATTCAGTACCAAACCAATAACGCATTGCTTTTGTTAGCTGATGAACTGCCAGTGATTTTTCGAGGACTTTATCTAGATGAAATTTCAATTTTTAATAGGGTTGCGGACCGGGAATTTGTTGGACCGGGAATTTGTCCCGGTCCCGGTACCGGTCCGACCCCGGTCCCGGTCCACTCTGTGGACCGGTGGACCGGGATAACCTAATAGCTGATAACCTAATAGCAGCTAACGAAATGAAAAATTGCAAAATCAGAAAACATAAAATGCTAAATTGGAACTCTGTGGACGATCAATGGATTTCGAATTTTTGAACTGGAGAGTACACACATATCTTCAAAATTCAAATTCAAATAAATCTATATAATTGGTAAATATCTCTAGTCAGGAGACAGGACAAATCTCGCATTATTTGACAATATAGGTATTCGATACTCTGGACACATATTATCAAAGGGATGAGTTTCGAAGGTATACAAAATTAAAATTTGTATCAGTCTGTGCAATTCCGTGATTAAAAGCATCCTCCTAGTATACGACTATAAATTACCCTATAATATATCAACATATTAATAAATACAGCTGTACATGAAATCCCGGTCCACCGGTCCGGTCCGGTCCAAGGGGGGTGGTGGACCGGTGGCCGGGACTGGGGTCAAAATGGAGCCCGGTCCGCAACCCTAATTTCAGAACATACGAAATTACGCTATCACATTTAATCTTGAATTTATATTCTAGAGTACGTACTGCCAGGCGAGATGTGGATTGAAATTTGAATATCTTGACTCACTTAACTCTTGAATCAACGCTGAACCATATACGG
>Ga0075154_10002410_pt1 | contig 12240 bp, 5 predicted proteins | sample JI71714BDNA_FD_70965 | JGI IMG/M metagenome (GOLD analysis project Ga0075154, IMG submission 70965) | Wastewater effluent complex algal communities from Wisconsin, to seasonally profile nutrient transformation and Carbon sequestration -... | ecosystem: Engineered > WWTP > Effluent > Algae... | reverse complement strand
GCTCATACACTTTCACGAATTTGAACAATGGATTTGCAACGCTCTTTTGGGGCGTGAGCCCAGCCACAACTGCGAAGAACGCAATAAATAGGAAAATTGCACGCATTAATCTTATAGGATTCAAGTTCAGCGTAAACTTTTATGGTAGTAATTATTTTTGCCGCACGTTTCTTGGAACGCCGCCGATGGTTGGCACGGAATTGTGAATTCTTCGCACTGATCCAACAAAAGATCCGTTAGATGCGCAGAAGAAGGGCGATTTCTCTGATCTGGATCGGTTGCATTGTATACAAGCAGCCAAACCCCGTGCAACGACGAACCGGGCGTAGTCGCGAGTTTCAACACGTCCTCTCTGAAGGTTCCCGTCTTTTGCACAATCGTCGGGTCGACCAAATACGCGAGCGTTTCTCCGAGTAAATACACGTCTGTCGCAAGCGTACAACCTCCTGGTGTACATTTCCCATAAGATGCCTCAGGCGGCGGAGGCAGCATCCCGCCGCTCAATTCTCCGCGTTTCATGCACTTGCACTCGACGCTGTCGTCGGCGTGCACGTACCCAACGGTGTCCAAGTCTACCATGCGAGCCGTAAGCGAATCCGTTTGGACGACAAACTGGCCTGGATGCAGATCGCGCACTGCGACGCGGTGATGATGTGCCAGTGCCACCGCGCATGAAATGTCAAGGGCCAACCGCAGCGTCTCGGTTACTTTGCGTTGCGTAGTTTTTGCGTACGTAGTAAAGGGGAGATTTCCTGCCAGGGGCTGTGTTTGCAAAAGCACGCCGTCTCGGCGAATGCACGTCAAACTCGGCGTGGCAATCAACCCCGGGTAAGCTCGCAAACGTTCCAAAGCTGATTCGTATCCGTGACGAACGGCCAGTATGAACGACGACGCGAATGGATGCTTGTACAATTTGATGATGCCCGCCTGGTTCGTCAAGTGAATCGATTCAGCCGACCACTTGCGCGTGTCCTGTGCAAACGGGGAGAGTGCAACCGGTGTCACGTCGCACGGCGGGATGCGAGCACACTCAATTCCGCGCGCACACGCAAGCGTTCGATTCAATGCGATACACGAAAGTGGATGCGGAACGGATTCGATGTCTCGATGAAGAGGGCCCTCGAAATCCACTCGGTACAGTGTACGCGTCGTCGTAAGAGCATGACCGGCGCCATAGTCAATGGTGCTGACGCCAAGACAAACGACGCGCAGTGATACGTTGCGTTCCGCGGCCGCGTCCAAGATGACTTGACGAATGTCGGCGCCTTGGTCGTACCATCGACTGAAGTATTTGTAATTCGCACTCGATTTGTGACCGCCCTCTGGGAGTTCAAGGAACGTCGTGCGAGACGTGCGAAGTGCCTCGACGAGGGTGTAGCGAAATTCCGTTAGATTTTCCAGCGGCAGCCAGTGAAACACGCTTAACATGAGCGTGTAGTCGAACACAGGAGCGCGCTGATTTCCCGCGACGAGTGTGTGAAACATTTTGGAATCCATCGATCGTTCGCACAGGTAATTGTTCGTCACGTTGTATTGCCGCATCTTCATGCGGTGGCGATCGGCGTTGTACACCTTTGTGTCGTGGTAGAGCGTGTTCGGATCCATGGAGACTACTTGCGCGCGTTTCCATTGGTGTGCAATCGAAACGCTGAAATAGCCCTCGTTGCTTCCGTAATCCATTGCGGAGAAATCAAATCGCGTGTTTCCGCTGTTAATGTCGTTCTCTATTTCCGCGGATATCATAGACCAGCGAGACGTAAAACGCGCCGATGCATTCCGCGCCGTGTTCATGTGATAACCCCACGGCTCCAGCACCAGCGAAGCACTCGCGGTGGTTGCCAAAAGCAAAAACAATGTGTACATTTTAAAAGAAAATTAAACAATTCGTTTAAATGTCCGAAGTACTCGTTGGAAAAGAGTCAGTTCCGTCGAATTGCGCGCGACTGGCTTCGGCGGTGCGATCAAATACTCTGAGCCACGCTTGCGCAAATCGACATTGCAAGCGCCTGCGTAAAACACCACAAACCCCGTGGCCTGCGTCGTCGCATCCGAGCGGAATGTCAACCTCACAGTCGACGACGACGACGGAGACAACTGAAATACGCTCTTCGCAGTGACCGCAGCGCCGCCCGACGTGCACCACTCGGTCGTATTTTCACAGTTTGGCCGCGAATTCAGCAACGCCTGTGTGAATGTGTACGTTGGCTGCGAAAGGATGGAGATGTTGTAAAACACGCCCGTTGTTTCGTCTCGCTGCGCCACACAGAAGTAGTCAAAGTTCGCCTGACTTGTCAGACGCCACTGGAGGCTGAAGCGATCATTCTCACCCGCTATGACGGCAAACGGTGGCGAAGTGAGACGCTGATCGGAACTCGCCGAATACGCCGTGACGTCCACGGTGCCAGCTCCATCCACGATGCCGGCGGCGGCAGAATCGTATGCCATCGAATGCGTCGTGGCCGGTGATATCGAACACGCTGACGTTGTACTCACATTCCATCCGTCGAACCCCGTGTCGAAATACCACAACTTACAATCATTGTCGAGTGGCGTCGCAGTCGGGAATGGCGTCGGCGGCGCCGCTCCGACCGAGTATTGATTCGAGCAACAGCCAGTGCCAGTGCACGAAAAGCGATAGTCTGGAAACGTCGCCGTGGCTGTTTGGCCGTATGAAACGCCCATGGTAAAATAAACCGGCGTGTTGACGTCGCGATTTGCATTCAATGCACTTGTAATGTTCATCGTAGGCGAGCCGGGTTTCGTGAACGAATTGGCGACGTACATCAGCAGATTATTCGTCGTCGAGTCGTAATCAAACCAAATCGACTCTGTGTTGGTGACAACACCCGAGCCGGTGGACATGACAAACGGATTCGCGCCGTTAAACAGCAGCGTGCCATTCACGCCGTACACAAAAAGGGTGCTCAGAGTGCCGCGGAACAGCAAGTAAATCGACTCATTCTTCGGCAGGATGCTCGTTCCGCCCGTCGTCGGTGCGCAATTCTTGTCCGTCAAAGAGAATGGCACCTGATACAGCGAAGCGAGTGACGACAGCGTGCCTGTGTTGGCAATCGTCCAACGGAAAAACCAACTGAAACTTGAATTGCCGTTGAATTGCGCCCACGTGTGCGTCGCGCCATAGCCACCCACGCCGGGGGTCGACGTGAAGGTGGCCGCGGAGCCGTATGAAATCGTATTTGTCAGCAGCGATGTACCACCACTGACGTTCGCGATGAGAATCTCGTTCGATCCATCGCGAATCATAGAGCCCCAGTTCGTCGTAGTCCACGGGTTGGATTCATTTACGCACACGCTCGTGTCGAGGAACGTCGGCTGTGGCGTTGGCTGACGTGTGGGGAATTGCGTCGGTGCTGGTGTGGGCATGTCGGTGACGCAACACCCCGCATCGGCGCAAGCAAAGCTCACGCTGGTCAGCGTGCACCCGTGCGCACCGCCCGAGCCAGACGCACTGCCAAAGCCAAAGTACACGGTGCGGCCGGTGTTTCTCGCGGCCGCCAGATCACGCGTCAGCGTAAAATACGGCGTCGCCGGTTTACCCGTCGTGCCGCTAAAGTATGCCGACAACACCGTGGTGGCGTTGTTGTAGTCGATCCACACGAACTTGTCATTCTCCGCAGCGAGCGTGTTGTTGCTGCCGGTTTCATTGATAAACACCACGTTGTTTCGCGTCTTCAAATACAATCCCACTGGATTTGTAGGGCTGATAAACGTCTCGGACGAGAATGACACGAACATTTGCGTCAGCGGATAGAATTTGTCCTGCGCGCCGGTGGGTTGCATGTCCGTCGTGTCGGTGTAATTCAGCATCTGTGACAACACGAACGAACACATTGCATTTCCTTGCTGCGTGAACGAAAATGCCCATTGGAACGATCCGACGCCAGAGAATTTGATCGGTCTGTAAATCAGACCACCAAACCCCGAGTTTGACGAAATCGCAATCCCTCTGCCGAACGACCCAGACGGATTCACCAACGACGTCGAAGTGCCACCCGACGTGAATGGCAAGAGACCAGATGATCCAACGATGTTTACACCCCAATCAGGCCCGTAGAATTGACCAGGCGTCGCGTTGGTCATCGAGTAGCATTGCGTCATTGTGAAGCCCTGCGTGGGCTGCGGCGTCGGCGTGGGCTGCGGCGTCGGCTGCGGCGTCGGCAGCGATGTTGGCAACTGCGTCGGCGCAGACGTGGTCGTGTTGAGACTGCAAACCGGAGTCAGGCGGCTCGCGTTGTTGAACGCACACAATGCGATGCCAGGTGACACCTGAATACGCGTAACGAGTTGTGGAATTGCCTGAATTGCCGCGAGACCATTGCCCAATGCTCCAAACTCCGTATTACCCCAACACCACAGCGACGAGTCATTGGCTCGGATCGCACACACAAATTGACTTCCGCATGCGAATTGGGAAATCGCCGAATCAGCCAAGGCCCCAAGCACAGCAACAGGTGCATTGCGATGGTTCGTGGTTCCGTCTCCAATTTGTCCGCGTCCGTTTTGACCCCAACAGTGAATACGACGATCCACCACTCTTGTTGCACACGCAACAACGAGGCCAGTTGGACCAGCTGTTCCGGATGCCACGTATTCCGCTGCAAAGGAAGAAAAGGTTCCCGCGACTCGCACCGGCATTGGGCGAACTGTGATAGTTCCGTCACCGAGATTCACGGCGCCATTTCCTCCCCATGAATACAAGAAAAGATCAGCGTCGCGGATTGCGGAAGACATTGCATTTCCAACGGTGATCATCTTCACAGAGGCATTCTGAAGCGCGCCAATGACTGCAACTGGCAACAATTGTGGCGTAGTAAAAGTTCCATCTCCAACTTCACCCTCTGGAGAGCGACCCCAACAATACGTCGTGTGGCCGATGCTCTCCAATGCGCAAGTGTGATAATACCCGTCACCCGCGGCAACCTGATACGCCCCCACAGAAGAGAAGATTCCGTCCACGCGAACCGGAGTCAGCCGATTTAGGGTTGTACCGTCGCCAACCTGTCCGAATCCATTGTACCCCCAACAGAAAAGGGCGTCGTCGCTTGCCCTGATCGCGCATGTCGTGCCGTCAATCGCAAAAGTTGAACCGCCGCCAATGGACGCAGCTCGTACGGCGACGCCGTATAGCGCACCCTGTACATACACGGGCGCACTTCGTTGTGTCGTCGTTCCGTCGCCAAGCTGACCGCGGGAATTCTCGCCCCAACACATGAGCAGAGAATTGTCCGCGCGGATGCCACACATGTGTCGACTGGCACCAATTCCACCGCCAGAAGAATTAGTCGTGACGAATTTGAACACAATGCTCAACTGCGTCGGATTCGCTTTGTTGTACTCGAGGTCGTCGACTCCAACCTGGCCACGTGCATTGGCTCCCCAGCAATACGACACACCTCCCTTCACTGCACACACAGTGTCGCCGGAACCAGTCGTGACTTCGGTGACGCCGGAAGAGAATCCAGGCACCAGTTGCGGTGTTGTGAACCCGCTTGCGGGTGAAAGCGGGTAACCATTTCCGAATTGGCCCAAATTCGACGCACCCCAGCAGTACAAGTCAAACGTAGACGTCACCGCGCATGTGTGATCAAGCCCAGAGGAAATAAACGCGTAGCGCACTTGAGTTGTGGTCGCAGAAGCAGAATCGACGACCAACGCTGGAGACGAAGAAGTCACCAGCGTTCCTAGCGTGTTGCCCAGTTGACCGGAGGTGTCGATTCCCCAGCAATAAGTCTTTGCGTCGACCTGTGTAATTGCACATCGATGTATGCTCGTACCAGCATGTGAAATGTATGCAACTTGAACGTTCAGAAGAGGAGCCACGACGAGCGTTGGCGTCGACTGGGTGAGTACCGTCGTGCCGTCGCCGCGTTGGCCGTTCGAACCACCACCCCAACAATACACGTATTTGGTGCTCGTCAAAATGCCACACGTCGCGTCGCCAGAACCCTCGACTGAGCTCGCCGCCACGTTGAACGGCGCAATGACAGCAACGGGCAGAAGACTCTGCGTGACGGTTCCGTCGCCAAGTCGTCCGGCGCTATTGATACCCCAGCAGAACGTAAGCGAGTCGTTTGCTCGAATCGCACACGTAAACAAATTCCCCGCCGTAATCCACGACAGCGGAGTCGTGTTTAGCACGCCGAGGATCTGCGTCGGAATGTTCCGCTGCGTGACTGTGTTATCTCCGAGTTGGCCGTTTGAATTCGAACCCCAGCAAAATCCGTAGCCGTCCGACGCACGAATCGCACAAGAGTGCGTCGCCCCGGCGGTGATCATCAGTAACGCAGCGCTTGCCAACGGGCCTGCGATTAGCACGGCCGAGTTTCGATTCACCGCACCATTGTCACCGATTCTGCCGTCGTTTCCTTGCCCCCAGCACGCTCCGTAACGAGTCGAATCGATAATGGCGCAGTAATGAGTGCCACCAGCCTTCACACTGTACACCGCCACGTTGTTGAGAACTCCAACCACCGCCGAAAACGCATTGACCGTTGCAGACGCAGCGTTCCCGATTTGACCACTCGTTCCGAGACCCGAACAATAAACTAAGCCGTCGTATCGAATGACGCACGTTGATTGCTGTCCGGCTGCGACTGTCCCGGACGCAACACGGTTTGTCGAGTTGCAATTCGAGTCGAATGTGCCACTTGGCGCGACGCACGCGCAAGGACACGTGCCATAAGAGCCAAAGTCGGTCGTTCCACTGCTGCACACTCCGTCCGCCGAAATCGTCGCCGTCGCACACGACGGGAAGAGCGGCGAAGCCGTTGGCGAACGAGTGGGCGACAATGTTGGAGATCGCGTCGGAGAATTGGTCGGAGAGCGTGTTGGCGATTTCGTTGGCGAGCGCGTGGGCGAACGTGTCGGTGGAATAAACGTCGGAGCTGACGTGGGTTGGTCGGTAACACAACAACTCGGCCCGTTGCAACTGAATGCCGACGTCAAAAGCGTGCATCCATGGCTACCGGAACCCGGCGCCGACGCGCCGATGCCAAAGTACACGGTCGAACTCACGTTCATCGCAGCTGCCAAATTTCGCGTGACATTCATGGTGGGGGTTCCTGGCTTCGTGCTTGTATTGCCGTAGTAAACCTGCGTGACGTTGGTGTTTTGATCGTAATCGGCCCACACGAAAATTGTCGTCGACCCCGCTAGTGGCGTGGGCGCCGGAGTGACTGAAGACGTCGCGCCCGCGTTTCGCGTGCTCACGTACAATCCCGTGGGAGCGTTGTAGTAATCATAGCCAATCTCCAAAAACACCTTTGGCTGCAGATAACCGCCGCCAAATCCTCCATTCGGCGCAATGTTCACATCGGTATAGTTGGTTGCCTGCGTCATGATTCCAGTGCACCTGGCCACGCCGACCTTGGTGTAGGAGAACTGCCATGAAAAAGAGCCAACCCCGGAGAACTTGTTTGGACGGTTAATCGCGCCAATTCCCTGTGTATTTGAAACGACTGTTATTCCGGAGCCATACAAACCAGACGGGGACTGCAACGACGCCTGACCAGCTCCGACCGTCGCTGGCACACTTGGATTGTTGTTTCCTGCGTTATCAGATACGCCCCACTCAGGGCCATAGTACTGCCCCGCGGTGTTGGTAAAGTTAAAACACTGCGTGAAAACTGCCACCGTGGGAGACGGCGTAGGCTGTGGCGGCGGAGTGGGCGTCCGCGTGGGCGAGTATGTCGGCGGAGTTGGCAGCGGGGTAGGAAACGGCGTCGGGTGCAGTGTCGGAGAGCGCGTCGGCGAAAGCGTCGGAGACGGCGTCGGCGGCACGTATGTCGCGCACATTTGCATGCATTGCGCAAACGTGTACAGGATGAGCGTCGAGTTAGACATGGAAATTCACAGTTTCTTCACTTGAAATGGCAAAGCGGTTACAAAGAGTCTACACACAAACTAATAAAACGTACCGAGCGCGTGGGAGACGTCGTCGGGCTTTGCGTCGGCGAAAAGGTGGGCGATTGAGTCGGCGACGTTGTTGGCGATCGAGTCGGTGAAGTTGTTGGAGAGCGCGTGGGGGAAAGTGTCGGCGAACGAGTTGGTGATATTGTTGGTGACACCGTGGGCGATGTGGTGGGCGAAAGAGTCGGTGACGTCGTGGGCGCAGAAGTCGGCGAAAGCGTCGTGTACACGCACGACAGGAAGCAATGGTCGACGGAGATTTTGATGCAATCCACATCCCAATGCGTGTCGCAGCAGTACGAGTCAATGGAACACGTGCAGTTCTCCACGGACGGCGTGCTGCAACCCTCGTCGTGCTCGAAGCAACAATCCGTCGATTCGATAGGCACGGTAGGCATCTGCGTGGGCTGTCGCGTTGGTTGCTGCGTCGGCGCCGGTGACGGCGAGCCAGGCACCACTGTCGGATGCTGCGTCGGCGCATTCGTCGGCAATCGCGTCGGTGAAACGGTTGGCGAGCGAGTCGGATCGGCTGTCGCATAGCCCGCGAACGTTGGATTCGGGGTGGGGAGTTTTGTCGGCGCCATGGTCGGGGAGCCCGGTGGAGGCGTCGGCAGCGGCGTTGGCGCCGCGGTCGGCGGCATTGGGGTCGGAGCCGTGGTGGTGTTAAACGGCGGCTGCGTGCTGACGTTAAATGGCGGACACGGAAACTTGAGCGAGAGAATTCTGCCCCTGTTAGGCAACGAATCTTCTCCTATTCCATCGTCTTCAAACGAGCCCATGAAAAAGGTGGCGTTCATATTCCACGTCTCATCGTCTGTAAACATGAGCAGCGGAAGGGTCGAAAAGCGGTCTACGTACATCTGCAAATCTTGGCATGTAATCGAAGGATTGCAATAGTAAGAAACTGGCAAGTTTGACGGAATGAGCGGTCTGCCAATGACCGCCGTGTTTGGATTCGACGTTGGCAACCCGGATATCGCATACAAAAGTGTGCACGTTATATCGCCCCTATTCGGACACGGGAGTGATGCATTGTACGTCTCCAATGAATACGGTATTCCAAACATATAATCCCAGTTTCCGTCGAGGTTTGCATCGATAACGAGCGACGCCGTTTCAGATTGAGAAAAGTTTGCAAAATCTGTTCCTCCAGTAAGTGTGAAGTTCAAGTTGGTCGTTGTTCCCCCGTCTCCGTCGTTATCAACGTCTCCGCAAATTCCAAAACACGTCACTGCCACATAGAGACGGTCCAAGAGAGAGGAGTAGCCGATAAAGAGATATCTCATGTCAATGCCGCTGACATTTCCAGTGAAACCGACCGGTGGAACGCCCACGTCCGGTGTCACGGGGTCGAGTCCACTCGGAGAATCGATGTACATGTTCCACTGGCCTTGGTATGAAGTCCCGAGCGCCCCGAAATCGACAGACGAGTTTCCGCTGTACGTCAGCGCGGTGCTAATGTCCGCCGCGGAACAGTCGAAGAATCCAAACGACTTGCACACGAACGACGCGCACAGATGAATCGTCGTTTGAAAACGAATGATCGCCGCGGATTCTGACGCGTTGCCAGACGAGGCCCAGCCTCGGTATGCACGAGCGTCGTTGTCTAGACACGACTCCTCGGTGCTCACTTCAGAGCCACTGTACGCGGCAATATTCATCCCATCGATGCCGTAATACTGCGCACGGTCAATCGCCACGGCGTACGCCGTATTCGCAGTGAAATTCACCACGGTGCTGGTAAACGACCACACTCCAAGTGCATTCGTCAACGTAGTCGCAAGCAACGCCTTGGTCGCGCCGGCAGCAGTCACATTGGCTGCCGTGTCGTCGTACGTATACAAGAATACAGTGAGGCCCGAGGCAAGCGAATCACCGGAGCCGTAGTAGCCGTCATTTCCAGCGTCAATGAACGCATTGCCTGACACGCTGTATTTGTTCGTGCACACGAAGCCAAAGTCGATTGAGAAGTCTTGGTAATAGCCGCCCGTCGGCAGCGGCGTAGTGACCGTGGCGGCGACGCGCGCCGGAGATGCACTGAACACGCCGTTGGAATCCACTGCGGTGCTTCCATTGAACGCCGCCGTGGGCGTGTAAAACCGATCAAACATCGAGTTGCCAGTGGCGTTGTACTGAATCGTCACCACGTACGTCGTGTTGTAGTGCAACTGGTACATGCCCGGCAGGCCGAAGTAGTAGTAGCCCAGATTGCTCGTGCGCGTCGTGTCCAACAGTCCGCCCCACTGATCGTACAAGAACAGCGTGACGTTGCGATAGCCCGTGTCCGGCTCGCCGCTCGGGTGGACGTGGCCGCGGCGCAGCAAGTTATTTTGCTGGCTATTCTCATTCTCGTCCTCGAAAACGCGGTCTCCGATGACAAGCGGGTAGCACTCGTTTGGAATCGACGAATTCTCAAACGTGGCGAGTGAGCACTGCGGAAACTCGTCGGAGTAACGCGGGCAGCGCGGGTTGTCTACGGGAAAGAAGTTGTTCATCGGAGCGTCGAACAAGACAATCGACGCGTTGTTCGTCAGCGTGATGGACTGGCGGAGCGGCGACGATTGGTTTGTCAGTTTTGCAATGACTTGATTCAACATCGTTGCTGCATTGGCGTTCACGATGGTCAAGCGAAAGCCGCACGATGCAGTGGTTTGCGCGCGCGCCGCAGCGGCGGCCGCAAGGATAAGCACAACGGAGCGAACCGAAAACATCGCGTCGCGGAGAACTGTTTTTTATTTCATCGCTCGCCACAACTCCGCGCGGGTGGCAAATTATTCCGCTCACGGAGGAGTTTTATTTGTATTTTATTTTTCCATGAGCAAAGAGGCTCTTATGATCGACGCCATCCTGCGTCGCGTGCACGCCGATCTGCAAACGGATGGCAAAGCGAATGGCTTGGACGAGGCTGCGTTTGTCGATCGCTACCGCGCGCCGCCTGAAAAGAAACACCCGTGGCTGTGCATGCTAAGGATCGATTTGACGTTGTTCGACGGTACGAAGATCCGAGACGCGTGTGTGATTCCTGAGTATTTTTCCGAGTGGCTGGAGATTAATTCAAGCGAAGTGCAACTCGGCAACTTGAACGGTCGCCACGCGATCTCCGTATCTTACGAAGACTTTTCCTGTACAAGCAACGCATATGAAATTGGAGATATGCAGCCGAAGATTCCGGAGTATCTGAAGAACCGGTGGGATGAGTACATCGAAGATCTCTTGCGCTGTGAATTTGCCGAACTCTGCACGATCTGCGAGTGGCCGGACGTCATTGTGAAGTCCGTCGAGAAAAATCTGTGGTGGGCGAGACCAGATGAAATTTACGAAAGAAAGGAGGCTATGACCGCGTCCATGCGGGAAGAATTGGCCGAGCTAGCGGTCGACTTTACGCGAGATGCAATCGCCAAGGAGCTTGGCGACGTCGCCGAGTGCGACATTGACACTCCAGAACAATTCGTCGAACGTTATCGCAAACGGATCCAAAGCATGAAATACCAGGATTTCTACGCCACGGTAAAGGATGACATGGCAACGATGATCAATGAGCGTGAAATCAAACACCGCCTCGGTGCGCTGCAAGATGAAGTGGCTGCCGTAAATCACAAGAGAGCGCGCGCGGGTGATTCGTAAACACAGTCAATTTCTTGGATTTATTTAGCAGTCAACTCGATCGATGCGACCCACGGGGTCGCTAATATACATATTTTCATGCGGTCGCTGATTTTCAGTTGCCTCGCGGCAGCCGCGTGCGGCGTAATTGTCGGCGGCCCGCGAGACGATCCGCTGCCGTCGTGGCACGAAAAACGCGCCGATACGCCGTCGGATCAACTCACACTGGACTGGAACCTCGAACTGGCGCGTCGATTTGCACAGCCGTGTTTCTTCGGTCGCCCAGAAACGCGGACGCAGACACTTGATTATCTGCAAGTGGCACTCAACGATCCAGCGCAGCAGGTAAATCTTGGCTCGAATCTTCAGCCCGTGCTAGAGAGGTGCGTGGTGTTTGCCTCGCACGTCGCGGCAATCGCCGACTTGGGCGATTCAATTGCGATTGATCAACTGCGGCAAATCGTGGAGTCGACAAGTGACAATGAACGAAAGCGGTGAATAAATAAAATCACGGCTCAAATCTTTACTATGTGCACTTTTACCCCCTTCGCGTGTGCCATTTTGATTGCACCGCGAGTGCCCGTCGATCGTCCATCCCAGAACGCAATCATCTCATTACATTCAGCCACGATCAGGCGATTGCGAATGGGCCCAGCTGGATCGCCATATTTTTTCCAATTCGCTTTTTTGATCAACTTGGTTATACCA
>Ga0075154_10002408_pt1 | contig 12241 bp, 10 predicted proteins | sample JI71714BDNA_FD_70965 | JGI IMG/M metagenome (GOLD analysis project Ga0075154, IMG submission 70965) | Wastewater effluent complex algal communities from Wisconsin, to seasonally profile nutrient transformation and Carbon sequestration -... | ecosystem: Engineered > WWTP > Effluent > Algae... | reverse complement strand
TACACCGCCAGGCTCCCAATTAAATAGAAAAGCCCCAGTCGAAAGACTGGGGCTTTTTTATTTATTGCGATTCTGGCGATGGAGTACTTGGAGAGTAGTACAGTGAAATCGGGATTTAGGACAGCAAACAGTTTTGCTGTCCTCCGATTGAACGCCCCGAGCTCTGCGAGGGGCATCAAGGCTCCCAATAAAGCCAAAAAGGCCCAGTCTAACGACTGGGCCTTTTTGTTTTATGGAAACCGGCGGTCTATTGCTCAGCCGGACGTCGCACGCGGGCATTCCCATGCGAGGGATATGAAGGCTCCCAAATACGCTAAGCCCACTCGAAAGAGCGGGCTTTTTGTTTAATTGCATCCTGTTGTTACCAACAATGCAAAACTGATCCACTCCAACAATTGAAATCTGATCCACTTGTTTTCACTATGGTGCCTTTTCGGAGGCACTTTGATCACAAAAGAAGAACTCATGAAAATTCAGATTTTGCATCAGCAAGGCCTTTCACAACGTGCTATCGCCAAACAACTGGGCATATCACGTAACACGGTGAAGCGTTATCTTCGCGCCAAAATAGATACCCCAGCCTATTCGACTCGGACAAAAGGCAATTCGCTGCTTAACCCCTATAAGTCCTTTTTACATTCACGTATTGCACAGGCGAAGCCCGTTCATCTGTCTGGTGAAGTACTGTTCCGCGAACTCAAAGAGCTCGGTTATACCGGAAGCTTGTCTTTATTACGTCAGTACTTGTACCAGTACCGAGGCAAACCTGTGCCAGAGCCTGTCGTTCGGTTTGAAACCGAAGTGGGCAAGCAAATGCAGGTCGATTGGGGACAAATGCAAGGAGGGAAAGAGCCCATTCATGCATTTATCGCGGTGTTAGGATATAGCCGGGCGATGATGGTGGTATTTACCGATAACATGCGTTACGCCACCCTAGAGCAGTGTCATCGCCTGACTTTTGATTACTTCCAGGGCATTCCCCGTGAAGTTTGGTACGACAATATGAAAACCGTCGTCATTGAGCGTGATGCGTATGGTGAAGGTGAGCATAAGCTCAATCAGGCGTTTTACCAGTTTGCCAAAAGCATGGGATTTATCCCAAAACTGTGCCACACCTACCGGCCTCAGACCAAAGGCAAGGTCGAACGGATGGTTCGTTATGTACGGGACAACTTCTTCCGCCCCCTTCAAACCAAACTGATGGCACAGGGTCAGGCGCTGGATATCAACACAGCCAATGAACAGGTCGCCTTATGGCTTGAAACCGTGGCGCATCAACGTATCCATGACACTACCAAACAAAAGCCAGCGCAGCGGCTGGTGGAGGAACGTAAAGCCCTGCAGGCGTTGCCACCCCGATTATTACCCGTGGCTTCTACGTTGCCAGAACACAGTTCGTTGCCGTCGTTAAGTGTGTTAAATCAGCAACCGTTGCATCATGACCTGAGTATCTATGACCAACTGATGGAGGTCATATGAACCTGCAATTATCACGTCTTAGCGAACTTACTTCAGCGTTACAGCTGCCTGGCATTGATGCCAATGCCTGCGATTTAGCTCAGCAAGCAGCAAAAGAAGAATGGGACTATCTGACCTTCCTTGAACAGGTTCTCCAGTGTGAAAAACGCTCTCGCCACCAGCGAAAGCAGCATATATTTACGCGAATGGCAGGCTTCCCAGCACTAAAAACATTGGAGGAATTTGATTATGCCTTCGCCTCTGGGGTACCCAAAAAGCAAGTCACGGAATTAGCCTCGCTGTCATTCATTGAGCGACAAGAAAACGTAGTCATGCTTGGGCCATCGGGAGTAGGCAAAACCCATATTGCAGTAGCACTGGGCTACAAAGCGGTTCAGGCTGGTATCAAAACCCGTTTTATAAGTGCATCTGATTTAATCCTGCAGCTGGCGACAGCACAGCGGCAGGACAACTATAAGCAAGTGATGCAGCGCTCAGTCGTAGCGCCCAGGCTACTTATTATTGATGAAATCGGCTATCTGCCATTTAGCGCACATGAGGCAAAATTATTGTTTGACGTGATTGCCAAACGATATGAAAAAGGCTCAGTGATCCTGACCAGTAACTTGCCATTCGGTCAGTGGGGACAGGTGTTTGCTAACGATACAGCACTTACTTCAGCCATGTTAGATCGGGTATTACATCACTCTCATATCTTACAAATTAAAGGAGAAAGCTATCGGATCAAAGAAAAGAAACAAGCCGGATTAATGGAGAAACCCAAGGAATAGTGGATCACTTTTTAATTGTTGCTGTGGATCACTTTTAGACTGTTGTTGACACGCGGTGAGTAGCGCCCTACGTCAGCATATGATTTTCCGAAAAATGTAGGGCGGACTCACTGCAGGTAGTCCGCCGCAAAATCACACAGTTTCATTTCGCTACGGCGTACTACCGCTGTCGCGGTGAGTAGCGCCCTACGTCAGCATATGATTTTCCGAAAAATGTAGGGCGGACTCACCGCAGGTAGTCCGCCGCAAAATCACGCGGTTTCATTTCACTACAGCGTACTACCGCTGTCGCGGTGAGTAGCGCCCTACGTCAGCATATGATTTTCCCAAAAATGTAGGGCGGACTCACCGCAGGTAGTCCGCCACAAAATCACGCGGTTTCATTTCACTACGGCGTACTACCGCTGACGCGGTGAGTAGCGCCCTACGTCAGCATATGATTTTCCGAAAAATATAGGGCAGACTCACCGCAGGTCGTCCGCCGCAAAGTCACGCGGTTTCATTTCGCTACGGCGTACTACCGCTGTCGCGGTGAGTAGCGCCCTACGTAATCATATGATTTTCCCAAAAATGTAGGGCGGACTCACCGCAGGTAGTCCGCCGCAAAATCACGCGGTTTCATTTCGCCGACTCTAATCACTTTCAGTTATAACCTTGCTACTAAAAAGTATTTTAAGTTATTAACGGCCTCTGTTGTAATGCACGTCAGGCATATAGATGTCTAAATGGAGACAACAGCATGGTCATCACCACCAAAAGCATCATTGATCAATTCCTCGATCGGTTTGAACACTGGATGAGCCATGCCGAATTTGGCGATGTGGGTGAGCTACCGCATGCTCCATTCAAGACAACTGACGAATAATGTTGACGGGATGTCGCTGTAAACAGTGACACCGCCACGAGGTAAGTATGAGTATTCAGGTCGAACAGGTTCGGAAAAATTTCGGTGATTTTGTCGCCGTCGATAACGTCAATTTATCGATCAACAGCGGCGAACTCACTGCCTTGCTTGGGCCATCGGGTTCAGGAAAAACCACCCTGTTACGATTGATTGCAGGTTTGGAACAAACCGATTCCGGCCGGATTATTTTCCATGGCGAAGATATCAGCCACCAGCACGTCAGCGAACGGGGTGTTGGTTTTGTGTTTCAGCACTACGCCTTGTTTAAAAATATGACGGTATTTGAAAACGTCGCCTTTGGCCTCACCGTCAAACCGCGCAAAGTCCGCCCGAATGCGGCAGAAATTAAAAAACGCGTTGATCGGTTGTTAGAGCTGGTGCAATTGGATTGGACCGCTGACCGTTACCCGTCACAGCTCTCCGGCGGCCAGCGCCAGCGGATTGCTTTAGCGCGCGCCTTGGCAGTTGAACCCAAAGTATTACTGTTAGACGAACCCTTTGGCGCTTTGGATGCCAAAGTCCGCGCAGAATTACGCCGTTGGTTACGCCGGTTGCATGACGAAATTCATGTCACTAGCGTGTTTGTGACCCACGATCAGGAAGAAGCGTTAGAAGTGGCGGATCGGATTGTGGTGATGAATAAAGGTCGGATTGAACAAGATGGCACGCCAGAAGAAGTCTACGACCATCCGGCGAACCCATTTGTCTACGAATTTTTAGGCACGGTCAACCTGTTCCATGCCCGCGTTCGTCATGGCGATACGCTGATTAACGCCGATACAGCAGACAAAACCGCCAGCGCTGAAGAAGTGGCGTTACCTGGTTTTGCGTATGTCCGGCCACATGAAATTGATGTACTGCATCAGACCGAAGAAGACGCGATTGCGGCGACTTTAGAACTGATTACGGTGGTTGGCCCGACGGTTCGTTTAGAACTGCAAACGGCTATTTCCGATCGGGTGGTGCATGTTGAGCTCAACAAAGAGCAGTTTAAAAAGCTCGGCCTGGCCGTGGCGCAACAGGTGTATTTAAAACCTCGTTATAGCCGAGTATTTCTGGGCGAAGGGATTTAACCTTTCCCTATCTGTTGACGTTCACTCGCCGCTGCTTCCACAGCGGCTGGACGATGGATAGCCACAGGTGCATCAACACAAGATTGATCGTTACAACATAAGCCATCCAAATAACATTGCCCAATCAATAACTTGCCCCCAAAGATGCATCGCTGTCCGCACTTCGCTAGACAAGCCTTGCCCAGCACGGCATGATGACCCCATCTTCTGTCAACATCGCTGTTTCTGATGACAACTTCTGAAAAAATCGCTTTAGTGACCGGTGCGTCCAGTGGCATTGGCCGTGCATTGGCGGTCGAATTACAGCAGCGTGGCTATCGGGTGTATGCCACAGCGCGCAAAACCGATGATCTTCACGCCTTAACCGTCGCCGGTTTTCAGGCACTGCCGCTGGATGTGAACGATCAGCATGCGATTGATCAGGTGGTGCAAACCATCACCCAGCGACACAACAAGTTGGATGTACTGATCAACAACGCCGGTTTTGGGGCGATGGGACCGGTGCTGGATTGCTCACCCGCTCAGCTGCAGCTGCAATTTCAGACCAATGTCTTTAGTCTGGTGCATGTCACCCGCAGCCTGTTGCCATTATTGCTGCAAAGCCGCGGCACTGTGGTGAATATCGGCAGTGTCTCTGCCGAATTTGTCACCCCTTATGCTGGGATTTATTGCGCATCAAAAGCCGCAGTGCATGCCATCAATACTGCGTTACGGCTTGAATTAGCGCCTTTTGGGATCAAAGTAGTATTGGTGCAGCCTGGCGCGATTGCTTCTGAATTTGGCGCTACCGCCAGCCTGCAGGCGGAACAAAATCTCAACGAACATTCGATGTGGTGGCCACTGCGCGAAGGCATTCGCCGTCGCGCCAGAGCCTCCCAAAATAAGCCGACACCCACGCAGGTATTTGCCAAACGAGTAGTGAGCAAACTGCTGCAACCCACCACACCACGGCGGATCAGTGCTGGTTATGGTAGTTTTGCCTTGCCCTTTCTGACGCGTTGCTTGCCTGTACCGGTGCTGGATTGGTTGCTACGCCGCCAGTTTCTGTTGCCTGCTGCGGGCACGATGGTTTCGTCAAACAAACCTGAGGTGCAATAGGGAGGTCGTTACTGCGCCTGCATCCTGGACTGAAACTCATCCATCAGTCGTTGGTATTCTCCGGACTGCTGCAATTGCCGTAACCCCTGATCCAGCGCATCGGCTTTGTGCTGGCTTTGTTCATTCTGCTTATCAAAAGCGATAAATAGTTCACTGACAAAGTTTTGTTCACCGCGAATCATCAGAGGGTCGGACAGCTGCCACTGCTTTAAATAAAAGCTCAGTACATCATCAAAAAATAAGGCCACATCCAGTTTTTCTGCGCGCAGCAGCTTCACAAGATGTTCATGCGTACTGACCTCGACTAAATGAAAGCGTTGTTTATGTTTTTCAAATTCATCGCCGTATTCATAACCCAAAATCACCCCGACCACGGTGCGATTGGGGATCATTGCTACGGAGGTAAAGGCTTTGGCTGTTTTGTAGTAGTAAAATGATGAACTCGCGCGAAATAACGGCACTTGATGCAGTAAAAACTTGCTACTGGTGCTTTGTTGTTTAGTGACGTTCCAGCAGCCGTCGACCATATTATGTTCGGTGTAATACAAGGCTCTGGCGTAAGGCACCACTACGGTTTTTAAGCGGTAACCACTTTGTTTAAAAGCAGCCTGTACCAAGGTGTATGACAAACCCTTTCCTTTTTCATCAGAAAATGGCGGCCAATTATCTTCAGCGGCAATGGTGATGGTTTTTTCTGGTGTTTGCGTTGGAGCTGTCAAAGCAAGTCCTGTGGACGACCACAGTGACATGCTCAAAACAACACATAAATACACCGCATACTGCTGCAATATTTCAAACCTTATGGTGGGTGAATGATGAATACAGCCAAAGATCAATCGTTTAATACAATATATGAGACTTTACTCAGTATCGCCAAGACGAGAGCTATTTATTCTTAGATTTAACCCCAATCGACTTGAACTCTTTTATCTCCCGCTGAAAAAACTGCTTCAGGTTGTTTGGATATCGGTGTTTATCCTGTGCTCTGCGTACTTGCGGCAAGAGTCGCGATTGCTAACTCCGCGCTGGCCGGCCTGGCTAACTGCAGGTTATCAGCTTGCTGACTATGGCCATACCACTGCCCTCCTAATCGCGACAGCCAATCAATCTGATCATGCTTGAGGCGTTGGTCTGGGCCTAATAATTGGTCATCAATATGTAAACACAACACTTTAGCCAGAATAATATCGCAGCTGGGCGCTTGCGCCGGGTAAGGGGTCAGGCTCACCAGTTCACATTCAAAACTGACCAAACTGTCGGCTAAGCGAGGTGGCTTGACCATGGTTGCCGCCACTGTGGGGATTTGCAGTGCGTCGATTTCACTGGTACCGGCGGCAAAATTGGCGGCGCTGGCATTCATTAATGCCAGCTGCGACGGGCTGACCAAATGCACAATCAGCTGCTGCGTCGCCTGCACATTGACACTGGTGTCTTTGGCCTGACCATCGGCTTTGCGATTAACCGAAATCATTAAAGTGGGTGGTGCGTCGCTGACCAGCTGAAAAAAACTAAAAGGCGCCAGATTGCTGCGTCCGGCGGTATCTATGGTGCTGACCCAAGCGATAGGCCTTGGCACTATGGTGCCGGCCAATAATGGGTAAAGGGTCGAAGCACTTAAAGTACTGCAATCAAAAATCATCGATACCCTTATTCCTTGAAGTTGCGGGGTTGTTGGTTGGCGTTGCTTAACGCTTATTTGTTTAAAGCTCTGAAGTGTAAAGTTTGTTTATTCAGAGCAAAAGCATACGGTTTAATCCAGATAAATAGCTTTTTTGGTACTGTGCTGCAATCCAACACATATTAAAGCCACGATCAATAGCACACTATATTCAGCGCCATTGCGTCCGGGGCCAACCACAAACCAGCCTTCAGCGGCATGCAACATCAAGATCCCCATCGCATACAGCGCCGCGAACGAACCACAAAGCAAACGCACCATACGGCTAAAAGCCAGCAAAGCCGAGCCCACAATTTCCAGCGCAGTAATGGCCGCGGCCACCCAAAAACCAACCGGAATCCCCTGCCCGCTTAGCCAAACACCAAAGGGTTCAACCCCGCCATTGAGCAACCGGAACCAACCATGAACGCCGATCAGGACAGCCAAGGTCAACCGCATGATCAGCCAACCCAGTTTATTCCGAGATTGTTCGTTCATACGGCGGGCTCCTTTTGATTAGACTGGCTGTTTGCGGGTTGGCTGATCTCAGGTTGAGTCTCGCTTGCACCTGAATGTGTGCCTGCATTCGAGCCTAGATTTATGCTTGGGTGTGTCCCTGAGTGAATCGTGCGCTGCGCGCGCTCTGCGGCGTGACCATCAATAATCTGCTGCAGCTCTGGGTCAATCGGTAATGACACAAACATACTGATGTCACTATCCCCAGTATTGCCGGTCGGTACTTTACCAACCCAAGAACCTAACGCCCCCAACAACATCCGAATACATTGCCCAAGCACTGCGCCAAATCGATGGCGGCGCCATTCCACCCCTAACATCAGCCAATGGGTGTAGACATGCGGCCACACTGCGAGCTGTCCCAGCACATGCGCCCGTTTGAGCTGCGCCATCGCTGGTTGCCATTGCTGCTGCGCCATGGCTACACGCGCCTCTGCAATGGCTTGGTCAAACGCTTGTTGCTGGATCTGGTGCATAAATCCTCGTGCATGAAGGCGGTCTGAACTTGTTTGCTGTTAGTGTTATTGACGCGTCCAAAAAACCGATTCTTGCTGGACATTCCGCTGTAAAAAACACTAACACCCAGCTTACAATGTCGCAACCTGCAGACACAAATAACCTGAAGATCAACCAATCATCATGGTGACACTTGCTGACAATCCAACATTCGTAATACCAGCTGCGCGAGCGTCAGCACCTCTTCATCAACATCATTGATGATGGTTTGTAGTTGTTGCTGCTGGAGAGCCCTGTTGCTGCGGGAGACTCCACTCTTAGAGAGTATCTTACCCGAATCTTCCTGCGGAGCATCAGCTTGCTGCACCGCCAACCATTGCAGTGCGATATCGCTGGTGATCGCAAGTTGGCCGGCAAGTTGTTGAATTCTGGTTTGTTGTTTACCCTGATAGTTTTCTAGCTGCGCTGCAGCTTGTTGCCAGTGCTGAAATTTTTGCTGCAAGGCGCTAAGAGTGTTAATGATTTCTTGCGGCGACATCGCTGTAGTAACTGCCTTCTGCTTGCCACTATTTGCAACGCGACCCGCTTCACCCGCACCACAACCTATCGCCGCCAGCTGTTGCTGTAGCGCCACCAGCTCCAGACTCTCTGCCGGTAAGGCGTCAGCAAGACGGTCCAGCGGCGCGTCTAAATGATATTGGCCGCGCAGGGTTTTTAGATGATGGCGACTGTAATACTGGCTTTGTTCGACGGTTTCGCTTAGCAGCCACAGGGCCTTGGCTTCGGCGTCATTACTGGCGAGCGTCGCCAAAGCTCGATGTTGCTGTTGTTGATGCAATAGACCTATTCTGGCGCCGTATTGGTCCATTTGCTGCAACCGCTGATACATAGCGCGTTCATCACGCATGGTCGCAGGCGACCACAGTCGCTCGGCGACGGCATAGAGACGTGGCCACAGTTTTAAATCCAGAATATCCGCCGGCACCAGTTCGGACCACAGCGCCGCTTCCCCGCCTAAAATCAGTTGTTGTTGAGCGGTTGATAACACGGCTGATGGCTGTGCAGTTGCTGGACGCTGCTGATCCGCTCCCGCGCCGCCAGCAACTGTAACGGTTAACGGATAATAGGTATTGCCGAGCATGGCGCTGGCCAGCCAATTGCCATCTAAACCGCGTTGCAAGCGGATTTCCGCTGGGCCCAACCAACTATCGATGGTAAATAACCAGTCGCTGTGACCATCGGCATGCTGGCTTTGCTGCAACCAACGCGGCGCCATTTCACCGCGATTGGGCACCCGCATTCGCAGTTGCGCAGCCGGTGGTAGCGTTGGTGCTGCATCTGGCTGCGGCAACTCTGCATCCGGCGGCTGCACCAGCACAAACTGCCCACTCACCGGTTTTTGATTGTAGCGCTGTAGCTGAAAATCCAGTACCAGCGGTTTGCCATCAGCCGGTAGCGGCGGCAATGGCTGCGCCACGCCCACCGGATCGTTACGATAGTGATAAGAAGTTGGCATCGGCTGATCTAAATAATAGCCAGCCGATAAAATGGTCGGATGGCCAGCACGGACACTTTCAGCGACGGCATTTTGCCCCTGCCATGACTGCACCAATACATCCTTGGGTAAATCTTTATGCAGCACTTCGTCCCAGCCGATCATCTGGCGATTGAGCTGTTTTAGCTGTAACGCCAAGCGCCGGTTAAAATCGGCATGTAACTCGCCAGCATCGGCAAGCTGGTGTTGCTGCATAAACTGTTGAATGGCTGGGTTTTGCAGCCACTGCTCTGGTTTGACTTCGTCGCCGCCAATATGCAGATAAGGATCGGGGAAAATCGCCGCCACTTCCTTAAATATCGCCGCAGTAAAACGGGTCACTTCCGGCGAACTGACATCCAGCACTGGCGCAAAAATACCAAAACGCCGTTCAGCATGATTGGCAGAGCCTGGTTCAGCCAGTAACTGCGGATAAGCGCGACCGATGGCGCTGGCATGACCGGGGACATCAATCTCCGGGACGACACGAATACCCAGCTTAGCAGCGTAACTGACCAGCTCGCGCATTTGCGCTTGGCTATAAAACTCGCCATCGGCGAATTGGGTCAGTTTCGGGTAGCTTACACTTTCAAAACGCCAGCCCTGATCATCAGTGAAGTGCCAGTGCAATACATTGAGTTTGGCCGAAGCCATGCCTTGCAGCTGACGTTTTAAATCGGCCAATGGCACAAAACGCCGGGCGCTATCGATGAGTAAACCACGCCATGGAAAACGGGGTTGGTCTTCAATACGAACAGCTGGCCAGTGGCAGCCCAGCGCAGCTGTTGCTGCAGTTGCAGTTGCAGTTTTAGGCTGCGGGCACTGCAGCAACTGACTTAACGTCTCCACTCCATATAAAGCACCGGTACTAGTATCGGCGGTCAGACGAATGTGCTGTGGAGTCACCTGTAACTGGTAACTTTCATCGTCACCCGGTTTTGGGATGGTCAGCAGTTTGCCAATCTCAATATGCAACCTTGGTTTTTCCGCTGCATTCACCGCTTGCAGCAATACCGGCCGACCGGCTTGCGCACTTAACCGTTGCTGCAGATGTTGGATTAAATAGTGGCCGTCGCTGGCTGTGTTTTGGCTGGTATCCAGCAGCACCAGTGCAACGCGAAGATGCAGTTCTGTGTGGTCACCCGCCAGCCACAAAGCGCCAGTTTGACGTTCTAACTTCAGCGGATAAGGCATTAACGGCAGTTCGTCGGCAACCACCAATGACGAAAGAGCCAGCAGTAGTAAGCCGAAGCCAACCTCAAACCCGAAACAGCCGCGCCGCAACATCAGGAATGCTCCATCTGCGCCCGCTGCGCCGTTAACACTGCCAACGCTTCAGCTCGGCTGAGCCGGTTTTGCGGGGTCAGCAACGTCATCACCACGGCCGCCAGCGCACTTAACCCAACCGCCGGTAATACCGGATTGCCCCAATAAGCCAACCAATCCGGTTGCAGCAAAATAGCCACCGACACCACAGGCGCCACCAACAATGCCGCCAGCGCACCATAGCGGTTAAAGCGTTGCCAACAGCGCCCAAGTAGCGCCAGCACACACATGCCGGACAGCAACATCGCAATCATGCTGGTGATGTAACTGATGATGTTGTCGGCGAGTAGCGCAAACAGCAGCGCCAACCCGATCACGCCCACCAGCCCAACACGCGACCAGCGCACCACATGTTCGGCTTTAGGCGTGCGCCGAAAGAGCAGCGCGTAAATATCCCGCAGCAACACCGACACCGCCGCGATAGCATCAGAACTGGCGCTCGACATGGTGGCGGAAATACCGGCCAGCAGCACCAGTACGCCAAGCCCAACCGGTAATAAATGCAACGCCAGATAAGGAAAGGCATACGAAGGGTTTTCTAACGTCGGCACCAGCAACCAGGCAACCGCGCCCAGCAGCGCCGGGATCAGACAAAAACCTAAATAAAGGAGCCCAGACCAGACAAAAGAACGCCGGACCGTCGACACGTTTAAACCGGAATAAATCCGCTGCCGAAATGAAGGAGTGGCCAGCACGCCAACCCCAATGGCCGCCGCCAGCGATATCGACGGCAGCAGTTTTGGCGTGGCAATTTGATGATCATTGATCGACTGCTGCAGCACATCCCAGCCACCGACTGCATGCAGCGCAAATAACGCCATTAAGATAAAACCGGCAAATAAAATCAGCGCCTGAATGGCATCCGTCCAGACCACGGCGGTATAACCACCAATCACCACATAAATGGCAAAACCGACTGCAATCAACAATTTGGCCTGGTTTTGCTCGAGCCCGGTCAGCCAAGCCAAATACATGCTGCCGCCCAGAATATGCGCGCCAAGCCAGCCAATACAGGCGACAAAAATAATCAGCGCCACGACATTTTTCACCAGCGCATCGGCGCCGACGTAATAACACAACTCTTCGGACATGGTCATAAAACGTAAATTGCGCAGCGGCGCAAACAACCAGGCCAGCAGCAAAATACCCAAAGCACCACCAACGCCATACAAAGTGCCGGCCCAGCCATGGTGATAGGCATAACCGACCGCGCCCATCGAGGAACCGGTGCCGACCATCGTCGCTACCGTGGTGCCCAGCGTCAGCCAAAACGGCAGACTCCGCCCCCCCAGCAAAAAGTCTTCACCCGCTTGCGCTGCGCTACTTTTACCAGCGACGACATTCGATGCTTGTTGCCGCTGCGCCGCCCACCAGCCGATGGCAATCATCAGTGCTAAATACAGCAAAAATCCGACTAAAAATACCGCC
>Ga0075154_10002406_pt1 | contig 12252 bp, 10 predicted proteins | sample JI71714BDNA_FD_70965 | JGI IMG/M metagenome (GOLD analysis project Ga0075154, IMG submission 70965) | Wastewater effluent complex algal communities from Wisconsin, to seasonally profile nutrient transformation and Carbon sequestration -... | ecosystem: Engineered > WWTP > Effluent > Algae... | reverse complement strand
GCCGGCTGCGCCGCCATTTCACGGATTCAACCGGTCGAATTTGCAGATTCGATCAGCCGCCCAGCGATTTCGCCCGATATTCGGTGGGCGTGCAGCCAGCGTCGCTGCGAAAGGCCCGGTTGAACGGCGCGAGGCTGCCGAATCCGGCATCCAGCGCGATGGTCAGGATCGGCACCTCGCGCTGGGTGGGATCGGCCAACGCCGCCTTGGCCTCGGCAATGCGAAACTCGTTCAGCCAGGCGTTGAAGTTGCGCGCCCCCAGCCCCTGGTTGATGGCGCGGCGCAGACGATATTCCGGCACGCCCAACCGCGCGGCGACGGCGGTGATGGTCAGCCCATCCTGGCGATACAGGCGTTCCTGCCCCATCAGCGCCGCCAGCCGGGCCAGCAACTGCGAATCATCGGCTTCCGGCGGCGCGCCGGCATCGGCGGTGGGCCGGGCGGGCGGCATCAGCAGGCTGGGATCGCGCCAGCCAAAGACCACGAAGGCCATCATCACCGTGACGGCTAGCAGCGAGGCCGAGTTGACCAGGCGCCACCAGCCCGGCGGCGGCCAGCCTGGCGACAGAAGTTCGGCCCCCACGATCACCAGGATTGCCAGCCCGATGGTCAGCGCCAGCACCAGCCGCACCCGGCGCCGCAATTCCACCAGATCATTGTCGCGCCCGCGCAGCGCCGCGGCCACGCCCAGCGCGGTGAAGACGGCATTTGGCAGCGGCCACAGGAGGATCAGGACCGGCCGGGGCCAGCCGCCACTGAAGCCGAAATAGGAACTGATGGCCCCGGCCACCACCAGGCCCGCCACCGCCAGCCCATGCCAGGGCCGCAGCTGGAAATCATCGTCAAACCAGCTTTGGGCGAACAGCCAGAACAGGCCCGGTGACGCCATGCCGGTCAGGTGCAGCGGCATGCGCCACCAGGCAAGATTATAGGCGGCGGGCAGGGCCGGCAGATAGAGATAGCCCAGCGCCGAAACGCACAGCAGCACGCCCAGCCGGGACGTGAGCGAGGCCCGCCAGCCCTTGCCAAAATTCCACGCCAGCAGCGCCAGCAGCACCATGGTGCCGCCGCGCAACACGCCATCCCAGAAGCCGATGTCCATCACCCGCCACGCTATCAGCCGGCCCCGCGCTTGTCACATGCCAGCCGCGCCGCGCGGTGGACTTTTGGTAGGCGGCGCTTAAGCTGATTGCATCCGGCTGTGGCCGGTCTTGATGGGGGCGATATGAAGATCAATTCTGCATTGGGCGTGGCTGCGGCTGCGCTGATGGCGTTTGCGGTGCCGGCCGGCGCGCGGTCTTTCTCGGCGGATGATCTGCCCAAACTGGTGCGCATTGGCGATCCGCAAGTGTCACCCGATGGCAAATCGGTGCTGACGGTGATTGGCCGCGCCAATCTGAAGGACAATCGCTGGGAAGGGGAATTGACCCTGATCGATGTCGCAACCAAGGCGAGCCGCGTGCTCAGCCGCCGCGCCGGGGTGGGCAGTGCCCGCTGGTCGCCCGATGGCAGCAGCGTCGCCTTTCTCGCCGCCGAACCCGGTGGCCGGGCGCAGGTGCATGTGCTGGCCATGGACGGCGGCGATGCCCGGGCCATCACCAGCAGCAAAACCAACGTGGTGATGTTCGCCTGGGCGCCGGATGGCAAAAGCCTGGCCTTTGCCGCCGCCGATGAGGAACCGGAAAAATTCGGCGAGGCCAGGTTTGAAGACGCGTTCGAAGTGGGCAACCACAGCTTCCTTGACCGTGCGCCGCGCAAACCCATCCAAATCTGGACGGTGACGCTGGCCGATGCTGTGGCCAAACGCGTCACCAGCGGGCTGCGCTCGCTGCCGCTGGGCCTGCCGCCGAACGGCGCACCGAGCCAGCTGAACTGGACGCCCGATGGCAAGGCCATCATCTTCGTGCAGGCCGATACGCCCGCCACCGGCGATGCCGACAGCAGCCGGCTGATGCGGGTGGACCTGGCCAGCGGGAAGGTAGACCCGCTGCTGCCCACGCCGTCCAGCGTGCGCCTGCCCGTGCTGTCGCCCGATGGCAGCAAACTGGCCTTTGGCATGGCCCGTGATGGCAAGCCGTCGCACCAGAGCCGGGTGATGATTGCGCCCGCGGCCGGCGGCGCGCCGCGCGATGCCGCGCCCGATCTGGATGTGGCGGTGGAACTGGTGGGCTGGCTGCCCGACAATCAGACGGTGCTGCTGGCCGGCAATGATGGCACGCTGGGCGGCCTGTGGCTGGCCAAGGATGGCAAGGCGACCCGGCTGGACACCGCCGGCCTCAATCCCGGCAGCGCCGATATCGGGGCCGATGGCGCCATTGTCTTCACGGCATCGGCCGCCAGCCGCCCGGCCGAGCTCTATCGCCTCGCCCCCGGAGACAAGCCGGCGGCGCTGACCAGCCTGCAGACCGCCACCGATGGCGTCACCTTGGGCCGGCAGGAAAGCATCAGCTGGAAAAGCGATGGTTATGTGGCCGACGGCGTGATCACCTATCCGCCGGACTACAAGCCGGGGCAGAAATTGCCGCTGGTGCTCTATATCCACGGCGGGCCGGTTTCAGCCTCGCTGCAGACCTTCACCACGGCCTCGCAGATTTTGGCGGCGCAGGGCTGGATCGTGCTGGAACCCAATTATCGCGGCAGCAACAACCGGGGTTACAAATATCAGCAATCGATCATCGGCGATGCCGTGGCCGGGCCAGGGCGCGATATCATGGCCGGCGTGGCCGAGCTGAAAAAGCGCGGCCTGATCGACGACAAGCGCATGGCGGCCACCGGCTGGTCATACGGCGGGATGATGACCAGCTGGCTGATCGGCGCCTATCCTGCCGCGTGGAAGGCAGCGGTGGCTGGTGCGCCCGTCACCGATATCGTTGATCAATACACCACGGCCGACAGCAACCGCATTCGCGCCGGCCAATATGGCCCGTCCCCGTTCGTGGGCGACAATATGGCCAGTTACAGCCGGCAATCACCGATCTTCCAGGCGTGGAAGGCGCGGGCGCCCACGCTGATCATGGCCGATGTGGGGGATTGGCGGGTGACCATCCCGCAGGCGTACAAGCTGTATCGCGCCCTGAGCGACAACAAGGTGGAGGTGAAGTTCATGGCCTATCCGGTGCCGGGCCACTCACCGGCCGATCCGATCCGCAGCCGCGATGTGTGGCGGCGCTGGGTGGATTGGCTGAAGCCCCGGCTGGCCCCCTGAGGTCAGAACCAGCCGGCTGCGGCCAGGTCACGCCGGGCATTGCGGCTGACCGGGGCGGTGAGCCCGCCGGGCAGCTGCAGCAGCAACCGGTCACCGTCGCGCGCCGTGCCGGTGACTGCGGCGCGGGCCACCCACCAGCTGCGATGCACCCGCGCACCGGGCACATCGGCCAGCAGGGCAATGGCATCCACCATGCGCATCAGCACCAGATCGCTGCCCAGATCGGTGTGGATCCGCAGATAATGATCCTCCGCCGCCAGCGCCAGCAGCCGGCCCGATTGCAGGCGCGGCGGCAGGCGTTCGGCAAGCGCGGCTGGCAGGGCAGGCGGGCCGGCAGCTGCGGCTGGCGCGGGCGCTGCTTCGGCCATGGCCGCCGCGGGCATCGGCGGCACCACCGGCGCGGTGGCATAGTTGATGGCGGTGAGCACCAGCGAGACAAACAGCACGATCAGCCCGAACCACAGCACCAGACCGGGTGTGATCGCCTGCAATCCGAACATCAGGGCGCTGGCCACTACCACGATGAAGGTGTGGGGAATGGCGACCAGCAGGCTGGTGAGCAGAACCTCCAGCAGGGGGCGGCCGGCCAGCCGGCCCCAGCTGTCGACGGCAAAGGCGATGATCAGGCCCAGCAGACTGCCCGGCAGCACCACGCATAGCCAATAGAGCAGCCGCAGGCCAAAGGGCGCAGCATCGGTGCCCAGCGCGCCGGTCACGGCCAGCACCAGCGCCGCCGCCAAACCGATGATCAGGCTGCGAACCGCGCGGCGGCGCAGGGGGGCAACCGTTCGCGCAGCGTGAACGGCAGGCGGCTGCGGCTGGCGAACAGCGGTTGTCATTCCACGATAATCTCCACGACAGCCTTTCTGTGCATGGCCACAAGCATCTCTGCAACCCGGCGCCGCACCCTGCCGCCGGGCCCACAGGAGCCACAGCCATGATGATCCGTGCCGCCCTTGTCTCTGCCGCCATTTCGGGGCTGTTCGCCCTGGCCACCCTTTCGGTACCCGCCCCCGCCATGGCGCAAGGCGCGGCCGCCGCCAGCACCCTCACCATCAATTTCGACGGCATCAAGACCCCCACCGGCGCCATCATGATCGCCGTGTTTGACAGCGAGGCCGCGCACGACAAGGGCGGCAAGCCAGCCCATGTCGCCATGGTGAAGGTGGCGGCCGCGACAGCCACTGGCGTCATCCCCGGCCTCGCCCCCGGCCGCTATGCCATCAAGGTGTATCAGGATGTGAACGGCAATGGCCAGATGGACAGCAACCCCTTTGGCATGCCGCTGGAGCCCTTTGCCTTTTCCAACAATGTGGTGCCCCAAGGGGGGCCGGCCAGCTGGGCCGAGGCCAGTTTCGATGTGCCCGCCGGCGGCGGCGCCACCAGCATCAGCTTTCGCTGAAACCGGCCATTGTTGGGAGCACGCAGCATGATTGATCGCCGCGAACTGTTGGGCCGGGCCGGATTGATGGCCGCGGCCGCAGCGCTGCCCGGCCCGGCCCTGGCCGCCGCCCAGCCCGATTGGTTTGCCGCCGTGGGTGATGTGGCCGGCGATATCGCCCCGCACGCCCTGTCCCGCATCCACGGCCGCGCGCCCGCCGATCTGGCCGGCACGCTGTATCGCAACGGTCCGGCGCGCTTCCGCCTCGGCGGCACCGCCGTGGGCCACTGGTTTGATGGTGACGGCCTGATCCGCGCCTGGAGCCTGCGCGATGGCCAGGCCAGTTTGCGGGCGCGGTTCGTGGAAACGGTGAAGCGCCGGATCGACAGCAAAGCCGGCGCCATGGTGCAGCCGGGGTTCAAGACGCATGGGCGGCCCGGTGCGGTGGTGGGCAGTGCCGATGATACCAACGCCGCCAACACATCAGTGATTGCCGCCGGCGGCCAGTTGCTGGCGCTGTGGGAAGCCGGATCAGCCTATGCGCTGGACCCCGAAACCTTGGCCACCAAGGGGCCGGTGACGTTCAAGCCCGAACTGGCCGGCATGCCGTTTCTGGCCCATCCGCGCATCGAACCCGATGGCCGCATCTGGAATCTGGGCATGGGCGGCAAACGGGCCTTTGTCTGGCGGCTGTCGAAGGATGGAAAGTTCGAAGCCGGCCAGGCCATCGCCCTGCCCATGGCCAGTTACGCCCATGATTTCACCGCCACGGCCCGGCATCTGGTGATCGTGCTGCAACCCTGGGTGCAGGAGCGCGACGTGCTGCCCTTTGCCGATGCCATGGTGTGGCGGCCGGAACTGGGCACGAAGATATTGGTGATCGACAAGGCCGATCTGTCAAAGCGCCGGGTGTTTGAACTGCCGCCGCTGTTCTTCTTCCATCTGGGCGATGCCTGGGAAGAAGCCGATGGCACCATCCGTTTCGATGGCTGTTTCGACACAGACGCCAGCTTTGTCAGCAATGCGGCCAGTGCGTTGGTGGAAGGCCGCTTCGTGCGGGCCGAGAAGCCCATGCTGAAACTGGTGACGCTGCGGCCCGATGGCCGGGCCGAGCTGGGCGATGCCGGCATCACGGCGGAATTTCCGCGCAACGATCCGGCGCTGGCTGGGCTGGCGCGAAGCCGCACCGTGCATGTGGGCGGTTATCGAACGGACCGGCCGTTTGCGCGCAGCATCGGCATCTGGGATTGGCAAAGCGGCCGCGACGACGCCCATGATTTCGGCGCGCAGCAGATTGTGGAGGAATTTGTGCCGGTGGGGCGCTGGCTGATCGGCACCACCATCAACATGGCGGTGGGCGCGACCGAACTGCATGTGCTGGATGCGCGGCGGGTGGCCGATGGCCCGGTGGTGAGTTGGCGGGCGAGCATGGCGCTGCCGCACAGTTTCCATGGCACTTGGGTGGCGGCTTAGGCCAGATGGCCCACCAGCGGGCGAGCGTGCGGCCAGCGGTGCTGTTCCATCACGTCAAGCATATAGTCCGCCACCTCCTCGCGGGTGGCGGCGTTCACCTGCAGATCGGGCGGCACCGGCCACACCGCCAGCAGCGCGCCGGGCAGCGGGCCGGCGGTGAATCGGCCGGGTCGGATGATGGTCCAGTCGAGGGTGGAATCGGCGATCAATTCTTCCTGCACGCTCTTGTCGGCATGGCGGTGGCGCATGAACGGGTAGATGATGCTGTTGTAATACCAGCCGCCGTGGCCGCGGCTTTCGCCGGCGCCAACGCCGGTGACGGCCACCAGGCGGGCAATGCCGGCGGCCTGCATGGCCGGGATCAGGGCGCGGGTGGAATCGGAAAACAGGCTGGTGGGATGGGCATGATCAACGCCCAGCGCATAGAAGACCGCGTCATGGCCGGGCAGGGCCGCCGCCAGAAAGCCGGTGTCACAGGGATGGCCAATTGCGGGCTGCGCCCATGGCGGCACACGGGCAGCATCACGGCTTTGGGCGGTCACCGAATGGCCGCGCCGCTTGGCTTCGGCGGCGATGCAGCGGCCCAGCAAACCCGATCCGCCGACGACAAACACGCGCATGGCTTGGCGCTCCTGCCAATTCACCATCCAATCAGGTTGATATCATGGCAGTGCGCTGCCGAACAGCCCGGATCGATACTGGGGACCGGATCGCCGTTATTGTGGCTTTACAGCATCATCAGCCGTCTGGGCCGGGACGGTGACGGTGCGGGTTGACCTTATGGCCGGGGTGGGCCGGCCAGACCAATCGAGGAAATCGCTGCGCGTGCGCTTCAGATTGGCCTTGGCGTCATACAGGGTCACGCCTTCCAGATCGAGATCGCGGGCTTCGGCGCTGCCGATCGCGGCCAGCAGGGTGAAGCCGGCGACATAGGCGTTGCGCCGGGCGGTGGCCAGGATCACGCGGGCGTTGATCAGCTCCTGCTCGGCGTTCAGCACTTCGATGATGGTGCGGTTGCCCACGCCATTTTCGGCGCGCACGCCTTCCAGGCTCAGGCTGTTGGCGGCAATGGCGGCTTCGGCCGAGCGGATCACGTCCAGGCTGGCGCGATAGCTGGCAAAGGCCGAACGCACCTGCTGAATCACCAGCCGTTCCGATGCGATCTGGTTTTCCATCGCGGCGGTCTTGCGGGCCTGGGCCTGGCGGATCTGCGCCGACGGCCGGCCGCCCTGATAGAGCGGCAATTGCACTTGCGCGCCGATCACGCCGGATTCCTGGGTGGCCGGGATGTTGATCGGGATCTGGGCGCGGGCGCCGCCAAAGTTGTCGTTGCGGTTCAAGTTGCCAAAGGCCGACAGCGTGGGCAGGCGCGCCGCGCGGGCGGCCTTCACGTCCAGCCCGGCGGCCTCGCTGTTCTTGGTGGCGGCGGCGATGTCGGGATTTTCCTTGATGGCAATTTCCACCGCCTCGTCAACACTGGCCGGCAGGCCGGGCAGCGGCGGCGGCGGGGTGAGTTCGGCCGGGGCCTCGCCCACCTGCTGGATATAGCGTTCCTTCGATGCGATCAGATTGGCTTCGGCGTTCCTGAGATCGGCCTGGGCCTGCGCCAGCCGCGCTTCGGATTGGGCGACATCGGTGCGGGTGAGATCACCCACTTCGAAGCGATCCTGCGTGGCGCGCAAATTGGTTTCCAGCGTGCGGACGTTGGCGCGGTTGAACTCCACGATCTGGCTGTCGCGCAGCACATCATTATAGGCGGCGACCACCTGGCTGAACACGCTGGCTTCGGTGGCGCGCAGGGTTTCGGCACCGGCAGCGATGCGGGCATCGGCGGCCTTCATGCCGAACTTCACCAGGCCGCCCTGATAGATGGGCACGTTCACCTGCACCTGGGTGCCCAGGGTGCGCGGGATGATGACGAACTGGCCGCCGGGGATCAGCACGTTTTCGTTGAAGGTGGAATTGATCTGGGCCGAAGGTAGGCCGGCGGCGCGCTGGATGGCGAAATTTTCATCCGTTGCCATCTGGTTGGCGCGCGCGGCGTTCAGCGTCGGGTTGGTGGCATAGGCCTTGGCCAGCGCCTGGTTCAGCGTTTCGGCGTGGGCGGCGGTGCTGGCCAGCAAGGCAAGCAGCAGGCCGGAGGCAAGCCGGCGATGGGCAGTGGCGGGCGATTGGCGCAAAGCCCCCTGGCCAAGCATGAACATGTCCACATTTTCCTTCATTCAAACCAGACGTTGCAACGGCTGGCCGGCGCCCCCTCGCAGGTGCCATATAGAGACAAGACAGCAGCGGGCCAAGGGGTCCGACAGATAAATTTGAGTAACGACCAAATTGCCGATCATTTGCCGTTTGGCACCGCCTTCAGATAGGCGGCAATGGCAGCCCGGTCGGCATCGGGCAACTGCGCCAAATTGGCCTGCACCTCCACCATCGTGCCGCCCACGCTGTCATAATCCGGGGTGAAACCGGTTTTCAGATAGTCGGCGATTTCGGCGGCGCTCCACTTGAGGCTGGCGGGCGTCAGGCCCGGCACCTTGCCCCCATTTCCTTTGGCGCCTTCCGCATCGGGGCCGCCGGCCAGCCAGTGCGCCTGATCGCTGCCGCCAAAGCCATCACGCGGCGTGTGGCATTCGCCGCAGTGGCCGGGGCCTTCCACCAGATATTGGCCGGCACGCACATCGGCCGGGGCATTGGCGGGCAGGGCTACCACCGGATCGGCGTTCAAATACAGGCGCTTCCACAGGCCGATGCCGCGGCGGATATTGTAGGGGAAAGCGATGCTGTTATCGGGCGCCTTGCCTGCCACCGCCGGCAGCGATTTCAGATAGGCAAAGAGATCGGCGACATCGCCCGCGGTCATCCTTGCATAGCTGGTGTAGGGGAAGGCCGGGTAATAATGGCGGCCATCAGGCGCGATGCCGCGCCGCATGGCGTTGTCGAATTCTGACAAGCTCCAGTCGCCGATGCCATCGGGCCCGGGCGAGATATTGGGCGGTTGAAACGTGCCGAACGGCGTAACCAGCGCCGCGCCGCCGGCCAGCAGCAATCTTGCCTCGCCCTTGGCACCCTTGGCGGCGTGGCACGATGCGCAACCGCCAACATGGAAGATGCGCGCGCCGCGGGCGGCATCCCCCGGCGCGGCGGCCACGTCATCGGCGGCCAACGGCTGCGGCGCGGTGATCAGCCAGCCGGCCAACGCGCCCAGCACGACAAGGCCGGTCAGGCTGATCAGCCAGCGCATCTCAACCCTTCTTGATGCGGAAGCCTTCGTGGCAGCTCTTGCAGTTGGCGGTCACCATGCCGAACGCCTTGCCAAAGGTGGCGGCATCGGCCGGCTTCAGGGCGGCGGCGGCGGCCGTGTCGGTCTGGAACTTGGCGGTGGCGGCCTTCCAGTCGGCCGGCTTGTCCCAGATGGCCGGTGCGGCTTCGGTTTCGCCGCCGGTCTTGGCTGTAGCCGGGAAATGCGCCGGGAAGGCCTTGGCGGCGGCGGCATAATTGGCCAGGATCTTGTTCGCTATGGCGGCATCGAATGGCACGGCGCCCTTCAGCATATCACCGCCCATCTTGGTGTCGCGGCCATTGCCCTTCATGATCGCCTTGCGATCTTCGATCGGGCCGGCGAGCGCGACGCTCGGCAGGATCACGGCGGTGGCCAGAACGGCAGCAACAACGGCACGCAGCATCATCAGTCTCCCCAGTCTCTCGCCCTTACGGCGCGGCGCCTTCATATCCCCCGCGTGGCCGATGCGCCAATGAACAATTGGCGCATGCGGCGGGCTTGTGTTTGGGCCGGCGTCGGTCATCATGATCGGTAAGGGAGAGGGACATGATGCGCAGGATGATGATCGCCGCACTTGCAACCGGGCTGCTGGCCGCGCCGCTGGCCGCTGCACCCGCGATGAGCCTGAAGGGCGCCATGGCCTATCCCTTTACCTCCGGCCTGGTCGCCAGCCCGGATGGCAGCCGCGTCGCCTGGGTGCGCGAAGTGGCCGGGGTGCGCAACATCTGGGTGGCCACTGGCCAGTCCGCCCGCCCGGTGCAGGTGACGCAATTTGCTGAGGATGACGGGCAGGAACTGACGCAACTGGCCTTCGCGCCCGATGGCAAGGCCGTCTATTTCGTGCGCGGCGGCGATCATGACGGCAATTGGCCGGCGACAGGCAATCTGGCTCCAAACCCCGCTGCCAGCCCCACTGAACCCAAGGTGATGCTGTGGCGGGCCGAAACCGCCGGCGGCGCGGCGCGGCCATTGGCCGAATGCGACGCACCGGCCATTGCCGCCACCGGCACCATTGCTTGCGAAAAATCCGGCCAAGTCTGGACTGTGAGCGCCGATGGCAAGGATTTCACCCGCTTGTTCTTCGATCGCGGCCGCATTGCCGACATGGCCTGGTCGCCCGATGGCACCCGTCTCGCCTATGTCTCCCGCCGCGAAGGCCATGCGCTGATCGGCATCTATGCCGGGCCGGCGCAGCCCATCCGCTATGTGCAGGCTGCCAGCGGCGTGGACGGCACCCCAGTCTGGTCGCTCGATGGCAAGCAACTGGCCTTCACCCGGCGCTGGGACGGGCTGGATGGCTATGGCCGCTTCCTGGCCTTTGAGCCGCAGCCCTGGGCGATCATTGTGGCCGATGCCACCACCGGGGCGGTGCGCCAGGCCTGGGCCAGCGGCACGACCCTGCGGGACAGTTTCCCCGATGTGGCCGGCGGCGCCAATCTCCACTGGCTGGCGGGAGACCGGCTGGGCTTCCTGTCGGTCAGCAGCAATTGGCAGCAGCTCTACACGGTGCCGGCCAGCGGCGGTGCCGCCACACGGCTGACCGGCGATGGATTCATGGTCGAACACGTCGCGCTCAGCCCCGACCGTGCGACCTTCTATTTTTCGGCCAACAGCGGCAGCACGGCCGACGATGACACCCGTCGCCATGTCTTTGCCGTGCCGGTGGCCGGCGGCAAGGTGGCGGCGATCACCAGCGGCACCGGGCTGGAATGGACGCCGGTGGCGACCAGCGATGGCGTGGCGCTCATCGCTGCCGGGGTGCGCGATGCTGGCGCCGTGCAATGGTGTGCGCCGCGCTGCGCGACGCTGGCCGGGCAGGACGCGCCCGCCGAATTTGCCGCCGCCGCCATGGTGGTGCCCGAAAAGGTCACATGGAAAGCGCCTGATGGCACCACCATCCCCGGCCAATTGTTCCGCCCCACCGGCTTCACCGGCAAGCGCCCGGCCGTGGTGTTCGTGCACGGCGGCCCGCCGCGCCAGATGCTGCTGGGCTTCAGCTACATGCGCTATTACGCCAACGCCTATGCGCTGAACCAATATCTGGCCCGCCGCGGCTTTGTGGTGCTTTCGGTCAATTTCCGGCTGGGCATCGGCTATGGCTGGGATTTCCAGCACCCGGCCGACGGTGGCCCGCGCGGCGCCAGCGAATATCAGGATGTGTTGAGCGGCGCGCGCTGGCTGCAAGCGCGCACTGATGTCGATGCGGCGCGCATCGGCATCTGGGGCGGCAGCTATGGCGGACTGCTCACCGCGCAGGCGCTGGCGCGCAATTCGGATGTGTTCAAGGCCGGGGTGGATATCCACGGCGTGCATGATTGGTCGCGCACCATGATCGAAACACTGGGCGCCGGCATCAAATCCTATGGCGACACCAACCGCGACAAGGCGCTGCAAACCGCCTGGACCTCATCGCCGCTGGCCGATGTGGCTGGCTGGAAGAGCCCGGTGCTGCTGATCCACGGCGATGATGATCGCAACGTGCGGATCAATCAGACGATCGCGCTGGCCGCCGAATTGCGTGCGCGCGGGGTGCCGCACGAGGAACTGATCATTCCGAACGAGATCCACGATTTCCTGCGCCATGACGGGTGGGCCAGGGTCAACGCCGCCACGGCTGAGTATCTGGAACGGCAGTTGAAGCCCTGAGCCTCAGCGCAGATCGGGCGGGGTGGCGTCGGCCTTGATCAGCGCCACGGCCTCGGCCAGCGGCATCACCTTCTGGTCGCCACCCTTCAGGTTGCGCAGCGCCACCGTGCCTTCTTCCGCCTCGCGCCGGCCCAGCACCAGCATGTAGGGCGCCTTCTGCAGGCTGTGCTCGCGCACCTTCAGGTTGATTTTCTCGTTCCTGAGATCGGTTTCCACGCGGATGCCGGCCTTGCGCAGCGTGTCGGCCACGGTGCCGGCATAGTCATC
>Ga0075154_10002405_pt1 | contig 12252 bp, 11 predicted proteins | sample JI71714BDNA_FD_70965 | JGI IMG/M metagenome (GOLD analysis project Ga0075154, IMG submission 70965) | Wastewater effluent complex algal communities from Wisconsin, to seasonally profile nutrient transformation and Carbon sequestration -... | ecosystem: Engineered > WWTP > Effluent > Algae... | reverse complement strand
CACGTTTACCGCCGCAGTCGAGACGCTGGAGGCTGCCGGGTGGGCTGAGTACGTCGACGGCGGCGCTGAGGTCGACGGCAGGCGGAGGGGCCGTGTGTGGCAGGTGCGCATCGGAGAGGCGGCCTAATGGGCGCGCTGTCCGATCTGTTGCAGCGCGCGGGCACTGCTGCGAATCCCGCGAATCCCGCGAATCTGGGCATCGGGGCGGCCGGATATTCGCAAGAATCGCAAGATTCGCAAGGGGTCGAGCCTGAAATACGCGCGCACCTGCTGAGCCTGGCCGAGGCTGAGTGCGTCGACGCTGCCCACGTCCACCGTCTGACTGGCGAGGATATAGCCGCATGCGAAGGTTTGGACGATTCAGGGCTGCGGGCTTACCTGCGCGCGCTGGTGACGGCCGCGATGATGGATGCGGGCGAAGCGCCGGCCGGCTACTCGCACGCCGTCCAGTGCGACGGCTGCGGGCCTGTATGGCTATGGCCTGAGGCACCGGAGCGGGTGAAGGCTTGCCCGTGGTGCTTCCGCAGGAAGGCCGGCAAGCGCATTCCACGGCCGCAAGTGACGTGCGGGGGATGCAGGCACTACCTGCCCGATGCGCTGAACGCTGAGGATGGTATGGGCGGCTGTGCGTTAGGGCCGGGGCGTGCGTATTGGCCGATGCGGCGTCACACCTGCGGGGACATGCGGCCGCCGTAAAGTGCGGCCATCTACGGCCAGCGGCATTTAAAGATAGGCCGGATATTTGAGGTTTTTGAACCCATAAAAAGGGCTGGCCATAGGGCTGGCCCTTTCCTTTGCGCAAAGTGCGCTTGATTGCGCATGCCGATGTGAAGCAACGTTCGCCTTTTATGGGTTCGCTGCTGGCTGTGCCTCAGGCAGGTACTGGATAACGGCGAACCTGGATTCGCGCTTGGCCACCGGGACGGTTGTCCCGCTGCCATACGCCGTGTTGCCGCTGCCGGTCACGGTGGTGTTAGACGCATAGCCCACGACATCATTCTCAGACGAAACAAGGATGACAGCGTCGCCCCCGTTTTCCTTTCCCATACGGGCCACCTGCTTCGGCAGTGACTTCAATCTGGCCATTCCGATCAGGCCGCTGGCGTGCCGGCGATCCTCTATGTAGCCGATGATTTTGTAACGACGCGGCGGGTCGCCATTCGTCCAATAGTCGACGCCTTCGATTGACTCCATTTCCCCACCCCGCCCTTCCACGACGGCATCACGACCATAGAAGCGTTTGAAGTCGAGGGCTGAGGCCGCAGTTGAGATGGCGAGGAGGGCGGCAAGTAAGACCATTCTGCGCATCGAGGTCACCATGACGGCAAAGGAGATTCCTAGGCTACACCCCAAGATTCCTAACCCATAAAAAGGGGCTCTGCGGATTTTGCGGACGCCATAAAAAGGAGTCTCGCGCGCTGTGATCGCAGGCCCGCACCAACGCCGAACCTTATCTGGTGACGGACACCAGCAAGCATGGGACGTTTCCCTCGCCATCGCGCGCGTACGCGAGGGGCTGACCATCCCAGCCCGTGGAGCGGAGGTTTCCGCACGCATCGCGCGCGTACGCGAGGCCAGCACAGTGCAGGTCAATCATCCGACGTTGGGCTGACTTGCGAGCCGTGTATGGGTACACGTATGGGCGGCACTATGCGCCAAAAGAAAAAGCCCCTGAAAACAGGGGCTTACAGAAATAAATGGCGGAGTGGACGGGACTCGAACCCGCGACCTCCGGCGTGACAGGCCAGCATTCTAACCGACTGAACTACCACTCCGCTGAGACGAACATCATAGCGTGCGACTGCTGTGCGCGCAATGCTTTTTTGGTGGGCACTGAGGGGATCGAACCCCCGACCCGCTCCGTGTAAAGGAGCCGCTCTACCGCTGAGCTAAGTGCCCCTCGACGGATTATCGCAGCGCAACGCCGCCAGCGGAACCGCCCCCAACAAAAAAGGCCCGGCGATGCCGGGCCTTTCGGTGCAATGACTGCGATCAGTTGACCGCGTCCTTCAACGCCTTGCCCGCCTTGAACGCCGGATTCTTCGAGGCCTTGATCTTGATGGTCTCGCCAGTACGCGGATTGCGGCCGGTGCGCGCGCCGCGCTTGCGCACCGAGAAGGTGCCGAAGCCCACGAGGGTCACGGTGTCGCCTTTCTTCAGCGCCTTGGTGATGGCGGTAACCATCGCGTCGAGCGCACGGCCGGCATCGGCCTTGGTCAGCTCGGCGCCATCGGCGATCGCATCAACGAATTCGGATTTGTTCATTTGTTTGATTGCTCCCTTGCGGAATGGGGTACAGAAGTATTCGGTGACCGGATCCAGCGGCGCTCCCCTGCCTCGATTCCGGGCTTGCCACGGCATACCCTGCGGTACGCCACGGTTGCGAACTTTATACCAGCGCTTTTTTTTGCATGCAACCCGGAAAGCAAGCGCTGGCGCGGGTTTCAGGCTCACTCCGACGAAAGGCGTGGACCATCGGAGTCAATGCTTGACATCGCTGCTCGTGCGTTCGCCGGGTTTCGACAATGGCGGTTGAGTGCCTTCGCCCGGCACGCCCCGTCCCGGCAACGGCCGCTCCAGCGCCAGGTCGAGCACTTCGTCGATCCACTTCACCGGCACGATCCTCATGTGCCTGGTCACCGCTGCCGGCAGGTCGACCAGGTCCTTGCGGTTCTCGTCCGGGATGATCACCGTCTTGATCCCGCCACGCAGCGCGGCCAGCAATTTCTCCTTGAGGCCACCGATCGCGCTGACACGACCGCGCAGGGTGATCTCGCCGGTCATCGCCACGTCGTGGCGTACCGGGATCTTGGTCAACATCGACACCAGCGCGGTCGCCATCGCGATGCCTGCACTCGGCCCGTCCTTCGGGGTCGCGCCATCCGGCACGTGCACGTGGACGTCGTACTTCTGCAGGAAGTCGAGCTCGATGCCCAGCCGCTCGGTGCGCGCTCGCACCACCGACAACGCCGCCGACGCCGACTCCTTCATCACGTCGCCCAACTGACCCGTCAGCAACAGCGCGCCCTTGCCGGGGACCAGCGTGGATTCGATCTGCAGCAGGTCGCCACCAACTTCCGTCCAGGCCAGGCCAGTCACCAGGCCGACTTCGTTCTCCGCCTCGACGCGTCCGAAGTCGAAGCGCTGCACGCCCAGGTACTTGTCCAGGGTCTTGTTGGTGACACTGACGGTCTTCGGCTTGCTGCCCTTCGGCTGCGGCCCCTTCAAGGCGATCTCCTTGACCACCTTGCGGGCGATCTTGGCGATCTCGCGCTCGAGGTTGCGCACGCCGGATTCGCGCGTGTAGTAGCGCACGATGTCGGTGATCGCGTTCTCCGCGATCTTCAGCTCGCCCTCGCGCAAACCGTTTGCCTTCAGTTGCTTCGGCACCAGGTAACGCATCGCGATGTTGATCTTCTCCTCCTCGGTATAACCGGGGATCCGGATGACTTCCATGCGGTCGAGCAACGGACCCGGGATGTTGAGCGAGTTCGAGGTCGCCACGAACATCACTTCGGACAGGTCGAGGTCGACCTCGAGGTAATGGTCGTTGAAGGTGTGGTTCTGCTCGGGATCCAGCACCTCGAGCAAGGCAGACGACGGATCACCGCGGAAATCCATCGACATCTTGTCGATCTCGTCCAGCACGAAGAGCGGGTTCTTCGTGCCGACCTTGTTGAGGTTCTGCACGATCCGACCGGGCATCGAGCCGACATAGGTGCGACGGTGCCCACGGATCTCGGCCTCGTCGCGCACGCCGCCCAGCGCCATGCGCACGAACTTGCGATTGGTGGCCTTGGCGATGCTCTGCCCCAGCGACGTCTTGCCGACGCCGGGGGGGCCGACCAGGCACAGGATCGGGCCCTTCATCTTGGCCACGCGCGTCTGCACCGCGAGGTATTCGAGGATCCTTTCCTTGACCTTTTCCAGGCCGTAATGATCCGCGTCCAGGGTGTCCTGCGCTGCCTTGAGATCCTTGCGCACCTTGCTGCGCGCATTCCATGGCACGCCCAGCAACCAGTCCAGGTAGTTGCGCACGACGCCGGCTTCGGCCGACATCGGCGACATCTGCTTGAGCTTGGCGAACTCGGCCTTGGCCTTCGCCTCCACCGGCTTCGGCATGCCGGCGGCGGCGATCTTGCGGGCGATCTCGTCGAGATCGTTCGGCGCGTCGTCCAGGTCTCCGAGTTCCTTCTGGATCGCCTTCATCTGCTCGTTGAGGTAGTACTCGCGCTGGGATTTCTCCATCTGCGACTTGACCCGGCCGCGGATGCGCTTCTCCATCTGCTGGACGTCGATCTCGCCATCCACCAGGCCCACCAGCATTTCGAGCCGCTCGGCGGTGTCCAGCAACTCCAGCAGTTTCTGCTTGTCGCTCAGACGCACGCCCAGGTGCGCGGCAATGGTGTCCGCCAGCCGCGAGGGATCGTCGATGCCGGACAGCGTCTGCATCAATTCCGGCGGGAGCTTGCGATTGGTCTTGATGTACTGCTCGAACATCGACATCAGCGAACGGGCGATCGCCTCGACCTCGCGCGGCTCGCGGGTCTCGGCGGAGTCGACCACGTCGGCATTGCCCGACAGCGCGCCGTCTTCCTCACGGACCCCATCCACCCTGGCGCGCACCAGGCCTTCGACCAGCACCTTGATCGTGCCGTCGGGGAGCTTCAACAATTGCAGCACCTGCGCCAGCGTGCCGATCGGATGCAGGTCGGTCGCGCCGGGATCGTCGGTCTCCGCGGATTTCTGCGCGACCAGGAGGATGCGCTTGTCGCCTTCCATCGCGATGTCGAGCGCGCGGATCGACTTGTCGCGGCCGACGAACAGCGGGATCACCATGTGCGGGAACACCACCACGTCTCGCAGCGGCAGCACCGGCAAGGCAACAGAGGGATGTTCGGCGGGACTGCTCATGCGGACTCCATTCACGACGCGCGGCGCGAAGGCGCCGCCATGCCACGGTTATGGGGTTATCCGCAGCGGGATGCAAGCGGACGGCGCACCTGGTGCGCGCGGTCATCGATCACTGCAAACACGAAGGCCGCCTTTCGGCGGCCTTCTTCACATCGTCCCGGCATCCTCAGTCCGCAGACGCGGCCTTTGCCGGTGCCGGCGCGCTCTGGTAGATCAGGTAGGGCTCGGACTTGTGCTCGATCACCGATTCGTCGACCACCACCTTGCTGACGTTTTCCAGCGACGGCAAGTCGTACATGGTGTCGAGCAGCACGGATTCGACGATCGTGCGCAGACCGCGCGCACCGGTCTTTCGCTTCAGCGCCCGCTTGGCGATGGCGGCGAGCGCATCGGGGCGGATCTCCAGCTCCACGCCTTCCATCTCGAACAGCTTCCTGAACTGCTTGGTGATCGCGTTCTTCGGCTCGGTGAGGATCTTCATCAGCGCCGGCTCGTCGAGTTCCTCCAGCGTCGCGACCACGGGGAGGCGACCGACGAACTCCGGGATCAGGCCGTACTTGATCAGGTCTTCCGGCTCGACCTGCGCCAGCACTTGGCCGATGTCGGCCTTGCGCTCAACGCTCTTCACCTTGGCGCCGAAACCGATGCCGCCGGCTTCGCTGCTTCGCTGCTGGATCACCTTGTCCAGCCCCGCGAACGCACCGCCGACGATGAACAGGATGTTGCGGGTATCGACCTGCAGGAATTCCTGCTGGGGATGCTTGCGCCCGCCCTGTGGCGGCACGCTGGCCACGGTGCCCTCGATCAGCTTCAGCAGCGCCTGCTGCACGCCTTCGCCGGAAACGTCGCGGGTGATCGACGGGTTCTCGGACTTCCGGCTGATCTTGTCGATCTCGTCGATGTAGACGATGCCGTGCTGCGCCTTCTCGACGTCGTAGTCGCACTTCTGCAGCAGCTTCTGGATGATGTTCTCCACGTCCTCGCCCACGTAGCCGGCTTCGGTGAGCGTGGTGGCATCCGCCATGGTGAACGGCACGTTGAGCATGCGCGCGAGCGTCTCCGCGAGCAGCGTCTTGCCCGAACCGGTCGGTCCGACCAGCAGGATGTTGGACTTCGCCAGTTCGACATCGTCCGACGACTTCTGCCGACTCTCGATGCGCTTGTAGTGGTTGTAGACCGCGACGGCGAGGGTCTTCTTCGCGCGGCGCTGGCCGATCACGTACTGGTCGAGGACCTCGAGGATCTCGCGTGGCTTGGGTAACGAGCTGCGCGTGGACTGGGCCTTCTCCTCCAGTTCCTCGCGGATGATGTCGTTGCAGAGCTCCACGCACTCGTCGCAGATGAACACGCTGGGACCCGCGATCAGCTTGCGTACCTCGTGCTGGCTCTTCCCGCAGAAGGAGCAGTACAGGATCTTGGTGCTGTCGCCGGTGGTGCGTCCCTGACGGTCTTCGCTCATTCGTTGCTCACTCGCCGCGCTTCGCGGCTTCGGCCCGAGGATACCATACGCCCCCGCCGGGCCAAGCGGGGCCTCAATTCGCCTGGAATGGCTCCAGCACGTGCTTTGCGGGGCAGGCGCGCCGCCCCTTCGTGGCCTTAGCCGGCCTGGATCGACTCGTCCGGGCGGCGCACCAGCACCTCGTCCACCAACCCGTATTCGCGGGCCGCTTCGGCGGACTTGAAGTTGTCGCGCTCGGTGTCGCGGGCGATGGTGTCGATCGGCTGGCCGGTGTGGTGGGCCAGGATCTCGTTGAGGCGCTGGCGCATCGACAGGATCTCGCGCGCCTGGATGTCGATGTCCGTGGCCTGGCCCTGCGCGCCGCCCAGTGGCTGATGGATCATGACCCGCGAATTGGGCAGCGCATAACGCTTGCCGGACGAACCCGCCGCCAGCAGCACCGCGCCCATCGAACAGGCCTGGCCGACGCAGATGGTGCTCACGTCCGGCTTGATGTACTGCATGGTGTCGTAGATCGCCATGCCCGCGGTGACGATGCCACCCGGCGAGTTGATGTACAGGCTGATGTCCTTCTCGGGATTCTCGGCCTCGAGGAACAGCATCTGCGCGACGACCACGTTGGCGACGTGGTCGTCGATCCCGCCGACCAGGAAGATCACCCGCTCCTTCAGCAGGCGCGAATAGATGTCGTACGCGCGCTCGCCGCGGCTGGTCTGTTCGACCACCATCGGCACGAGGTTGAGGGCTTTGATCGGGTCCATGGTCTCTCGCTGGTTATGGTCTGCTTACTGGCCGATCGCTTCCTGGAAGCCGATCGCCTGTTCGGTGTGTTGGGCGCGCTCGGCGATCCAGTCGATCACCTGCTCTTCCATGACGCGGTTCTGCAGGCCCTGCATCAACTGGGGGTCGTTGCGGTACAACGCAATGACCTGCTCCGGCTGTTCGTAGGTCGAGGCGATCAAACGCATGGTTTCGTTCAGGCGCGCCTGCTCGAGGCGCAGGTCGTTGCGGCGGGCGACTTCGCCGACCAGCAGCGCGACCAGGACGCGCTTGCGACCCGCGTCCTGGAAGGCCTCGATGCCGGCACCGACCTGCTGGCCCTGGCGGCGGGCCTGCTCGGTGGCGTTGGCCAGCAGCACGCGGGCTTCGTTCTCGACCAGGCGCGGCGGGAGTTCGACGTCGGCGTAGGCGGCGATCAGCTGCTCGCCGACTTCGCGGCGCAGGCGGTTCATGAGCGCGCCCTTGAGCTCGCGCTCCAGGTTGCTGCGGATCTCGGCCTTGAACTGGTCGAGGTCGCCGCTCTTCACGCCGAAGCTGCGGATGAACGCGGCATCGACCTCGGGCAGCACCTGCTCGGCCACATCGACCAGCTTGAACGTGGAAGTGACCGTCTTGCCCGCGAACTGCGGCATGTGCCAGTCGGCCGGCAGGGTCACGTCGAGGGTCTTCTCCTCGCCTGGCTGCATGCCGGCGATCGCGGCCTCGACTTCCGGATACATCGCACCGGAGCCCAGCACCGTGCTGGTCTTCTCGAAGCCTTCGGCCGGCATGCGCGCGCCATCGATGGTGCTGGCGGTCTCTAGGTTGGCCATGTCGCCGGTCTTGGCGGCCCGCACGACCTTGGTCCAGCTGGCGCGCTGCTGGCGCAGGTTCTCGAGCATGCGCTCGATGTCGGCATCGGTGACTTCCGAGGTGTTGCGGACGACCTGGAGCTTGGTCATGTCGAGGTCGCCGAATTCCGGCACCAGCTCCAGCGAGGCCACGTACTTGAGTTCGCCCTCACCGGCCTCGACGTCCTGGCTGATCTGCGGCGCGCCGGCGATGCGCAGCTCGTTCTCGCGCACGGCCTGGTCCATGCCCTGGCGCAGCAGGCCGTCGACGATCTCGGCACGGACCTGGCCACCGTAGCGCTGCTCGATCACCTTGGTCGGCACCTTGCCGGGGCGGAAGCCCTTGATGCGGGCGGTGCGCGCGATCTCGCGCAGGCGGCCGCCGACCTGGGTGTCCACATCGCCCGCGGGCAGGCTGAGGATGACGCGGCGCTCGAGGTTGCCGGTGGATTCGACCGAGACTTGCATGATGCGATGACTCCTGCACGGGTTCGCGCGAACCCGGTTGCGCGTAAGGGGTTGGACGGATGCCGGGCAAGCCGCCCGGCGGAACGCGCTAGTTTGGCCGATCCGCTGGCATCCCGCCACCCGTTTCGGGCGTATCGTGGCAGCAGGAGGGCGTCGACGCCCGGAAAAGCGAACGCCCGGCAAGCCGGGCGTTCGTGGGACTTGGTGGGCCGTCAAGGATTCGAACCTTGGACCTATTGATTAAGAGTCAACTGCTCTACCAACTGAGCTAACGGCCCCGAACAGAAATTGTAGCGTTTGCAGGGATGCCAACGCAACCGCGTCGCATCGCTACTTCAACATTGGGGTGGATGATGGGATTTGAACCCACGACCCCCGGAATCACAATCCGGTGCTCTAACCAGCTGAGCTACACCCACCAAAGTTGCATGCTTGGAACGAACATCCACCACGTTGGCGCGCCCGGCAGGAATCGAACCTGCAACCGCCGGCTTAGAAGGCCGGTGCTCTATCCGGTTGAGCTACGGGCGCCCGTGCCGGATTGTCGCATCGAACTCCACTGCCAGAATGCCGCGTCGGAATGGTCGGGGTAGAGGGATTCGAACCCCCGACATCCTGCTCCCAAAGCAGGCGCGCTACCAGACTGCGCTATACCCCGCCGACGGAACCCGAACCGCTGCCTTCTGCAGACTTCCGCTGCGCGCCAGCGCGACGAAAGAGCCGCGCATTGTCCGACCATGGGGACGCAGTGTCAACGCACGGCTCGCGGTTTGCAGCATCGTGGCGGCGGGACGGTGCCGCCCGCCGCTACAATGCGCCGGCGCGAAAGTGGCGGAATTGGTAGACGCCCTGGATTTAGGTTCCAGTGCCGCAAGGCGTGCGGGTTCGAGTCCCGCCTTTCGCACCACGGCGGCTCCGCCGGCCGGCGGCAAACCCGGGCCGGCCGCGTTATGCTCGGCGCAAGCGGCGCGAGAGCCGCGCTCACACGGGACATGACGACATGATGCGCAGCGGCAATCCAGCCCTGAAGGACAACACCTTCCTCGACCTCGGCAGTGGCACCCTGGTGCGCAACGACGCGGGTGCCATGAGCATCAACGGCACGGTCAACAAGACCGCCCTGTTGCTGGTGATCACGCTGGCCGGCGCCCTGTTCACCTGGTCGCAATTCGCCACCGCCGTGGCCGCAGGGAATCCCGGCGCGGTGATGCCCTACGTCTGGGGTGGCGCGATCGGCGGCTTCGTGGTGGCGCTGGTCACGATCTTCAAGAAAGAGTGGGCGATGGTCACCGCCCCGGTGTACGCGGTGCTGGAAGGCCTGTTCCTGGGCGCGGTGTCGGCGATGTTCGAGATGCGCTACCCCGGCATCGTGATGCAGGCGGTCGGCCTGACCTTCGGCACCCTGGCGGCCTTGTTGATGGCGTATCGCAGCGGCCTGATCAAGGCCACCGAGAACTTCAAGCTGGGCGTGGTCGCCGCCACCGGCGGCATCGCGCTGCTCTACCTGGTCAACATCGGCATGCGCCTGTTCGGCTTCGATGGCATGGGCTTCATCCACGAAAGCAGCCTGATGGGCATCGCCTTCTCCGGCTTCGTGGTGGTGATCGCGGCGCTCAACCTGGTGCTGGATTTCGATTTCATCGAGAGTGGCGTCGAACAGGGGGCTCCCAAGCACATGGAGTGGTACGCCGCGTTCGGCCTGCTGGTCACGCTGATCTGGCTGTACCTCGAAATGCTGCGGCTGTTGAGCAAGCTGCAGTCGCGCAACTGAACCTGATCGCAGGCTGACGAAAAAGGGCGCCGATCGGCGCCCTCTTTCATGTCCATCCTGCCGGCGATCGTGAACGCCAGCGCGCGCGACTGCGACTACAACCGCGCGGCAATCGCCTTCGCGAACGACAGCGTGTTGCCATCGCCGCCCAGGTCCGGGGTCAGCGAATCCTTGGCCTCCAGCGTGGCGATGATCGCCTTGCGCAGGCGCTCGGCCTGCTCGGGGAGCGAGAGATGGTCGAGCATCTGCGCGGCGCCCAACAGCAATGCGCAAGGATTGGCGATGCCCTTGCCGGCGATGTCCGGCGCGGAGCCATGCACCGCTTCGAAGATCGCCGCTTCGGTGCCGATGTTGGCGCCCGGCGCAAGGCCGAGGCCGCCGACCAGGCCCGCGCACAGGTCGGAGATGATGTCGCCGAAGAGGTTGGTGGTGACGATGATGTCGAACTGTTCCGGCTTCATCACCAACTGCATGCAGGTGTTGTCCACGATCATCTCGTTGCACTGGATGTCCGGGTACAACTGCGCAACTTCGCGGGCGGTCTTCAGGAACAGGCCCGAAGTCGACTTCAGGATGTTCGCCTTGTGCACCACGGTGACCTTCTTGCGCCCGGTCTTGCGCGCCAGCTCGAACGCGTAGCGCACGATGCGCTCGGAGCCACGATGGGTGATCTTCTGGATCAGGGTCGCGGTCTCGCCATCGGCCGAGACGTTCTGGCCTTCGCCCGAATACGCGCCCTCGGTGTTCTCGCGGACGGTGATCAGGTCGACGCCGGACGGGAAGCGCGACTTGGTGTTCGGGAAGCTCTTGGCCGGGCGTACGTTGGCGTACAGGTCGAAGCGCTTGCGCAATTCGACGTTGATCGAGCTGAAGCCCTCGCCGACCGGCGTGGTCAGCGGCGACTTCAACGCGATGCGATTCCTGCGGATGGAGTCCATGGTCGCCGCCGGCAGCAGCTCGCCATGCTTCTCCAGCGCAGCCAAGCCGGCATCGGCGAATTCGTACTGCAGGCCCAGTTGCATCGCATCGAGCACGTGCAGGGTGGCATCCATGATTTCCGGGCCGATGCCATCGCCGCGGATGACGGTGATCGTCGTGGTCATAAGTTCAGGGGGTTCCAGACAGGCGGGCGCCGCGCGTGACGCGCAGCGCATGGGATTTCGAGCCGCGCATTATGCCAGACGGGCCCGTGGCCGGCCCTACGACCTTGGTCAGCCGTGGTCGTGCGCGTCGGGGCTCGCAGCCTCGCCCTGTTCCAGCTTGTCGAGGAAATCCACCGCGCGGCGCAGGTGCGGGATGACGATGGAGCCGCCCACCACCAGGCCGATCGAGAACGCCTCGAACATCTCGTCGCGGTTCACGCCGGCTTCCTTGCACTGGGCGACGTGGTAGCTGATGCAGTCGTCGCAGCGCAGCACCATCGAGGCCACCAGCCCGCACAGTTCCTTGGTCTTCACGTCCAGCGCGCCGGCCTGGTAGGTCTGCGTGTCCAGCGCGAAGAAGCGGCGCACGACCTGGTTCGGTTCACCCAGGATGCGCGCGTTCATGCGCTGGCGGAACTCGGTGAAGGCCTTGACGCGATCTTCCTCGCTGCCTCCGCCGCTCATGCGCCTTCCCCGGCAAGCAGCGGCTCGAACTTGCCCGCGCGATGCAGCGCCATCATGTCGTCGTAGCCGCCGACGTGGACATCGCCGACGAAGATCTGCGGCACGCTGGTGCGGCGCGCCTTCGCCATCATCGCTTCGCGGGCGACGGGATCGGTGTCGATCCGCACCTCGGTCCAGGCCAGGCCCTTGCTCTTCAGGAAGTTCTTGGCCATCACGCAGTACGGGCAGATGGCCGAGGAGTACATGGTGATCACGGGGGTGTTGGCGTCGCTCAAGTTCGATCTCCGGGAACGCGGTTGCTGCAATCTTGTCGTATATGCGGGCAGCAGCGCGTATTTTCCAGCTGCTCAAGCCCCGTTCACACCCATCGCCCGCGAACGCAGCATCCTGCCACCATGACAATTGCCCGCAACGATCGTTTCC
>Ga0075154_10002404_pt1 | contig 12254 bp, 13 predicted proteins | sample JI71714BDNA_FD_70965 | JGI IMG/M metagenome (GOLD analysis project Ga0075154, IMG submission 70965) | Wastewater effluent complex algal communities from Wisconsin, to seasonally profile nutrient transformation and Carbon sequestration -... | ecosystem: Engineered > WWTP > Effluent > Algae... | reverse complement strand
ACCGATCCCAAGGCTGCTGCCAAGGCGCTGCGCACCGCGCGCATTGCCGCCAAGATCTGCGCCGAAGGCAATGGCCATGAAGCCGCCAAGAAGTTCAGCCTGGCCCGCACCCAGCTGAGCAGCAACATTCAGCTCGCCGACCGGCGCTGAGGCCCGCCTGCGGGCACCCAAAAGCCCGCAGGTCTTGCGGCGGCCGCCCTGCCCCCGGGTGGCCGCCGTTTTTTACAGACCCGCCAGCGCCATCAGCCGGGTGGTGGAGGGATCGAAGCCGAGATCGTCGCCAGCGATCAGCGCGCCGGCCATTTCCTTGCCCAGCTCCACCCCCCATTGATCGAAGGGGTTGAGGCCGAGCAGCACGGCGGCAGTGAAGGTGCGATGTTCGTAAAAGGCGATGAGCGCCCCCAGCGTGTGGGCATCCAGCCGTTCGAGCAGCAGGGTGGCGGATGGCCGGTTGCCGGGGAAGCTTTTGGCGCGTGCCAGGGCCGGATCGCCGCCGGAGAGCGCCAGCGCGGCCTCGAAACTGCGGCCCTTCAGCAGGGCGGCGCCTTGCGCCAGCATGTTGGCGAGCAATTGGCGGTGGTGGGTGGCGGGCAGATTGTGCCCCGGTGTTTTCACGGCGACGAATTCGATCGGGCCGATGGCAGTGCCCTGATGGATCAGCTGGAACACCGCGTGCTGGGCATCGGTGCCGGTGCCGCCCCAGGTGATGGCGGCGCTGGGGCCGGGCAGCGGATCGCCATCGCGGCTGACGCGCTTGCCGTTTGATTCCATCTCCAGCTGTTGAAGATATGATGGCAGCAGGCGCAGCCGTTCATCATAGGCGAAGACGCCGCGGGTTTGCTGGCCTTGGCAGTGGGCCGCCCACACATCGGCCAGTGCCGCCAGCACCGGCAGGTTGCGCGCCAGCGGGGCATTCTGGAAATGCAGATCCATCGCGGCGGCGCCGTCGCGCAATTGGGCCAGCACCTGCGGCCCGCAGCGAATGGCCAGCGGCAGGCCCACGGCGGACCACAGGGAATAGCGGCCACCGACGCTTTCGGCGAAATCCAGCACGGTGCCGGCGCCCCAGGCGCGGGCGCGATCGGGGCGGGCGGTGATGGCGATGGCATCGTGCCGGCCGGCGTGGACGCCGTGCGCCGCCAGCCAATCCAGTGCGCCCTGGGCGTTGGTGAGGGTTTCGGCGGTGGTGAAGGTTTTGGAGACGATGATCAGCCGTGTGGTGGCGGGATCGCAGGCGGCCAGGGTGCGGGCCAAAGCCTCCCCATCGATATTGGCGACGACATGGATATTCGGACCATCGCCATCGCGGCCCAGCGCATCGATCAGCAGCGCCGGACCCAGCGCCGAACCGCCGATCCCGATATGGATGACATCGCGCACGCCGCCGGCGCGAAGTTGTTCGGCCACGGCGGCCGCTGCCCGGGCGGAGGCAGCGGCGGTGGCGACCAGATCGGCCGGGCCCTGCCCGCGTTCGGCCATGTGGCTGGCGGCGCGCTTCTCGGACGGATTGACCATGCCGCCATCAAACAGCCGGGCGCGCCAGCCGGGCAGATCGGCAGCGGTGGCGGCCGCGAGCAATTCATCAAGGATCGGCAGCGGCAGCGCGAGGCGCGAGAAATCGGCGTGCAGCCCGCAGGTGGCCAGCGACAGGCGCGCCAGCCGGTCTGGTTCGGCCGCGAACAGGGCCTGGATATCGACCGGCGTGGTGCCGGCGATGCGAAGGGCGGCGAGATGGTCCATGAACTTGGTTTTCCGGCCTTGGGCGCGGCTTGTCCAGCGCGATTGCGTGATGTGACGCTTGACCGGAACCGGCGATGCGCTCAATCGGGACGCGATGGCACGCAAACCCAAGCCCCTGCCCGATGGCGGCCTTGGCCGGGCCGAACGGCTGGACCGGCTGACCGGTTGGGCGCGCGAGGTGCTGGGCCATGATTTTGCCAATCCCGACCTGATCGACCGGGCGCTGACCCATGGCAGCGCGACGCGGGTGCCGGGGCAGAGTTATCAACGGCTGGAATTTCTGGGTGACCGGGTGCTGGGCTGTGTGGTGGCCAGCCTGCTTTATGGCCAGCATGATGAAGCCGAAGGCCGGTTGACAGCGCGGCTGCACGCCATGGTGGAAGGGCCGGCCAACGCCCGGGTGGCGCGGGCCTGGGGGGTGGAAGCCCTGATCGCCATGGAACCGGTGAGCCGCACCAAGGGCCTGGCCGACAGCGACAATGTGCTGGGCGATGTGGCCGAGGCGCTGGTGGCGGCCGTGTATGTGGATGGCGGCTGGACGGCGGCGGAGCGGCTGGTCACCCGCCATTGGGGGCCGATGATGCAGGCCGATCAACCCTATCTGATTGATCCCAAGAGCAGCCTGCAAAGCTGGGCGCTGAAACGCCGGCTGGGCATGCCGGAATATCTGGTGATCGATCGGCAGGGCCCCGATCACGCCCCGCACTTCACCGTGGAGGTGAGCGTGCGCGGCCAGGCGCCGGCCCAGGGCCAGGGCCGATCCCGCCAGGAAGCCGAAAAGGCCGCCGCAACCGCCTTGTTGAAAGCAGTTGAAGCATGATGGACGACAACAACAGCCGTTGCGGCAGCATTGCCGTGGTGGGCGCCCCCAATGCCGGCAAATCCACGCTGGTGAACGCGCTGGTGGGCCAGAAGGTGGCGATTGTATCGGCCAAGGTGCAAACCACGCGGCAGCGGTTGGTGGGCATTGCCGTGGCCGGGCCGGCGCAATTGCTGCTGGTGGACACGCCGGGGATTTTCAGCCCGCGCCGCCGGCTGGACCGGGCGATGGTGAAGGCGGCGTGGGACGGCACCGATGATGCCGATCTGATCATGCTGGTGATTGATGCCAAGGCCGGCCTGCGCGGCGAGGTGCCGGCCATCATCGAGGCACTGGCGAAACGGCCGGAGCGCAAATATCTGATTTTGAACAAGGTTGATATTTGCGTGAAGGAAAAACTGCTGGTGCTGGCGCAGGAATTGAGCGGGCGGCTGGCGTTTGACGAGATTTTCTTTGTGTCAGCCGGCACCGGCGACGGGATTGAACAGCTGCGCGGCGCGCTGGCCGCGGCCATGCCGCCGGGGCCCTGGCATTATCCCGAGGATCAGTTGAGCGATGCCACCACGCGGTTGATGGCCAGCGAATTGACGCGCGAGCAATTGTATCTGCAGCTGCATGCCGAATTGCCCTATTCCGCCACCATCGAAACCGAAAAATGGGAAGAGCGGCGCGACGGCAGCACCATGATCCACCAGCAGATATTGGTGGAGCGGGACAGCCAGAAGGCGATCGTGCTGGGCAAGGGCGGCAGCCGCATCAAGGAGATTGGCGCGGCGGCGCGGGCGGCGATCAGCGAGCTGACCGGCAAGCCGGTGCATCTGATCCTGCACGTGAAGGTGAAGCCCGATTGGGGCGACGACCGCAGCCTGTACAGCGCGGTCGGGCTGGATTTCGTGGATTAGGCGGCCACAGCGCGGCGGCGGCGCAGCGTGGCGCCGACCAGGCCGAAGCCGGCAATCAGCATGGCCCAGCTGGACGGTTCGGGCACGATTTCGATATCGGTGACGATGCCCACGCCCGAATCGCCCTGCAGATTGCCATTGCCGGCATTGCTGGTGCCGGTGCCGTCCAGACTTTGGAAGCGCAGGACGAAATTGTGCAGCATGATCGACGTGCGCTGGGTGTTGCCGGTGAAGTTGAGCACGAATTCGGTGGTGGTGGACGGGAAAGGATTGTCCATCTGCAGGCCACTGCCACCGCCGCCGGTGCAATTGTTGGTGTTGCCGCTGGCCTTCAGGCAAACCTGCGGGCGATTCGAACCGGCCACGGCGGGAATGTTCATGCCGGAGTTGTTGAAGGCGGCGACGTCATAGATGCTGGGCGTTCCCACGATGCCGACACTGGACAGCGGCACAAAGGCCGGGTTGTTGCCGGTGGCGGTGGGGCTGGCGGTGGAAAAGCCGATGGTGCTGATGCGCGCGTTGGTCATCGGCGCGGTGGACGTGTTGACCACATTGGCCAGGAAGCGGAACGAGCTGGTGATGTTGGAGCCGGTGCCGCTGTGCGAAACGCCCATCAATGTGAAGGAGATGGTGCCGCCGATGTTGGAGAACAGCCGGGCGGAACCGGCGCCATCGGAGAAGGCCTGATAGGTGACGCGCACGACCCGGTTCGGATCACCCACATCGCTGGAGCTGAACACATGGCCGCTGTATTGAACGGGCACGGTTGCGGCAGCGCCGGCGGCAAGCCCGCAAGCGATGGCAGCTCCAACAAGGTTCAAACGCAGGCTCATGACGACACACTCTTCGTTAACACTTTTTGCAATACTTCAGATTCGGCACACTCGCAAGAGCTAATCGTTGTTAATACTTATGAATCTGACACAGGTGAATGAAAGCTGCTAGGCTCCAGCCATGGAACGGCTTGAACCAACACGGCTGGTTGCCCTGCTGGCCCACGGCGAGCATGGCGCCGTGGCGCGGTTTCTATCGGCCGACCAAGGGCTGACCGCGGTTTATATACGTGGCGCAAGGGGTCGGCGGTTGCGCCCGGTGCTGCAAATCGGCAATCGGATCGCGTTGGATGTGGCGGTGCGCGCCGATGGCCAATTGCCGGTGGCGACGGCGCATCTGTTAACCATGAACATGGCGATGATGCGCGGGGCGGCGGCCATGGCCATGGTGGAACTGGTGTGCGCGATGGCCGGCAGCCTGTTGCCCGAAGCGGTGCCGCAACCGCGGCTGTTTGCCATGGCTGATGCCATCATGGAAGCCGCCAGTGCCGGCGCGGGGGCGGCGGTGCTGACCGAAGCGCTGGTGCGGCTGGAGGTGGCGCTGCTGGCCGAACTGGGCATTGGCCTTGATCTGGACCGCTGCGCCGCGACCGGCAGCCGCGATGATCTGGCCTATGTTTCGCCGCGGTCACGCCAGGCGGTGAGCCGGTCTGCCGGCGCGGCCTGGGCGCAGCGTTTGCTGCCCCTGCCGCCCTTCCTGCTGGGCGGCGCCGGCGCAACGGCTGAAAGCCTGGCGGATGGACTGCGCCTTACCGGCCATTTCCTCAAGCGTGATGCCCTGGCCGGGCACAAGGCCCAGCCGCGCCTGCTGGCGGCGCGGGCCCGCACCAGCGCATTGCTTTTTGAGCAATTGGTGAAGGACAGCGCGGTTGATTAGAGCGGTTTTCGACCAATCTGAACCACCGTCATCGCGCTGACGCGCGCCCCCTTCGGGGCGGGCTGATTTTGCTCTGGGGCAGCGTCGCTCGTCGGTTGCGATGCGAACTGCATCGCGCCCTCCTCGCTTCTTGCCCCAAAGCAAATCAGCGCCGTGCCGGCGATCCCGATTGATCGAAAACCGCTCTAGGCCATGATCTGGCGCTGGCGGCGGCTGATGGCGCCGATCAGGCCAAAGCCGGCAATCAGCATCGCCCAATTGGCGGGCTCCGGAATCGGTTCGCCGAATCCGGCCGCCGATGCACCGGTGAAGGTGACGATCTCGCCCCGGGCGTTGGGACCGGTGCCGTCGAGCGATTGATAGCGGGCGACGAAATTCAGCAGGCTCACAACGGTCGGCGGGTTCTGGAAATTCAAGGCGAAGGTGAGGGTTTCCGACAGGCCCTTGGCCAGACCGCCGCCGCCGCCGCTGCCGCAATTGCCGCCCCCGCCGCCCTTGATGCACACCTGGGCCACGCTGCCCAATTGCGGCACATTGGTGGTGCCGCTGGAAACATACACGGCTTCGGTGAATTCGGCTGCGGGCGACAGGTTGCGGACGGTCACACCGCCAGAGCCGGCCAGGGTCAGGACATTGATGCCGGCCAGCAGCGGATTGTCGGTGGCAAAGCCAAAATGGCTCAATCGCGCTGACGTGAACTGGCTGCCGCTGGTATTGGTCACCTCGGCCTGGAACGTCCAGCGGCGGCCCCAATTGCCAATCGACAGCAAGGTGAATTCAATCCGGCTGGACAGGCCGGGTTGCTGCACCTCATTGATGAAGCCATTGAAATTGCGGCGGACCGTGAGGCCGATGGACTCGGACGAAAATGTGCCGGGGTTTGGATCGAAGGTGACGGTGGCAATCGCTGCCGAACTGATCATGTTGCCGGCAACCGCAGCCAGCACTGTAAATATCGCAAACCGCACCGATACCCCCGTTTTGATGGTGAAAGACCACCGCTAACAGGGCATCAATTGCAATTCAATATGAACTGATTCTCAAAAAGCGAACGGCAGGGGGTACCGGCGCAACCCGCTTCAGGCGGTGGCAACCACGCGCTGTTGGCGGCGGCGCATTGCGCCCACCAGACCGAAGCCAGCGATCATCATCGCCCAATTGGACGGTTCCGGCACCACTTCGCCAAAAGCCGAAGCCTGGATGCCGCCAACATCGTAGCGGTCGCCTTCGGCGTCACGCGCCTTGCCGGTGACATCGCGGAAGCGCAGCACGAAGTTTTCGAGGTTCACGACGCCGGGGGCGACCGAGAAGTTGAGCGTGAACGCCTGAGACAGGGTTGCACCCTTGGCGACGCCACCGCTGGTGCCGAGCGTGTCGCACTCACCCGTGGTGCCGCCGGTCTTCAGGCAGAACTGCACGTTGGGCGACAGATCCGGCACGGTGAAACCCGTGGTGTTGTTGTTGTTGCGGATGGAGAACGCGGTCGCTGCCGGGGTCGTCACGCTGGTCAGGGCCAGAAACTGGCTGCCGGCAATGCTGTTGTTGTCGGTGGACATGCCGAGCATGGCGACAGCGGACGAGGCGAAGGCGTTGCGGGTGCTGTTGGTGATTTCGGCGGTGAAGGCCCAGCGGCGGCCGCTATTGGTGACCGAATTGAGCGTGAAGGTGACATCGGCATAGAGGCCGTTCTGCTTCACGCCATCGATATAGGCATAATAGCGGCGGGTGAAGGCGCTGGCAGCGCCGGTTGGCGTTTGCGCCACGGTTTGCGTGGAAGCGGCGATGGTGACCGTGGCCTGCGAAGGCGCAGCCATGATGCAAGCACTGATTACGCCGAAACAGATTGCAAAACGGTTCATCACGGACAGCGCCCCACCTAACATCAGCCGAGATACGCCCAGCGGTCTCTTTACGATGCTGGTTCTAACCCTCAAATCACAGCAAATCAACGAGAATTTTCCGCGAAAGAGGGTTAAGGGAAATTAACCATGGCCGATCCAGTTGTGTTAATCTTTTGGAAACGGATGCCGCCAGAAAGGTGATTTTATAGTTAACAAGTCGTTTACTGGCTGCGATTCCGGTTCACACACGGCCGCGCTCTGCCGGTTTTGGCGCCGAATCGGCCTGCCGTCGGGGAACGCCGGCTGGCCCGCCAGGTGCTGACGGCGCTGCTTGCCCGCCCCGTCAGGCCCGGCTAACGCTGGATCATGGCCAGCCTTACCCCCGATACGGAATCCAATATCCATGATGCGCCATTTGATGCGGCGCTGGGTGAGCGTTACTTGGTTTATGCGCTCTCCACGATCACGGCGCGATCCCTGCCCGATCTGCGCGATGGCCTGAAACCGGTGCACCGCCGCCTGTTGTGGGCGATGCGGCTGCTGCGGCTGAACCCGGATCAGGGCTACAAGAAATGCGCCCGGGTGGTGGGCGACGTGATCGGCAAATATCACCCGCACGGCGATGCATCTGTTTATGATGCCATGGTGCGCCTGGCCCAGGATTTCGCGCTGCGCGTGCCGCTGGTGGATGGCCAGGGCAATTTCGGCAATATCGATGGCGATAACGCTGCGGCCATGCGCTATACCGAAGCCCGGCTGACCGATGCCGCCACACGGTTGATGGACGGGCTGGACGAGGAAAGCGTGCCCTTCCGCACCACCTATAATGGTGAGGAGGAAGAGCCGGAGGTGTTTCCCGGCCTGTTCCCCAACCTGCTGGTGAATGGCGCCGCCGGCATTGCGGTGGGCATGGCGACATCGATCCCGCCGCACAATCCGGTGGAGATTGTGGATGCCGCGCTGCATCTGCTGCGCCAGCCGGAGGCCGACACAGCCGACCTGTTGCAGTTTGTGGGCGGGCCGGATTTCCCCACTGGCGGCGTGCTGGTGGAACCGCCTGAATCCATTGCCGAATCCTATGCCACCGGGCGCGGCAGTTTCCGGCTGCGGGCGCGTTGGACGGTGGAAGATCAGGGCCGCGGCACCTGGACGATCATCATTTCCGAAGTCCCCTATCAGGTGCTGAAGGGCAAGTTGATCGAGCAGCTGGCCAGCCTGATCACCGAGAAGAAGCTGCCGATCCTGGCCGATGTGGCCGATGAGAGCGACGAGGCGGTGCGGATCGTGATCACGCCCAGATCGCGCAATGTCGATGCCGATGTGCTGATGGAAAGCCTGTTCAAGCTGACCGATCTGGAAGTGCGCGTGCCGCTGAACATGAACGTGCTGGATGAAGGCCGGCCGGGTGTGCTGGGACTGAAGCCGGTGCTGGCGAAATGGCTGGCGCACCAGCGCGAGGTGCTGCTGGCCCGGTCGCGCTATCGCCTGGGGCGGATCGATGCCCGGCTGGAGGTGCTGGGCGGGCTGCTGAAGGCCTATCTCAACCTGGACGAGGTGATCCGCATCATCCGCGAGGCCGATGACGCCAAGGCCGAATTGAAGGCGGCCTTCGACCTGACCGATGTCCAGGCCGAGGCGATTTTGAACATGCGGCTGCGATCGCTGCGCAAGCTGGAAGAGATTGAGATCACGCGTGAAAACAAGGCATTGGCTGCTGAAGCCAGCGGCCTGCGCGACCTGATCGCTGATCCGGAACGGCAGACAGCGCGGCTGGCCGATGATCTGACGAGCTTGCGCACCGCCTATGGGCCGGCAACCTTGCTGGGCCGGCGCCGCACCAGCCTGGCCGCTGCGCCGCAGGTGAAGCTGGTGCCGATCGAGGCGATGATCGAAAAGGAGCCGATCACCATCATCTGTTCGGCCAAGGGCTGGATCCGGACGATGAAGGGCCATGTCGATCTGGCCGGCACTGATGCGCTGAAGTTCAAGGAAGGCGATGGCCCGGCCTTTGCCTTCCACGCCCAGACCATCGACCGGGTGGTGGTGGCGACCAGCGATGGGCGATTCTATACGCTGATGCCGGATCGGCTGCCCGGTGGGCGCGGCTTTGGCGAGCCGCTGCGGCTGATGATCGATCTGGCCGAAGGGGCGGAGATCGTGTCGATCTTCACCCATATGCCGGAACGGCGGCTGTTGCTGGCGGCCAGCGACGGGCGCGGATTCCAGGTGGAGAGCGGGGAACTGCTGGCCGAAACCCGCAAGGGCCGGCAGGTGATGACCCCGCGTGAGGGTGCGCGGCTGGCGGTGATCCGCTGGATCGGCGCGGGCGACGACATGGTGGCGGTGATTGGCGAGAACCGCAAACTGTTGGTGTTCCCGATCACGGAGCTGCCGCAGCTGGCCCGCGGCCAGGGCGTGGCGCTGCAGAAATACAAGGATGGCGGCATGAGCGACGTGCGGACGTTCGTGATGGCCGACGGGCTGAGCTGGCCGATGGGCGGCGGTTCGGGGCGGACGCGCACGGAGGCGGATCTGAGCTTCTGGAAGGGCGCGCGGGCCAGTGCCGGGCGCATGCCGCCCACCGGCTTCCCCCGTGACAATCGGTTCGGCCTCTAGGCCTCGCCAGCGGCGCTGCAAGCGGGTAAAAGGCTGGCATGACTGGTGTAATCCTTGTGGGCGTTTTGAACGTCCTGATGTTTGTGTGGTTTGGCTATCAGCTGAGCCAGGACAAGGCGAACCTGTGGAAGCGCCGCCGGCGGCCGCCCACCGACGATCAGCCGAAAGAGGATTGAGACCATGGTCGTGATTGTCCTGATCCTGCTGTCGCTGGGCGTCGCCATGTTCATCATGTGGTCGGACACGCGCAAGAATGACAATTTCAAGCAGCTGGACCAGGCTGGCGCGGCGCCGGTAGTTGGTGATGGCGGCGGTGATGCCGGGGATGGCGGCGGCGATGGTGGCGGCGGCGGCGATTGATGGCGCCGGCGGCCTGAACGGTTCGGATGATGACCTTTTGGCTGGTCATCGGCGTCGTGGTGATTGTCTTGATCCTGCTTGGCGCGTCCCCGGCAGCGGCCAGCCCGGCATCGCCGCCCCTGCCCCGCCGCCCACCGCCTGACGATGCGATGATTGATCCCGTTGTTGATCCGTTGATCGAACCTTGGGCGGCCGCACCCCATCCCGACGCCCCCCTGCCCGACAATGACGATGCTCTCCACCCCGGTGGCGGCGATTTCGGCAGCGGCGGGGCCAGTGGCAGCTGGGAAGATGACGGCGGCGACAGCGATTGAATCGGCTTGCCCGCGGCGTTTCTCTGATATAAATATGATATCAGATTTAACGCAGGGAGACTGATGTGACCACCCACGACCCGATGCGCCAGCCCAGCCTTGAGCGGGCCGGCGTTGGCAGCAATGGCATTGCCATGCTGTTCCTTTTGCTGCTGAACCTGATTGCGCTGGGCGCGGCCGTGGTGGCGTTGCTGGCGGGCGGCGGGGGGCTGGCCGCTGTTGCGGCGGTGCTGCTGTTCATCGGCTTCGGCTTCATCGCCAGCGGCTTTTACATGCTGCAGCCCAATGAAGGCGCGGCGGTGACGTTGTTTGGCGCCTATCGCGGCACCGACCGGATCAATGGCCTGCGCTGGACCTGGCCGTGGATGGGCAAGAAGAAGATCAGCCTGCGTGCCAACAACCTGATTTCGCAGCAGATCAAGGTGAATGATCTGCGCGGCAACCCGATCGAGATTGCCGCCCAATTGGTGTGGCGCGTCACCGATACGGCGCAGGCGCTGTTTGACGTGGATGATTATCGCGGCTTTGTCACCGCCCAGGTGGAGGTGGCGGTGCGCACCATCGGCGCGCGTTATCCCTATGACGATTTCGAGCACAAGGAAGTCACGCTGCGCGGTGATCATGACCGGATTTCCGGCGAATTGCGCGCCGAATTGATCGAGCGGCTGGCGGTTGCCGGCATCACGGTCGATGAATGCGGCTTCACCCACCTGGCCTATGCGCCGGAAATTGCTGGCGCCATGCTGCGCCGGCAACAGGCCGCGGCCGTGGTCGCTGCCCGCGAAACGCTGGTGGCTGGGGCAGTGGGCATGGTGGAAATGGCGCTGGCCCAGCTTTCGGAGAAGAATGTTGTCGAGCTGGACGACGAGCGCAAGGCGGCCATGGTGTCCAACCTGATGGTGGTGCTGTGCGGTGAGCGCGAGACCCAGCCGATCGTGAACGCCGGCAGCCTTTATTGATGGGCTGATGTCGGCAAAGAAAGCCTTTGCCCTGCGGCTCGATCCGGCGCTTCACGAAGCGTTGGAACGGGCCGCAGCGGCCGATTTGCGCAGTCTGAATGCCCAGATCGAGGTGTTGTTGCGTGAAGCCTTGCAGCGGCGCGGGGTGAAGGTGGCGGTGAGCCCAGTGCCGCGGCGTGGGCGGCCACCGGTTCAGGACTGAGCGGCGCTGTCCAGCAGGGCGGCGATGGCACCGGAGTCATCGGGAAAGCCCGCCGCCACCCAGGCCCGTTCAAACGCGCCCAGCCGCCGGGCCACCTCCGGCCCCGGCACCACGCCGCGGGCGATGATATCCTTGCCCGACGCCGGCAGTTTCGGGCGCTGCCAGCCCAGCAGCGGTTTGGCCGCTTCGGCATCGCCGGCAATCAGCAGGCGGTCGGTCACCGCCTCGCTGCCATCGCGATAGGCCGCATTCCAGTAGGGCGCAGCGCCCAGCGGCTGCACAGCGGCAACCAGCCTTGCCCGATCGGCATTGGCCAGTTTCAGCCGGGAACCATAATCGGCCGCCAGCCGGCCAGCGCCAGCGGGCAGCAGGGCCGCCAGCCGGCGCTGCCAGGCTGGGGCCACGCCGGCGGCGGCTTCGGCGGCGATGGTGCGGGCCAGCACTGGCAGCGCCTCGGCGGCCAGTTCCGGCAGCACGGCCCGCCAGATGCCCTGTTCGATCATCACCGCCAGCACCGGCACCGGATCCTTCACCAGCAGCAGCCCGCGCAATTCCATGGCAATGCGTTCGCGGCTGAGCGCCATCAGATCATTGGCGCGCTGGGTGCAGGCGGCGAGGCCCTCGGCATCCATCAGGGCGGCAAAGCGCGCGGAAAAACGGAAGAAGCGCAGGATGCGCAAATGATCTTCGGCGATGCGTTGCAACGGATCGCCGATGAAGCGCACGCGGCCGGCCGCCAGATCATCCAGCCCGCCCCAGTAATCATGCAGGCGGCCCGACGGCAGATCGG
>Ga0075154_10002401_pt1 | contig 12255 bp, 1 predicted proteins | sample JI71714BDNA_FD_70965 | JGI IMG/M metagenome (GOLD analysis project Ga0075154, IMG submission 70965) | Wastewater effluent complex algal communities from Wisconsin, to seasonally profile nutrient transformation and Carbon sequestration -... | ecosystem: Engineered > WWTP > Effluent > Algae... | reverse complement strand
ATCCTGCGGTTCCGTGGTCACTTGTTGAGCAGTTTTGGTGTCATACTCTGTCTAGTCAAACCTTTGATGATCCAGAGATAATTCGTCTTTTCAATCTGGCGCACTCCATCTTCGATTCTGCAGACAAGGACTCTACCACAAAATTTCCACGCTCCTTGGTCAAGTATCTTCGCGATGCGCTAGTGGAGGCTCAAGTCATTGTTGACATGGAGTCACCGCAGCATCCCTCTCAGGAAGGTCAATCCTTTGTGCAGCTCAAACAGACTGCTGCAAACCATGTTTGGCCTGCCAAGTTTCTCGCGGTACAATCACTCAAAAGGACAGGACACAAAACCGAAGCCAAATCCGCCATCAAGTCCATGCGACAAGAGGCCCTGGAGTCAAACCAAGATTTTCTTCGTATTTTGGATGAGGCGCTGGTTTCGGTATCGACACGGGAAGCACTAGAGTCGGTCTCGACTTCTACATCTGACGAACATGTGCAAGACGCGAGGTTGGACGAAGAAACTATTCAAGATACAGCCTCTGCCAAGACACAAACCACCCCTGATACTTCAACAGTCTATCTGATCTCAAAAACGCCTGCAAATCAAGGATTTGATGAGTTGTATGCAATTGAGAACTACACAATGCACGCTTTTCGTGTCATTTCAATCATTTTAAATAACTCGTCAGAAAATTCATTGGAACAAGCCTTTATGTATACGAAATCCCGTCTAAATTATTGGCTCGCCAATCCCAAATTTATGAAACTTCGAATTGGTTTGTACATGCACGAAGATGACGTGCCTGAACGTCAAATACTTGAAAACGGGTTATTTTATTTGGATGCATGTACCAGATTATTGCACTTGACTCGCAACAAAGATGACAGTCCCATTTTGAGAAAATGGCTCAAAGATGCAGATATGGATGAGGCATATAACGTTTTTTTGGCAAGTCATTCAGAGTTGGAACAACTCCTCACAGTTTCTTGGGAGAACACAATAAAACCTGTCTTGGCAGGAACAATTGACATGAATAACAAACAAGAATCGAGGTCCAAAACTGTGGCCATGGAAGGTACACTGGCAATTCGCAAGCGACGATACCAAAAGATTATTGATGATTATCGTCGGCGAAAACAAGAGCGAGAACAAATAATCAAGGACGGCGATAAAACTACATCAACTCAAACATCGCGAACTTCTCACAAGAGTTCTAGATCCGCAAATGACGCGCCTGAAAGTAAGGAAGAGAAGGATGCGTCTCCAGATGTCCAAGATGACGAGGTAAAGACTGCCGTTGATCAACAAATCAAAGCCCCCATCAAGTCGAAAACGGAAATTACTGTCAGGAATGAACCTGAGGAACAACTTACAAAACCAAATGACGAGGGGAAATTTCTCAGCGAGCGCATTTTGAAGATCGCGATTGGTGTCGGTCGGCTCTTGCACAGCATTGCCATGTCTACTGGTAGAAATACATTATCTGAAAACGACACCACAATTGATGCTCCTTGGTCAGCGTCCGCAGTAGATTTGGAACAACGCTTGTATGAAAAAGCATATGCCACATTCAAGATGACTGCGTCTTTTCAAGAACAGAATGCCCATGCCCAGTTCCCCTCCGTCTCGAGTAGTCAGAATGCAATCGTCGATGCCAACATGGCTGAACATCATTTGCATTCATCGGATATGTTTGTACAGAATCAACTTGATATTGCTGATACGTTGAGCTGCCTTGGTTTCGTTTTAGATACTAAACGCAAAAAATACGAGGCTGCTTTGTCGAGTTACAAACGTGCCGTAGAAATTTATACATTCTTCATGGGAGACAAGAGCGAGGCCGCCGAAAAAGCATGGCACAACATTGGTATTCTTCATGTGGCTCTGTCATCTCGAAAGGACGGAGATTCCAAGGGACATATTGAAGAACCACAAGCCAGTCCTCATGAGGAATCAAGCGCCGATCCAAAGCATAGTCATTTGGATGACAGTTTGGACTCATGGCGCCATGTCTTGGCATGTCAGCACTATAACCACAGCCAAGAAGGACAGAAAAACGTTACCCTTGACCATGCGTTGCCAGTTGCGTTTACTTTGGAATACATTGCAAAGGTATATGAACTCAAGAAAAATGAACAAGAGGCTCTAGCTGCATTTGGAAACTCTTTGTTGCAAGTTCAGAGAGTTTTAAACGCAGAAGACAAGCAAAATTTGAATGTTTCTGAAGCTCTCTCAACCAGAGATCGATTATTGCACAAAATATTCCAAATCATGTACAAAAGACGCGAATTCGAAAAGATTTGCCAGCTGATTGTTGATCATTTTGTCGACACTACTTCATTCATCGATTATTTTAGCAAATCAACGAATGATTTCAAGCTCGTTCTTGTTGGTGGGTTGTCGCTTTTCAGGGTTGGCAAACTAGAAGACGCTGCCTTGTCTTTGGCTTCATACTTGACTTCAAAAGAATACATTAGGGTCTGTAGCGGAACAGAAGAAACAAAAAAAGAACTGGCAGATTGCTCAATGCTCATTGATCTTTCTACTCTGTTATCCGATCAAGTCAGTGTAGTTGCGAATGTCGACCGCTTGAAGAAAGCGACTGATCGAACTATTGAAGCTTGTTTCGTTGTTGCTACACTAATGCAGACAAAAATGGTAGAGAATGCTGTCCAATGTAAGGAGCCCCCCGGAGAATCAAAGAAATGTGATGAGCTAATTGCTATTCTCGAAGCGCTTCATACATTAATGAAAGCTTGGAAAAGAAAACAAGAATCTCTTCATGGCGAGATCCACGATGTTTTTTCACAGTACTTGGCGGACCTACACTTTTATAAAGGAGAAATCTCCGATGTTATATTGCATGAGATGGACGCCGCCTTTGTAGAATACAAACGTGCTTTGGACTTGTACGAAATGCGTAGAAGCAAAATCGAAGCTCAGATGCAACACCAGTCAGGTGAGCTATTCAAATGTCTGTTTGGATACATGAATTTATTTTGAAACTCACGCTTGTGTTTACAGACTATGTGGCTGACCAAGATGAAGTATTGATATCAGAAGAAATCAATTGCAACACCAAACTGCGAGCAATACTCGAGCAGGTCCATAAAACGTGGTTTCGCTTGGGCCAGCTGTCGAGAAGAATGGGTGATCCCGAGCACGCTCTACAATGTTTCGGGTCTGCACTTCGAATACAAAAGGCATGTGCAACAGAGCAGTGCCCCTCTCAGGAAGAAACTGAAGAGAGTCTCATGGTCGGTGACAAACTGACCCCGGAAATCGCCAAGACCATTCTCTCGCTTGGTTACATTTATGCTGATTCCAACCTGAAACAGTTTTCACCAATTTTGGCAATGAGTTCTCTAAAAGAAGGCACAAGAATTTACTCAGAGCTTGTATCATCACATGATGTGGACAGTCTTAGTAAAAAGTCTTACTATCTCGAGCTTGAAAAAGCTTACAAAATTATGCTCAATATTGATTCAAGGTCATTTTTCGAGGATACTACTGAGGAGGGATCCACAAGTAAAGAGGAAGCTGAATTCATCGCGAGCGAAGAAACCTGTGACATTTTTTTTCGTCTAGGAAACGTTTGCGGTCTCCAACAAAAGTACGAACAAGCGAGTGAGTATTATTTCCAAGGTTTGGCATACCTAAAAGGCACAGGACGAGAGAATGATTTGATTTACGGAAGTATACTTCATAATCAAGGCATTGTCTTGGCTAAGGTCGGGGATAAGGAGCGGATTGTAGAAGCTCGTGAAGTCTTTGAACGGGCTTTGGCGATAACTGAGCAGCATCTTGGTTCGTATCACCCCGCTGTGGGTGATACATTGCATGAGTTGGGTGCAACAATATTTTCGCAAGGAGTAGTTGAGGACTTTCATATAGCTTTGTCACACTTGGAGCGGGCTCTCAAGATTCGTGAGAAGACCATGGGACCAAAGCATGTTGTTGTATCCCACTCTCTCTTTAGCTTAGCACAAATTCATTCTTCATTGAAACAACCGGATCGCGCGCTGCATTGCTTAGGTCGCGCTCTACAGATACGCAAAGAAGCTCATGGGCCTCAAAGCGGCCAAGTTGCAGATGTGCTGAATCTTCTTGGGATGGTCCACTTGCAGAGAAGTACTCCTAAAGATAATTCTGTGGCTCTTTCTTGTCTTCAAGAGGCAGCAAGGATTCGCTCAATTATTCTAGGACGAGAACATGGTAAGACGTGCTCAACGCTCTACAATTTGGCGATGCTCCAGGCTTCATCAGGCGAAGAATCGGAGGCATTGAAGCTTTTTGATGAGATTCTTGTATACTACAGAGGTGTGGCCGAACATGCAAACAACAAAAAGGGAAGAGAGAAAATGGAAATAGGGGTTTCAATCAATATCGCTAAAGTTCTTTGCGCCAAAGGTAGTATTCATGAGAATGCATCCCAACACGAAGAGGCGCGATCTTGTTTTCAAGATGCATTGGACATTTTCTTGAGGCTTAAACCAAAGCACGAGCCTGCACCTGTAGCCATGACCATAGCAGATGACGACGTGGTGTCAACTCTGCACCATTTAGCTATCGTTTTCGATAGACTAGAGGATCATAAGGATGCAATTCAATGCTACACCAGAGTCTTGGTACCCTATAGGAAAGCGCTGGGACCAGACAGCATCATCGTCGGGAGACTCTTGCATCGCATTGGTGAGCTTCAATTGATATTACACAAGCAAAGCGCATCCGCTTTAGAGAGTTTCGGGGACAATGCTCTGAAAGCCATTCAGTGTCTCAACGAAGCTTTGAGGATCTATACCTATGACACCACACAGAATCCTGATATGATTGGAGTAATTCACCTTTCTCTTGGGCGTCTATATTCATCTGTTAAGAGTGCTTCTACGGATGATCGGGCTGAGGCAATCCAGCACTTCCTGGCAGCACTTACAGCATTCGAAAGACTCAGATCACACCCAAACTTGCCCAACCCAGATATGGTATCGGTACCAAAAACTCATAATCTGCAACTTGGGCGGAATCAAGAGGTATTTAGTAGTTTAAGTGCACCAAAAGTAATTCGCGAGTGTTTAAATCAAGTGATCACTATGATCGAAATGACACCGGATCAAAAAATAGTTTCCACTGAGGAAAAGGCGACCCTTTTATTTAAGCTTGGAAACATTGTTGCACAAGAGAGAGATTTTAGTGAAGCAATTGGCTATTACAATGCTGCCTTGGAAATTCAGAAAGAATTACCCTCTTTTGAAAAGGAGTTGAATATTGCCAACACACTGCACAACCTCGGTAATGCATATTACAAACTTTCAGAGTATCATCAGGCCCTGAAGGCATATCAAGATTCATTACACATGGCTAAAGAAAGGTTGGGTTCCGATCAGGAGGTTGTTGCCGAAACTTTGAATTGCATCGGCAATGTACAACGTATGTTGTTGAACTTCGATGCTGCTATGGATGCGTATAGAGAAACAATTAGAATTCGGAAAAAAGTTTTAACAGAAAATTCTTACAGTCTCGTTTTCCCTCTGCTTCATATGGCCTCGATACAATGTAACAACAAGGAATACGAAAATGCCTTAGAGTCTTACAAAGAAGTCCTAAGACTATCAAAGGCTCTAGGATCTGGAGAAACACTGCAAATCGCGAGCGCTCTTCATGGTATCGCAACTATTCACACTGTTTATTTAATCGACTTGAATAGGGCCTCCAGCTGCCTGAGAGAAGCTATCAGAATTAGGAAACAAGTCCTTGAGCCGAATAACATTTTGATTCCGGAGTCTTTAAGAGACCTCGGCGCGATTTGCTCTTGCATGGGGAAAACATCCGAGGCTAAGGGTTTATACACGGAAGCACTCACTTTATTTTGTTCGATTTGCGGTGAAAAGAGTCTTCAGGTTGCCAAAACACTCAATAACTTGGGATTAGTTCTTGAAGATGGCGGCGAAAGTGAAGCTGCAGCTAAATGCTTTGAGAAAGCCTTACAAATCTATCAAAACAATGATTTCACCCGAGATCTTACCTACGGGGACATTTGCCACAATTTCGGTGTCCTTCAGAGTAAGCTGGATAATCAGGATCAAGCTGTGAAGTTTTTCGACGAAGCATTGTCGGTCTACGATCGTTTGACGATTTTGCCAGAAGAAAGAGCTGCAAAATCTTTACATTCCAAAGGCATTGTGCTCGCGAAGAAAATGCAAATGGAATCTGCAGAAACTTGTCTTCGAATGGCTTTGGAACTTATGACTAAAATGGTTGAAGGAGACAATGAAGAGATAGCTGAGACTCGATTTTCTCTGGCCAAGGTGTTACTCGAGCGCGGAGAGCAAGAAGAGGCTTCTAAATATTTTAAAGGAGCCCTAAGGGTCAAGTTGAAAAGCAAGGGCAAAGATGATCTTCAAGTCGCTAGTATACTATTCCCGCTGGGCCTTATACACTCCCGCAGAAACGAATTTATTGAAGCAAAGACATGCCTGAAAGAAGTTTTGAGGGTTCAGCGTCTCCGAATTGGTGATGAATGCAACGATGTTGCCGAGACCTTGTTCTGTCTGGGAATGGTCTGTAGAGAAAAAGGTGAACCCTTAGAGGCAATACCATATTTATCGGACGCATTAAAAATAAAACTTATCCTTAGAGGCCCAAATCATATTGAAACGGGGAATGTTCTATTTTTGAAGGGCCGAGCTCACCAAGAGTGTGCCGATTACGACTCAGCTCTGGAATGCCTCAACCAAGCTCTAAAAATAAGGCAGGTATATTTTGGGGAGCTGAGTTATCAATATGCTCAAACAATTTTCGCGTTAGGATGTGTTTTTCAATCTAAAAAGTTTTTAGATCAAGCGCTTACGTTTCACGCACAAGCGCTCGACATTTTCAGCGCGATTCTGCGTCGCGAAGAGAAAGATGTATTGTTGTGTTTGCGCCATATTGGTTCGATCAAGTATGAATCGGGCTCTGATTTGGAATCTGTTGAAGTTTTAGAGGAAACTCTTAAATTGCACCGAAATTCGTCAAACATCGATTACGAAGAACTCTCAACTGTGTTATATGTTCGTGGCTTAGCTCTGACTCGTCAAGGAAGGATTCAAGATGGTATAGATTCTTATGTGGAAGCGATTTCACTGAGAAAACACATCGATGATGTGCCCGGATCAGCTGAAATTATGCTAAGCTTGGCCGAAGCTTATCTCAAAACAGATTATGGATCTCGAAATGCCGAGACTCTATTGAGAGAATGTGTACCAATGCTGGAGTCTATGGAATCCCAATCCATTTCGTTGGTAACTATTAAGATTCAAATTCAAGAGACTTTGCTTAAAGCATACGACATAATGCTTCAGTTGCTCCAAGCAGAACAATATTCTTCTGAACGGTCTCGGCTCTGGACAAAAAAAGGCAATTTACAAATGCTGCTACAACATTTTATTGATGCTTCAAAGTCATACGAAGAATCTTACAAGATCCAAATAAATTCGTTCGAGGACAACAAATTGTCTGTTGCAAGTGCGCTGCACAACCTGGGTTGCGCAAAGCTAAAACTTGGGGAATCTGATGCTGCTATCACGTATTTGGAAGAAGCGATTTCTCTAACTAGGTCTTCCGGTCAGGTCGATGATGATGATCTTGCAGAATCTTTGTTTCAGTTGGGCATAGCAAATCGGAATAAAGCAAACTTTAAAAGCGCGCTATTACAATTCCGAGAGTCGGCAAAAATTCGTTATCTACTTCCTGGAGGAAAAGAAAGTCTATCGCTGGCAAGAACTCTCTTAGACCAGGGCGGCGTTCATGAATCTATTGGAGAATACGATAAAGCATTTGCTTTATATCGCGAATCTCTTAAAGTGCGTAGACAGGCATTGGGACCAGACAGTACACAAGTCGCTTCTGTAATCTTCTGTATTGGCAATATTCATCGAAGGCGTGGAGAGTATGAGAAAGCTTTGAGTTGCTGGAATGAAGCATTGAGAATAAGGAATGCTGCTCCTATGAAAAACAGCCTTTCTATAGCCTCTTCACTTTATAATTTAGGGGTAGTTCATGAATCTTTGGGAGATAAAGACAGAGCCGATAAGCTGTTTTGTGAAGCGCTACAAATATACCGAGATATAATTGGTCGAGATTTAGTTCACGAACCGCGTAAGAGGTCTGCCGGTACTTCTACCAACGAGATTGATCTAGAGGAATCCCAACTGTCGGAATTCTCTGAGTCATTGAAAAGATACTGCGACAAGATAAACGATCGACCAGCTGTCGCGGAAACACTCTTCAATGTTGGATCTCTTTTTGACAAATTGAGTGATTATTCAGAAGCATTGAAGTTTTATAGGTCGGCAATAGCGATCAATGCTTCTGATTTTGGACGTGACCACATTTCACTTGGAAACTTTCATTACGCTGTGGGCATTGCGTACCATATTCAAGGGAGGTGTTCGGACGCCCTAAATTACATAAATGAGAGTCTTCGTATCAAACGCATCCATCTCGGCTCAAACCATGAACAAATTGAAGAACTGCTTAATATCGTTGGTTCTTTACATCAGAAGCTTGGTAATCGCGATTGCGCGCTTGAAAGTTTTGAAGAGGCCATCAAGGCTAAAGAGTCTAGACTTGGTAAGGGTGGATTGGACGAACTTGAGGCCATAACAAAGCTAGCCGAGGATGCCCATCAAAAGGGTGACCTTAATGCCTCACTGAAATTCTATGAAGAGGCACTAAAGAGAAGAAGGAAGCGCGATGGCGACGAGGATGCCATGGTGGGACAAACTCTATACTCCATTGGGATGATTTTAAATGCCATGGGTATGAACGAATTGGCTCTGAGCCGTTTAGCTCTAGCTTTACGGATACAAAGAAATGGTTTAGGGGGCGACACTGTGGAGGTTGCTAATACTGAATTCACCATTGGTGTCGTTTGTTGTGATCTTAGACTGTACGAAGACTCTTTGATACATTACGTGGAGTCGATGAGAATTCGAAGGGCGCATTACGGATCTGAAAACGTTCAAGTAGCCCAGTGTATGCACAACATCGGAGTTTTGCAATACGAAACAAACAATTATCGTGGGGCGATTAATCAATTTGAGAAAGCACTAAAAATTTTCAAGGAAACTCTCGGGCCTGATCATGCAGAAGTTGGGTATACATACAACGGGCTAGCTAATGCTCATAGAGAAATGCGGAATACAAAGAAGGCAGCATTTTGCTTCGAAGAGGCCTTGCGCATCGAAAGGCAAAAACTTGGTAGTGAACATATAGATGTTGGCAATACTCTTCACAATTTCGGCGTGTTCTTGCTAGAAGACTGTGAGAAGTTTATAGAAGCGGTAAAAGCATTTCAGCAATCTGTAATAATTCGGCGCGACCATCTAGGTCCTGACTCTTTGGAAGTTGCTGCTACTTTGCGGTTCATGTCAGACTCTTATACACGGCTAGGAAAGCGCACTGAGGGTTTGAAATTACTTAAAGAGTCGGTAAGAATTCAGGAAAGGCATGTTTTTTCTGAAGCTGACAGTGCAGTTTTTATGGCCAAAACAGAGCGTGAGAATACGATAGTGCAAGAGCTTTTAGGATGTTACGCTAAGGCACTTGAGCTTAATAACACGGACTCTTCTTTAGCCATGGAAAAGCGCGAACTTGACGACGCTGGGTGGACGTTCAAAAAGGGTAGCTTACATGGCAAGCTCGGGCAATACGTAGAGGCAATACATTGCTTTGATCAAGCTCTCGAAATGCAGACAAAGCTACTGGGTCCAGATCACTTAACGGTTGCGAATACGATGCATAACTTGGGAAGTGTTGAGATGGAAGTTAACGACCTGGAGCGAGCTGAGCATCATCTTGTAGATGCTATGGCTATTACCAAACGAATCGTTGGAGGAGAGCATCTAGAGCTTGCTGACACAATGCACACATTAGCGAGTGTATATAGGAAAAGACAGGAATATGATAAGGCGGTAAAGCTTTATGATGAAGCCTCACAAATTAAGCGCTTCCATCTGGGAGGAGAACACTTGAGTCTTGCAAACACTCTTTATGCTATGGGATCTGCTTATGAGGCACAAGGTAATTATAATAAGGCAATGCGCTGTTTTATGGAGTGTCTTCGCATTAGGAGAATCAGGCTCGGCGCAGACAGCTCTGCAGTCGCGGCAATTCTATTTTGCATTGGTGGAGTGCACGAAAAACGGTCGGAAACCGAAAGGGCCAAACAAGTTTATCGTGAGTGTCTGCGTATACGACGTCTGGCACCAAGCCCCGATCGTATGGACCTTGCGAATGTACTTCACAACTTGGGAACGGCTTTGGATTCAAAAGAAGAATTCGAGGAGGCTCTCATGTATTATGAGGAGGCATTGGATATCTACGAAAGATCTTTGGGTCCAAATCACCTCATGGTGGCAACTGTGCTAGCAAATATCGGTGGACTCTTATTTCAGATCGAAGACTATATAGATTCATTTCAATGTTATCAACGCGCTCTTTTCATTCGAGTCCACGAGCTAGGAGAAAGTCATCGAGATGTTGCAGAAATGAGGCTTCGAATTGGTATTGTCGAAGACAAATTATCTCATAACGAAAGCGCGATGGACAACTACAAACAAGCTCTTAGAATCTTTAAAGATTTGGACGGATATGAGAGCGAAACTGCTGCTAAAATTTTGCATGGTATGGCTCTATTGTGGCAAAAAGAGGAAGGTCAGCTTGAAAAGGCTCTCAAGTGCGCCGCAGAATCTGTTCGTATCAGGAAATCGCACAAGGACGCAGCTCCTGAAGACATTGCAGACACATTATATGTGATGGCAAGTATTTATGAGTCATCGAACGACGCTGAGATGGCACTCAAGTGCTTTCTTGAATGTGAGGATATCTACAGGCGAAGACTGGGTTCAGACCATATCTTTGTGGGAAATGTGATGTTTCATTCTGCTGTGATATTCGAAACCATGAAGAGAGCAGAAAAAGCGATGGAGTATTATAAAGTTTCATTGGCTATCAAGCGGCGAGAGCTAGGGAGTGAGCATTTGGAGGTTGCAGCAATTCTTTATCGATTAGGTGCTTTGCACCATCGTAGATCGGAACATGAGTTAGCAAGTCGTTTGTTAGAAGAAGCTCTCCGAATCCAAAGGCCCGTATTAGGTTCGGTCTCCGAGGATGTCGGTCAGACTTTACTTGTGTTGGGTGCTGCCCTAGACTCATTGTCAAAATGGGAAAGCGCTTTGGAGATTTACCTTGAAGCCCTTGTAATTTACCGGGCAGCAAATTCAGGAGGCCTCATTTTGGCAAACGTCCTTTGTCGAATAGGTGGTGTTTACGACGAACTAGGAGATCATATAAATGCAATAGCACACTTCAAGGAAGCGCTATCTCTATATGCAGTAGATGTGCCAGCGCTAGATGAAATGTCTTTGTCCAAGACAGAGTCAGATGCAGGTTTAAGACAAAAATATCTCGAGGTGGCAGATGCAAACTTTAATCTAGGAACTTCCAATGAAAAATGTGACAGATTTGAACACGCGGCCATCGCATACAAGTCAGCATTGGAGCTTTATGTCAAGTTGATGGGTGCAGATTGTGTCGATGCTGCCAAGACTTTGCATGTAATGGGCATGCTTTACGCAAAGATGTCGGACTACAAGGTTTCCACGAGATTGTTACAAGAGGCACTGCGGGTTCGCAAGGTGCACTTTGGAAAGAGAAACCTGGAAGTAGCTTCCACGCTTTACGGCTTGGGACTAGTGTATGAAAAGCAGCAAGAATTTCAAAATGCTCAGGAACATTATCTGCAAGCACTTGCTATTCAAAGAAGCCTGTTAGGCGAAAAGGTTATACCAGTGGCTGAAACTCTAAACAATTTAGGTGTGGTTTGCGGGAACATGGGCAACTATGAGCTAGCCCTCGAACATTGGGATGCTGCACTAAAAATATATAAAGAAGCTCGGATTCCAAAAGACAACCCAGTCGTCGCTTCTATATTTGATTGCATTGTGTCAGCGCGAAAACTGGCGGAGGGTGAAAAGCAAAATCGAACTTGAGCGAAAATAATAAAATCATCTTTTAGATGACATCTCAGATGAACTTATGTTGTGAAGTGCCAAATTTTCGAACTGTATCTACTAATGTTTTGTGAAAGCTGACCACAACCGGTCAAATTCAAACACGGAGCTCCAATTGGTTTAATTATAACGTGATCGGTCGTTCAACACGAGGTTTACAACCATGTTTCCTTTTATGGTAGAACTTTATCCTGATTTCAAACTACGTTTGTACT
>Ga0075154_10002399_pt1 | contig 12266 bp, 6 predicted proteins | sample JI71714BDNA_FD_70965 | JGI IMG/M metagenome (GOLD analysis project Ga0075154, IMG submission 70965) | Wastewater effluent complex algal communities from Wisconsin, to seasonally profile nutrient transformation and Carbon sequestration -... | ecosystem: Engineered > WWTP > Effluent > Algae... | reverse complement strand
ATATCTTTTAAATCTATAGTTGCGACCTGCGCTTGTGGGTTAAATTGCGCTTGTAAGCTAATTTCTTTCCCATCTACAGTAAATAAGCGGATTTGTTCCAAGTTGGGATTTTCCACATAAAACACCCCATTGCTTGGGTTAGGATAAACTACAGGCTCGCTGGCTGATTGTTCGTTGAAATTCACCGCACGGATGGGCGAATACTCAAACTGCCCGTCCATATCCACCTGTTTTAGCCGATAATAATTCACCCCGCGATAGGGGGAAACATCCATATTCGTATAATTTTGTTCGCGGTTGGAATTGCCTACAGCTTTTACCCTTGTTAGCTCCTGCCAGTTGGTCGCATCGGGGGATTTTTCCACGATAAAATAATCGTTATTTATCTCCGTAGCTGTAGCCCAATCCAATTGTACGTTTTTGCCAGCCACTTCTGCCTCAAAATAAATCAACTCTATGGGTAAAGGTGTGGCTATATTTTGTGCTAATTGGAAATCGCTAAAAGAGGCCAATCCTGTAATTTGGGTACTTGTAGCTGTTCTATTCCCAACTGTAGGATAAGTCCAAGTGGGCAGGTTAAACTTACCAACAACCAAGTTAGCGAAGTTGGTAGCTGGGTCTAAATCCGTACCCAAGAAAGAAAATTCAGCATCGTAAGTGCTAAAGACAACCCCGTTATTATCCAAAATCCAATGGCGATTTACGCTATTATTAGCTACAAGGGTAGAACTTGCTATATTAGGATGGTCGGCGGCTACCACTTTTGACAAGATATTGCCCGCTGTAGTAACTGAAGTAAAATTGAGTGTAGCGGGGGTATAATTGCTGATATTCGCATCCCCCAACTCGAACGTTTGCAACACATTCGCTCCCGCGAGAATGGGCTTTTGCAGATTGCCGAAAATATGCCCATTAGTGCGGCTAACAGTACCCGCATTGCCGATAATCAACCGATTGGCGTTGGTGCTGATAACCCCATTGCTAAGTGTGAGCAAATTATTCACCGTAGTGTTGGTAGCCCCAGCCAAACTAAGCCCAAGAGCATTATTCAGGTTTAAATTATTAAAATTTGTAGCCGAACTGCCCAATATATTCTGGGGGATAAACCCGTTGAAAGTAACCGTGCTTGTAGTGGGGACAAACGTTCCACTATTCGCCCAATTTCCGCCCACACTCAAGTTCAAACTGTTCGCGTTAAGTGTTCCCGCTTGGATAGTGAGGTTATTTTTCACCACCAAAGAATTAACCGCTAACCTCGCTGTGGGGGCGTTGGTAGCATTCACCCAAAAATCGTATATTGGTGCTGTGCTGTTAATCCGGATAGTTTGCGCGGCGGGAGTTGAAGCATCCCCAATTTTCACCATACCGCCAGAAACGGTATTTGTAGTTGATGAGATGATAATATCCGATGTGGTGTGTGAAGTAGCCCGTCTGATAGAGATAGTTCCCCCCGTCATTGTAAAAGGCACCCCCGCATTTAGTTCAAAAGCAGCCCTTGTGGTGCTAGTGGAGCCCTGCAAACAGACATTAACCTCTCCCCCATATTGGGTATAAACGCCAAAAGAAGTGCCGCTATTGGGTCTTAACCCACCCGCTATATTCAACACTCCCCCCTCTATTATGAACTGACCATTGTTTAAGTAAGTGATGCTATTGCCTGCAGAAGTACCCACATTGACCGTGCCCGCAGTAAGGCGGAATATACTCGCATCGTTAAACCAAGAGAAATTCCCATAATTTAGCGTGCCGCCATTGTTCCATATTGATTTTATATTGTTCAAATTCGCTCCAGTTGCCGTAGTAAAAGGGCTCAGAACGGATGCACTAGATAATTTAAACGTGCCGCTGTTGATAACTAAAGGATTAGTTGCTGCATTCAGGCTGATTAAAGAGCTGATTTCTAACACTTTACTTATTGAGCCTTTGCTGACGTGCAAAAGGTTGAAAGCGGTGGTAGAAGTTCCCGATAGTTCTTGATAATCGTTTGTACCCATAAAATCTACAATACCAACCCCTCTAACAAAGTTGCCATTATTTACCCAATCCCCACAGACGGAAAGGGTTCTGGCAGTAGCCCCACTCATTGACAAAGTTGCGCCATTTTCTATAGTAATAGAGCCGCAAGTTGCGCCCGCAGCGTTGATTAGCGGTTGGTTGGGAGCAGTAGCGCGTATGATTATATTATCCGCACAAGTGGGCAAAACCCCAGCAGACCAATTATTAACATTAAACCAATCGTTGGAAACTACGCCCAGCCAATCTGTAGTGGTACAGCTTAAATCCCCAGGCAACTTTTTAACCGCTATCGTTCTTTGCCCCTCCAATAATCCCGTAACCGCGCTTACTGCATAGTATTCGTTATTGGTGGTGCTTTGCCCAGCTAATACAGCCGAATTAGCGGTAAAAGTGATATTGCTGGTTACTTCCTGCATATACATAGCCCCCAAGCGGTAAACTTTATAACCTGTGGCGGCGTTGACTGAAGCCCATTTTAGCGTTACGGTATCCGAGCAAACTTTGGTAATGCGCAAATTGCTGGGCACAGCCCCAAAATAGTTGGTTCCGCTTTCAGAAACTAAACCATCCCGTTTTACCCTAAACTTAACCGTATGAATACCCACCATAAAAGGTGCTGCCCAAGCATAACTGCGGGTACTAGCAGCTATATTGCCAGCTATGGTTTGCCAACTTCCCCCATCGATTTGATACTCTAAGGTAAAAGTTCCCGTCCCGATGTAACTATCCCATTTGAGGATGTAAGTATCACCAGAGATAAATTTTTCGTTTTCTAACGGATAAGCCATACTCAACTCATCGGTTACAAACTCGTAAGAAATATAATAACGTTGAGGACCAGAAGGCACATTAGCCCCGTTGACTTGTATAGCCCAATTGCCTGCTGTGGGATTATCTACAGTAATTTGTTCTATAGTGTTCAAATTATCCACTTGTCGGGTGGCTGGCGCGTTAAGATTAGCGGGATTGGGTGTGTGGTCTAGAACCCAAGGGTTAAAGATACTAGCATTGGGGTCTGTAGCGGTCAAATTTAAATTATTGACTATGGTAGGGTTAGCATTAACCGCAGCAGCGGCATCAGGCCAAACCAGCATTATTTTCACCTTGCTTGTTCCCGCGGGTACGTTGATGTTATGAACTGTGTTGGCATTGTGCGCAACCAAGCCCGTAAATACTTGATTATTGGTGATAACTTGTAAAGCTCTTTTGGCGTTGGGGCGGCCATATCCTGTTTGGAAATCTGGTCCTGCATTGCCCATATCATCAGCGGTATTGAACACTATAGCCCGCATCAATGAGCCTGCAGAGGGTTGACCGTTGATAGAAATATAAGCCTGCTCCAGTTGAGCCATAAGTCCTACAGCTTTGGGCGAAGCGTAAGAAGTTCCCTCTGGCCCTGCTACGATGATGTGGGGTAAAATTCTACCGTCAAAAGCGGGTCCTTTGCAACCCCAGTTCAAAATATCATCATAAGGGGATAAATTAGCTACCACCAAATGATTTTTATTCTGTTTTACGCTACCCGTGATATTAGCCCAATCATTGAAACCATCATAAGGAGCATAGCCCGTGTCCGTACCCGTATTACCAGAAGAATAACTGACGATGTGATTAGGATGCGCTACAACTCTTAAATCGTGGTCGCGGGCTGAAGAATTATACCCTCCCTGTACCCCAAAACCGTAAGAGTGGTTGAAATAGCGAGCATTTTGGGTGGTGATTAAGTTGGGATAATTTTCATTATTTGTACTCAATAAAGTTGCCCCCCAAGCGTGGCTTCTATCCTGTGGGTCTAAATTGCCCGCGCTGGCAGCATTGCCCATACAGCCGATTTTATGACTTCCAGGCGCGCCTGTAGTTAGTTCATTAACCCGCCCCTGAAAATCGATTTCGTCCCCAATAGTTCCCCCTTCCCCTATAGCTATGGTTATCCCTGCGCCGTTATAATTAATCCCATTGAAACCCGTATTTAGATAATTGGCTCTATCGGCAGCGTTTCTATAGGCTAAATTATTAGTTTCTAAACTTGGTTCGGCTGGCTGTGCGCTTATAAATTGCACATAAGGCAGATTTGTAATTTCCTCCAAACGCGAGGGTTCAAATTTAATCTCAAGCTGATAAGAATAAGCCCTATGTTGTCCAACCACGACCCTGCGCTTTTCCAAATCGTTGATTATAGCCTCTGCATTTAGCCCCCTATAATAACTAATGGTCATATTCGCCCCCCCCGCTTTGATACTGTGATTAGGTATGCCGTTGAAATACACATCCGCCTCTTGTTTGAAGCGTTTGTCTGGAGCCAAAACAGCCCTCAACTCATTCGCGATGGTTGAGAGTTCAAATCGGGATTCAATAACAGCAAAATATACCTGTCCTGGTAGATAATCTGTAAGGCTTAGCCCTGAATTAGCCCATTCTTGCCGCTGTGTGGCTGACGGTAGCTCATAGAATTGTAGCAAGCGGAAGTACTTGCCCTCAAATATATCATCAGCCCAAAGATAAAGCTGGTTTTTAGCGTTAACTTTTTCGGGTACAAATGCTCCAGTGGTAATACCCACTTTGTACTTAGCATCTGTATTTTGAGCCGAAGAGTGGCTGGCTAAAGAGAAAAAAGCCAACAAGCAGAAGCAGCAAGTTATAACCTTGTTCATATACAAACAATTTTAGTATGATAAAAGGGTGAATAAGCCAAATTCCAAAAGTAGATTATCATAAAATAGCTGACGTGTATGACTATAGTTACTTAGCGGATAAAAAATCAGCCATTAACAATGGGGGTTGTTAATGGCTGCAAAGTTAGTATAAAAAAATTGATGCGGGTTAATTATCGCGAAAAAAGTGTTTTTTTACCCTATTTAATCCAAAGGGCGGTTAGATATTTGTTTTTTCTGTAGAAACGAGGATATCATTTTGGCATAATCGGGGCGGTCGGCAGCAGAACGGTGTACAAACTGCTCTATAATTCTGTTCTCATTGACGATAAAAACCCCCGGCATTTGGGAATAATCGCCCAAATCGGAATCAATTTGCAAGCCGTGTCCGTCCACAAGCCCAGCTTTTAGCCCCCGCGCCCACACTTTTAGCCCGTATAATTGCCAAAAATTGCCCTTGGAAATTCCAAAGTACTCGTATAAAGATTTGTCGGGGTCGGAAATATGGGGGGGATTTTTCAACTTATAGCGATTGATATACTCCTCTGCTATTTCATTATTCGCCATATGCACCAAAACTATTTTTAGCCCCGATTTTTCTATAACAGGTTGCAAATCAGCAATATCTGCTAAACTCTCTCTACAAAATGTGCAACCAAAATGTCTTAAAAAACAGAGTAAAACAGGCGTTTGGGTTAAAATATGCTGTAGCGATTCGCCTGTGCTGGTGGATATAGTTTCTAGAATTTCTGTATCAAGTTGCATAAACAAAAAGAGGGAAAAGTTTATAAATAAAAAAAGCCCCAACGGGATGTTAGGACTTCTTTATAACATTTTTTTTGCCCATTTGTTCAAATGGGGTTATTTTTAGTTTAAATTATTTGCTAACTGTTGAGCTGTTGACATCAGTGGGGATTTCTTTTACTTCCACCATCAGCACAGATTCAACCATAGAAATTTCGCGGGCTGCTTCTACTGGATTATCTACAGTGCCTTTGCTCGCTTCCAAAACCAAACCTTCATTGAGGTCGTCGATTTCAAAATGTTTGGCTATAGCCAAGCCGTGAGATTCCATCAAACCGTTGAATTTGTCGTCGCCTGTTTTGCTAAAATCGCCAGAAGCGAAAGGTACAGCCCAAGTTGCGCCACTTTCGAACATAACCACCAAGCTAACTTTGGCGTTGGTCAAATCGGTCATAGTTCCTAAATCGGCTGTTGCTTTTCCCCCTTTGAAAGAAGCCAAAGTTTTGTAGTAATAAGCAGAAGCTAAGGCTTTTTTATTGGCGGTGATTGCACGGCTCGCATCTGTATTTTGGGTCGTATTGGCTGCGCTTCCTGCTATTTGTTGAGCAGATTGGGGATTATTACAAGCGGTCAAAATTGCAAAACTAGCGATTGCAGCATATTGAAGTAAGTTTCTCATTGGGAAGAAATTTGTTTATGGTGAGATTGAATGTTTTTGTGTCTTGCCTTTATGCGGTTATTGGATAAAATGTTACCGCAAAATGGAATTTTTTGTATAAAAAATTTTTTATCAAATATCGATTGCTTTCTTCAGCAAAAACTGTGCCATAAAGTTTAGTATTTATAACTTTTTTATTTTTTTGGCAAAAAAAAACTGCTTATACTTTGGTATAAACAGTTTTTGGTGGGCAGTACAGGGTTCGAACCTGTGACCCTCTGCTTGTAAGGCAGATGCTCTAGACCAGCTGAGCTAACCGCCCGAAGGACAAAAAAAGTTGGAAAACTTATTTTCGCTTGAAAATAAATGAAAGTTGATAATTGTTTGTGGGCAGTACAGGGTTCGAACCTGTGACCCTCTGCTTGTAAGGCAGATGCTCTAGACCAGCTGAGCTAACCGCCCTTTCATTTATTGCGGTGCAAAGGTAAGACGAGTTTTTAGTTCCACCAAATTTTTTCGCGAAAAAATGCTAAAAAAATGCGTTTTTTTTCAACTTTTTTTCACATTTTTTATATTAACATATTTAAAACATTGATTTAAAGCAACTTAGCATTTTAAGACATTTTTATTTTTTATTAAAAAATGAGCGAATTTTGCCCCTTATATTCTCTACTCGAAGTGGAATTTGCTGCTCGTTTTCATCCTCTACGTTGATACGCGGTATAATTTTTAGCGGGTTTTTGTTCCCGTTTTCCCAACGACAATCGCAGTCGCCCGTTTCCAGCAGAAAATTATAACCCGCATCTTGCGCATATTTTATAATTTGTGGGTTATTTTGTCCATTGGGCAGCGCAAAAATGTTTATTTCTTCCCCCAATTTTTCCGAGATAAGCCGCTTAGATTGATAAATTTCCGTTTTTAGCTGCTCTTGGTCGGTTATCGAGGGCAAAATATCGTGGCTTATCGTATGCGAACCAAATTCTACCAAGCCTGTAGCCAAACATTCTTTTGCATCTTCCCAACTCATCATTTTTTCCCGCAAAGGGGTTAAATTAAACCGTTTTAACAACAAATCAACCTGCTCATTGCGCTGATTAACAACCGTTTGCATAGCCGCAGCGAAAATTTGTTGATAAACTCCGTACCAATTTTTATAATCTGACAACGGATAATTTTTGCCATTCCATTCTATACTAGTTTGGGGTTTTTGTTGGTATAAATGGTTGAAAATCTGGTTAAAATGCTGCGTCCAAATCGTTTGTTGGTACTCCAAACAGTTATAAACGAGGTTGTGGTTGGCTTTGAGCTGATATTTTTGCAACAAAGGGAGCGCAAATTCCATAAAATCGGCGTAACCATCGTCAAAACTCAACACCAACAAAGGACGCTTATTATTATCATTAATTAAACCCGCTATGTCGCGAAAATGGCAAACTTGATAATGTCGGCTCACATATCTCAACAAATTTTTAAAATTTTGGGGGCTAACCGCTTGCCAAACGGGGTCTTTTTCGGCATTAATCCTGTGCAGGGACAAAACGGTAACGACCTTTTGTTTGAGTTTGCGGCTTCTCACCCAAGCGGGAATTTGGAGGAAAGATAACGTTTTGAACAGTGTGTTTTTAATCGACATATTTAGCTAATTTGAACACAAATGTAGATAATTTTTAACTTCGTTGGTATAAAAAAATAAGCAATCAGCAATTCTTTATTTTTAGACTAATTACAAATAACAAATTTTTAGCGGGAAAAGGTTGTAATCGCAAAACTAAATTTATACATTTGCGACCCTGTTTTTCAAACAATTCAAAAAATCAAAGTTAGTTTTTATGCCAGAATACCAAAGACCGCTAACAGTAGCCGAGTACGAGCAAAATTTCTCCCAAATCAAGCCCGATATGACCGCTACTATGGCCTACAACGAGAGCGCGCGCTGCTTGTTTTGCTACGATGCGCCCTGCCAACAAGCCTGCCCTACAGGAATTGACATCGCTTTATTCATCAAACAAATCCACACAGGCAACCTGCAAGGTTCAGCCCGCACGATTTATAACTCCAACTATTTTGCGAACATTTGCGGCAAAGTTTGCCCTACTGAAGTGCTTTGCGAGGGCTCTTGTGTGCACAACCACAGCCAAAATAAACCTATAGAAATTGGCCGATTGCAAAGTTACGCTTCCCAGCACGCCATAGCCGAAAATATACAATTGTACGCCGTTCCCAAAGAAAAAACCAAGGGAAAAGTTGCCGTTATCGGCGCAGGCCCAGCGGGTATAGCAGCCGCTTGCGAGTTGAGCAAAGCGGGGGTGGAAGTGCATATTTTTGAGGCTAAATCTTCCCCTTCAGGCTTGGCACTCTACGGGGTTGCACCGTATAAAATCACCAACCAAGAGATATTGGAAGAAGTGGCTTATTTGCAAGCACAGTTTGGGTTTTCTATCCATTACAACCAGCCCATTAGCAGCAAAGAACAGTTGGCTAAATTGGAAGCTGATTTTGACGGGATATTTTTGGGTATAGGCTTGGGCGCAACCAACCCTGTTTTGGCAAATACTCAAAATTGGGCGAATGTATGGGGCGCGACCGAGTTTATAGAACAGTTGAAAACCGATTTCCAAAAAGTGGTGATTGGTAAAAATGTGGTCGTTGTGGGCGGTGGCAACACAGCTATGGACGCGGCTTCAGAAACAGCCAGAATGGGCGCATCTTCGGTTAAATTGGTGTATAGAAAATCCAAAGAAGAGATGTCCGCTTACGAATTTGAGTACGATTTGGCCAAACAAGTGGGCGTTCAGGGCATTTTTGGCCTCTCTCCTGCCCAACTCTTGGGCGACAGCAGCCTAAAAGGGGTAAGTTTTACCAACGAAAAGGGCGAAACGGTAGAAATCGGCTGCGATATGGTCGTTTTAGCCACAGGACAGCAGAAACAAACCCAGTTTTTATCCCAAATAGACGGTTTAGAACTCAACAAACAGGGCAAAATCGTAGTCAATGAGCAATTCCAAACGACCAACCCGCGCTATTTTGCTGGCGGCGATGCTGTCAATGGGGGTGCTGAAGTTGTCAATGCCTGCGCTGAAGCGAAAAAAGCAGCCCAAGCGATGATAAAAACCCTTTTTAGCTAATTTTTATCCCTTTTCAAACCCTTTTTTTTACCAATTTGAACTCAATTTATGCCAAATATATCCGCAAATTTAGCGGGGATTAAATCCCCCAACCCCTTTTGGTTAGCTTCTGCCCCCCCTACCAATTCAGGCTATCAGATTATGAAAGCTTTTGATGCGGGCTGGGGTGGTGCTGTGTGGAAAACCCTAGGTGTGCCTGTAGTCAACGTATCCAGCCGCTACGGTGCAGTCCATTATAAAGGGAATAAAATGATAGGTTTGAACAATATAGAACTTATCACCGACCGACCCCTTGCCGACAACCTCCGCGAGATAGAAGAGGTTAAAAAATACTTCCCCAACCACGCCGTTATCGCCTCGTTGATGGTTAATACCCGCGAAGAATGGCATCAAATCGTAAAAGATGCCCAAAATGCGGGCGCGGATGGGTTGGAACTCAACTTTGGCTGCCCCCACGGGATGTGCGAGCGCGGTATGGGTTCAGCCGTAGGGCAAAATCCTATAGCATTAGAAACTATCACCCGCTGGGTTATGGAAGTGGCTAAAGTTCCCGTCATTGTCAAACTAACCCCCAACATAACCGATATTACCGAACCCGCCAAAGCTGCCCGCCGCGCTGGTGCGGATGCTATCTCGTTGATAAACACCATACAAAGTATAGTGGGCATAGATTTGGATAATTTAGTCCCTTATCCCGTAGTGGGGAATCAAAGCACCAACGGGGGCTATTGTGGCCCTGCGGTTAAACCCATAGCGTTGAATATGGTCAAAAACTGCGCCTTGGATGAAAACGTGCGCTTGCCCATTTCTGGGATTGGCGGGATAGAAACTTGGCGCGATGCTGTAGAACACTTACTATTGGGTGCGAGCAATGTGCAAGTTTGTACGGCTGCTATGCACTACGGTTTTGGTATCGTGCGGGAGATGATAGCGGGATTGGAGGATTTTATGCGCCAGAAAAATTTTGAAACGCTTAATGATTTTATCGGCTTATCGCTACCCAAGGTCAAACATTGGGAGGATTTGAACCTCAATCATAAAGTTGTGGCTACTATAGACTCCAGCAAATGTATAGGTTGCCAACTCTGTTATACCGCCTGTGAAGATGGCGCACACCAAGCTATAGCCGTTTCTGCGGATAAATCCATTCGCACACCACAAATTATAGAAGACAATTGTGTGGGTTGTAATCTTTGCTCTCTGGTTTGTCCCGTTGATAACTGCATCACTATGGAACGCCGCGATGATGCAAGCCTTCCCGCCAAAAATTGGGCTGAATTGGTAGCTCAAGACCAAGCCCCCACCACGTTCAACGACCAGCGCGGGGGTGGTGTAGGACATTGGAATCCAACCCCAAAAGATGCGTGGGATAAGCGCAAAAATAACCGTTAATTAACACAAGCAATGAGGAATTTTAACCTTATTGCTTTTTTTTATCCTTTTTTTTATCAAAACTTTGTAACCTTTTTCACAGTTCGTATTATAAAAGCATCACACGATAAAAATAATCTCAGCGACAAGCTTAAAAATTTAATACAACTTATGACTAACAAAAAAATTTTATTAGTACCCGCACTTTGCCTAACCTTGCAAGCGTTGGCGCAAAGCAACCAATTCAATAGCGCAGTTTATTTTGAAACAGGACAGCACTTTATTGGGCAAAAAGACAGCGCGATTTTGGAAGAATTAGCCCAAAAGTTGAAAAATTCTCCCGATTATGAACTCAATCTCTCCGCTTATACAGACGATAGAGGCAGCGATGAGGATAACCAAGCCCTAGCAGCGCGCCGTTCTGAATCTGTCATCAGCTTTTTGCAGCGCAGAAATCTACCTTTGCCCAGCCGCCAAGTCGTCATTCCTGTGGGTGAAATTGCTTTGGGCAAGGATAAAAATATAGAAGAAGCCCGCCGCCAAAATCGCCGCGTGGATATTAACATCAGCACTTTTGCCCCCCAAAATATGGGTGATGTGTTCAGTTATTTTCAAGAGCGGAACAAAACCGATTTCAAATGCAACTCAGCCAAAGACACCGTACTTATTGGGCAAAAGGGAACAATGTTATCCATACCAGCCGACGCATTCAGCGCAGCCGATGGCAACGTTAAAATTCAATACCCCGTTACGGTGGAGTTGAGAGAGGCTTACAGTTTCGGGGATATGTTGGCCAATAACGTAAGCACAGTTTCCGACGGAAAGCTTATCCAAACGGGCGGAATGGTTTATATCGGGGCAAAAGATGCCAACGGCACGGAGTTGAAACTCGCTGCGGGTAAAGAAATTCAGGTGGGAATGCCAGCCAACGGCAAACTGCCAGAAGGAATGCAGTTATTCACCTCCAACCGCAGTGGCAGCGATAATAACAGCTCAACGAATTGGAAACCACAAGAGCAGGCTTTCACCCAGTTTGATATGCAGTATTATTACCAAACCAGCAAACGGGAAATTCCTAACCTAACCAAATTAAGCGAAGAACTTTATACCCCTTTGTACGCTGAAGCTAAATACCCAGACACAATATACTTTGAGCAACCCACTATGCCCCAAAAACCACAATTGGCTACAGTAAAAGCTGTAGAGCCAACAATGGAGAGTGTTCAAAAACAATTCCCACGGGGCAAAAAAGAAAAACTAACCGAGTACGAAGCACGGGTTAAAAAACAATACGATAGTCAGCTTAAAAATTATAATAAAAAATTAGCTGAACGCCAACAACGCCAGCGCGAGTTTGAAAACGCTACTCAAAAATACGAAGCTGATATGGTTAAATACAACCAACAGATGGTTTTGTACAAAAATTCGAGACAAGCAGCTCTTGATTATTTTAACGCAATCTGCCAAGGGGGTAAAAATTCTACCTTCTATAAATTTTATCAACAGCACACAGACGTACAAAAAGCGCGCGTAAATTTAGCTAAACGGATAAAATCGCCCGTGGATGATATCCGCCAATTGGATTATTTTATCTTCTTGTGCCAAAGCAATCAATTGGCAGATTTGAAAAAAGAGGCTCAAAAACTCAAAAAAGAGTTGTTAGATGTTAGCACTACAAGCGATGCCTGGATTTCTGCGCAC
>Ga0075154_10002397_pt1 | contig 12272 bp, 8 predicted proteins | sample JI71714BDNA_FD_70965 | JGI IMG/M metagenome (GOLD analysis project Ga0075154, IMG submission 70965) | Wastewater effluent complex algal communities from Wisconsin, to seasonally profile nutrient transformation and Carbon sequestration -... | ecosystem: Engineered > WWTP > Effluent > Algae... | reverse complement strand
GCTATTGCTTCCGCACACAAAGTCAGGGCAAAAAAGTAGTGAACTGCCAGACCAAAACAGTTAAAAAATACCCATAATATTACCGTCCAAACTGGAAAAGAATCGCGATTCTGCACCTGTTTTGCAGCTAATGTAAAGCAAAATAGAGAAGCAATAACTAATAAAATTCCTAAAGTGTAATGGCGAGCTTCTTGAGCGAGATAAACACCGTAGGGAGAAACCGCCATAATTGCGGCGGCACATTGACCAACTAAACTAGAATTGAAAGCAAATTTGCCCAAAAAGTAAATAGCTGGCACTGAAATTACACCCAATAATGCTGGGAGCGATCGCGCAATCCAAACTAAACTATCCCCTGAAGTCCCAAACAGTCGCATCCACCAGTGAGCTAGCATAAAATACACTGGTGGATGATTGCTTTCTAGCAACAAATTGCGGAGTACGTCGGTAGTGTCCGCATCGGGGCTCCATTGCAGCGGTTCTAGTAAAGTAGAAAGATCGATCGCCCGATCGATCGGCACCCCTCGAAAACTGTTGCCCAAACTAAAAACTAGAGTCGAAAACTCATCCGTCCACAGCGGTTTCGAGTCCAAATTGGCAAAGCGCAACATCAAGGCGATCGCCGTCCACAGTAATAGCAATAACAATTGTTTTTTCTTAATCATTAATTTAGTTAGTAGTTATGAGTTATTGGTTATTGGTTATTGGTTATGAGTTATTGGTTATTGGTTATTGGTTATTGGTTCTTTTGACAATTGCCCATTCCCCATTCCCAATTCCCCATTCCCAATTCCCAATTCCCCATTCCCAATTCCCCATTCCCCATTCCCAATTCCCCATTCCCCATTCCCAATTCCCCATTCCCAATTCCCCATTCCCAATTCCCAATTCCCAATTCCCCATTCCCAATTCCCCATTCCCTAATTAACGTCCGTCACCCGCCAGCTCAGCTTCAGATTGATCCAGAAATTCCACAGAGTCACGGCTGCGATCGCAATCAACTTAGCCAAATATTCATTCATCCCAAAAACATTAAACAGCAAATTAACCAGCAGCACATTCAAAATCAAACCCATCAAGCAAATTGCATTAAATTTCAAGAGCCGTTTCAAGCGCTGGCGTTTTCCTGGCTGCCGCTTAGAAATGTCCCCAAAAGTCCACAAATCGTTCCACAAAAAATTACTGATAATTGCCACTTCAGAAGAAACGATCGCACTGCGAGTCAGCGCGAAACCGAGGACAGTCCGCAATACATAAAAAACCCCCAGATCCACAAATACCCCGCTGAAACCCACCGCGCCAAACCGCAGAAATCGACCCATCGGCCAGCGGGCCAACCGCAACCTCAGCAAATGCCACAAATACTCAATATACTGTTTCCAGGTAACTTTGCTCTCGCCTTCTTGGCGCTCCTGAAACACGTAACCAACTTCTCCAATCCAGCGTATCTCGCCTCTGCCGAGCACTTCAATCAAAATTTTGTAACCGGTCGGATTCATCGTTTTGCCAGCAATACAACTGCGGCGCACCATAAAATAGCCACTCATCGGGTCCGAAACTCGGCCCACGACTCCCGGTAGTATAATTAATCCCACAATCTGAGCTCCCCGCGATAAAAATCGCCTGACAAAGCTCCAGTCGCTCACACCTCCGTCGGCAACGTGGCGGCTAGCAGCGGCTAAATCGGCTCCCCGCTTAATTTCTGCTAAAAGCTGCAACAGCGTCTCTGGGGGATGTTGCAAGTCGGCATCAATGACGCCCAAAACCTCCCCCCGCGCTACTTGCCACCCCCTAATCACGGCTGTGGAAAGTCCCCGCTCGTGCTCGCGCCGCATCACCCGCAATTGGGGATAGTCGGGTGTCAGGGACAGGGCTACTTCCCAGGTGCGATCGGGGCTGTCGTCATCAACTACAATCAGTTCGTAGTCACCGGGAATAGTGCCATCGAGCAATTGGCTCAATTTTTCCACAATAATCTTGACATTTTTGCACTCGTTGTAGGTGGGAATTATTAGGGAAAAATAAATTGGCGATTCGGCTGCGTCTGTAGCAGAAGTTGAAGCTACAGTCGGTGCCGCCGGAATTTGCAAAGGGTTTGACGGCACTGGTACGAGGTGATTTGGTTGGTTGAGGCCCATAGTTCCAGTTTTCCGAAAGTAAAAGATGTTTTTTTATGATTTTAGACTTGAGAATATGTTTCGTCTAGAGTTGATTTGTTAGGATATAAAAACGCCTTTAATTCTAGGTAGTGATTCTGTAACTGAACCGGAAAATAAAACTGTGGATGCAATTCTCGATCGCGCTTTACAAGGATACAACATCTCAACCGCAGATGCGTTGGTACTTTTGCAACAAAAAGAGCCAAAGGCGATCGCCTCTATTCAAACAACCGCTGACTTGCTGCGTCGCCGACAATCAGGCGATACTGTCACCTATGTGATCAACCACAATATTAACTTCACCAATATTTGTGAGCAGCATTGCAGTTTCTGTGCATTCCGCCGTGACGAGGGAGATCAGGGCGCTTTTTGGTTAAACGCAGACCAAATTCTCGAAAAAGCAACTGATGCAGTGCAGCGGGGTGCAACGGAAATTTGTATGCAGGGGGGATTACATCTTAAAGCCAAGTTAAATGGAACATCCTTGGCTTATTATCTGCAATTAGTAAAAACTATTAAGGATAAGTTTCCTCAATTACACTTGCACGCTTTTTCGCCCCAAGAAATACAATTTATTGCTAGGGAAGACAGCCTTAGTTTCAGCTATGTAATTTCGGCTTTGCAAGATGCGGGAGTCGGTTCGATGCCGGGCACCGCAGCGGAAGTTCTCGACGATTCTGTACGACGGATTATTTGCCCGGAAAAAATAGATGCGGCAACTTGGCTGGAAATTGTGGGAATTGCTCACAGTTTGGGATTGCCGACAACGAGTACAATGCTTTGTGGGCATATTGAAACCGCCCAACAGCAGGTTTTGCATTTAGAAAAAGTGCGATCGCTCCAACAAAGTGCCATCGACAAAAACTATCCAGCGCGCATTACAGAATTTATTTTACTACCATTTGTCGGACAAGCAGCACCAGCGCCTTTGCGGAGTCGAGTCGGCCGCGATCAACCAGTTTTAGCAGATACATTGTTACTCACCGCAGTCTCCAGAATCTTCTTGGGCAATTTGATTCCCAATCACCAACCGAGTTGGGTAAAATTGGGTTTAGCAGGAGCTACAGAAGCCCTGAAATGGGGTTGTAACGACATCGGCGGTACTTTGATGGAAGAACACATTACCACAATGGCCGGTGCAGTTGGCGGCAGTTGTCAATCTGTGGAAGATTTGCAAAATGCGATTAGTTCTTTGGGGCGGAGTTATCAGCAAAGAGATACAATTTATCGGCCTTTAGGGGTTGACAATTTGGCAGGAATAGGTGTTAAACTGTCCCGCATCTAAATTATATTTTTCGTCCCGCCCACCCCACAAGAATTTTATCAAAATAATTGCGATCGCACTTTTGACTCAGTTGCTAAAGTGCGATCGCTTCTCTAAAAAAACTGTAAATAAAAGAGTTAACCTTTTCAGATAAAATAGAATCAGATCATCTAGCAACTAGAGAGTTTTAAATAGCTATGACAGACGATGTGATATGGGTTGTGACGGATAGCGCTCCTTTGGTCGCCGTTCCGTCTGGCAGTAGAGATGGGCAGCGGAGAAACCCATTTGATGACGAAGTGGAACAGACTGAGAATTCTAGCAGACGGGCTGTTCCCGTGAAAGTGGACAAACTAGAAGCAGGGGTAACTGAGTTCCTGCAACTGGTTGGGCGCGTATTTAGCCGTGCTAAGCAGGCAGCCGGAGATTTGCCGGGAATGGAATTAGATGAAATTGAACTATCGGTAGAAGTTAATGGCGAAGGGAAATTGAGCTTGCTGGGCAGCGGTGGCAAAGTGGGTGGAAAGGGTGCGATAACGCTGAAGTTTAAAACAGAAAAAACTCATTAAAGCAGCACGGCGAGATGTCAAAAAATTGGGCGATCGTTATTGGGATCAACAACTACAACCCCAACAACTTCTCATCTCTGAAGTATGCCAAGCAGGATGCAGAATCCGTGCGAGATTTCTTTCTGCGCGAGGCAAATTTTGATGAAATCTGTTTTTTTTCAGATGATTCTGCCGACTTTCTATGGAAGGGCAAGAAAATTCCTACTCAGCCAAGTTATGGCAACCTGATTTCTTTCTTGCACGATCGCTTTGAAACTAAACCGTTTCTGTCTGCTGGTGACAACTGTTGGTTTTTCTTTGCAGGACACGGGGAGCAACACGCCAACCAGGATTACTTGATGCCGCAGGATGCCAATCCCAGATCGATCCAGCGGACAGCAATTCCGGTAAACTATGTGCGAGAGCGGCTGAGCCGATCGGGTGCAGATAATGTAATTCTAATTCTGGATGCTTGTCGCACAGATGGAAGTCGTAGTGCTGCTGGAATTGGTGGTGAGTCGCAGCAGGGTGCGATCGTCATTTCTTCCTGTAGCCCAACACAAAAATCTTGGGAGATTGACCAACTGCAACACGGAGCTTTTACCTATGCACTTTTAGAAGGGTTGCGAATGCGCGGAGAACTCAACTGTGCCACAGTAGAAAGGCTAGATTTACACCTGCGTCGCTGTGTTCCAAAACTGTGTAACAAGTATGGCAAGTACCCCGAACAAAATCCCCGTACTGCTGTAGATCCCGCCGATAAGCGCTACTTGCTCCTAATGCCTCAGCACGCCACGGAGATGGATATCGAGAGGCTCAAAATGAACGCTTATCGATCGCTAATGAATCGCGATTTTGATGCAGCCGAACAGTTGTGGATTCGAGTGAATGCGGCTGCACAGGGTCGAGATATGGAGGCGCTTGAGGCTTTTCAAAAGATTGGTCAAATGAAAGCAGCGCAGTCAGTTTCACCCTCTGTGCTGTCGCCAAATAGTTCCAAATCCGGCAGCAGAACATCGTTACCAGCAGAGGTACAACAATCTGTCAAGTCGGGGCGATCGCCAGTTCCTACTTCCTCTCCTGTTCCTAGCAGGAAATTACGTGCATCTGCAACAGGAGTAGAAGTAGCTAAATCTGCTTTGAAACAAAAAAGATTGACCCAAAAGGCACTTGCTCAAAATTGCGGTCTGACTCAATCAACAATTTCTAGATTCCTGAAACAAGAGCTAATTGATTGTGAAACATTTGAAATTATCTGCAAAGCTTTAGACCGACCGCCCGAAGCTATTGTAGATAATCTTGCTACCGTTCCATCCATCTCCAAGACCAAAGAAATTACCTTCTCTGAAAATTCACCTATTCCTGCCAATATCCACACTTTTGAGTTTGAAGTAATATCGGTAAATCTCAAAGGACAAACAATAGAGCGTCGTCACCAAATAGCAGAATACCGCATAGAAAAACTGGGCGACATTGTGTTAGAACTTGTCTTAATACCGGGCGGTACTTTTCTGATGGGTTCGTCGGAAACTGAGTCAGGAAGAATGAACAACGAAAAGCCTCAACATTCAGTAACCATCCAACCTTTTCTAATAGGCAAATACCCTATTACCCAAGCACAGTGGAAAGCGGTTGCTGCTTTTGACAAAGTGAATCGAGATATTGAACTCGAACCGTCCCACTTCAAAGGTGCAGATAAGCCTGTGGAACAAGTTTCTTGGTTCGATGCTGTTGAATTTTGCGATCGGCTTTCCCAGAAAACAGGACGCGAGTACCGTCTCCCAACTGAAGCAGAATGGGAATACGCCTGTCGCGCTCGAACTACAACCCCTTTTCATTTTGGCGAAACTATTACCCCCGATCTGGCAAACTATGATTGCAACTACAGCTATAAGTCTGGGCCAAAAGCGAAAGGAAGCTATCGAAAGCAAACAAATCCTGTCAAAACTTTTGAATTTGCCAATGCTTTTGGATTGTTTGATATGCACGGCAACGTTTGGGAGTGGTGCTTAGATTACTGGCATGAAAGCTATCACGAAGCACCCACAAATGGAAGTGCATTGTTGACTGAAAGTAACAATGCGCGGGTGTTGCGAGGCGGATCTTGGTTAAATGCTCCGACAGAATGTCGATCGGCGTCTCGTTACCACTGGGATTCAGACGATCGAGTCAGGCGCTTTGGTTTTCGGATAGTTTGTCCTATTGTGCCAACTCCATAGCCTTTGAATTCCTTATTCTTCAGTCTCTGATTCTTCCTCTCCCTCATCCCATGTCGGTGTATAAGTTCGGTTTGGAGCCTGAGTTTCACCTAGTTCTATAGCTAGCGTTTTGCGATACTGTTCTGCTTCCGCAACCTTGGTAAATTGAATTTCAGCTTTTTTTACAGTTTGAGTTTCTGCTGCAATCTTTTCAACTGCCGAAGAGATTTCATCTAATGTCACCTTAAAAAACTCCTTGCGCTCGTTAACTTTGTTGACGCTTTTATCTCGAAAATATTGATGCAATAAATTCTCTGTTTCTGGAACGTTTTCCGAAAAAATCATTGCATGAATATCAAAAGGAAATGGCACAGATGCTCCACTTAGTTCTTTAATGCGATCCTCGGGATCGATTCTTCGCGTCATCCCAATCTTGTAAACATTATCTCCAAAAGAACCAACATTTGAAATGATGTAGATATGTCCTGATTTTGTCATCTGAGCGCGAGAAATCTCATTTCGCTTGGCAAGAGCCTCTTCAAGTTGTAGATTCATCTGTTGCAACTTAAGTTCTAATTGTTCTCTCTGTTGGCCCGTAGCTTGTTCGACCTCTCGGCGAGCTTTTTCTAAAGCTTGTTCTCTAATTTTTACTTCTTGTTCCGAATCTTTTCTGACTTTTTCTATCTCCCGGCGTTCTCTTTCTTCTTCGCGCATTTGCTCTCTGATTCTCCGCTGTTCTTCAGCTTCCTCCTGTTTTTTCTCCAGAAACTCGTGAGTAAGATACAGCTCTTCTAGTTTGAGGTCGCGATAACTAGGCATAATAGCACAGCGATTTGTTTCCGAGAGCTTATTTATAGTTTGAAAAGCTTTATTTATTCTTGTTTCTAATTTATTGGCATTGTTATATTTAACCTGAAAAATTGCAGCATCGCACTCGCCATTAAATGCTCTCAGTATTAGCGTCAGAAAGTCATCGGTCATTTTTTGGCCTTTTTTCTTGCTTCCCTCTACTTCCCACGGTACATGACAGATGGCCGCCGTCTTATCTTTCAGCATTTTACTTTGTTGGCTTCTAATATGGTCAAGTCGGCGCTTGTATTCTTCAGAACTGCCAAAGTTATACTTGGATTTATAAAATCCGAAAGATTGAACTGATTCTGATTCTTCTACCTCACTGAGTTTCTGCTGGAGGTTTCTAATTTTAGCATTTAGTTTTGCTTGTTCGCTTGCAAGTTGGTCGAGTTCCCCTTGTTTGAGATTTATGTTAGAATCTAATTGCTTTTCAAAGTCCTCTTTGGAAAAAAGTGAATCATATTTACGTAAAAGCTTTTTATGTTTTGCTAGTTTCAGTTGCGTGTATGTCAATGCGGCAGCTAGAACTAATGCTGATAATCCGAGGAGTGTTGACAACATATGAATCTGCCTTTCTAAGTGAATACGTCTTAATATAACTGTAAGCTTGTGAATCAGCCAAGTTTCCGGAAATTTAACCCGATCGCCCGCGATCACATATTCATCCGCACCAAGTCCGGCAGGGGTTGAAACCCCCGCCGGCCTCTCGGTTTAAGCAGAAGATGATATTACACCTTAAACTTCTCCACAATCCGTCTCATAGCTTCCTCCACATTCTCCCGACTATTAAACGCCGAAATGCGGAAATAACCCTCGCCCGCCGCACCAAAACCAGAACCCGGTGTTCCCACCACATTGCAAGTTTCCAGCAACTTCTGAAAGAAATCCCAACTCGACAAACCGTGAGGCGTTTTCACCCACACATAAGGCGCATTTTCGCCACCAAAAACCTCGATTCCCGCTGCTGTCAATTTCTCGCGAATAATCGCAGCATTTTCCATGTAAAAATTGACTAATGCCTGAATTTGTGCTTTGCCTTCCTCAGAATAAACCGCCTCTGCACCGCGCTGCACGATGTAAGAAACGCCGTTAAATTTAGTAGATTGGCGGCGATTCCATAACTTCCAAATTTCGACATCGGAACCATCTGCGGCTTTTCCAGTCAAAGTCTTCGGTACAACTGTTAAGGCACAGCGAGTACCGGTGAAACCGGCATTCTTGGAGAATGAACGAAATTCGATCGCACAATCCCGCGCACCCTCAATTTCATAGATAGAATGCGGCAAATTAGGATCGGAAATATACGCTTCGTAAGCCGCATCGAAGAAAATAATCGAACCGTTAGCTTTAGCATAATTTACCCAAGCTTGCAAGTGTTCCTTGGTTGCAGTTGCTCCCGTCGGATTGTTGGGAAAACACAGGTAAATTAAATCGACTTTTTGGTCGGTGGGAATTTGGGCAGTAAAATTGTTTTCTGCTGTAATTGGCAGGTAAACTAAGCCGCCATATTCGCCTTGTTCGTTCGCGTCTCCCGTGTGTCCAGCCATCACGTTCGTGTCTACATACACCGGATAAACTGGATCGGTAACTGCGATCGTGTTATTGTTTCCAAAGATATCCAGAATATTGCCACAATCGCACTTAGAACCATCAGAAATAAAGATTTCTGAAGCATCAACATCGCATCCCCGCGACTTGAAGTCGTGCTCGGCAATTTTCTCTCTCAGCCAGTCATAACCTTGTTCCGGGCCATATCCTTTGAATGTATCCCGCGAGCCCATTTCTGCCACCGCCGCCACCATCGCGAGGCGACAAGCTTCGGGTAGGGGCTCTGTGACGTCGCCAATCCCTAGGCGGATGATGGGTGCATCGGGATTCGCGTCTGCAAAGGCTTTCACCCTGCGCCCAATTTCGGGAAACAGGTAGCCGGCTTTGAGTTTGAGGTAGTTGTCGTTGATAGTTGCCATTTTTGCGATCGCTTGAGAGTCGTAGAATAGCTTACTGCTAATTGGTAGTTAGCGGTACGACTGTTAACTGTTGGCTGTTAACTGTTGACTGTTGACTTTTGGCTGTTGACTTTTGGCTGTTGACTTTTGGCTGTTAACTGTTGACTGTTGGCTGTTAACTGTTGACTTTTGGCTGTTGACTGTTGGCTGTTGTCATTACCAATTCCCAATTCCCCATTACCAATTCCCAATTCTCCAATCTCAAATCTCAAATCGATCCGACCATTGACAAAAAAATCAACCACCTTGTATAATTAGAATAGTGTGCAGCGCAGAAACAATTATGGACGAGATAGAGTATGCCAGAGTCTATCAAGAACTGGCCGCAATTCTGAATGAATTTAATTTGGGTTGGGTAGCTCAACAGGTAGCCGATACAGTAGAGATTGGCAAAACCATTGAAGAGCGATCGCCCAAAAGAAAAACACCCCTGCTCAAGATAGAAGATTATACCGCAAAAGAACAACTTTTGCTGTTAATTGATTCTGTCGAACAAGCGACGGTCAATACTTCCGAAATGGAAGACGAAATTGCTTATTTCTTAAAAGTAGAATCAGAAACCTCTCCCCTCGGCACAAAAATTACATTTGCCTCATCAGGTGCTGAAGGAGCCAAAACAATCGATTTTGCCTCTCATCTTACAGCCCCACGCAACAAACAGGCGATCGCCCTCAAAGACTTGCTCGAAAAACTGCCATCAGAGCCTCGCAACTACCTCACCAATTCCGACATTAAAAGTAAACTAAGTAGCTCGATAAATCCCGATTTCAACGGAGTTACCGAACAAGCAAACATCTTTGATGTTTACCTGTTCACTATACTTTTAAAAGCCCTTGCCAATGAAGGATCAACCATATATTATAACAATATTTTAGACGAAACACCGAAATATTTAACATTTAGAAAAACAGCGGGAAAAATTCACGGTACTGCACATCCATATACTTACGCGGTAGTGGAATTTGCCGACAAACCACCCCTCGAAGTTCATCTCGGAGTGAAAGTCCAAGGTAGAGCCGGAGTTCTACATAACTGCAACATCTTAATTTTGTACCAAAAAGAAGCGAATATGTGCCGTTTGCTCAACCGGGAACCCCGGCATTCGCAAGTCATTTTAGCAGTAAAATCTCAGCACAGTACCTCGGAACTTAAACTAGAAATGGCCGGTGCTTTTATCGGATTAGCGTCAGACATTCGCTACGAAGGTGGCAGCTATTTCATTTCCAACAGTTCCTCAGAACCCGTCGCCAAACTGCTGACAATGGCCAGAAAAAAATGGGAACATAAGATATTTCCTAGCTCCACAAACGATGTGAATCGATTGATGTACTCATTTCAAACTATCTTTAAAGACTTTAAGGCGAGAAACTAAAATAAGGGAATGGGGAATGGGGCATAGGGCATAGGGCATGGGGCATAGTTAGTGGTTACTTGTTAGTGGTTTTTCTAAGATCAAATAACAAATAACAAATTACAAATTACAAATGCCCAATGCCCAATGCCCAATGCCCAATGCCCAATGCCCAATGCCCAATATAATTTATGATGTTGCGAGCAACCTAACCTGACGAATAATGTTTAAGAAAGATAAATCTTCCCTGCTGTTTACGATCGGAGCAGCCACACTGCTGATCGGTTTAGGCTTCATCACCTACTTGATCGTCATCTCCCGTGGGCCCGGCAAAGATTTGCCAGCCGGCGCAACGGTTGTTCCCCAAGATACCATGATGACCATCTCCATCAGCACCCAGGAATCGGAGTGGAAAAGACTGCGAGAGTTTGGTACCCCGGAGTCAAAGGCTTCCTTTGAAAAAAATTTAGCAGAAGTGCGCGATCGCCTCCTGACAACCAACGGCTACGGCTACCAACAAGACATCCAACCGTGGGTGGGAAACACGATCATGGTTGCCTTTCTGCGAAACAAAATAGCAATACCAGTCCCCCCATCCTCACCCAACGCGCCCCCGCCTCCCCCAATCCAACAGTCAGTAGCAATTATTCTGCCAATTGCCAACCCGATTAAAGCCAAAGAATTATTAGCAAAACCCAGACCCCTCAACCAAGGAAAAATGGTTGAGCGCAATTACAAAGGGGTGCAAGTCACCGAAACTCAAGGCATACCCGATCGCAATTTCTCAGTCGCCGTACTCGGTACCAACTATCTAGCAGTCACCACCGATCCCACCGCCACCGACAGAATAATTGACACCTACAAAGGCGAACCTTCCCTAGCAAAAACCCCCGGTTATGGAGACGCCCTAGAACAAATAAAAAGTCCAGGTGCCTTCGGTCAAATCTATGTCAACATCCCCGTAGCAGCAGCCTTTGCCGCCGTCAACTCAGCCCGCGCATTTTCGCCGGAAAACCTCGAAAAATTGCAACAAAATCAGGGATTTTCCACCACAGTTACGCTGGATACCGATGGAATTGGATTTAAATCAATCTCTTGGCTGAAACCCGACAGCCAGAAAAAAATAGCAGTAGAAAACAACGCTGAAAAAATGGCTAACCGTCTGCCAAATAACACAATAATGATGGTATCCGGTGGCAACTTGCAGCGTTTGTGGCAAGATTACGTATTAGGATCTGCTGCTAACCCGATCGCCCCGATCGATCCCCAAGTTTTGCGAACAGCCCTAAAATCCACCACAGGCTTGGATTTAGACAAAGACTTAATCAACTGGATGGCTGGGGAATTTTCTTTATCTTTAATACCAGCCCCCGCGCTGAATCCCAAAGACAAATTTGCTGCTGGATTTGTGTTTATGGTAGAAACAAACAACCGCCGCGCTGCCGACAAATCCCTCAAACAGCTTGATGACGTCATGAGAACTAAAGGGTTTAGAGTCGAGGAAATTCAAGCCGGCGGCCAACCCGCGATTAAATGGACATCGCGCTTTGGAGGAATAACAGTTACTCGTGGCTGGATGAAAGATGTAGCGTTTTTAACAGTAGGAGCACCTGTATTAGATGCGATCGTTCCCGCACCGAAAAGTCCGCTTTTAAGCAGCGAACTGTTCCAAAAAACAGTGCGATCGCAACTTAAGCCCCACAACGGCAATTTCTTCATCGACACAGAGACTGCATTCAACCCGAAAAACTTAGCTTTGCCGGAATTTCCCCCCAGTCAAAAAATCTGGATAGACGCCATGCGATCCATCGGCGTTACAGCTTCAGTAATTGGCGATCGTACCACCCGCTACGACGCTTTTGTCAACCTCAAAAAATCAGAACAATCCACTCCT
>Ga0075154_10002396_pt1 | contig 12274 bp, 11 predicted proteins | sample JI71714BDNA_FD_70965 | JGI IMG/M metagenome (GOLD analysis project Ga0075154, IMG submission 70965) | Wastewater effluent complex algal communities from Wisconsin, to seasonally profile nutrient transformation and Carbon sequestration -... | ecosystem: Engineered > WWTP > Effluent > Algae... | reverse complement strand
ATCGTGCCGGGCTGGTCGGGGCCGATGGCAGCACCCATGCCGGGTCGTTTGATATCACCTATCTGGCGACTTTGCCCAATATGGTGGTGATGTCGCCTGCCGACGAGGCGGAGCTGGTGCACATGACCTATACCGCTGCACGCCACGACAGCGGCCCGATTGCCTTCCGCTATCCGCGCGGCAATGGCACCGGCGTTGCGATGCCAGAAGTGCCGCAACAGCTGGAAATCGGCAAAGGCCGGGTGGTGCGTGAGGGCAAGGCGGTCGCCATCCTCTCGCTCGGCACGCGTCTGGCGGAGGCGATGAAAGCAGCCGACACGCTCGATGCCAAAGGGCTTTCGACCACCGTCGCCGACCTGCGCTTTGCCAAGCCGCTCGATGAGGATCTGATCCGTCGCTTGATGGCGACACATGAGGTTGTGGTGACGGTTGAGGAAGCCGCGATCGGCGGCCTTGGCGCGCATGTGCTGACGCTGGCGAGCGATTTGGGTCTGACCGATGCCGGTCTCAAAATCCGCACGCTGCGCCTGCCCGATGTGTTTCAAGATCAGGACTCGCCGCAAAAACAATATGACGACGCCGGCCTTAACGCGCCGCAAATTGTCGACACCGTGCTAAAGGCACTGCGCCACAACAGCGCTGGCGTGGAGGAAGCGGGGGTTCGGGCTTGAGTTTCGCTTTATTCCGTTGGCTGCCGATAGCATTCGTCTCCATCGGTGGATGTGGAAGTGGGGCGACAAGCGAATTGACGGCTGCACAAAACGCCAACCCAAAACCGGGACTGTGGCAAACTACGACTACACTGATTTCAGTGGTGCCCGAACTACAAGGCGAAGCAAAAGCTGCAATCGATAAATTGAGAGAACCGCAAGTCGAAAGCATCTGTGTAAGCGGGACCGTTCCAAAAATTGGAGAAACCGCTTTTAACTTGCCGTGCCGTTATTCCAAAATAGCCGATGAAGGCAGTCGGGTCCAGCGAGAGGCAGTTTGCACAGGTCAGGATACTGTGACTTGGACAGGCGTGCGCTCATCGAATGACTATGATTTTCGTATCGAAGTCAAAAAAATCGACCCACAGTCCGGTCGCACTTTGCGAACGGTCGTAACGCAAGAGCGAGGTCGTCGCCTCGGCGACTGCTGAATTTTACTCCGGAACCGCTGCCTGCGCGTTCTGGCCGTCACCTTCTGGTGCTGCAATCACGTCGCGGGTCACGCTGCCCTTGTTAACGGTCAACGTTTCCGGGTCGCCCACCGTTGAGCGGATACCGGGGTCGGCGCTGCCGGCTGAGCGGGTGATTGCGGTTTCTGCGGTTGAACGCTGCGCCGGCCCGCCGAACATCGCTTCCAGCGTCTGTTCTTGCGTGCTGCCTTCCTGCGTACGGACGGTGCCGGTCTGCGCGGGCATCAGCGGATAATCAGGCGGCACCATCAGGGGCGCGGCGCGGCTGGTGATCGGCTGGTCAGACGCCTGATTGCCGCGAATATCCCAGTCGTACAGTTCCTGATAGACATTGCCCACCGACGCACAGCCCGAAAGTGATAGCAGCAACAGCGATGCCGTTGCGACAGCAGACGTCTTTTTCATCTTGGTCATTCCAGTCGGGGTCATTTGGCCATTCGGGCTCATTTGGGGGCGGAATCGCTGAACATCGCATCCAGCATCGCATCTTTGGTGTTGGTGGCCTGTGGCCGTTCTGCACCCGGCTGCGGCGCGGGCAGGGTGTTGAGGTCGGCAGGAACCGCGAGCGGGGCATTGCGCGTTACCGCAAATTCATCGGGGCGGTCGCGGTCGAACACTCCCGTGCTGCCGCAACCCGACAAGGCGGTCAAGGCAAGCAACAACCCGCCGCTAACGATCAATTTTCGTGTCATGCTCACTCCGCTATCTCTGCTTCGCTTGCCGGTTGCTGAACGTCGGCTGCGCTATCATCCTTCTTTTCGCGGATAAGGAAGGCGCGGGCAAGCAATATCAGCACGCCTATGGTGATGCAGGCGTCGGCAAGGTTGAAAATATAAAAGGGCCGGAACGCGCCGAAATGCAGGTCGGCATAGTCAACGACATAGCCATAGCGCACCCGGTCAACGATATTGCCCAGCGCCCCGCCAAGAATCAGCGACAACGCAAGCACATCGCCCTTGAGTTTTTCGCGCCACATCCACACCGCAACGATCAGCGCGATGGCGGCGGTCAGCCCGACCAGCATCCAGCGCTGCGTCTCGCTTTGTGCCTCAAGGAAACCCATCGAAACGCCGTAATTTTCGGCCCAGGTCAGGTCGAATTGCGGCATGATATGGATCTGCTTGCGGCTTTGCAGCGCCAGCGGCCCGATCATCGCATATTTCACCGCCTGATCAGCTATGAACACAAAGCTGGCGAGCATGATGCCCTGGAGGCGGAATTTGGGGTTGGGGGTCGATGTCATGGTTGCCAGTTAACCGCCAAATCCAAACGCGTCACCCTGAACTTGTTTCAGGGTCCATTTTGCCTCTCTGCTCTTCGGCTTGTTTGGAGAAATGGATGCTGAACCAAGTTCAGCATGACGTGATACTGACTGTATTGCGCAAACCAAACCCCTTCGCGCCTTCGCGTCTTCGCGTGAATCAAATTTTTGTTCGCGCGAAGCCGCGAAGCCGCGAAGAAGCTCACCCATTCAACACATCCTCACACCGCCCGCACAGTGCGCCGTCTTCGGTGACTTCGGGGAGGTGACGCCAGCAACGGCCGCATTTGTGGTTGGTGGTTCGAACTACGGAGATTGGAGTAGCACCGACAACGCCTTCGGTTGCTGCAAATGACCCATTTGCGGCATCCGTCGCCAGATCGCCGATATAAATACATCTAGCTGATGATGTGATAAATAATTCGCCGAGGTCGATATGGGCGATGGAAGCCGGCGCAAACTCATTATGCAGCGCGACAACTACGTCTGCTTCGAGACTAGATCCCACTATTTTTTCTCGCCGCATCGGTTCGATTTGAGTGGTAACTTCGCTCCGCAGGCGACGGAGCGTTTGCCATTGGTCTTCAAGTGATTCATTCAACCACGCCCGATCAACCTCTGGCCATTCCAGCAAATGCACCGAACCCGCATCCGGGAATCGCGTCCCCCACACTTCCTCCGCCGTGAACACCAGCACCGGCGCGGCATAACGGACCATTGCGTGTAACAATATGTCGAGCACCGTGCGGTACGCCCGCCGCTTCAGGCTCTCCGGCGCGTCGCAATAGAGGCAATCCTTGCGAATATCGAAGAAGAAGGCCGAAAGGTCTTCATTGGCGAAATCCGCCAACAGGCGGACGTAAGTGTTGAAGTCGAAATCATCGACCGCCGTCTTCAGCTTCGCGTCCATGTCCGCCAGCAGATGGAGCACATAGCGCTCCAGCTCTGGCATATCCGCCACATCCACCTTCTCCGCATCGGAAAAGCCTTCGAGCGCGCCGAGCAGGTAGCGGAAGGTGTTGCGCAGCTTGCGATACTGGTCGGCCACGCCTTTCAGGATTTCGTCGCCGATGCGGTGGTCCTCGGTGAAATCGACCGACAGCGCCCACAGCCGGATGATGTCCGCGCCGTTGGTCTCCATCACCTTCAGCGGGTCGACGGTGTTGCCGACCGACTTGGACATTTTCAGGCCCTTTTGGTCCATGGTGAAACCATGGGTCAGCACCGCATCATAGGGCGCGCGACCACGCGTGCCGCAGCTTTGCAGCAGTGAGGACTGGAACCATCCGCGATGCTGGTCACTGCCTTCGAGGTAGAGGTCAGCGGGCCAGCTCAGTTCGGGCCATTTGCCGCTTTCCAGCGTGAAGACATGGGTGCAGCCCGAATCGAACCAAACGTCGAGGATGTCGAACACTTGTTCATAATCCTCGGCCTTATAGCCACTGCCCAGATATTCCTGCGCGCGCGCGGCCTCCCATGCATCGACGCCTTCGGCCTTGATGGCTTCTACAATGCGCGCGTTGACGGCAGGATCGTTTAGATATTGCCCGGTCTTGCGATCGACAAACAGCGTGATCGGCACGCCCCATGCGCGTTGGCGGCTGAGCACCCAGTCCGGACGGCCCTCGACCATCGAACCGATACGGTTGCGGCCCTTTTCGGGGACGAAGCGGACGCGATTGATTTCGGATAGCGCGCGTTGGCGGAGAGTTGAAGCCCCTCCCCCTTGTGGGGAGGGGTTGGGGTGGGGGCCAGCCGCGTCTGCGGCTGAATATTCCTCATCGTCGCGAATCTTTTGTGCCGCAGACGCGGCACGCCCCCCACCTTGATCCTCCCCCACAAGGGGGGAGGAGATTAGTTTATCCATCGGCACAAACCATTGTGGCGTACACCGGTAAATGACCTTGGCCTTCGACCGCCAGCTGTGCGGATAGCTGTGCTGGTAATCCGCGCTCGCGGCGAGCAGGCCGCCTGCTTCGCGCAGGTCCGAACAGATCGGGCCATCGGGCGCGTTGAATTTGGGGTTGATGACGCTCCCCTGTCCGCCGAGCCAGCCCCAATCGGCGCGGTATTTTCCGTCGCCTTCAACCGCGAATTGCGGCTCGATGCCGTGCGCCTTGCACAGGTCAAAATCGTCTTCGCCATGGTCGGGTGCCATATGGACAAGCCCGGTGCCGCTGTCGGTGGTGACAAAATCGCCGGGCAGGAAGGGACGGGGCTTGGCAAAGAAACCGCCCAGATGGTGCATCGGGTGGCGGGCGATGGTTCCGGCTAGGTCGGAGCCTTTGTAGGTGAAGCTGTCGCCGGAGCCGTCTTCAAAATATTCCTGAACACCAATTGTTTCGAAGCCGAGATCTGAGAAGTCAACTTTTTGAACCTCTCGGATCAAGCGATCCATGAAGGGTTCGACCAGCTGCTTCGCGATAAGAACTTTACCGATGTAGAGGTCATCGAACGGGAAATGGTGCAAGCGCTCGTTGACGGCCGTTCGACTTCCCCGCCAACCCGGAGGTGTGTCAGCGGTGATTGAAAGAAGCACATACTCAACATCCGGCCCATAAGCGATCGCCTGGTTGACCGGGATCGTCCAGGGCGTCGTCGTCCAGATCACCGCATAGGCACCGACCAGTTCGGGGATGGGGCTTTCGGTTATTTCAAACGCCACATCGATCTGCGTTGAGGTGATATCCTCATATTCGACCTCAGCCTCGGCCAAGGCAGTCTTTTCCACTGGCGACCACATCACCGGCTTGGCACCGCGATACAGCTGGCCGCTTTCGGCAAATTTCAACAGCTCCGAAACAATCGTCGCCTCGCTGTCGAAATCCATCGTCAGATAGGGCTTGTCCCAATTGCCGAGCACGCCGAGCCGCTTCACCTGCTCGCGCTGCACATTCACCCAATGTTGCGCATAGGCGCGGCATTCGGCGCGGAATTCCTTGACCGGCACTTCATCCTTGTTGAGCTTTTTCTTGCGATATTGCTCCTCGACCTTCCACTCGATGGGCAGGCCGTGGCAATCCCAGCCGGGCACATAGGGCGCGTCCTTACCAAGCAAGCTTTGCGTGCGGCAGACCATGTCTTTCAAAATATGGTTCAGCGCATGGCCGATATGCATGTCACCATTGGCATAAGGCGGGCCATCGTGGAGGATGAACTTTTCGCGCCCCGCGCGGGCTTCGCGCAGCTTGTGGTACAGGCCCTGCTCTTCCCAACGCGCAAGGATACCCGGCTCCTTCTGCGGCAGCCCGGCCTTCATGGGGAAATCGGTCTTGGGTAAGAAGACGGTGTCTTTATAGTCTTTGGCTTCAGTCATGTCGCGCGGGTGCTTAGGGGATTACGCCGCAAGGATAAAGCCCATTCCTCCCCCAACGGGGGAGGGGGACCATCCAAAGGATGGTGGAGGGGCACGCGAGAGTTTTCCTGCCGTCGATAGCGAGGGAGAACTGGCACGTACCCCTCCACCCCCGCCTTCGGCGGCGGTCCCCCTCCCCGTTTCGGGGAGGAATATGTTACCGCTTCAAACTCGGCCCCACCGCCTCAATATCCTCAACCCAGATATAGCCGTTAAAGCTCGCTGGTATTTTGCCCAATTGCTTCGGTTCAGTCAGCCCTTCGTTCGACTTGCCGCTTTCATACGGCCCCATCACAATCACCCGCGCGCCGACGCTTTCCATGCGGGCGATCAGGCGGTTGGGCCAGCCCCAGAACAGGAACTGGTAATTGATGGGGATGATCAGCGTGCCCTTGTGGCAGGCCTTGGGGATGATGCCGGTCCAGCCATAAGCGACATAGGCCTTGGTGCAGTCCATCGCACGGCCCTTGGTGGCAAAGGCCCAGTTGTTGGGCATCAATTCGCGGATGCGGCCCACCGGGCCTACGTCAGGCCCGCCATAAAAGGCATCGCCAATCTTCGCGCTGTCGCGGCCGGATGCCTTGAGGATAGCGTACAGCTGTTCTGCTTCCTTTCGGCTTTTCGATTTGAAGTTGAACAATATCGGGTGGACGGGAAGGGCTGCCAACCCTTCCTCAACCGTCGGGATCTGCCCCACGCCCTTGCCACGCAAGGGGAAGGTTTTGCCGCCATCGGCGCTATAACCATAGCCGACATCAAGCGCCTGCAACTCCGCCAGCGTCAGGTCGCGCGTGTCGCCCTTGCCTTCGGTACGGCAATCGACGCCCCAGTCGTGGAACAGCACCATGCGGCCGTCCTTGGTCGGGGCGACATCAACCTCGACCATATCGGCACCATAGCCGACTGCCATTTTCATCGATTTGACGGTGTTTTCGAACACATCGTGATGCGGCGGCTTGATATGCCGCGCAGTGCAGGTGTCACGACCAAAGGCGGCGCGCTTGTCATAGAGATGATACATGCCGCGATGCGCGATCAGCTTGGGTTTCCCCTTCGGCGTCGGCGCGAGCCAATTGGCGTTGAGCAGCGACAATGCGGCGAGGATAATGATCAGCGCTATGCCGATGCGGGTGATGCGTTTGGAGAGTTTCATTTTCGCCTTTTGCGTTTTTTGGTTTCACACGAAGACACGAAGATTTTTAAGAAGTTGGATCGAGATTAAAATCTGCATGCGCGCAGCGCCATTTGTCCGAAAAATCGCTGCGCGAAACACTCTCTTTTTTCAAAACGGCGCTCTTAAAAATCTTCGTGTCTTCGTGTGAAATAATCCAGTTTATATTACCCCAGTCCGGCAAGTGCGACCTTCGCATCTTCGCAATCGCGCCCGATCTGTTCCATCAACGCGTCGAGGCCGTCATATTTCGCCTCGGGCCGCAGGAAGGCGTGGAATTCGACTTCGATGCTCTGGCCATACAGGTCACCGTCAAAGTCAAAGAAATGCGGTTCGAGCAATTCCTTGGGCGGATCGAATTGCGGACGGATGCCGAGGTTGGCGGCGCCATCGAGCACGCGGCCATCTGGCATTTTTCCGCGCACGGCATAGACGCCGTAGCGCGGGCGGAGGTAATGGCCCATGTCGATATTGGCAGTGGGAAAACCCAATTTGCGGCCATTTTTGTCGCCATGCTGGACCACGCCTTCGACCGCAAAGGGGCGGGTGAGCAGTTGGTTGGCGGTTGCGCAGTCGCCCGCTTTCAGTGCGTCACGAATTCGGCTGGAGGAGATAACGCCTCCTTCATCACGCACCGGACCTACTGCGGTCGAAGTTAGCCCTACTTCGGCGCCGCGTTCCTGCAAAACGGATATGTTGCCGCCGCGACCCTTACCAAAGGTGAAGTCTTCGCCCGTCACCACGCCCGACAGACCAAGCCGTTCAACGAGCAGCTTGGCAATGAAATCCTCCGCCGTGGTGTTGGCGAGTTCAGCGTCAAATTCAAACACCAGCATCGCATCGGCACCCGCTGCCTCGAACAACCGTTGCCGCTGGTTGAGCGTGGTCAGGCGAAAGGGCGGTACATGTGGCGCAAAATAGCGGACTGGGTGCGGATCGAACGTCGCAATAATCGCCGGCTTGCCTGCTGCCTTTGCCTGGGCGATGGCTTCCCCGGCCACTGCTTGATGACCAAGGTGGAAGCCGTCGAAATTGCCCAATGCGGCAATCCCTCCGTGTAGATGGGCAGGGATGGGATCGCGGGCGTTGAGGATTGGGATGGTCATGCGCTAGGTCGGGCCGCCATCGGCTGCAACCCATCGCGCAAAACCCTCACCGCATTGCCACCCATCGCCGCCCGAATTTCATCCGGCGTGAATCCGGCATCGAGCAAAGCCTGCGTCACCTGCACCAGCTTCGACGTGTCGAACCGCACCGTGGTCGCGCCGTCATAGTCGCTGCCCAGCGCGACATGCTGGATGCCGACCAAATCACGCACATGCTTCATCGCGGCGGCAATCGCTTTGGGCGAGGTGTCGCACACCGCAGCATCCCAATAGCCGATGCCGATAATTCCGCCGGTCGCCGCGACGCCGCGGATATGCTCGTCAGACAGGTTGCGGTTGACCTTACAAGTCGCCTGCACGCCTCCATGGCTGGAGACGACTGGGCGGCGAGCCATGGCCAAAATCTCGGTCACGCATTGGCGGCTGCAATGCGCGATATCGACGATCATGCCCTTCGTTTCCATCCGCTGGATGATGTCGCGACCAAAGGGGGTGAGACCGCCCTTTTTCAGACCGTGCATCGATCCGGCGAGCTCATTGTCAAAAAAATGGGTGAGGCCCGCCATGCGGAAGCCGGCTTTGTAAAGCTTGTCGAGATTTTCGGCCTTGCCTTCCAGGTTTTGCAGGCCTTCGATCGTCAGCAGGGCGCCTCGAATTCCTTCATGCGGTGCGATATTCTGACTGTGATCAGCGACCCAGACCAGATCTTTGGAAGTTGAAATAACGTTCCATCCCGGCTCGTAGCCATTGTCCTGATACCGATTTTGAATTTTGAGCGCGGCCTGTTTCAGTTTTTCAGCATGAAACAGTGAGCGCTCCAGCAACGAATTCCATGTCTTTATTGGCTGTAACTGTGCGATTGTCAGAAGTGTGATGTTATCGGTGTCATCGCCATTGCTATCGTAATTCTGGCCTTTCGGCGTCTTTGTAACCGAAGAGAATAATTGAATTGCCACATTCCCCTCTGCCAAACGCTCGAAGTCTACATGTCCGCGTGTCGCACGTTCCGTCAAATCACGCTTCCACATCAGCGTGTCCGAATGCAGATCGACAATCGTCAGCGTCTTGTGCAGTGCGATGGCCTCGGCGCTCACCTTGGGCAGCGGCTTGCCATCGACCTTGTTCATCGATTTCTCGATCATGCCGGGGCCGAGGGTAAAAAAGCCCACGGCACCCACGATCAGCAGCAGCACCAGAGCGTAAAGAAATTTGCGCATAATCCCTCCTATTTGCGCAGCAGCGTCACAAAGGCAAAAGCTGGCTGGCCATTTTCCGCCGGATGCTCTTCGCGCGTTTCTTCGTGCCACTGTTCGCGATCAAACGCTTCCAGCACGGTGTCGCCTTCAGGTTCTGCCGCGATTTCGGTGATTTCGATCCGGTCGGCGAGCGGCAGGAACAGCCGGTAGATTTCCGCGCCACCGATAATGCAGACATGCGGCGCGTTGGCCAGCTTCAGTGCGGCTTCTGGCGAATGTGCGATTTCTGCGCCTTCCTCGGCCCAGTCGGGGTCGCGGGTCAACACAATATGCCGCCGTCCGTCGAGCAGCCCGGGCAGGCTGTCAAAGGTTTTGCGCCCCATGATCATCGGGCGACCCTTGGTCAATTGCTTGAAATGGCGAAGGTCTGCGGGCAGGTGCCAAGGCATGCCGGCGCCGCTGCCAATAACCCCATTTGCGGCACGTGCGAGTATCATGATGATTTCGGGGTGATTCATGGCTAACCCGATGCCTTATTGCCGCGCGCTATACAAGTCAGCGATATAGTCTGGTGACATGCCCCATCTTGCGCCCCGGCTTTGGCGAGCCCTTTCCATAGAGATGGACATGGGCGTCATCGTCGTCGAACAGCGCGCGCCAGTTGGCGGAATCTTCGCCGATCAGATTGTCCATCTCTACCCGGTCATAAACCGTGGCAGTGGCGCCCAGCGGCAATTCACAGACCGCGCGGATATGATTTTCAAACTGGCTGGTGACCGCACCTTCGATGGTCCAATGGCCGCTATTGTGGACGCGCGGGGCCATTTCGTTGAAAATCGGGCCGTCGGCGGTCGCGAAAAATTCGCAGGTCAGTACGCCGACATATTCAAGTTCGTCGGCAATTGCTGCGGCCAGGGTGCGCGCCTCGGCGCATTGGCTTTCGATTAGCGGACCCGCAGGCAGGCTGGACCGCGCCAATATGCCGCCTTCGTGCCGGTTGCGCGGGCAATCCCAGCTGCGGATTTCGCCATTGCCGCTGCGCACTAGAATGACCGAGAATTCGGTATCGAACTGGATCATCCGTTCGGCGATGACCGCATTGCGGCCCAGCTGATGCCAGGCTTCGGAAATGTCAGCCGGATCATTGACCCGGACCTGACCTTTTCCATCATAGCCCATGCGGATCGTCTTCAGGATTGCAGGAAAACCAACCTTCTCCAGCGCGCCGCCGACTTCCTGACGATCACCTGCAATTTCAAAAGGTGCCGTGCGTCCGCCAAGCCGAACCGCGAACAATTTTTCCTCAACACGGTCTTGCGCAATTTCCAGCGCACGCAGGCCGGGGCGGATCGGCACCTGCGATCCAATAACCTTCAGCGGCCCGACAGGCACATTTTCAAATTCATAGGTCACGACATCGCATGCCTTGGCAAATGCCATCAGCGCATCCATGTCGTCATAGGCGGCGCAAGTGAAGTCGGCTGCGACTTCGGCGGCCACCGAATCGGACTCAGGCGCGTAGATATGGCAGCGATAGCCCATTTGCGCGGCGGCAATGGCGAGCATCCGGCCCAATTGGCCGCCGCCAACAATGCCGATGGTCGCACCGGGCGCGAGCGCCTTCATTCGGGTGTCTCACCAACCGCAGCAGTCTGTTTCGCACGCCATGCATCAAGCCGCTCAGCAAGTGCGGGATCGTTGTTGGCGAGCATGGCCGCTGCAAGCAAAGCAGCGTTCACCGCGCCTGCCTTGCCAATCGCCAGCGTGCCAACGGGAATGCCTGCGGGCATCTGCACAATCGACAACAGGCTGTCCATTCCGTCCAGTGCCTTGGATTGCACAGGCACGCCCAGCACCGGCAGCCGCGTCATCGAGGCAGTCATGCCCGGCAAATGCGCGGCACCGCCAGCACCCGCAATGATGCATTTCAGCCCACGTTCTGCAGCGCCTTTGGCATAATCATACAGCCGGTCGGGCGTGCGGTGCGCCGACACCACCTTACATTCGTGCGGCACATGCAATTCTGCTAGCACCGCCGACGCATCGCGCATCGTTTCCCAGTCGGAACGACTGCCCATGATGATGCCGACTATCGGGGTCTGATCGGTCACACTCTGTCCCTGTTGCAATGATATGAGAAGGTTCTCTAGCGGCGGGTTTCCTGTGCTGCAATTGCCGGTGAGCAAATTCTCATGACGCAGCGTCCAATATGTCAAAATAGGTAAACAGTTGCTTCATTACGCCAATTGTTGTTGAAGGCCAAAAAAATAGAGCGCTAACCGGGTCGCATGTTGGAAACCGGGGCGACGATGAATCAGAATGACGACGAGCGATCCGGCGCCTCGCATGAGGAACTGGAGCACGAGAACCAGTTGCTTAAGGCAAGGCTTGCAGAGCTTGAACAGTTGGTGACAGCGGACACGCTGACGCCGCTGTACAATCGCCGCCATTTTTTCGAGACGCTCGATCGCTGGTGTGGGCGGGTGGAGCGCTATGGCGGCAGCTATGGTTTGGTGTTTTGTGATGTCGATCGATTCAAGCTTATCAATGACCAATATGGCCATTGTGCAGGCGACGCCGTGCTGGTCGCGGTCGCCAACGCGCTGGCAAGTGCGATCCGCAAATCCGACATTGCGGCGCGCGTGGGCGGCGACGAATTCGCCATATTGCTCGATACGATTGATGCTGAAACCGTCGTGCAAAAGGCAGAGGCTGTTCGCGCATTGCTAACTGAACTGCCAGTCGAGGCAGGCGACAACCGCTTCACGGTGTCGGCCTCGGTCGGTCATGCGGTGATTGAAAAAGGAATGACCCCGGCGCAGATTCTCAACATCGCCGACAGCGCGATGTATCTGGAGAAACGCGCGAAATATCCTGAGTGAGGTAGTCTTCGCCCCTCCCCCTCGTGGGGAGGGGTTGGGGTGGGGGCCAGCCGCGTCGGCGGCTGAATAGTTGTTGCGTCGCTGCGCGCCGCGCCCCCTCCCTAACCCTCCCCACAAGGGGGA
>Ga0075154_10002388_pt1 | contig 12305 bp, 2 predicted proteins | sample JI71714BDNA_FD_70965 | JGI IMG/M metagenome (GOLD analysis project Ga0075154, IMG submission 70965) | Wastewater effluent complex algal communities from Wisconsin, to seasonally profile nutrient transformation and Carbon sequestration -... | ecosystem: Engineered > WWTP > Effluent > Algae... | reverse complement strand
AACAGATCTGCGCACTTTAACATTCAATATCGTAATGGGAGACAAATATCGTTACCTTGGGATGCTACTGCAGAATCAATTATTCGAATGCTTGATGACGAATTTTGGGGTAGTTCAAATTACAAGGTATCCTGTGTTTCTCGATCTTCCAGCACGAATTCTCCTAATGGACACAAGTGGGCATTTCGTTTTTCCGGAGCTGTAGATGAGAATTTGATTGACCACTTCACTGTCACTGATTTTGGCATGAGAACCGCTGATGATCTCTCTGTTGACATTCATATATCAAAGAGTCTTCTAATTAGCTCAACCTCAATCGAATGGACTCCCAACGATCTCAGCAACATCGACGATGAAATGTGCACGACACGACATGCCACTTACTCTGGTGGGTCGCTAACCAACGTCCTTCAATTCACATATACTGTCTCACAAGGAGATATGGCTCCACTACCTATAACATCGGACAACCAGCGAACGCATATTCAGCTGAGACGCGGAGATTCCGTTAGAGCGGCCACTTCCATAGGCAGTCCTGCGCTTGTCTTAGCGAATCTCAATTTTCCTGGCATATTCCTTTCTCCGGTTCGTTCCATAACATTTGACACAAGCGCTCCAATAGTGATCGATGTGACATTTGCACTCAACACACCAAACGGGCGTTATGCTGTGGGAGATGACATTGACATTCTAGTTCGGTTCAACAAACCAGTAACGGTGCAAGGAGGTGTCTACATGACACTTAATACTATCCCTGACATTGGCGTCGCTCAATACCTTGCAGGAAACACTTCGAGCACCATAGCATTGCGATATACTGTAAAACAAGGCCAAAATGCTAATATATTAGATTATGCCGGAACTCACGCTTTATCTTCAACTCTGTTGTTCAGCTCAGATATTAGGCGATACGCTATGCCCAGTCCTACTACTATTGTAGACATGACGTTACCAGGTCCAGATTTGTCTCTTTCTGCTATATTTGATGTCAAAGTGGATTCCAAACCGCCAATTGTGGTCAACATTCGATTAGGACCCACACCCAAGGGTCATTATAATTTTGTATTTGGTGATTCAATAGTCATTCAAATTGAATTTTCCGCACCTGTGGCTGTTTTGAATTCAATACCAACACTTAATCTTGTTGTGAACGGCATAGACCGCAAAGCCAAGTACTCACATACCGATGGATTAGTCTTGTTCTTTGAATATAGCGTGATGGTTGGTGACCATGTCTTAAACCAAAATTTCTTTGGTTATAGATTTAATAATGCTCTCACATTCGAAGGACGGCAAGAGACTCGGGAAACAAAAGTTGGAATTTATCAGAATAGTTCCAATCCCTCTTTAAGGGTTGACCTAAATCTACCGAATATAGGGGGGACACCTGAGAGCGGTGTGCCCTTTGCTTCGACAATTTCAATCGACTCTAGCAACGCTCCACCGACAACAATCGTGAATATTACACTGGTGGTAGTTCCTCCCAGCGATCGATTATCAGCAGGCGACGAGTTTATTATAGAAATTCTCTTCTCCGACATTATACTTTGGTCCGGGAATTCACCACCTCGACTTTGTCTGAATCTTAGTCTCTCGGGGATTTGTATTGACTATAAAAGCGGAAGCTCTACGCGCTACCTGATCTTTCACCACGTAGTGACGGAGAACGATTCAACCAATGCACTTAATTGGATGCTTATCACAGGTTCGGACAGCGCTATCGAATGTTCCTTCCCATTTTGCAACCTAAAAAACGAAAATGACATAGATGTTGTGTTATCCTTTGTAGATGGATCAGGAAATCCTACTGTTTCATCATTTCAAGATTTGATCCAAGTTGATAATAATGCACCAAAAGTTGTGTCGGTGTTGACTCACTTACTCTCGGATTCTTGTGATGGTAATCTAGTTATGATTAATGGTTGCCTACTCAAGACGGGAGATTCGGTACTGTTTTTGGTGGAATTCGATTTGCCAATAACGTCTAAAAAAGCGGTATCCTCACTGTGTATCTCTCTAAATGTGTCAGGCGCCAACGAAGATTGTTTATTGAATCACCGACCGGATTTATCCTCTCTCACAAAGCTTGCATTAGAGTATGTAGTAAAGGAAGGTCACACAACTTCCGGAGCTCGCTTGACTTACATATGTTCCTCATTGATCGATCAATGTAAAATGTTCAACTTATCCGAATTAGACAAAATCAAAAGATTATCGAAAACTCCCATTATTGATGTGGATATGGTTTTGCCTCTTCCAGCACAGGAGGGAATGACAACTGACGAAACACTTAGCTTCTATGTTGATACTGCCACGATTCCTACTGTTGTAGAAGTAAGAAGTTTATCTCCGAATGGAATCTACCGCCCTGGTGACATCGTCTTGATTCAAATTGTCTATAGTGAACCTGTCGTTGTCATCGGCATACCACGTTTAGAAGTCAACGCTCACACTGGTCTAGTAAGAGAATGCGGCGAAAATTCATATGCCAATGCTTTGTATAAGTCTGGGAGTGGTTCAAAAGAGTTAACGTTTGAATACAAAATTATGATTGGACACTTCTCCTGGAAACTAGATTACATTGATGCTCATTCATTGAACTTGGATGAAAGTGCCCAAATATTACAAAAAGCTATGCACCCCACAAAGTCCGCCAACCCACTGTTGCCAAAAATCCCACGATCCCTCGCAAGTATATCGAAGTTAGTAATAGATTCTGATCCGCCCTACATCACTTCCATCACTGCAATTAATTCTCCAGGGATCTATCGTGTGGACGACGTTATCCATATTCAAATGGAATTTTCTTACAACGTTGTTGTTTCAGGGATTCCAGCATTGTTGCTGCAGACTGGTCCAAATCGCCGAGAAGCAAAATTCGTTCGCATGAAAGGTCCGAGGACACTCATATTTGACTATATTGTCATGTTAGGTGATAAAACTGATCATCTAGATTATGTCACCAAGATAGATCTTGTTAGATCTTCCAGAGAGAGCATTATTCTTCCATCCGGAGCATGGATAAGGGCCGAGGCGATGACACCCACGCTTGATGCCGACCTACATCTTAATCCATCTCTTGGATTTCTTGAGGGAAATTCGGTTAGCGTGTCTAGGGAAGGACGTGTATTATTCCTTGACTTGGCTATTTCTCAACGTGGAAATGGATACAAATTACACTTTAATACAATCCATGAAGATACTGATCACTTGATCCATAGTTCAGCCAAACTTCTTGATGTATCACACAGCATAGAGTATGAAGTTAGAGGATCTGGATCACGTGAAAGTGGAGATCGGCTTGGCCATGCTGTTGATGTGATGGGTGATTTGGCAATAATCGGTGTACCTCATAAACGCGTACCTCAGCCCGAAATTCAAGTTTTACAGGTTTACGCCGAATCACCACCCTCGGAGGTAGTTCACGAGGTGCAAGTGATCACTTTAAGTATAGATGTGAGTGCAGCCACCAAGACAATTCAATACTTTTATACGGCCGCCGATGTTGGAGAAGCCATATCAGGAACATTTGAACTTTCGCTCATCCTCAATGGCAACAAGTATTCATATGGAATGCCTATCACACTTGAGTCAGATTCTGACGCAAGTCAAGTAAGAGTAAGGCTGACGGAATCATACCCAGTTCTTGGACCCATCCAAGTGTCTAGAGTCTCCAATTATGGCGTCTGTAAGTGCTTCAATTCTTGGACATGGAGAATCACCATGTCACATTATGGTTTCGGACCATCAAATGACATCCAATTGTTAAGCACAAATGGTATGAATTTGGTGGGCAATGGTGCATTTATATCTTCTCCAGAACCTGAACTCAAGACAAGTGGGCTTCAGGGATCTTTCGCATTATCTCTTCAGTCAATTCCTAGCATGATTACTCGCGATATCGCTCACAACGCTTCTAGTGCAGAATTTAAGGTAGCCCTACAAGAAGATTTAAAAGTTAAAGTAATGCATGTAAGTGTTTCAAACACCAATCCACTGTGGGATCAAGCTGAGTTGGGAAGGCGATGGGTTGTAACGTTCTTTAGCTACGAAGGAAAAGTCGATATACCTACGCTATCAGTTTCATCTCAATCTGGATTATTAGGAGCATCAAAGTCCGTACACATTCAAAATTGGAAACAAGGTCGCGAAGGATTGGGGGGATGTTTTACGCTACGCTTCAACGGAGGAACACAAACTTCTCTATTATCTTATAACTCATCGGCTTACGAAATCAGAGAAGCTTTGGAGGCTACTACATCCATTAATAAAGTACATGTCTCGGACCGTATTGTCTTGAAAGAAACGTCATCCAAGAAGTTTGGATTCCAATGGATGATAAGCTTCATTTCGTTCAATAAAAGGATAAACAACTATTGGACAAGGGATAATAGCGATTCTTTATCGATTGTAAGCCCTTACCTTCCAACGCTAGAGGTTGATAATCATCTCACTGGATGGCAAGCAGATTTTGATGTTATGTCAGCAAAAAGTTCTTCGAGAGCGGAACCACAGCTTGGTTGGACGAGTTACATGAGAGGACATTCAGGATTTCAAGTTGGGCAAGTGGCAGCGTATCGAAAAGAAATTACTGGACAGTGGCATTTAGAAACAATTCTTCAACATTTGGACAGCGAACCGGGCGATAACTTCGGTTCGAGCGTTTGTCTTTGGAAGGACGATGCTGTTTCAACCGCGTATGCCGTCGTGGGAAGTCCCAACAAGATTGTTGATGGTAGAGATTACCATTTCATTCTAACATGTGAGGGTAATGTGATTGACGGACACTTTACTATTAGCATTCAGCGATTACAGACAAGTTCTATTGCATTCGACGCCTCGCTACAAATAGTTTGGCAAGCTATTCGTGATACCTTGGGAGGATCAGAGGAAAATATACAAGTGTATCCAATCAATAGCTTGGGTGATAACTCTTTATTTTGTAACAGAACTTTTTCTAACCAAATTGGAGTCAAGTTTCATTCATCATGCAATGAAAATAATTGTGATATTCCTGAAATATCTGTTGACGACGACAAATTGGTAGGAGGCAAAATAAGCATAAGTAGTTTGTCTCAAAGTAACCATCTTTTAGCTAATGCCCAACCCAAACGCTTCGGTGCTGCTTACGTCTTTTGGAGACAGGAGGATTCTACTATTCATCCAAGTTTGATCAAATGGAAGCAGGTATCCAGGTTAACACCCAAGATCTCTCATCTTGATGGTGAATCTTCTGATAACGCTTTGGTGGGATGGAGTGTCTCCATTTCTACTTCCGTTCATGATCCTGATAAAATGATTGTGCTTTTAGGTGCACCGGGATGGAAAGACCGCACGGGAACTGTGTTTACATTTCAAGGGACAGGAAACTCTTGGGAAGAACTGGATTCTTTGTCAAGCGGACCATGGGAACATGAGATGGGGAGCGAATACGGATTTTCAGTTGAATTAGCAGGAGATATAGCACTCATAAGCGCTCCAGGATACAACAATAACACGGGTGCAGTTTACGTATACAAACAGCAAAGTCAAAGTTTGTATTTGAGTCAAAAAATTGACAATCCTTTAGAGAATTCTGGGAAGTTTGGGTACTGCGTCTCTCTTGATAAGGAGACGTTAGAAGCTCTTATCTGTGCTCCGTGGTCTTCCGGGGGAGGTTCTTGTCATGTATTTCGCCTCGACCAGAATAGGATGTACAAATTGAATTCAACTTTGCAGCCCTCGAATATAAAGAAAGAAGATCGATTTGGATTTAGTTGCTCGGTTTCAAAAAATACATTGATCGCTGGACAAGTCGAAGACAAAATCATAAAATTTACACCGGAAACGTCCGAGGAAAACATTAAATTGGTTTGCATTCCCCCAGAATGTACCAATAACGAGGAAAATGAAGAGGGATTTAAAATACGGTGGCATGACGGGATAAATAATATCGAGACAAAACTCTTATATCGCAATTCATCAAGTGCGGATGTAGAGTCAGCATTGCAGGAATTGGGTCTGCTAGTTGATGTAACCAAAGTTGAATCAGCTGAGACCCATTTCGAGCACTTATGGAAGGTTAGATTCCCACACCGTGCTAGTATTGAACTTGAAGGTTCTATAGTGCCTTTCCTTTGGTGCTCAGCATACTATTCAAAAGAACGAGAAATGATTTGCGAAACGAGTGTAAGTGTCGATGCAGACAACTCCTTTGTAAGAAGCAAGGTGCATGTTTTCACTAGACCTGATTACGTTACCTCTTGGGTCGAGCAAGCATATCTGTCCCCATCATTCTACCAAGAAAAGGATTTATTTGGAACTAGCATAAAAGTACATAATAACGTAGCATTGGTCGGCGCGCCTAATCGAAATCAATTTTCAATTAACAGTGGATCAGGCTTGTTCTTCGACTTGAAACTATTCCAAGATCTCGAATTTGGCTCAGACCTATATATTGTTGAGGAGGGAACAACAGCAATTCTGTCAATTGGAGTTAGCGGCAAATCTAATTGTGCTCCAATTGCGTTTGATATAGTTAGTATGGACAGAAACGCTGAGTTCAATCTCCAACGACAAGTAAATGATATATATACATTCCAATCAGGAAGTGAACTTTTTCCTTATGGATATTCTTCTATAGACATTTTAACCGAATCCACTGCATTCGGTCGACAGAGGCCGAACCAATGGGTTAGGGGAAAATTTGACTATCAAGGAATATCCGATTATAAATCTTTAACCGAACATATGATTGTCTTCCAGAATGAAGTCAATCTTACTTTGAGTCTCATATCCACCCATAACCAAATATTGGAACGACAAAAGGAATTTATGTGGATTTACATTTTCTCACCAGGCATGCTAGCAAGTCCTATCGGGAGCTTGAGCACCAAGGTTGCATTTATAGATAAAAAGTTCGATGCAAAAGGATCTTTTCAAGAACTGTTATCCAACGATGAAATACAAGAGCGTTTCGACGATTCTGTCGCCTCGAATAAACGTTTCGGCAATTCAATTGCCTCTGATAAAGCTATCGGCATCACAGTTGTTGGTTCAGAGGGTTCGCCCTGGACTGATGAAGACGGAAACATTATGAAGTTTGTTGGAAAAGTTTCCATTTTTGTTTCAAAAAATGGCCACTGGTCTGATGTCGCCAACCTAAGGCTGAGTTTAATTGACATGCAAGAACACGCATTTTTTGGGAGCTGTGTTGCGATTGGTTCACAATATGGAAATGACCGAGCCACCATCCTTGTGGGAGCTCGAGGACTTGGAAAAGTTTTTGTTTATTTATTCGATCCATCCACAGAGCAAGCAGAAATGCAAAGCGTATTATTACCTCCACTATGTTCCACATTCACGTCATTAGCTCCACCAACACTTGTGGGCTTAGGTGGATCTATTTCAATATCGGGAGATTTGGCTTTTGTTGGCGCTGCAGACTGTGGAGTAGTGTTCATTTTTCGTCGTCAAAGAACAATCATTTCAGAGAGCCAATCAACTTACGAGTGGCATCTTTGGCAGACATTAGGAGATCCTTTGGTTTCAAATACAAACGCTAACGTTAAGATTCTAAGGACTAATTTTTTTGGTTGGAGTATTGCACAAGATCGTGGTCGCGCACTTCTTGTTGGGGCTCCTCTTGCTGGCTATGGTATAGATCGCAGTTTTGTTTATAAAGATTTATTGGACAACACAAGTATTGCAAGAATGGGAAAAGGTAAGGTGTTTTATTTCAAGTCTGCGCCACATGTACAACGTGTACAATTTCAGAGCACTTCTAAAGTACTGCAAGGAACGTTCCTTCTGGAATATGCGAATGGTTACGACTCAAATCGTACATCTGGAATGATGAATTACAACGCAACATGCGATGAAGTGAACAATGCCCTTGCAGTCTTAGCTGAAGTAGCTGGCTTATTGGAAGTTGCATGCCATTCTAGTATTCAAAAACTCGAATTTGTATGGGACGTTACATTTATCAATAATGTGGAGGATTCTATTCCACTTTTTGTTCCATTATGGTATGGAAATGGCTGTATTGGCTGTGATATCTTCGTCCAATCAGGACCATCAGTTGATGCGACTGTTGTGGTCAGTACACTTTCAATGCAAACTAGCTTCGTTTTCGTTCAAGAGTTAACAGTACAAGACAATGACTCCAGGGACTCTTTTGGGTATAGTCTCGATATCTCTGGTAATCAGGCAATAATAGGTGCAGTACATAGCTCTGCTAGCCCAAGAACCACTTGGGATTTTGAATCAGGAGATCTAACCGGATGGACTGCGATGGGTGAGGCGTTTACTTTTCAGCCAACTTTCGGTGATAACAGCAAGCACAGGTGGGTTTATTCAGGCTATTCAGGATTTGATAAAGCTAGCAGAGTGCAGCCACAAAGTTCCATGATGAAAGGGAATTACTATGTTGGAACATATGAACATCGTTACGACATCTCAATCGAGCCTGGCGCCTATGTTGGCGATGAACCTGTAGGTAGCCTTACAAGTGACCCATTTGTAATATGGGGCGAGAGTATCAGATTTCTGATTGGTGGCGGCTGTAATCTTTTGACAGTTTACGCTGAATTGCTTGTGGATGGACATCCGACTTTAAGAACTACCGGAAAATGCTCAGAGAGAATGGAACAAGAGGAGTGGCTAGTAAAAGAATTTCTTGGACACACAGCGCAAATTCGGATCATGGATTCAGGATCTGGATATTGGGACCACATTAGTGTAGATCATTTCCAATTTTCCTGGGGTATTTTCGAAACTTTTGGATTTGGGAATGGGGAACCTTACACAACCCAAAGACATGACACCAACAAAGGTGAAACCACAGTGTTTGCAGGTTGTGCATACATATTCAAATTCTGGTGCGATTCTGAAAACAGCGAAGATACTTGCGAATGGGTAGAAGAAGCCCGTATTTCTGCAAGCGATAAGCGTGAACTTGCACTTTTTGGTTTCTCAGTTGCAATAGACGACTTCTCAGGCGTGGCCATGGTTGGAAGCATAAACACAACCTCAATAGACGCCTATCATTCACCAATTACCATTTACCCTTACATAACAAGTAATTCCGTTGGGTATCCTACTACCAGCAAGCTTGAGAGCTATCATAAATCTGGAGGGAGCTTTTCAGCAGCAGGAAGTAATTTTCGTTTAATGCCAGAAATGGAAGCCTCAGAAGCAAGCGGTACAAGTGACATGTGTTGTACGGCTGTAGCTGCAGGATCGTTATATCTCTTCCGTAGAATTGAAGAAGAGTCCTCAATTTTTGGGGAAAATTACAGCACATATGGTTGGATGACCACAGAAGATGCCCGCATTGATCTACCTGGTGCTTCTTCACAAGACAGATTCGGATATAGTTTAAGCTTGATCGACAACTCAGCGATCGTTGGTGCACCTGGTGTGGATCGACTATCAGTAGAAAGTGGTGCGGCTTTCACGTTTGATACTGGATGGATTGATTTACAATTTACTAAGAGGTGAGCAACGGCGAATAGCCCTAATTCGCATCAGATCCTATTTAGATCTCATGGGAGCGAATTTATTATTCGAAGGGAATACGTAGTTATGGAGTCCGATTTGATTGCAAACATCACCGTAGAACTTAGACTTTTTTCAAAAAATCGATCAGTATTGATTGGCTATTCAACAAGTGATTTGTCGGCCCGAGGACTAGACGCTAGCCAGTTTGACTCTTGTGCTAAGAGAAATATCAATGATAGATGTGGTTGTGGGGACTACAAGCATAGCAGTGGAGAGGTAAAATGTTGTTTAAGCTTTGTCAAGATTCTCAAATGGTTTTTTATGTGTTATCTTATTTGTATCTCGCGCTTTGTCCAGATACTTTTCGAGCCTGAGGACCGACTTGGGTGGTTTGTTGTAAGCCTGATTGATAATAAATGCTTTGGTACTGAAGCAAAATATGTTCACCTGCAACTACACATAGTTGGAGGAGGAGCCATAAACGGTGAGAAATTCCGATCACAGCTCCGCATAGATGACGACGATGATATTTAGTTCCAAAGATTTTATTGTTATGCAATTCGTCATTGACTTAAGGAGCTTGAGAGATAGTTCTGACTCTCGGTGCATTGATATACTCATGAAAGAAGTTATCTAGATGGTGGAATATAGAAGTGAACTTGTATTAAAATGTCTAAAGAATCTTGAAATCTTACAAGTATTTGTTCAAGCTAAATGTGAGATATACTAACATCTGAAACAAACCATACTTCAAGATCTTCGTTGTTATGGTGATTTTCTATGGTCCAGTCTAATTCAACCATTTCTTCGATGAGGGTTGTTAACATCCGGAAAACAAGATGAGCCAAGCCGCTTGGCTCCATTTGTTTGTGCAAATGCCCTGTATTTTTTTTAACCAGCTCCTTTACACGTACATCCCCAAATAACTTGGTAATTACATGTGGCTTCGCATGGAAAACAGTGTCCTGTCCGGGAGATATGTTACACCCACTTAAAAGTATTGCTGAAGGTAATAATGAATAAATGGTGCGACATGAAACAGATTCAAGAATCGAACAACGAACAATCTGTTTCAGGAAGCAACTGATCCCAAAAGTGGTAAGATGATGTTTGAGGGACAAAACATTGGTCGCTGAAGAATTGCATTTTCTAATGCGACTCCAAGAGTGCTGGCTGTCCTCAGGAAAAAAAATAATGTCATTAAGGCTTGCTCTACATTTCAACATTTGCGCAAGCACCGTCAAAGTTGGATATTGTAGAAAACGACAAGAATGGTTGTAAGATGCGCGGCCGGTGAATGATGATGAAGGAATTGCATCCTTAGCAACATTCATAATAGAATTTTCTACCAAATCAATAATGGACGTTCCACATGTGGGCACCAAAATGTACTGGAAGGAGTATTGCTGCAAGTAAGCTTGTAAATGAAGAAATTTTAATGATCGAGGTCTCGGACCGTCATGTGCGTAGAGAATCGAATTTATAGAGACGCTCAATATTGCTCGAAGCAATAATTTTGCATGACAACCAGCTTTTTCAAAAAGGCGTTCTAAACGGGTCGACAGACGGCCTTCAGGGTTTCCTGCCCTTTGATCATTCCAACCGCTATTACTTTGCCACAAAAACAAACCGCGATCCTCGGATTTTTCGCCGTCAGCAATGGTAGCAAAAGATAACAAGGTGATCTTGTTATTTTGCTTGTGATTAACTTTTGTCAAGAACTTAAATTCCACCACTACGTCTGAGATCATGTTAGATGAACAAATTTCAGAAATGCGTCGGCGCTTTGAGTTCGCTATTGTCGGGAACTCTATACCACAATTAACAATCTTTCTTTTCTTTAGAAGATCGCAGTACCAAAAAACTAGATCGGCTGCGCACTTGTGTATTGAATTCAAGTGATTGGTAGAACTAATTGCTGTGACATTTTGAACTCCTGGGATATTGATTAGCTGCCAGAAGGAGCATTTCACTCGGCAGTTTTGTAGCCTGCAGGAACATCGGCCAAGAGCTTTGAACTGGCATGGCACCGGGCTGGCTATCGTTGCTTGGTTAGAATCGCACGGCCGGAAGTCATTGTTATTCCTTAGGCGAAAGTGAGCTAAAATATGGAGGTGATTAGTAGTAACCACAGGGCAGTACTTAAAATCTGTAGCAACCTCAACATTGTGAAAAAATACCGCATCGCCTTCTTTTATTCTTCCTTGAAATACAGCTTGGACTACGTCCCGTCTTTTGTAAGCCACAAGTTGTACAACGTTTAAATGAAAATTCAGATGACATTTTTTCTGGACGAAAGTAGTAATGTTGACTCCTTGATCAATACTTGCAAGTTTGCAACAAGGGCAAGCTTCATCAGGTGTCTGGATAGTTGTATCTGTCAACAAGAAAGTACATATATGCTCCAAAGCGTCAAATGAAATGTTATGCACGATTGCAATAAAACTAAATTCATTAGGTTGATTGATAGTATCGATGCTGTTGTCAACCTCATTTCTGCTTCTTTCATCAAACAAGCTTCTCTGTCGTTTTTGAGACTTGCTGGTGTAGATTGTTTGCTTGTGTTTGGAAACATTCTCGTTCGGAGTCGATAACTTCTCTCGGCTATGCAGAATGGCGCTCTTCAGTGAGATCAGTAATCCGTTTTCATCTTTAGTGCCCTCATTTTGAAGTAAAGATGTTTCATCAAGTTGAGCTGGCTTTATGGCGATGGATGGCATCACTACGAGCAAGTTCAAATATTAGAAAACATTTTACTGTAGTATGTACAAACTCCTCAATATGTTTCATCAACTTTAGCTGCCGGTAGAGTTCTGGCGCATGAT
>Ga0075154_10002383_pt1 | contig 12326 bp, 10 predicted proteins | sample JI71714BDNA_FD_70965 | JGI IMG/M metagenome (GOLD analysis project Ga0075154, IMG submission 70965) | Wastewater effluent complex algal communities from Wisconsin, to seasonally profile nutrient transformation and Carbon sequestration -... | ecosystem: Engineered > WWTP > Effluent > Algae... | reverse complement strand
TGGTCCTTCCACCATGTTGGCGCTGACCACTGGCAAGGGAACTAAGTTATACACTTTAGATAAAACCTACGGTGGCTTTTTGCTAACACAAGAGGAAGTTGCAGTCCCTGGCGTCACTGCGGAATTTGCCATTAACATGTCGAACCAACGCCACTGGCAACCTGGTATGCAGGCCTATGTGGCTGATCTCTTGCTTGGCAAACCAGGGCCTCGTGGCAAAAACTTTAACATGCGCTGGATTGCCGCAATGGTCGGTGATGTGCATCGCGTGTTATGCCGGGGCGGTATTTTTATGTACCCCACCGACACCAAGGATCCGAACAAACCTGATAAATTACGGCTGATGTACGAAGCCAACCCAATGAGCTTTTTGGTCGAGCAAGCAGGTGGCCTTAGTAGCACTGGCTATCAGCGGATCATGGAGATCCAACCGACCGACATTCACCAACGGGTTGCGGTGATTCTTGGATCAAAACATGAAGTGGAATCTTGTCTGAAGTATCATCAGGCCTAAAATCCAATCTATTCGACAAATGGCTAAGGCCAAAACCATAGCCATTTATGCTATCGCCGCTATAATAGGCGCCATTCATTTACCATTATCGATCTTTAAGGAACTATCATGAGCCTGAGTCTGGTCCCTGCAGGGAAAAATCTGCCTGACGAAATTAACGTCATCATCGAAATTCCGGCCAATGCCGATCCAATCAAATATGAAGTCGACAAAGACAGCGGTACCGTCTGGGTTGATCGTTTTATGTCTACCCCAATGTTCTATCCATGCAACTATGGTTTTGTGAACCATACCTTGAGTCTGGATGGAGATCCGGTGGACGTATTAGTCCCTACCCCTTATCCATTGGTACCAGGTGCGGTGATCAAATGCCGTCCAGTGGCCGTATTAAAGATGTCTGACGAATCTGGTGAAGATGCTAAAGTGCTGGCAGTGCCGATCAGCAAACTGACCAAAATTTATGACCATATCCAAGATATCAATGATGTGCCAGAACTGTTGAAGCAACAAATTCAGCATTTCTTTGAACGTTACAAAGAATTAGAGCCAGGCAAGTGGGTGAAAGTGATTGGCTGGGGCGACAAAGCCGAAGCCAAAGCTGAAATCAGTACTTCATTCGAGCGTGCTCAGCAGAAGTAATCTGTGCCCCTTTGCTCGACATTAAGAAACCGCCAACTGGCGGTTTTTTTATTTCAGGAAATAAATGCTGTTGTTTTTCAGCGCCATTCGTAAATTCACTTCAAAAAGCAGCTTGAATGTTTAGGCCGCAGGACCACTCTTGGCTGTTTGCAAGTGAAGAACTACTCCTTTTATGGAAACAAACATTAGAAAATCGTGATAGGACCTTATTTATATTAGATTTTTTAGTCATTCAATGCTTTATTTGCAGCATTGTGGTTATTTGCTGACTATACTGAACTCTAAACTTTAAATATCTGTATCAATCAATATCATTTCAAATTTGTTCACATTACAGGGGTACGCGTGTATGGAATTTTTGCAACGCCTTTCGATTGCGAAAAAAGTTTATTTAATCCCCTTCATCGGTACGATCAGCTTTATTGTCTACCTGGTGTTGGCAACAGTCACAGCCCTCAACAACGTTAAAACTCTTGAAAGTACAAGAGATATTCAGTTCCCGGTGTTACAAGCTGCAGAGAGTGGCTTGGTTGCGCTGGAACGGGTCAAAGATTCTTTGGCAAGCGCAGTCACTACAGGTGACGAAGAAGCCCTGAAAATTTCCGATGGTTTTGCTCAACAATTAAAAAAACAATTAAACCAAGTGAGCCAGCTGGATGCTGCTCTACGTCAGGAAATCAGTCCAATCCTGTCCTCTTTTGATGATTATTATTCGGTCGCTTTTAAAGTGTCAGAAGAAATGGTCAGCAACACCGCCGATATGGCAACCATTGGTGAGCGTTCGCAAAAAATGAATGCGGACTATGACAGCACGGTCAAAAAACTTTCTCAATTCCGTGACGTCCAATTAAAGCATTTCACTTCATCGATTGATGATGCCAATCAACAAGCCAGCACCTTAATTACTGTGGGCATTGTGATGGGTATTTTCACGACTTTTGTGTTGTTTCTCTCTGCTGTCCTCGTGGTTGGTGGCATCAAATCTAGTCTGCTAAGTATCATCAATTCACTTAAAGATCTGGCAAAAGAAGATGGTGATTTGACGGTTCGGATCCAAACAAAATCTAAAGATGAACTTGGCGATTTGGCATTTTGGTTTAACTCATTTATGGAAAAGCTGCAGGGCGTGGTCAAAGAAATCGTCAATACTGCCCTGCCATTATCTTCACTAGCGAAAGATCTTCACCAATTGACCGAAGACACCAATAAAACAATTGCAGTCCAACGTCAGGCCGCAGATAAAGCCAAGTTTGCAGTTGATGACATGAGCAGCAGCGTCATCGCAGAAGCTAGCAGTGCCAATGAAGCATCTTCAGCGGCGAATGATTCTAATAATGCAGCTGATCGTGGACAGCAAACTGTTGGCGTCACGGTTAACAATATTCGTCAGCTAGCGACTAATGTGCAGGAAGCGTCTGACGTTATCTTGAAATTGGAAACTGATGCTAACCAAGTTGGTGCAGTATTGGATGTGATTAAAGGCATCGCTGAGCAAACCAACTTGTTGGCCTTAAATGCGGCAATTGAAGCTGCTAGGGCTGGTGAACAAGGTCGTGGTTTCGCTGTGGTTGCTGATGAGGTTCGGACACTGGCATCTCGCACTCAGAAGTCTACTGAAGAAATTCAGAAAACTATTGAACAACTGCAATCTGCTGCTCGCTCTGCAGTACAAAAAATGCAACAAAGTACCGTTCAAGCTGAGCAAAGCGTGAACTCTGCCAATCAAGCTGGTGAATCGCTGCAAGTGATCACAACCAGTATCCGCCGCATTCGCGAAATGAATCAGCACATTGCCTCTGCGACTGAAGAGCAACAATCAATGGCTAGCACTATTGTGAGTCATGTTGAAGATATCGTGAAGCATACAGGCCACAGCTCACAAAGCGCAGGCAATATTGCAAAAGCTTCACGTGACTTGGCAAATCTAGCCCAAAATCTAGAAAATATTGCCCGTCTTTTCCGAGTCTAATCAAAGTTGCCAGTGTCTGTTGATATAGACACTGGCAAGCCCACTCGCCAACTTGAGTGATTTAAACTTTGGTTTGCTCACGTTAAACACTGAAAAAACGTTTAATTAGTTTGAAAACCTATATCCACAAAAAAGCCGCGTTTCACGCGGCTTTCTCATTTAAACAAGTACCTCTAGTCTTCATTCACTTTTAAAAACTCAAGTAGAGCTGCGGTCGGCATTGGCTTCGCATATAAAAAGCCTTGCACTTCCTCACAGCCCATAGCTCTAACTACTTCAGCTTGTTCCGGCGTTTCAATGCCTTCTGCAATAGTCGCGAGCCCAAGTTTTTTGCCAAGGTTAATAATGGTTTCGGCGATAACCGTACCATTAGGTTCTGCCAGATCTCTGATAAATGCACGATCGACTTTTATCCGATCAAGTGGCAACTGTTGCAGATAACTCAAACTAGAAAAGCCAATGCCAAAATCATCTATCGCTACTTTAATGCCATATCCTTTGAGTCGGTTAAGGGCATCAATCACAATTTTAGGCTCATCCATCACCACTGACTCGGTGATTTCAAGCTCCAGCAATTCAGGTGCCACACCAAAACGCTCGATACAATCAATCACCGACTGCACAAATAATGGGTTCCTAAATTGTGGCATGGATACGTTGACGGCAATCCGCAGATTCATCAACCCATGCGACTGCAGTAATTTAATTTGCTGACAAGCCTGTTGAATAACCCAAGCCCCAATCTCAACAATCAAACCAGAATATTCTGCAAGCGGAATAAAGACTGCAGGCGATACAAAACCTCCTTGCTCGGTCGGCCAGCGTAGTAACGCCTCCATCCCGATGACTTTATTTGAGCCCAGTGCGATTTGAGGTTGGTACCAAAGTTGGAGTTTGTCTTGACTGAAATCCTGCCGCAGCGTTCGCAATAAAGCCAATCGCCCAGCCATCTGCTCTTCCATCTCTGAGCTGTAAAACTCGTAATTTTGTGATACGTGTTTTTTGGCGCGGTTTAACGCAATATACACCTGCTTCAAAATGCCCAAGCCTTGCTTCGCAGTATCGACTAACCGGCAAAAACCAAAGGTGGCGTTGATTTGCAAAGCATGCTCAGAAGCTTGGAACGGCTGAACGAAAATTGCACTTAAACTCATTGGAGTTAACAAGCTTTCTGGACCAATGAGGCCGAATACGTCAGCACCGATCCGGGCTATTTGCGCAACATCACCAAACTGTTCGACTAATCGACGGGTCACTGCAATTAATAACTCATTGCCAACTTCCTGCCCTAAACCATCATTCACATCTGAAAAGTGATCAATATCAATCAGCACCGCAACTGTATTCCACGGAGCCAACCGACGTGTTTCCTGCAGCAGTTGGGTAAATTCATTCCGGTTTGGTGTTTTGGTCAGAGGATCAATATAAGCAGCATGTTTTAACTGCTGGAATAAAGTGACGTTTTCATAGCCAATCGAAATATTGCTCAAGAAAACTTCGATTAATTGCCGATCAAAATCTTCAATAGGTCTATTGGTTTCAATATAAACAGCCGCACTATGTTCGGCATTTCCTAAATACAACACCGTATCAAATCCAGTAAAGATATGACGGCGCTGATGCAGACACTGCAGAATTTGTTGAATAATCCTCGGATTGTTCAAACGCTCTAATTTACATTTAATAAAAGGGGCATAATGACCCGCGGCACCCAGCACATAGACGTTATCACTTGCAGAACCATCATCTTCGATTTGCGCGCAAAGTACACCTTCGGCATGTAAACCAATCAAGGAGGATATTTGCGTAACCACACCTTCAGAAAACTCATGCAGCGAATGCTGTTCCAGCAAATTAGCGCCAGCATTAATAATTTTCTGCAAGCCTAGGCGGTTTTGATTGATAGTTCGAATTTGTTGATATGAACGAATGGATGAAATAATAGAAGTGACGAGTTTGCTACGGGTTAGTTCGGTTTTTGTTTTGTAATCGTTGATGTCATACTCTTTGATCACGCTCTCTTCCGGCGCATAGCCCGGTTGGCCAGTCCGTAACACAATTCTGACTTCGTCCATCCCTAGTTGTTCGCGAATTTGCTGAACAACCAATAACCCCGCATCATCGGATTCCATCACAACATCGAGCAGGATCACTGCAATATTTTGATTTTTCTTTAAAAAATCAATGGCATCTTTTCCGGAATAACAATGATGAAAAACAAGTCTGCGACCAAGGACTAACAAGTCACTTAATGCTAAACGAGTGACGGTATGAATTTCTTCATCGTCATCCACAATCAACAAGTGCCACTCACCGGTTACTTGAGGTAACTGCGGCTCCGACACATCGTCTTCTGCGAGAAACAGAAACTCTTCATCTGTTACTTTTGACACCATGTTACGACCTTATCCATTGAGTCCTGCTGATTGGCGCAATACCGAAAAGGATGAAAAACTGGTTCCCTCCAGCGGCCATGCCACTCTCTCATCATCTATCGCCACATCAGCTTGTTGCCTGACTTATTACACTATACGCTTAACTAAAAATTGCAATCATTTTGTCTAAACTCTGACCCGTTTGCGCCGCCCAGAACTCAGCATGAACCATTTATATAGCAACGCCAGTTTTACATCTTTGGATCACTGTTTATTCCAGTTTTGCTGACGAATGCCGATATCTGCGATAAGCTTGAATTTACCGATTACAGAGCACGATAACATGAGCAAAGTTCAGACTTTGTCCGGACAGCAACGCTTGCGACAGCTGGCAAAACGTCAACTCGGCAGTGATTTAGCATCAACAAAGCTGCAGACTTCAACGATCGCGCCCGCAGCAGTGGACGCTGCTGCGAATGGCAGTTTTAATGAAAAGCATCAACTGTTGAGTTCCCGCGCGGGGATCCCGCTGACAGATCCCCTTTACGCCGAGCTGACCCTCGCCGAGCGCTCTGCCAGACGCATACAGATGCGTGTTGAACAACAGCAGCAAAACTTGGAACTTGTGATCAATTTGGCGCTTAATTACTGCACCGAACAAATCACCGCGCAGGACGTTGATCCGGATTGGTTTCAATTTTATTGCGAGTTAGTTCAAAATATCTCAACTCACAGTATGCAAAAATTGTGGGCGAAAATTTTGGCCGGAGAAATCAGTAATCCTGGCAGCTTTTCTTTAAAAACGCTCAACCTACTGAAGCAAATGAGCTATAAAGACGCGGTTTCCATGCAGCTTGCTTCTTCCCTCAGTTGTCGAATCCGAAGTCAGGAACCTGCTCACATCTATTTTGGTTATGTCCAACAAGGTTCGATTTGGCGCTGGTTGGCAGGCAAAAGCCGCGGTATGCTGAACTTAAGCCAATTTGGTTTAAGTTATCCGCAAATTCTCAATCTGATTGACTTAGGCTTGTTGCATCAGGCCGAAATTGAAAGCGGTGAACTGAATAAAAATCAAGCTTTGCAATGGTATTACCATCAACAAATACTCCAAGGAACAACCAAACGGCAAGGCGTGATCCTGCAGTATTACAAATACACCAGTATCGGTGCTGAGTTGTTACCTTTACTCAGTGGTCAGCCCAACCCAGCCTATTGGCAGGCTCTGCAGACCCTCTATTCAGATGTAATTAACTTTGAGTCAATCCTTTAATTCGCCCGAGAATATGGGCGATTTTCTGGGTATCCAAAGGCTTAATTAACACATCATCCATCCCCGCGAGACGGAAACTAGCGATTTCATCCGGTAAAGCGTGAGCAGTAAAAGCCAAAATAATAGTTTGTTGATGATGACGTAACTGACGAATTTGCTTAGTCACTTCAGTACCTGGTAAATCTGGTAACTGAATATCCATCAAGATCAATTGGTAACGGTTGTTACTTGCCATCTTAATTGCCTCATCACCCGTCATCGCAATATCAATGTGCAAACCTTCCATTGCCAAAACAGCCCGGACATAACTCAAGTTGGTCAAATTATCATCGACGACTAATAATTGATGCTGAGACAAAGTTTGCGATTGTGGCGCAGATAATTGTCCGATTAATAATGGCATTGGTTTTACCGGAAAAGACAATAATGATTGCCATTGAGCAACAACTGCTAAAGGTGCAAAAGCATGGATCTCAAAGCGCTGTTGTAACGCTTCTAGTTCTGTAAGCGACAAACTAAGCTCAGCTGTTTGCTGGGGTAACACCAATACTAATAAATCGACCAGCCGACGCTGAAGAGACTCTTTTAGGTGAGAATAAGCATGACAGCTATGTACTTGCTCTCCCATCGCCGTCAAACTATGTTTTATGAGTGGCAAACGACATTCTTTTTCGTCAACCACTAAAATAGACTGGAAACTTTTAGTGTGGTTCGTTTTTTGCCAAGATACTGGTAGAGAAATATCCAGCTGAGTGCCAACATCATCAATCGAATCAATCTGCATTTCGCCATGAAGCTTAGCCACAATAGACCTGCATAACTCAGCTTCAAGATCCTCTGGCTTAATTCTATCGACACTCCCTACCAACACTTGCTTCCAGCGAGGTTGGACGCTTCGCCCAACATATTTAATCTTGAATTTAATTTGTTTACTCGGAGATTCTACAATTCGATAACTGAAAATAATTTCAGGCTCCGTAGCAAGCTGTCGGCACATCGCGACCAATAATGCGATTAAATGAGCAATCAATTCAGGATCAAGATTCACTCTAAAAGCATAAGCTTGCGTATCTTCTTCAAAGATGAAATGGGTATTTGTTTGATGAGACTGCAAATGCTTTTCATAACATTGCAACAACCAATCCGGTAACAACAACGCATCAGGTTGCAGCATAAAATCAGGATCTTGAAGACGAGTATAAAGCGTCAGTAACTGGGTTTGGCGGACGACGTCAACAGGGTTTTGTTTATCTGCATTGGCCATACAAAGCTGCCAAAAATCCAAAAGCTGATGAGAGGATTGCAGTTGTCCCATGACGAGCTGCTGTTGTGAATTCAGCTGCAAGTTCGTTTGTTGTGATAATTGCAGCTGCCCTTCCAGCCGTTGCAACTCAATTTGAAATTCTTGTTTTAACGCATCACTTTGCAGTTTTAATTGATGCTGTTTTTCTTGCCACACCTTAATCATGGGACTAAAAGCCGGATCAGTTGCAGATCCAAACTGCTCTTCATCCGCCAACTGCCGAGCTAAACTTTCAATTTGTAAACGCTGGTTTTTGGCGATATTCCTTGAGGTTAGCCAGATTAAAACAACAGCAATAATAAACAACAGAATGAATGGTAAATAGATAATCATCATTGGCTTTGGCGACTTTTCGATCAATATCAATAAATACCCAAGCTGCCGCGAGGATACTGCCGGAGGGGGCAACAAGGTTGGAATCGCTTGGGTAGTGTTGTGTTCAGTTGGAAAAGTTGCTGCATTCGTGCTTTGCGTTAATCCAGTTCGATCTGCCCATATTGGCATCGAAATTAATTGAAAAGCAGGATCACTTAACTGGCTGGGCTCGGCATCCAAAGATTGAGCAGCTTGCTCTAACCAGCTCTCGGCTTTGCTGGTGCTGGCAAAAATCTGTTGTGACCGGTCAAAAACCGCCATTGCGCGAATGGGCAGAGCACTATGTTGTTGCAACGCATGAAGTGTCACTTCAAGTGCCGCGGGTTGCTGTTGTTGGAGTGGCTGAATTGACAACAATGAAGCACTATTGGTGAGCAACTGAATGTGTAATGCGGTTTGTTGCTGCTGCCACTGATACAACAGCCAACTACTGATGCTAATAGCTAAAATCATCGCAGCGATAAGGAGTTGTAGCGGCCAAAAAGGGCGAGAAAAAAGTTGCTTCATGCTGTAAAAAACCAGTCCTGTTTGATGCAACACTATAATAGTGCGGTGAGAGTTGCACAAGAAAAGGCTCGCGAGAGTCTTTTCTTCGTAACGTCATAAATTGAATGAACAAGCGCCTTAAAAATCAATTTCCAGTGCCACAAAAGCGCCCTTCATCAGCATATCTGCATCGAGGTCATCAACATCTACAAATTGTACCGATTGGTGTTGCCAACCTACTTTTAACGCGATACTAACGGCAGTCAAGTTGAGCATTTCATACCCTAGCCCAACTTTCGTTTGTGACCATTGTTGATCTTGGTAATCAGCATAAAAACCTTGCCAGAACAACGTCGTATCAGTGCCCCAAAGCTGCAATACAAAATTGCCATATAACAGTGGCAAATAGCCTGAGGCGGTCCGCTGCGTGTTGCGCACTTGTGTTGCGCTCATCATAGTCTCAAACCGCATTGCACTTACACCTAAATCCAGTGCTAATAAACTATTGTCCAATACTTCGTAATAAAAACTTAGGTCTGTTGTTTGCAAATCCAATGCGTTAGTGATGGTACTTTGACTGGGGAAAATCTGCCCATCCAGCTGCAAGTCACCACGAAGTTGAGTCTGTCCTGTCCAATTGCCGTTTTGGCGACGTAATAACACATTCGGTACTAAAGGCAACGGATGCTCAAAAGCGATCGACCAGCTCTGCCAGCGATCATCCGAAAATTGTAGCGATTGACTCGCTAAGTTATCTCCAGCACGTCCACTGACCTCTAATTGAGCGAAATCGCCAGAAAAGGTGACGCCTAATAAGTCGGCCTGAACCTGCGGTTGATAACTTAAGAGTCCGGCAGCTAGAATGAAAACAACAACTTTCATCGATTATCCTTGAGCCAACAGTTCCGTTAAATCTATCAAGGCAGCATTTGCCCTGGAAATATAATTCGCCATCACCAATGAGTGATTTGCCATAAGACCAAAACCACTGCCGTTAAGCACCATTGGGCTCCAAACCGCCTGCTGGGTCGACTCCAACTCACGAATAATTTGCTGCACACTCACTGAGGCATTTTTACGCTGTAAAACATCGGCAAAATCGACTTCAATCGCCTTTAAAATATGTAATAAAGCCCAGCAAGCGCCTCGGGCTTCATAAAATTCGTTATCGATACGCCACCAACTGGTTTTGATTAACTGCTCACCTGGTGTCAATGTAGATTGCCGCGCTTGGGCATCCCCAGCTAAATCGGTATTTAATCTGTCTTGACCTACACTTGCGCTAAGGCGCTGGCTGTAGCTGCCAAGTCTCTTTTCGATTGCTTTTAATAAGTCGCGCAAATTGTCAGCACGTGCATAAAATTGATGATCCCGGTTATTTGGATCCATCAGGGCTTGGCGGTAAGAGCGAAGTAACCTTAATGCTTCTTCGTACTCAGCTTCGGCAGCTGGAACAGCCCAAGAGCGATGATCAATGTTTAACTTTGGCTGAGCCAGTTTCAGGAAAGCGTTTTCAACCGACTGGGATTGCGAGCGGCTTAAATCAGTTCGCATGGATAACGCCAGATCCCGAACCATTTCCAGCACCCCAAGTTCCCAAGACGGCATGTTGTCAAGCAAACTGAATGGCGGCACGATGTCGTTAGAAAGATATCCGCCGGATTTATGTAATAACACTTCAGTCACGTGGATAAGCGTGTTAGTTGTGGTATAGCCCACGACGGGTTTGGCGGGGTGAGCAGATGCGTTTGCCAATTCAATCACATCAAAAGTGTCCGGCTCCTGACTTAACCAAAAGGTTAACCCTAAAAAAACCACAGCCACTAGCAGCAACGAACTCACGGTGAGTTTTATCTTGTTCATTTGCAACTCCATTTACTGTTTAGGGATTTTTGTCACAACCGCTGAAATAGCAATTTTATGACCGTCAGCAAATTGCAATTCAATGGGTACTTGTTGCTCCAGTTGCAATTGCTGTGATGGCTTAAACAACATCAGATGTAATCCACCTGGTTGCAAATGCACAGTTTGTTGGGGCGCGACCTCAATCCTCTCAACAGATTCCATTCGCATCATTCCATCAACAAAACGATGCTGATGTAATTCGACTTTTTCAAACCAAGGGCTCGTCGCAGCGACGACAATCACCGATTGTTGAGTCGGATTTTGAATAGAGAAATAACCCGCACTAACTGTGCGTCCAGGTAATGGTTGACGCACAGTAGCATTGAGAATTTCAATGTCTGCTGCCAGCGCTTGAAAACTAGCAGCAAGGACGGCTATAACGATTAATCGGCGCATGTCTGACTCCTATTCCTGATATAAGAACCATCTTACACCAAACATCAGCATGGGTGTCAGAGTTGGTAACGATCCGGCAACAAAAATGCTGCTGCTAGATATGCCACAATCGCAGCGACCGGAAAAGCCAGTAGTAAGGCAATCGCCAATAACCGCATGATCCAAATAGGTTGGTCGTAACAGGCTGCAAACCCTGCGCATACCCCATAAATTTTTCTGTGAGCTTTATTACAGAACCAGCTTTGTTCAAAAGATTTACGCATATTTCACCTCAGCATGTTGCATTATCGAACCGTTAAATACGTTTAGATTTATTGCATTCCACTGAAGCTGTGTCAAAAGATGTGCCATAACCCACAGCAAGCTATCCTGTTGTTTTATATGTGTATTTTTATTTTTTGGTAACTTTCGGAATCAGTTTTATTGAGATTTTCGCCACAGTATTGTTATTTTGACTAAAAAATAGCGAATGAGCTTCATAATGCACTAACGGTTTTGGATATAAGTGCGCGGGAAAAAATGCGCATGATTCATTTGGACGAAAAAAAACCCGGTACTACACAATCCGGGTTTGAGGAGGAATATCAGAAGGCGGTAGCAACCACAGCCAAAAAAGGGAAATGCTAAACACGCTCAAAACTGGTAGAAGGAACATCCCTAACAATAAAAATGGAGTGATGAACATACTTTACTCCATCATTGATTCTGGTTGCTCCATGGCATTCGTTGTCGGATTAGCTTTTACTGCAACCACTTTGTTTGCTTCAACTTTTTCAACATTTGCCAGATCCACAACTTGCTCTAAAGAAGCCTTTAAAGATTCTGCAATCTGTTGTTGAATCACTGTGCTGACCTGTGCAGCTTGCATGGCCAGAACTTGAGTAACCTGTTCACTGAACTCTTGAGATGGCTCTGCAGCGACAGTAGCAGTTGAACTGACCATTAAACCGGTAACAAAAATAATTGAAGTGAGAGTTTTCATAGTAATTTCCTTTTTGGACAATTGAATTAACGAACGACAATCTGTTATTTCAATTGCTGTGCCAATCAGGAAATAAAACATAAGCCATTGTTTTAATTTAATTTAATTTAAT
>Ga0075154_10002380_pt1 | contig 12337 bp, 10 predicted proteins | sample JI71714BDNA_FD_70965 | JGI IMG/M metagenome (GOLD analysis project Ga0075154, IMG submission 70965) | Wastewater effluent complex algal communities from Wisconsin, to seasonally profile nutrient transformation and Carbon sequestration -... | ecosystem: Engineered > WWTP > Effluent > Algae... | reverse complement strand
AGATAGACACCCACCTGTTCGAGCAACGGGGCAGGCGTTGCGAGCGACGAATAGGCGACCGGCAGGACATTGTTGCGTATGGGCGCATGAAAGGGCCGTGGCCTTGGCGGGCGGCTCTTCATGGCACGGAACAGCGAAGGGTTTGCCGACCGGCGCGGGGGTGCCGCCGGCGCCATCACCAGCGTGGCGCGCGCGGGTATCGCCAGGGCACCGATCAGCTCCCGGATGGAAGACCGCTGGATTGTGGCCGGGATCGCACCGCCGGGCACCTTGTCGATGACGTAGAGGCGGACGGCGATCGAGGTGCCATGTTTCAGATAGCATTTTTCTAGACGGACGGAGGTACGGAGCTGGACGTCGCGCAAGCTGGTCTCGAAGAGGTCGCGCATGCGTGCGTTGGGGCCGAACCAGTCGGGCATAATCGCGACGAGGCGACCGCCCGGGCTGAGGCGCCGAAGAGCTGCCTGGAGGTGGCGGACGGCTGCATGGGCGTCCGCGCCCAGGCCCACGGACCGCGAAAATGGCGGGTTCATCAGGATCAATGTCGGTCTTGCCGCATTGGCCAGCGTGGAATTGATCGCGGCACCGTCATGCCCGGTTACCTTGGCGCCGGGAAACGCGTGGACCAGCCGGGCGCGGCGTTCGGGGGCATATTCGTTGAGCTGGAGTTCTGCGTGGGCGCCGCACTGGGCGACCAGAAGGCCGTTGCCGGCGCTCGGCTCGAGGATGACGTCGTCACCCTGGATGTTCGCGAGGAGGACCGCGATGGCCGCAAGATCGACCGGCGTCGAGAATTGCTGCCATTCGATCTGGCTCTCGCTGCGGACGGTCTGCGTCGGCAAGCGGTCGAGAAGATCGCAAGCGGCATGCGCATCGTCGAGAACGCGCAGCGGATAGGGTGCGGACTGGAGGTGGTGAACGAGCGCGAGTTCGAGGAGCTCGAAACTCTGGCGCTGGGTCCAGAGGCCATCGGCGTCGGTGCCATGGAAGGCTTCGGTCATCGCCGTATTGAGGTCGGCCCGGGAGAGCGGGCCACCGGATTTCAGGTGGGTGGCGATGAGGACGGCCGCACGGATTTCGGCATTGATCGGCGCGTCGAATAGATCGGACATGATGGGGTCTCCGGACTGACTGCCCCGTCGGCAGCCTCAGCCCAGATCCCCCTTCCCTCTCCGGCTTCAGGCTCGTTTGTCCGTCGGGCGGGTTCGCGTGCGTTGAAGCGAGGACCTGGTCAGCATATAGCGGTCCGCACATTCCGGATATATCGGACAATCTGGACAATGTAGGCACAGCGGCCTATATGGACCGGGAAGGAGTGATCGCGATGGTAGCGCAGGTCCGAAATGCAGATGCGGGTGTTCGTCGATTGGTGGCGAGCGAAGTGACCGAGGTGCTTGGTCGCCAGTCCGGGCTCGCCAAGGAAGCCGTCGCGAACACCGCGCAGATCGTCGCCGCCGTTGCCGCTGCGGTCATCGGACTGCCCGCGGCCCAGCAAAAGCGCCTCAAGGGCAAGAGTGCAGATGTTGCGACCATGATCGCCGCGTTCGCGCGCGAAGAGAGACCGGCGACAGCAATCCGGATACCGGCGCCTGCTCAGACGGAAGCTCGAAAGGGTTCGGGCTTTGGTGAGCTTGTCGACGTTGATGAAGGACGCCGCCGGCTCGCGGGCTACGTGACCGAGGGATCGCTCGAGGATTGGGCTGGTCCGGTGGCCGGATCAACCATGCTGCATGAACGGGGTATCGCCCGATCGACCTTGCACGACTGGCAGAAGCGGGGCGAGGTCATCGCGCTTCTGTCGGGCGCACGCAAACATGCGTTCCCGCTCGAGCAGTTCGTTGACGGACGGCCCGTGCAAGGGATCAGCGATGTGCTGGAGATCGCGGGCAATCCGAGGCGCGCGTGGCTTTGGCTCGTTCAACAGAGCCCTTTGCTCGGCGAGAAGCGGCCGATCGATCTGTTGAAGCAGGATCGTCGCCAGGATGTGGCGGACGCGGCGCGGACGGTTTTCGCTTACCCGTGACGCTGGACAGCTCAATACTGCGGGAGCTTGCGGTCGGAATCGACCCGAGCGGATACCTCCGTATTCTCGACGCGCGCTATCGGGCGGCGCCGATGGGCATGGGCTTTGGCCGAACGCGATTCTCCAGCCAGTCCGACAGCTTCGCATTGCTCTATGCGGCGCAGGACCTGGCGACCGCCCTCGCTGAGCGGATCGTGCGGGACCGTTTTCAGGGCAAAACGAAACGCGTGCTTCTCGAATCGGATGTCGACGATCTCGTGGTTGCGAGTCTTTCTGCACGATCGCCTCTCAAGCTGCTCGATCTTCGGACAAGCGGCGCGACTCGCCTCGGCATTCCGACCGACGCGGCGCGCGGGCGATCGCAGCTCGCTGGACGCAGGTTCAGTCAGGAACTTTATGACGACACGGATTTCGACGGGATCATCTACATGTCGCGCATCACCAACGCGGAGTGTGTGGCGGTCTACGACAGGGCTGTGACCACGACCCTCGACCCGGCCTGCCCCGTGGTCGAACTCCTCCGTCTGGCCGATCTCGTTCCAGCCCTGAAGTCGTTGAGCATTGAACTGCGCAGATAGCGGCGCGGCCATATGAGTCGACGGGTCCGAAATGTACCGGCAAACGGTGGGACCTCTCCCCTTTCCTCCGGTTACGGGATGGAATTATGGGGCTCGGAAGCAAGGCGCTGCTATGGTTGGCGCGCTGGTCGGTTTCGGCGAATGAGACGCTGGAGCTTCAGAGCGGTGGCTTGAGACAACGCCGCTCACCAGTCTCCAGAATCTTGGCCCAATCCTTGAAGCCGGCCTTAGGGGGCATGCGCTCGATCGAAAGCCCCGGACGCGCATAGCACTCTTCCGCTTTGATAGCCCCGCGCCGCCCTTCCGCATCATTGTCGATCGCGAGGATCAGGCGCTCGATCGATGATGGCAACTGGATTTGATCGAAGCGGCGCGCGCCCATCGTGGCCCAGCAGGGTATCTCGTTGAGGATCGTGAAGGCCCGCGCCGTTTCGAAGCCCTCGGCAAGTGCGAGCGTCCCCTGCCCCGCCCCTCCCCCCTGCCAGGCGCCGCGCGCGGGCCTGCCGAGCATCAGCTTCATGCGGTAAGACGCGGTTTGCGCGTCGAGGAAGATGCGCTGAATGGCAGTCAGCCGCGGACCTTCCCGGACCGCTACGGCCTCAGTGCATTATTGGGACACGGATATACGGTAGACAATCGTGCGCAGCCAGAAATGGCTACTTTCGGAGTCTTTCGACGCCGAGTTCCGCCCATAGCCATGCAAAATCGTAGGTTGCCATTGGATCATTGGGGTCAGGTTGTTGTCCGGAGTGATTTTCGATGAACTTGAGCCATTCGACGAGCATTTTACGGCCCTTTGCAGTTTTGGTCGCTTGACGTGGCGTTTGATCATTGAGCATGCCCACTGGTTGATCGAGCGTTTCGCGGTAGTGCCGGTCCATGGTCTGGTGAATGATCTCGGTTGCAATTTCGGGCGGAAAAGCCGCTTCTTCGGGTGCGCGTTGCCTTTGATCGTGCATGGCCTGTTCGACGGTTTCGATTTCGGTCAGCGGTTTGCCCACCATGTTGCCGACCAAAGACATGATCACCGTTATGCCTTCTTGCGCGCGCTGTGCCGAATTGACGGCGAGCAAGAGGGTGCGGCCTTTGATTTCCACCGTCCCATAAACGGTCTGGCCATTGTCCATCGTCGTGCTCATCGCTAAAGTGCCGGAGCCTTTGGCGCGAGGCAACGAACCATTTGACGGTTTCAGCCAGTTCCAGAAGTGGTCGGATTCGGGCGAAAATTCCGGATGCCCATTGATCTGGGTTGCAACGTCGGCGGGTGACGCGCTTTTCACAAGCCGGAAGCGGACCTTGTGGAACATCAGTTCGTCACCATCGCTGTTCTGGATGGCGGGCCGCCGGAGGCCGAGCGCCTTGGGCAGGACATCATAGAGCCAGCCAATGGTGAAGAGGTGGGCGATGGTCGCCAGTGTGTCTTCATCGATATCAAGGGGACCGGATTTTCGTCGTTTGCCTTCGGCTTTGCGCAATCCCGTCAAAAGTGTGTCAGCGCCTTCGGCTGAGAAAGGCAGCAGTGCGCCCGATAAGACATGTCCTTTGCGTTCCGGGACGATCCTTGCCGATATCTTGTCCCATTGCTTGAGCGTTTGCGTGGCGGTCCGTTCGCTTACCCGGATTGGTTCACCGCCCCGCACCAGATCGCGGGCAAGGAAGGATACCCCCGGGATGACATCGCTGACCTCGTAAAGGCTGCACACGGAATCACGCAGCGCGCGCATATAGGCTTTGGCGGGTGCGGACTCGTTCCAGCCCCGACGCTTGAGATAATCGTCAACCAGATTGATACCATCGGGCTCAAAGCGGCGGGTCATCAGGTCTTCGAGGGCACAGCCAAACAGAAGTCCTTCATAGTGATCGCCAAGAATGTCGCCGATTTCCTCGAACTCGACGCCAAACTCTTCCTGAGCAAGGCCAACATGCTCGGCCATCGCGTCTTCCAGCGCATCGCGCCAATCCTCGCGCAAAGTGAACTTGATCAGGCGGGAGAGATCATAGCCGGACTTCATGTTCCCTCGTCTCCCCGCGTGCACCACTTCACCCTTCGCTCGCCAAAAACTTCAACGGTCGGTGATGGGAATGTCTCATCTGCAAATAATCCGGCAGGGATCGATATAGTGCCGGGCCTCATTTCGACAAAATAATACGCCACCGACCCGCACTCTGGGCAGAAGTGATACCGATTGGTCCTGTTGGTATCGGTCGTCCGTTCGAAGCTACTGGAATTACCGGATATAGTCACCTTTGCTTCATCCCAAGTCGCATTCCATGCGAATGCGCTGCCGGTGCGGCGCTTGCACGCATTACAGTGGCAAACAGACACACGCTGGGGTGGACCAGCGCAAATCGCCGAGAGCTGTCCACAATTACACCGGGCTTCGCGCGATTTCTCGGTCATTTGTCACGTCTTGGGCTGAATGAATATTTCATATGCACGGCGACGGTCCCGAGATCGTGGTGGGTTTCTTTCTCAAATTCATACCCCAATCGCTCATACAGTGCGATGTTCGATGTCATGAGTTTGTTGGTATAAAGACGCGTTCCAGCCAAACCGGACAAGCGCGCGATCTCCTCGGCGTGGCGCATCAGCGTGAACCCATGGCCTTGGCCTTGCCGTTCAGGCTCGACCGCAACATTGACGATCATCAGTTCGTCGCCCTCCGCAACAGTTTCGACAAGACCGATCAACCGCCCCTGGTCGACCAGCAAGTCGAAGCGGTGATCGGCAAAAGCTTGGTTATAATCTGCTGTCATCGGCCGAGGCGGTCTGGGTGTAATCTCGACCCATTTGGTGTAGGCGCGGATCGTCAATGTCCGGATGTCGGCGATATCCTCCTCTACCGCGCGCCGGATGATTGGGTCAGCCATGGCGCACCAGTGCGACAATCCGTGATACGGTGGGCTGGCTCACGCCGAAAATACGTGCCATTTCAGCGGCAGATTTGCGGCCCGAGATCACGCTTTCGGCAATCTCCGCACGCTGTTTGGCGTTGAGCTTGGGGCGGCGACCGCCAATTCGGCCTTCCGAACGGGCTTGGTCGAGACCTGCCTTGGTCCGCTCACGTATCATCGCACGCTCGAATTCTGCGAAACTGCCAACCATCTGCATCATCATCCGGCCTGCCGGAGTGGTCGTGTCGATGCTTTCGGTGAGCGAACGAAACCCGGCATTGGCACCTTCGATCCGGTCGAGCAGATGCAGCAGATCTTTGAGCGATCGGGATAGCCGGTCCAGTTTCCAGACAACAATGACATCGCCTTTGCGGAGCTGGTCGAGCATCCGGTGCAATTCAGGCCTATCCCAGCGCCCACCGCTGGCCGCCTCTTCAAAGACCCGCGTGCACCCAGCCTCCTTGAGAGCACGTAGCTGCATGGCCGTGCTTTGGTTATCACCTTTGGAGATGCGGGCGTAGCCGATCAAAAATGGTGGGGAGTTCATGTTGAAGAAAAGCCTTCAGCTAACTTCGGCAAGTCCACCTCCTCTAACCAGGGCACATCATGCGAGGTCCAGATATGGACGACCGGTCGCATTCCAGGATCCGAGTCGAGTGTCGCAACGCGCAAAATAAATTCATCTAGTCCACTTTTCTCAGAGACAATGTGCGACCCACAACGCTTGCAGAAATGACGAATTTTGCCCGGTGAGGACTCGTAGCCCGCAACGGACTCACGCCCTAACAGCCAACGGAAATGTTCGCGCCTAACTCTCGCGGTCGGCGCCGATGCGGCAGCATGTGCCTTCTGACAGGTAAGACAGTGACAAAATCCAATCGGGCTGGCCAGCCTATCGATTTCATATCGCACTGCGCCGCACAGACAGCTGCCTTCAGTCGCCACAACCAGCTCCGCATTCACAAACGGTCGTTTTTGAAAGACTGATCAATGCTGCCTGTCGCAGCATGATTGCGTCTTTCAAAATCCTCTTTCAAAACTGTAGCGAATGGAAAGACGTTTGTGAAGGGATTCGGACATGCCAGCGCGCATTCCCATGACGGCCAAACAGCGGGAGGCTTTGCTCGCGCTGCCAATGACCGAGGAGGAGGTCATTGCACACCACAGCCTCGACGAAAATGAGCGTGCGGCAATCGCCCGATTGCGTTCGCCGGCCAACCAACTGGGCTATGCCTTGCAGCTATGCTGTCTTCGCTTTCCGGGGCGATACCTTCGCCGAGGCGAATTGCTCCCTGCGATCATGCTCGATCATGTTGCCGAGCAGATTGACGTCGATGCCGACGTCATTGCTGACTTCGCCAAACGCGGACCCACCCGATATGAACAATTGGCCTCGATCAAGCGGAACCATGGATTTGTTGATCTGACGCATCCCGTTCGCGCTGAACTCAAGCAGTGGCTCGAAGCCGAGGCATTGTCCTGCACCGATGGCCGTCTTCTGCTCGAACGCCTGATCGCGAGAATGCGTGAACGAAAAATCATCATTCCCGGCGTCAGCGTCATCGAGCGATTGACAGCGTCGGCGATGCACGCTGCCGATGCCAAAGTTGCTTCTGAGATTCTGGCCCAGCTCAATACGGAGCAAAAGGCGAAGTTGAATGCGGTGCTGGACGACAAGACCCATGCCCAGCAGAGCCGATTGAGCTGGCTGCGCGAGCCGCCGATCCGCGTCGGTGCGCGGGGACTGTTCGAACTTCTCGACAAAATCGACTATATCCGCAGGTTAGGGATCGGCGAGCTGGCGCTTCCCGATTATCTCAAGCTGCGGCTTTCCCAGTTGGCGCGTGAGGGCGTGCGGTATACCGCGCAAGCGTTGCAGCAAATGACGCTTCCGCGCCGGATGGCTACATTGGTGGCCACCATCGGTGAGCTGGAAGCAACCCTTACCGATGCAGCTCTGGCGATGTTCGGCTCACTCGTCGGTCGAGCCCATCTTCGGGCGCGCAAGCGGCTTGAAGAAACCCTCCTGGCATCCGCTGATCAGGGCCGAGAACGCCTGGTCCGCATTGCGGATGTTTTGGGTGCGATGGCAAAGGCTATTCGCAAGGGTGACGATGTTGAAGCAGCGGTTACCGCTGTCGCCAGCCTCGATCTGATCGAAGCCGATGCACTTCTGATCAAGCGCACAACAAAGCCTGGTCGGCCTGACGCCACTGGAGAACTTGCACCTGAATACAAGATATTCAAACAGGTTGGCAGCCGTTTCCTGCGCAGTTTTACGTTCGAAGGTCGGCGCGCGACAGCACCGTTGCGCACCGCGATCGGCCTTTTGATCGAACTCGATGGCAATTGGCGCAAAGCCTTGCCGGCGGACATTCCGCTTGGGCATATTGAACGCCGCTGGCAGCGCCATCTGTTCGCCGACGGCAAGATTGAACGCACCTACTGGGAGCTTGCGACCTATTTTGCAGTATCGAGCGCGTTGGCGTCCGGCGATCTGTGGGTGCCATCATCGAGGATGCACCGCGCATTGGAAGAATTGTTGCAGCCCGCCACGGTAACAGGCGTCACCGCTTTGCCCGTTATTTCCAAGCCATCTTTTGACCAGTGGTTCGAAGAACGGTCGGCGCAGCTGGATCGGGCACTATTGTCCACCATGAACGGGCTGTCCGGGAAGGATGCGTCGCTATTCTCTGGTGACCGCCTCCGGTTTCCGAAAATGCCGAAGGAAGACGCGGATGATAGTGAGGAAACCCGTGATCTCGCGGTTCGGACTTACCGCATCCTGCCCACAGTACGGATTACAGATGTTCTGTCACAGGTCGCGAAGTGGACGGGCTTTACTGATCATTTCAGTCATGTCTCAACCGGCGTCCCGCCCAGTGACCAGAACGGCTTTCTGGCAGCCTTGATTGCCGAAGCCACCAACCTTGGCCTGTCCCGCATGGCTGACATTTGCGGGGTCGCATCGCGCAGGGCGCTGCTTAGGATGCAGACCTGGCACATGCGCGAAGACACATTCCGCGCCGCCTTGGGTGCACTCACCGACGCGATTCATGCCGAGCCAATGGCGGCATGGTTTGGGGAAGGTTGGCGCGCTTCTGCCGATGGCCAGCATTTCTACCTCGGCGGGCCAGGGGAAAGCGGAGGCACCGTCAATGCCCATTATGGCCGCGATCCGATCATCAAGATCTACACCACCATAACGGATCGTTACGCGCCGCTCCATCAGACCGTGATTGCGGGCACCGCTGGCGAGGCCATTCACGCGCTTGACGGAATTCTCGGCCATGAAAGTTCAGCCGAAATCTCTGCCCTTCATGTCGATGGCGGCGGGGTGTCTGACATCGTGTTTTCTGTGATGCATCTGCTCGGCCTGAACTTTGAGCCGCGCATTCCACGGCTATCCGACAGAAAGCTCTACGCCTTCGAGCCACGCGCCCGATATGGGAAGCTCGCCCCGCTCTTCGGGCAACGGCTTGATGAAAATCTCATCCGGAGCCACTGGGATGACATCCATCAGGTCGTGACCGCCATGCGGAACAAGGTGGTCACCCCGTCGCTGATCCTGAAAAAGCTCTCTGCCTATAAACAGCAGAACAGTCTGGCCGCCGCGATGCGCGAGGTTGGCCGGATCGAGCGCACCTTGTTTACCTTGCGGTGGTTTGAAGACCCAGAGCTGCGGAAACTGGTCACAGCGGAACTCAACAAGGGCGAATCCCGCAATACGCTTGCACGGGCGGTTGCCTTTCACAGGCTTGGCCGTTTTCGTGATCGTGGCACCGAGAACCAGCAGATCAGGGCTGCTGCCGTGAACCTCGTCACCGCTGCGATCATCCTGTTCAATTGCCGCTATCTGGGCCGCGCTGTCGAGAAGCTTGGCAATTCTGCTGGGGCAGATACTGGCGCAAGCTACAGCCAGATCTCGCCACTCGGTTGGGATCATATCAACCTGACTGGCGACTACATCTTTAGCGATAATGCCCAGCTCGATGATGACGGATTTTTGCCCCTACGGCTTGGCCGGGAATGATGGACAACGGCCAACATCGACGCATTGCTGCCACAAATAAGACATTCCCCAGAGAGCCGCCACGGCGGCGAAGGGCACAATGGCGAGATTCATCGCTGCGGGTTTTTGGTGTCGGAACCTGTGCGGAAGGAGTAGCTGCATTACCGGTCATGAGACCTGTAATATTCTCGCCTTTCAAGAGAGTTGGAATGCAATCATCTGCTATGCTAGTCGGCGATTTTTTGGGAGCTTCCTTTGCTTACCGATTTTCTCGCGCTCGATGACCACAAAGTCGAGGACCTTGCGTCCGTGCTAGGCCGCGCAACAGAGCTTGCGGAGAGTTGGCGCAATCGTTGCTTGCCCCGTTTACTCCGAGGCATACGCGTTGGGTTGATTGTCGATGATACAGGCTGGCGTAATACTACAGCATTTGACCTTGGAATTACCGCCATGGGCGGCGTCTGTGTTCACGCTCCGATTTCTCTCGGCGGGGCCGAGGACGTTGTTGACTTGGCTCATTATCTTGACAACTGGTTCGATATCCTTGTTGTCAGGACGCCGGATTTAGGGAAAATCAGGGAGCTTGCCGCAGCCGCAACCGCGCCAGTCATTAACGCGCGAACGCGCAGCAATCATCCTTGCGAAACACTCGGCGATTTGGCCTTCGCCTTGAGCGAAGGTCGCGCATTGGACGGGCTAAGGGTTTGCGTCATAGCCCCGGACGATAACATATTGGGCTCGTGGGCGGAGGCTGCTGCTGTGCTGCCGATTGAGGTGGTTCAGGTGTTTCCAACTTCATTGCATTCCAAGAGGTTTGCCAATGTTAAACGGTTTTCGGCTACGACTGATCTTGCCGCAATGACAGGGTGTGACATAGTGATTACCGATTGCTGGCCCAAAGCTGCGCCTGCTTCGGAGTTGCTGGCTTATCAGGTAACCCGCTCTTTACTCGACAACTATGTCCCCAATGGGCTTTTCATTCCATGCCCACCGGTCACTCGAGGCCAGGAGGTCTCTGTGGAGGCGCTGGAGGCACCGCAATGTCGGGTCATTGAAGCCAAGGCTTTCCTTCTTCACGCCCAGAATGCGCTTTTGGAAGCAATTTCAGCCACCATCTAACAAATTTAAATGTCCGCTATGACCCAATCACTGGTCATTGTTGGAATGTCGGCTTCGCCGCTACCGTATATCTGTGTCCCAATAATGCACTGAAGCCCGTTTGTCCCTTCGCGCTTCAAATATTCGGACATGATATCCAACATCTTCATCACACAATAATGCGAACCTCCGAACGCATTGTCGTAAAGTCGCTGGAGGTTGGCCTTGTTTTCAAAGAACCGAGTATTCCCTCCAGTTAATTCGGATTCCCATTCCTGAGCCAGAGCCTTCAGATCCAACGACTCTGCAGACAACGCCGGCATTGAAAATGTCACCGACACCCGCTTCTCCAAATCCGGCGCCACGGCCAGCAGGTTATCCAAGACTCCGCGCGGATCGCCCTCCCTTCGATCGGCCGCAAACAACACCCATGGGCAACCCGAACCTTCGACCATTGCGGCAAGAGCCGTTCCTATTTCACGCGTTCGGTGGGGACCGGAACTCCCCAAACGCTCAGCCGCATCCAAAACAACCAAGGACGGTCTGACATCTTCAAAAGCCTTCTTCAATTTCAGAAGCGCTACATCCGTCGAGCGAGACCGAACATCTGATCCAGTCATCGCTTCCAAAACAGAATCAACGACTTGCAGGGCCGTGTTGTGCAGATGAAGATCAATGCGAATTGAAACACCAACCAACTGTTGCTTTACACCGCGCTCACGCTTGCGTGCCAGCGTCCTGGCCACTGCAGATTTCCCGCTATCGCCCGGACCGCACACAACAAGCAGCTCCCCTGGATCGAGCGCGGCCGCGAGTGCCTTAATTTCCAAAAGCGTTGGCGTTTCATATGAACCGGACTTTCCATCCGACCGGCTCACCCGCAATGTCTCAGGCAACATCGAAGATGACACCAAAGCAAGCAATTTCTTTGCATCATTCTTCGCCCCCAGCTCGATCAATTCAGAACGAAGACGTCCCTCCAAATCCTTGGTAATCGGCAGGGATGATCCCGCTTCCATCACCTGGTGCAAATGATGCCAATCCTTAAAGCCCCACACGCGCGCGACGACCTCCTGCACTTTCGAGAGCGGCACCGGGACAACCACGACCAATGACTTGTGCAGTTTTTTGGCGACAGACTTCGCCTTATTCAATGTGTACAACATCACATATCTCCGCAGATGGCATTGAGAGATGTCGGCTATTCCCTCGCCATCCATGGAAAAAGGATGTCGAACACATAAAAAAATCGCTGACCTGCTGTGCAGTTCGGGACGCCGACCCCACGCCCTCAGAAAGGCGTAGAACATCAATGCACAAAAGCTGCATAAAGTAAAGCGTCAGAATATCTCCAGCTGTGACCCGCCAAATGTCTGTGCAGCTTGATTTCGGCGCAACTCGATTTCACTGCCGTTCGCTCCGCTCAATACGCTTACGTCATTTTCCCGAGCAACCGCCCCGCAGCACCATGTTCGGCCGCGAGGTTACGATTATAGTGGAGCGGCATACGCGGGCTCTTCCAGCGCAGCGCATCCATGATGCCAGCGAGATTCTCGCCAGACGCAAAATAATCCTGATTGATCCCGACCCGCGTCGAATGAGCGCTGATCTCGGCAAGCTGCGCCTCGAACGTCGCGGCGTCGAGATCGCCGAACGCCTTCGCATCGAACGCACGGCGGATCATGCTGCGGAAAATCGGCGTCACCGACCCCGAGTGCAACGCCTTGTCCC
>Ga0075154_10002377_pt1 | contig 12339 bp, 6 predicted proteins | sample JI71714BDNA_FD_70965 | JGI IMG/M metagenome (GOLD analysis project Ga0075154, IMG submission 70965) | Wastewater effluent complex algal communities from Wisconsin, to seasonally profile nutrient transformation and Carbon sequestration -... | ecosystem: Engineered > WWTP > Effluent > Algae... | reverse complement strand
TAGATGTGTTTTTCATTTTCGTTGAGTTTGCAATTAAGAAATCAATCTGTTTACTCCTAATATAGTTCATAAACCGGGCCAGAACAATGAGGTAGTTCATACCCGGCCTTGAGTAGTGTCGTTGGAAACACCTGTTTAAAGGAAGGAAATTGCAGGATTGCAGTGAATCTTAAAAAAGGGTATAGCAATCTTATAAACCCATAACTGCCAATTTTTTATACAACTCCTGCCAGAATTGACTTTTTGACGGAATGACCGGTATTTGGGTGTCACCCGAATCCCTGTCAATTATATATTTCGCTCCTACGGAGCTCCGGAACAGCCTGCTCATTCTCGGGCTAATGATATGTCGCCTCGCTGGGTCTCAAATTTACCCTCCGAAGCTTTAGCGAAGGAGGACTCCCGACTCCTGACTCCCGACTCTCAACTGTCTTTCTGTCCGACACCTCTGCTTTGGCCCAATCTTGGTACTTTCGCGTCCACTATATAAACAGTCAAATCTTAAATAACTATGGTACAGGAAAAAGGCACGATCTCAATTAACACGGAAAACATTTTTCCGATCATTAAAAAATTCCTCTACTCGGATCACGAGATATTCCTGCGTGAATTGGTGAGCAATGCGGTGGATGCCACCCAAAAAATCAAACGACTGGGCTCCCTCGGGCATTATAATCAGGAACTGGGCGATCTGAAAATCCGTGTGGCGGTGGATCCCGAAGCAAAGACAATCACGATCTCGGACAGCGGACTCGGGATGACTGCCGAAGAAATCAAAAAATACATCAACCAGGTAGCCTTCTCCGGCGCTACCGAATTCATGGAAAAATTCAAGGAAGCCAATGATGCCAATGAAATCATCGGCCGCTTTGGTCTCGGCTTCTATTCTTCCTTTATGGTGGCCGAACGGGTGGAGATCCAGACCCTCTCCTACCAGGAAGGCGCAACGCCAGCCCGCTGGACCTGTGATGGCAGCACCGAATTTGAAATCACTGATGGTACCCGTACCGAAAGAGGAACCGATGTGATTCTTTATATCAACGAAGATTCAGCGGAATTCCTGGAAAAACACCGGCTCCAGACTATCCTCGACAAATACGCTAAGTTTCTGCCCGTACCCGTACAATTTGGTACCAAGACAGAATCTGAACCGGATGGCGAAGACGAAAATGGTAAACCCAAATACAAATCGGTTGAAGTTGATAATATCATCAACAATACCAACCCAATCTGGACCAAGGCACCCGGCGAACTGAAAGATGAGGATTACCTGAATTTTTACCAGGAACTCTATCCCTTCCAGGAAGAACCCCTGTTCTGGATTCACCTCAATGTGGATTATCCCTTTAACCTGACCGGGGTGCTTTATTTCCCTAAACTGAAAAATGATTTTGAAGTACAGAAGAACAAGATCAAACTCTTCAGCCGCCAGGTATTCATTACGGATGAAGTAAAAGACATCGTACCGGAATTCTTATTGCTGCTCCATGGTGTGATCGATTCTCCTGATATCCCGCTGAACGTAAGCCGTTCTTTTCTGCAAAGCGACAGCAATGTAAAAAAGATCAACAGCTATATCAGTCGTAAAGTAGCCGAGAAACTGGCCGAACTGTTCAAAAAAGAACGCAAAGCCTACGAGGAAAAATGGAGCGATATCGGTCTGTTTGTCAAATATGGCGCCCTCAGTGATGAAAAATTCTATGAGAAAGCGAAGGAGTTTATCCTGCTGACCAATACGAACAAAGAAAATTATACCCTGGAAGAGTACAACGCGAAAGTGAAAGACTTCCAGACTGATAAAACCGGACAGGTGGTGTATCTCTACACGGTTGACCCCGAACAACAACACAGTTATATCGCCGCTGCGGAAAAGAAAAGTTATGATGTGTTGCTGATGAACTCCCCGATCGACAGTCATTTCATCCATCACCTGGAAATGAAACTGGAAAAAACATCGATGAAACGGGTAGATGCCGATGTGGTGGATAAACTGATCGAGAAAGAAGACAGTGAGAAACACACACTGACCACGGAAGAAACCGATAAACTCAAAGCCATCTTTGATAAAGCGATCAGCAATCCGGCCATGAAAGTGGAAGTGGAAAGCGGGGCGGCCGACAGTTTTCCTGTCAGCATTACCATGGAAGAATGGATGCGCCGGATGAAAGACATGAGCAAGCTCGGTGGAGGTATGAATTTCTATGGAGCCATGCCCGACAATTACAAAGTCGCCATCAATGGCAATCATAAACTGATCAGCAAAATTTTAACGGCCGACGAAGCCCAGCAGACCGTTCTGGCCAAACAGGCATTCGATCTGGCCTTACTGGCCCAGGGTATGCTCAAAGGGGCGGACCTGACGGCTTTTGTGGAGCGTAGTGTGGAAGTGCTGTAAGAGAGGCGAGAAGCTAGAGGCGAGAAGCGAGGGGCGAGAAGGAACCTCCTGAGGGAATGATCTAAATAATCAGGTGGTTCCTTCTTTAGGATCCCTTCTCGCTTCTAGCTTTTTTCATTAACTTTCCCTCCTAACTACTTATCCAACAGTTAAGCAGGCAAAGATTTCCAATGACCCTGTCCGAAGATCAGATACTGGCGCTCGCACCCGATGAAGCTTCTAAAAAAGCAGGCCTTGGATTGGCGAACATGTCCAAATGGGTCAGTAAAGGCGCCAATGAACTGGCTATCTGGGGCGAATGCCAGGGTAGTGGCAGCAAACCTTACCAGGCACAGATCGATCTCTCCAACATTGCCTTTAAATGCTCCTGCCCAAGCCGCAAGTTTCCCTGCAAACACGGAATCGCACTATTTCTGCTTTATGCAAGACAAACTGCTTCATTCACTGTTGATAAACAACCGGCCTGGGTTACAGAATGGCTGGAAAAAAGAGCGGAAAAGCAGGAGAAAAAAGCAGCCAAGGAAGAAGCGCCTGTTGACGAAGCTGCGCAGGCAAAGCGTCAGCTGGCCCGGCATGAAAAAGTAATTCATGGAATTCATGAACTGCAGTTATGGATCAAAGACATTGTCCGCAATGGTATTCTGTCTATACCTGAAAAAGGATTTCCCTGGTTTGAAAATGTGGCAAAACGGATGGTGGATGCACAGGCACCTGGACTGGCCAATATGGTAAGGCAGCTGGGTGAAACGAATTTTTTTACTGAAGACTGGCAGCAACAATTCCTGGAACAGTTACTAAAAATATATATTGTTGCTGAAGGTTACAGTAAACACCATACCGACGAAACTCCTTTTTTACAGGATCTCCGCAGCTGGGTTGGATTTACAATCAACCAGGATGAATTAAAAGAACAAAGCGGCATCACTGATACCTGGCTCGTATTGGCTAAACAGAGTAATGAAGTGGATAATGTGACCACGGAGAAATACTGGCTCTATGGCCTGGAGCAAAAAAAATATGCCCTGGTACTACAGTTCACTGTTCGCGGACAGGGCAGCCAGTTATCCCTTACTCCCGGATTATACGTACAGGCCGAACTGGTTTTTTTCCCGTCCGTCAACCCGATGCGGGCGCTGATCAAACGTCAGCTGAACACACAATACACCGGAATACCAAAAGGATTTTCAGGCTGGGAAGAACTAACCGGAGCCCATACAGAAATTTACAGCCGGTTTCCGGTACAGGGAGAACGGCCTTATATTGTTGAACAACTGACGACAGTCCGGTATAACAATCAATGGTGGCTGTGCGATCAGTCATCACGTATGGTTCCACTGCGTAATGCTGAGAAAAGTATCTGGCCTATACTGGCCATCAGTGGCGGACAACCATTAAATATGGTACTTATTGGCAGCCCGGCCCAGGTGGAAGTGGCAGGCCTATGGCAGGAGAATCAATACCTGCTGGTTTAAAAATGGAATAATGCAAAGCTGGGAAGAAGTCATACATACAGCCATGATCGGAACAGATAAAAAAATCCTTTCCGTAACCAATCTGCCTGCAGACCTGGCTGCCGTACAGACAACCCTGTCTGACTTAACCGGTAATGATAAAGAAGCTCTCTACCTACAACAGGCTTCCCTGCTGATGAATTATAAACAATGTGGCCTTACCCTCCTGCAAAAAGAAATGGCGGGTACCGGCATTGCTCTACCTGAAGAAAAACCATATTGCAGTGCTGCTGCCGCGCAGGTTTTGAAAGAGGTGTTGAATGCAGAGGCACCGGTCCTGCTGCACGACTGGCTCAATCACTGCAATGAAAAAGGGCAGGTTTTCCAACCTGTTTTTATCCCGGCTCTTTTTTCAAAAGCCACACAGGAGAAACACCTGCAGGAACTTGTCATGCATTGCAGCGGAAAAAGAGGTGAATGGATCAGCCGGCTTAATGAAAACTGGAATTTTTACAGTGGAGAAAACCCGGAAGAAACCTGGCAGACAGGAACACAGGATCAACGGCGACTGGTATTAAAGGAAACAAGAATCAGCGATCCTGCATTGGGTCTGGCCTGGTTGCAACAATCCTGGGCTACCGAAGATGCGGCAGGCAAACTGGGTTTTCTGGAAGTATTAAAATCCGGATTAAATGAGGCAGATATTCTTTTTCTTGAATCGTTACAAACGGAGAAAAGTAAAAAAGTAAAAGAAGAAGCCATTAACCTGCTGAAGCATATACCCGGCTCATCACTGATCAGGTTATACCAGCAGGTGCTTGAAGAAGCCGTGCAGGTAAAAAAAGAACGAAGCCTGATGGGGTTATCCAGTAAAACGGTACTGCATTTCAAACTGCCCTCCTCCATACCTGAAGCCGTGTTCCAGTCAGGTATTGAAAAAATGAGTTCACAAAAAAATATCAGTGATGACAGGTTTATTATTTATCAGCTGATCTCTTATACACCACCTGTATTCTGGGAAAAACATTTCCAGCTGAAACCGGTGGAGATCATTGACCTGTTCTGCAAAACCGAAGAAGGATATGAACATACGGGTGCCATCGGGCTGGCCGCCAGCCGTTTTCCCAATCCGGAATGGGCTGCTATACTCACCTCAGATCCCAATCGTCTTTTCCTGGATCTGATCAGCCAGCTGCCGCCGGATCAGCAGGAAAAATACCTGCTGAAACATTTTGACAAGGCAGGTGATACATTGATGCAACTGGTGGCCAAAACCAGGGAAGAATGGTCGGTAAACCTGGCAAAAACAATATTTAAATACACCAGTAACAAACCGGATCAGTACCCGAAATCCTATTACCGGGATATCATCCATTTAATACCCACGGCCGTGGCTGCTGAACTCAACCGCTGCACCCCGGTGGAGCAGTACCCCGCTATGACCTGGAATAAAACCTGCGAGTACCTGTTGTATTTACTGGATCTCAAAAAACAAATCCATCAATCATTCAATCAATAAAACGAAACTGTATGGCAAGTATTCTGCGGCAACATGCTGAGCAATTATTCGGAGCGGAACTGGAAGAACTGAAAAAACAGGATACGGATAAAAGACCGGACAACTGGCTTTTATCGCCCCGTTCGGTCGTACAGTACTTGCTTGGTGGAAAACTGAAAAATGGTTTCGAAGTGAGTCCGAAGTATATCGGCAACAAGCGATTGATGGAGGTGGCTGTTGCCACTTTAACCACTGACCGTGCCTTATTATTATATGGATTACCCGGTACGGCAAAAAGCTGGGTGAGTGAACATATTGCTGCGGCAATCAGTGGCGATTCCACCCTGATCGTACAGGGAACTGCCGGTACCGGTGAGGATTCCATCCGGTATGGCTGGAACTATGCCCGCCTGCTCGCCGAAGGTCCTTCTGAAAAAGCATTGGTTGAAACCCCGGTGATGCGGGCAATGAAAGATGGAAAGATTGCCCGTATTGAAGAACTGACCCGGATCGGGGCCGATGTACAGGATGCCCTTATTACTATTCTTTCTGAAAAAACATTACCGGTACCAGAACTGAATATGGAAATCCAGTCTGTACGTGGCTTCAATGTGATAGCCACGGCCAACAACCGTGACAAAGGAGTAAATGAGTTAAGCAGTGCATTGAAAAGACGTTTTAATACGGTTATTCTTCCTGTACCAGATTCTATTGAAGAGGAAATTGATATTGTGCGTCGCCGGGTGGAAAGTTTTGGTAAAGTGATGGATTTACCGGCTGAACCACCGGCCCTGCAGGAGATCAAACGGATTGTGGCTATTTTCCGTGAACTGCGCAATGGTGTGTCTGCCGATGGAAAAACCAAGATCAAATCACCCAGTGGCACCCTCAGTACAGCAGAAGCGATATCGGTAGTGAATAATGGTATGGCCATGGCTGCTTATTTTGGCGATGGTCGTATGAAAGCCCATGATCTGGCAGCAGGTATTATTGGTGCGGTAGTGAAAGATCCGGTACAGGACCGGCTGATCTGGCAGGAATACCTGGAGACCATTGTGAAACCAAGAGATGAATGGAAAGATATTTATCGTGCCTGTCGTGATCAGGGCTTTTAAATAAAACTGATGGCAGTACATGTATTAGGCATACGACATCATGGCCCGGGCTCTGCCAGGAATGTGAAGGATTTCCTGGAGCAGCTGAAGCCGGATATTGTACTGGTGGAAGGTCCGCCGGAAGCGGATGATATCCTGCAATGGAGTATACATCCTGAATTAAAACCACCGGTAGCCATTCTCTGTTACCAGCCCGGTAATCCACAGCAATCGTCTTTTTATCCTTTTGCTGAATTCTCCCCCGAATGGCAGGCCATCCGCTATGCCCGTCAGCATAATATACATGTCCGCTTTATGGACCTGCCGGCTGCCCACCAGTTTGCCCTGGAAGAAGAAAAAATAAAAGAAGCAGAAAAAGCAACCGGGGAAGATAACAGTCCCACCGGACGGGCGGCTTACTACAACAATAACCGCTTTCTTGAAAACGATGCCGTCAGCACAGCTGAAGAAGAAACGGAAGCGCATATGCTTCACCGTGATCCGATCACCTGGCTGGCTAAAGCGGCCGGTTTTGAAGAAGGGGAGAAATGGTGGGAACATATGTTTGAACACCGGCAAAACAGTGAATCTGTTTTTGAAGCCGTTGCGGAGGCCATGCAGGCCCTCCGGGATGCATTACCCCCCAAAGAAGACAGGCTGGAACAGGCCCGTGAAGCGCATATGCGAAAAATGATCCGGCAGGCTGAACGGGAAATGTTTCAAAACATTGCCGTGATCTGCGGGGCCTGGCATGTACCTGCACTGGTAAACATGCCTTCAGTGAAAGAAGATACAGAAACACTGAAAGGATTGCCTAAAGTAAAAGTAGAAACCACCTGGGTGCCCTGGACCTACCGTAAACTGAGTTTCTTCAGTGGGTATGGCGCCGGCATCCAATCACCCGGCTGGTATGAACATTTATGGAAGCACCCGGCTGATGATGGCACGCGCTGGATGACCAAAGTGGCGGGACTGTTCCGCAAACAACAGATGGATACATCGGTGGCGCATGTGATCGAAGCGGTGCGGCTGGCCAATGCACTGGCCGCCTTACGGAATTTATCCAAAGCAGGGCTGGAAGAACTGAATGAAGCCACCCAGAGTATACTTTGCAATGGCGAAGTGATTAAGATGAGCCTGGTGGGAGATGAACTGATCGTCAGCAATAAAATGGGAACCGTGCCGGATGACATTCCCCGTCCGCCTTTACAGTTGGATATTGAAAAACAACAGAAGAAATTACGCTTGCCTCCCACCGCAGACTGGAAAGATTATACACTTGACCTCAGGAAGGAAACCGATCTCGACAGAAGTATATTTCTGCACCGGCTCCGTTTGCTGGGCATTAAATGGGGTGAGCAAACCGATGTAAAAAGCAAGGGTACCTTTAAAGAACAATGGCGGTTGCAATGGGAACCTTCCTTTACCATTGAAATTATTGAAAAGGGAAGCTGGGGCAATACGACTGAAGAAGCCGCATCCGCCTTTACGATTGACCAGGTACAGAAAGCTGCCAACCTGGTGGCTGTTTGTAGTCTTTTGCAGGAGCTTATACCAGCAGAACTGGAAAAATCAATTGACACCTGTATCAGCCAGATCAATAACCTGGCCGCTGCCAGTGCCGATGTACTGGAATTGCTACAGGTGATTCCGGGGCTGGTATCGGTGAGCCGGTATGGAAACGTACGCAAAACCGATGCAGGGCTGATTACCGGCATTCTCCAAAGCATGATCACCCGTGTATGTGTGAGCCTGCCTTCTGCCTGTGTGGGAGTGGATGAAGATGCCGCCACCTTGCTGGTGGACATGTTCCGTAAAATGAATGATGCGGTGGGTATTCTTCAGCAGGAAGAGATCACCCGTGAATGGCAAAACACCTTAACCCTGATTGCCAGGAATAAAAACACCGTACCCCTGCTGGCCGGTTATACCACCCGGCTATTGTCAGATTACAAATTACTGGATGGAGAAGAATTGATAAAGCTGTTTGCCTATTCAATGAGTTTTGCCGGCCAGCCGGCTGTGGCAGCTGCCTGGCTGGAGGGATTCCTGAAAGGAAGTGGCACCATCCTGCTGATCGACGAAGATCTCTGGTCACTGGTGCGCAACTGGGTGAGTGAACTGGATGAAGAAAATTTTGTACAGTTACTCCCGTTGCTGAGAAGGACCTTCGCACACTATTCATCATCTGAACGAAGAAAACTTGGTGAGAAAGTAAAACAGGGAGATGGTCCGGTAAATCGCATAGCCGTGGCTGGTATTGATGAAATAAGGGCAAAACAGGGAATCGATATTATATTAACGCTTTTCGGAAATAAATCCTGAAGGAATGGCGACTGAAACAGAATTACGGAAATGGCGCTTGATACTGGGAGGTCAGCAAAATGACGGCACCGGTTGTGCATTGAATATTTCCGATACAAAAATGGATAATGCACTGGAAGCCCTGTATGACAGTGACCGCCGAGGTGGATTAGGAGCCTCTTCGCCCAATGTCAGCCGGTGGCTGGGGGATATCCGGAATTTCTTTCCCAATACCGTGGTACAGGTGATGCAGAAAGATGCGATCAAACGACTGGACCTGACGCAGCTGTTATTCGAAAAAGAACTACTGGAAAATGTGGAAGCGGATGTTCAGTTAGTGGCCACCTTACTGAGTCTGAAAAATGTAATTCCCGATAAAACAAAAGATACGGCCCGGCAGGTGGTGCAGAAAGTCGTGGATCAGCTGATGAAGAAGTTAATGCAGCCCATGCATCAGGCTGTAACCGGGAGCCTGAACCGCAGCACCCGTAACCGTCGCCCCCGGCACAATGAGATCAACTGGCATCTTACCATTCAGAAAAATCTGAAACACTACCAGCCCGAATACAAAACCATTATCCCTGAAACAAGAATCGGGTATGGCCGAAAACGGACTTCTCTTAAAGATGTGGTGCTTTGTATTGACCAGAGTGGTTCAATGGGAACATCTGTCGTTTACTCCGGTATATTCGGATCCGTTATGGCTTCTATACCTGCTATCAAAACAAAGATGGTGGTATTTGATACGGCTGTCGCAGATCTGACCGAAGAACTCAGTGATCCGGTAGACCTGTTATTTGGGGTACAACTGGGTGGAGGCACTGATATACATGCGGCTCTCAGCTATTGCCAGCAGGTGATCACCCGGCCCAATGATACGGTACTCGTACTGATCACCGATTTGTATGAAGGAGGAGATGTGGCGGGCATGCAGAAAAAAGCAATTGAACTGACGGCTGCCGGTGTACAGGTGGTGGTATTGCTGGCACTCAATGATGAGGGTGCTCCTTCCTATGATCATTCCAACGCCCAATTCTTTTCTGATCTTGGGGTACCGGTCTTTGCCTGTACTCCGGACAAGTTCCCGGACCTGATGGCCGCGGCTCTGGGAAAACAGGACCTGGTACAATGGGCCGCCCGTGAAGAAATCATGATTAAAAAATAAACAACCCTATACTATGGCCTTTACTGAAGAAGCACTGGAACCCTATTTCCGGCAGATGTTGCAACACAACCCTAACAAATACAACCCGGAACCCAACCTGGGTGACACCCGTGACTACTTAACCGGTAAAACAAATACAGTTCCGGTGCTGCAGCATAACTGGTTTAATGAAAAATTTGGTCTGCTTGCCCCTTTGCTGATTCATGAAAATACTCCGGCTGAAAACAAGAAAAGGCTGATTGATTTCTTTAATGAACCCGCCCTGCGCAATCAGATCAGGTATTATATCTATAACCAGCTGATCCCCTGGATGCCCCTGCAGGACATGCTGAAAATATATGAAGAGCGTCACCAGTTACTGCGGCAGCTGGGCTGGACTAATGCAGAACTCGGTTTTATCCTTAAATCCAGGTATGGCAATTTGCTTACCATGGAAAACCTGCTAAAACCGGAGGACCCCCTGTTAAAACTGATCAGTGATGCGTACAAAAACATGACTGAAGCAGAGGTCAATACATATATTCAGAAAGGAAGTTATAATAACTGGGATCAGTCAACTGCTTTATTGCTATATGTACATCATCGCGACAAGTGTTTTGAATACATGAAAAACAATGAACGAAGTACTTATTCGCCTTATACTTTAGAGTCGAATGTTATGCAATTTGCTTTACAGTATGAAAAAGAAAAATATGCCGGTTACTATTACCGTGAAATCAGTTCAATGACTGAAGATACCCTTCAGGCTGTATCTTATAAATTTAACTTACTGCTTCAGTACAATGATTTTGTCAGGGCGGAAGACGACCTTTTCAGGCTGGCTCCCCTTTATCTTGAATTACTCAGCAACAGCAAAGGGCGTACCTATGAATCCGGATTCAATTCCTCATTCTATAAAATCAATACGGACGAAAAGGGGCAATACATGCCATTAAGCGGATGGGCTCTTTACCTGCTGCTTAACCGGAATGAGGAAAATGGCCTGGCACAGTTGTCTGCTTTGTCAGCAGGTGCAGTACCCCTGGCCACACCGGTTATTGAAATGCTCCATTACCGGTTTAAAAATAATATACTGCCTTCGCTGATTCATCAATATTACCTGAAAGCGGAAAGCAGTTATACGGATAAGGATCGGGTCAATAATTTTATCCGGTTATTTAAGGAAAATAAAGAATCCCTGGATTTTGACAGTATATGGCAGTTCAACCTGTACCGGTCCAAAAACGCGGTTAATGCTTCGATTCAGTTTTTGATTGAAATGGATCCCGCTGCCGCCACAAAAGCCATTGACTTACTCCAGGGCAAAAATGCAGATACCCGTATAGCAGGTGCCAGGATACTGGCCCAGGTAGCCACCCCTGCTGCATTAGATGCACTGAAAGCAAGTATAGAAACCGAAAAAGATGATGACGCGCGTGATATCATGCTCAATGTGGCCGGTGACGAATACCTGGCCGGTATCAATCTCGACAGCCTGGCCGGTATTATTGAAAAAACAAAGAAAAGAGGCAAGCTCAAAAAAGCCCTCACCCCCTGGCTGGAAGAAACTGAATTGCCCGCACTGTATTTTACAAGCGGCCGTCAGCTCACCACAGATGAAGTGCGCTTTATCCTGTACCGCATGTCGAGGGTAAAGGAACTGGTCACGGAGGCAGAGATCAAACCGGTGGTACAACAGATCGATCGCGGATCTTCCAATGCATTTGCCTTGGAAATATTCAAACGTTACAAGGAAGCCGGGTTTGAAGCGAAGTACAAATACCTGCTGGGTATAACTACTATGTTTGGAAATGATGACCTGATCAGCATGCTGGTGAAAGCGATTGATGAATGGATCGAAGGCAACCGGAAAGCCATGGCCGAACTGGGTATCCAGGCACTGGCCCTGCATAGCAGCAATAAAGCCCTCCGCTGGATTGAATGGTATAGCCGGAAATACAAATCCAAAAAACCGAATATCGGGGAAGCGGCCCTGCTTGCATTGGAAAACGCGGCTACTGAACAGGGGATCACCATTCATGAACTGGGTGACCGCATCGTACCTGATTTTGGGTTTGAAGGACTGTTCAGGCATTTCCAGGTAAACGGGGAAGAATACAGGGCCTTTATTGACAGCAATTTTAAAATTGCCTTCTTCAATGAAGACAATAAAAAGATCAAAACTATTCCCGCCGCTGCCGATGCATCGATTAAAGATGAATTCAAATATATCAGCAAGGAAATCCGGGATATTGTAAAATCACAGTCCTCCCGGCTGGAATATTACCTGATCATTCAGCGCAGATGGAACCATGAACAATGGAAGAATTTCTTCCAGGAAAACCCGGTGATGTTTATATATGCCACTAAACTGGTATGGGGCAGGTATGATACAAATGAACAACTCACCGGCAGTTTTATCTGCAACGAGGACACCAGCCTGCTGGATCAAA
>Ga0075154_10002376_pt1 | contig 12344 bp, 11 predicted proteins | sample JI71714BDNA_FD_70965 | JGI IMG/M metagenome (GOLD analysis project Ga0075154, IMG submission 70965) | Wastewater effluent complex algal communities from Wisconsin, to seasonally profile nutrient transformation and Carbon sequestration -... | ecosystem: Engineered > WWTP > Effluent > Algae... | reverse complement strand
AGTGATCAAAGGTTTCAGAGGTACTGTTGTCCGATGAAGGACTGCTGTTTGTTCAAACTGCAGTGTCGGCACAAGGATTGTGGCCTTCAGAAGCCAATCGAATGCAAGAGTGGTAGAGGACTTTCTTGGTGTCACTTGTCAAAACCTCGTAAGTCATCGGATGCCCAACAGATTCTGAGAAACCAATGAAATGGCATGCAATTTCATTAGAACTGGAAGGAAATTCTTTACCTCCCTGTGATTCATTGCGTTTGGCATAAACAGCATCCCAGAATTTAAAGCAAGTGACAATACTGATGTCAGGAGTGCAGCCAGTAAGGCATTCAAAAGGAGTATGCCAAGCAAAGGATTCAGAAGCAAGTTGATTCTGGACAAAGCAGACATACTCAATACACAGCAACCAACACTAAGAAGGGGCGCCAGTGGAGTTGAAGACTTGGTTTGTAGCATGCTTGACCCATTGATAGTGCCTTTCAGCCGCATTTTGGTGATGGTAATGGGGCTAAGACTGTCAATCATCAATACAGAGGTGGCGCAGTATATCTTGTACTTTATGAGATGAGCAGATCCATAGCACCATGCTTACAAATGTTGTCCATAAGGACAGTGGCAAAGTCTCCATCTGTTTGGACACCATAAATGTCACAGAAATGAGATTCAGTACCACAGAAGAACTGGTCCACAAGTGAACCATTATCAATGGCAGGGACATCAGCATAGATAGTGTCAGTGGCAACTGGCTCATTGTGATGATGGACATTGAGAGCAGGGAATAGGGCCTTGTGAGTATCAAATATATTGCCAGTGAGCCATCCAGAGTGCGCAAACTGAGTGGTAGCCTGGAAAGTGCGCTCAGTAGTTGCAATAGGTGCCCCAAGGAAGTATTTGCTGTATGCTTGGAAGTTATGGTTGCTGGGTTCAATCCGGTGTCAGTTGATTGTGATGAAAGGGTCCAATTCATCTTGGATAGGACTGATGTCAAGATGGCTGGTGGTGTTGACCTCGACTGGCATTGGGAGGGCTGCAAGCATAGGATCAGGGGTAGAAAGAGGTGCATCTTTATTGGCAAAGCTTGGGTCCCAATCAACATTGGAAGTAAGGACAAAATGAGGCAGCATATCCCATTCATGATTGGAAAACGGAAAAATGGGAAGAAAGGTCAGTCCATTTTGGAAACTGAAAGGCAGGATAAAACCATCTATCCTTTGGAGAGTTTGAGAGCCTCCAAAAGCAATAGAACGGTCATCAACTATGTTCCCAAACTGTTCCATTTGGATAGTCTGATGGCCAGGATTGTAAGAATACTGATGGAGTATAACAACCACTTCACCTTGATTAGAGGGGCAGACACCATCAGCTGTGACAATTTTAAGGTTGGTGAGCTGATGGTTATTATACTCCACTCACATTGACACATTGGTCAGTGTTAGCCATGATGTGAACATTGTCTTGAGCAATCCTTCCATTTCGATCAATCAAGGAAGAGGAATGTTGTATGAAACGTCGGCTTGATGAAACATTGTAGATGGTCTCATGAAGTGTCACAACTAGCAAATCATTGCGTTTTGTCCTGTGCTTGTCCTTCTTGGTTGTTGGTGGCAGTGAAAGGACATGATGAATGTCGCCCGGTTCAACACAATGAGAGGATTGGTTGATGAGGCGAGTAAGGTCATATTCATCTTCTTCTGCAGCCTCATCATCATATTAATGATCCTCTGGCCCTGGGTCATCATCAGGGGTGGGAAGGGCCATTTCTGAAGCGTTTATGTGGAGCTTGGGGGTGGGAGCAAACTTTGGAGCAGGAGGCTGAATAGCATGCAAGTCCTCATGCCTGTACATAAACATAATTGCTTTCTTGGCCTCATCTGAAACTTGATGCCATGCAATTTGGTCTTCCTGTGCAAGGGATTGCCAATTGCCTTGGGTAATGCTGGGCGGCGGTCCTTGTACACTCGTCAAGCAGCAGCATGCACAGAGATAGATCCAAAGGGTTCTTTGTTGTCCTCAAATGTATCATCTTGCTCTTCTTCATAATAGGCCTTGTGAAGCTTGACAGCATGCAGAGAGGAGTGCTTAGGGCAGTCATGCTGTGCTGCAACCTTTTTTTGGACAAGCCCAACATATGCATCAAAGTCCAGAGGTCCATTTCCTTGAGCAATGCTGTACCTCTCAATCTGTGTAGCATTGAGGAAAGCATTGTGGCCTTGGAGAGCATTCTGAAGCATGGCTTTCTTCATCTTGCTTGCAAAACATGGCTTGGTGGGAACCAATGCCTCATAACGCTGGATGTAGTCCAACCAGTCTGTGATGAACTTGATGGTGGGCCCTCTGTAGGAGGTCATAATCCTTGCTGATGTAATTAGGGATAGTAGATCCTCCAACTTCATATTGGCCTTTGTAGAGGTCCTCATATAGGAAGAATAGTCCCTCAAAACAGCATTGGCATCCACTGTGGCCTCGTGGGCGTGCACAAAGTGTTGACCCATTGAAGTCTTGAGTGTTCGAATGAAGAAATCACACATAAACTTCTTCATTTCATCCTGGTTTGTAGGCTTGTAGACTGGGTCCATAATGAGCTCACAACTATGTGTAGTGACTGTAGCCAGTGTAGAATGCTTCCAATCTTCCCAATTAGCCTCATCCTTGAGTTCCCTATAGTGGTATTTGTCCCTCTTGATGCCCTTCCTGAAATTGACGGCGGCACTCTTCCACTGTCTTGCGGGTGACATAGGAGCTGATGAAACAGGAAATGGGATGGTAAGGGTGGTAGTTGAGCCCTGGGATAGCCTGGGGTTGTTGGGGTTGTATCCAGAGACCCTGAACTTGTCCCATTCATCCTCATTGACCATTTCTTGGTCGATTCAATCCACCTTTTTGATGCAGTAGGTCTGGATAAGGTGAAGATTCCAGGTTTGAAGGATTCTGATGACATTCATATGGGCTCTGTGAACAGGAGTGTTGGTCCCCTTGTCATCATAGGCAAGGTCAGTGATGTCTTGCTCTGTCATTGTGAGCAGATCTGCTATCAAGCTCGCCCCTTGTGCCTTAAGGGCCTTGGGCAAGGGGTCATCCTTATCCATGCCAAGGATATTGGTCAAAACATGTTCAAGGATTGCCCTTTGGGTCAAAGATTGGGTGGACCGGGTCGAAGATTGGATCAACATTGGAGCCGACAATACTGGTTATGCAATGGTATAACTCCACCAAGAAGTGACAGCCAACCAGTTCTCGAGACTGTTAATCTAGAGAAAAGAATCATTGAAGATGTCAACGAAGATGCAAACATACTTTGGCCTGAGCTGCTTGAATGCTCAGGATGACCTTGGTCCTAAAAGTAGTCTAAATAATTGATAGTCTGCTAAAGTGATTTATTTTAACGCAATATTTCGTAGACTGCACCATATTCTACGCATATTTTCTCTATGCATTTTCCTACTCCCCATAGTCCATACATTTTTCTACTCCCCATAGTCCATACATTTTTCTAACATCCATTGTAGTATTTGGAGAGTATGCTTTTGAATAAAGATAGAATCAATAAATGATTTCAAATAAGTATTTCAAACAATAACATACCTAATGATGATTTCATACTTTACTGCTAGATATTAAAAGCCAATAATTTTAAACAAATGAAAAGCAGATAATGCCAGCGAAGACAATTAAGTTCAAAACATTTGAGTGATTTCATACTAAACTGCAATGATTTATATTACGAAATTTAGAAAGTAATAAGCGCAGTGAGTTTAACTTGTTCTGTTGTACACTTTATTACCTATAAAATTTCTGCATTTAATATAAAATTCTGTTGTCCATATTATTACCTACACTCAAGCTGCATGTACGATAAACTTTTTGAATTATGTTCTGAAAGATGTTCTAATTGTGCTATTGATTTTGAGTTTCGTAAGCCCCTAGCAATCAATTGCCGGTTAGAAATATGTGGGTTTGTCTAGATGTTTTGTTGGAGACTCGTATCCTAGACATATTTTAGTCAAACGGACTAAGCTAATTTTTTACACTTGTTGGAATTCAATCACTAATAGAGCTGCCTGGCGAACAGAATTACCGCCAAGTCGAAAGGTCGTAAAAATTAGAATTCTCTTACGTAGCTGGAGAAATAGCATGTGATTGGAGTTCCGTGCACAGATGACCTTAGCTGGGCTTCACATTTTGGCTTTGAGTTGTAAAGCAAATCTTCTCACATGAGTATTAATTGAAATCAGCTGTGGAGCTAATTAATATGATTTCACTTGGCTTGGCGCTAGGCTTTTCACTAGGCTTCGAGCTGGTGCTTGGCTTGGCACTAGATTTTGCATTTGGCTTGCTTGGCACTAGGTTTTGCACTTGGCTTTTCGCTAGGCTTCGGGCTGATACTTGGCTTTAGACTTTTCTTTGAACCTTTTTTTTGTTGGACTTTTAGTAGAGCTTTTGGTAGAGCTTTTGGTAGGGCTTTTAGTAGCTCTCTTGTTTGTTTGCCCTCTTGGCACCAGTTGGATGCTTAGATGAGTTAGGCTTTAATTTTTTGGATCCCAATTCTATGAAGCTCTTTCTTTTAGCGTCAAATACTTCATATGATCCAGTTTTCAAGCCTGGTTCTTGGGAAGAATTTTTAATGATCTGAAGGCCCTCGTCAGATCCAACATGATAAATTCCAACCTTGATTTTGTTTCCGGTAGGAGCAGGACGAGTGCAAAAGTTGTTGAAGTGGGAAGAATTTTTAATGATCTGAAGGCCCTCGTCAGATCCAACATGATAAATTCCAACCTTGATTTTGTTTCCGGTAGGAGCAGGACGAGTGCAAAAGTTGTTGAAGTGCCGAGATATGTAATGTTTGGGTCGCTCACGGCTAGACGCGCGTTCACGCTTACATTCCGCACGTTAAGTCGGATCCAGCTAAGTACGACCTGCTGGGTAAGCGCGCAAAAGTAGTTGTGAATCAAAGTGCGTACTTAACGGGCAAGTTACCTAGCAGAGAGCCATTTTGGATGTTGAAGGCTGGTTCAACCGGCCAACGCTCCGGTCCCGGTCCCAGTCCCAGTCCGTGCAGGCTGCTGGGCTGGCAGACCGGGATCGGTCCTAGCATCGAGCAACTTGGCTCGCAGAATTGAGGCTCGGCAAATTATGCTAGATTTTGACTTTCGGTCGAACTTGCCTGCTTCGCTCAACCTCGAATCAAAAACGAACCATCGAGAAATACAATTTTTGATTCATTTTTAATGTGTTTGCATCTTTCCTTATTGTCCAAGTACTCAGAAAGTTGTGGGGATGGTCATACCATTAACACTTTCGATACCATTTTTTGTTGCTGCGGCAATCTGAGGGTGGGTTCCCCTTGTCATTAAGAACCGATCAAGTTGTTTAATAGCTGCTTGTAGAGTGTTCATGCACTCTTTGGATCTGCATAACAAAACATACTGCATAGTCTCCTACAGAGTTGAGCAGAGTGGACACTGTGCTGACTCACATTTCAATCTTCTCAGCCATTTGTCTGGAAGAAATATCCCTAAGAAAATTTCATTACCCAAGTATGCTGGACAATGGTATCTGGGTGCAAGCCTTTTATAAACTCAGTTCATCAATGTCCCATTGCAAAATCATCACTCATCTGAATGGGCTCTATGGGCGAGTATTCGCGTGAGAAAATTACCAACTTCGAATCCCTAAGTTATTACAGTTCTCATATCGTTTTTAACCCATTTCGTAACTCTCCCTCTTGACGGCAGACAACTTACTCAAATATCAAATATTTCAAATATAAATATACATAGAAAACTCCATGTTTTTGTGAATTCACCATCCGATGATGAGCTTTCTTGAGATTTCAAACTTTTCTTGACAAAGCCCCTTCATAAATTGATCTGCAAGTTGAAGACACCGCTTGAATATCAATTTCTAAGGAAGACAACGAATGGTAAGGCAGTCCAATATGTGTAATAAGATGAGACAAATTTGGCACTTTGCAAACTGTAGGCATGCAGAATTATCTTCATAATCAATTGATGCAGGAGACTCTTCGTCCATAGTTTCCAAAAATGCTTCGGAGTTTGTAGAACATCTTCGAGTAAATTCTTTCTTGAGCACCTTAGTATAGATTTATTTGAATACCTATTGAAGTGGAATAATATCACACATAAACTGGGATAAAGCAATAAAGTGTCCAGATTGGTCTTCATCGTGTTTTTGGCTAAAATTTTACTTTTTTCTAGTTAACTCAAGTGGATAGAATGTAATTAGCAATGCCATACGGCCAATAATTTGAAATAAAATATTATTCGTATGAAAAAGTGAGTTTAGTTTTTAGGTTATTTCTAAGTTCGGCGTTATCGTATTTTCAATTTCAATTTTGAAATCATGTCATGGTGTCTCATTATTTACTATTGTCATGATATCTTCTCGTAATTTACTAAACAAGAATTATTCTAAATATGTATTGATATGCCAGTATTATGGCATTCGCGTCCTCAACTGGATTGTGGGAAGAAGGGAATGATGTGACGAAATTTGATTTTCGCTTTATAGGAGCCCTTCTCAATGAACACAATACCATTAAGGAATATCAGGGCCCTTGAGTAGGGCATTGCAATTTACCCAGTTTGTCGATTTGTTTTCGAATGGGAATTTTATCCCCCGCATGATACTCATGAGGAATATGGTGATTGTTTTCTTGTTTGTTAGCTGCATTGGTAACCTCCTGTTTGCAATGTTGAATAGCTGCCCAATTTGATAAATAAGTAGTCCGCATTATCATGTCCCAACCAACTACTAGGTCAGCAGGTGATACTTTAAGAGTTGTATGATAAGTTGTATTGATTGCCCATTTTGTTGCATGAAGTTGTTGTTCAATGCGAAACTTTGTAGCTGCAGAATCTGTGATGGGATTCGAAGTGTGAAGCATGTAGGCAATAACTTGATGTATGTGTTGAATAATTGTGTTAGCTTGTGGATTAGTGATGGTTGTAATCACTGCTTGAATTCCATAAGAGGCTAGCATTTCTTTAAATTCCATACCCACAAACTTTGTCTCATTGTCATGGATACATTGAAGAGGTTGAGGGTAATTGCAAAGCCATTGTAGATCACATGCAATTTTGATGGTTTCACTGCCTTTGTAAGGGAGAGGAGTTATGACAAACCAGGATGTTGCTGGGTCTATGATTGTCAGGGCTAGTAGAGTGACTGGAGCATCATTGTCATTTGTGTTGATATTCCATGGTCCAATAAGGTCTACGCACACTTGATTCCAAGGATGGATATCATGAAGTTTGGCGGAAGTTTTCCATAATTTTTTCTTTGTCCTTTGAAAATTTGACATTCGTTGCATGTCTTGGTGAAGTTTGCAATATCCTTAGCCATTGTTTTCCAATGAAAATGATGTTTTATTTATTGAATGAGGCGCGAGATTCCTGGATGAAGAAACTGCTCATGATACCATTCAATAAAGCTTGTCTGAAGTTTGACTGGAATAACAATTTTGTTCTTGAAATAAATGATGAGTTGCTCATGGTGAATGTGTTGCTTGTATTCCATTGGGAATTGATTGAGCGTTTCTTGGAGTTTTCTATCATCTGCTTGAGCTTGTGCTATGATGGTGAAAGCAAGTGGTATATGTTCTGTTTCCATGAGGAAGCAGGTTTAAATTATTTCTGGCACAGGTGCATCTTGTCGAGGAACTGGGGAAAGCATGTTGGCAATGATGTTGTGTACTCCTTTGATGCAATATATTGTAGGTGAATAATCTTCCACAATTAATACCCAAGGACAAACATGATCCATAGTAAAGTTGTTGAATGTAAGGTTCTTGTGATCTGTGTAGATGTTGATTGGATCACCTAGAAGGATAGAGCGGAATTCTTGAAGTTTTTCCCCAATTGAAAGAAGTTACAGCTCAATGACTGTATATATTGTTTGAGCATCTGATAGCTTTCATGAATAGAATGCTAATGGTTGATTGTCTTGTGGAATTACTGTGCCCAATTGTAACTTGGAAACATCAGTGTAAATTTCAAAGGGCTTGCTGAAGTTTAGGTAGGTTAACATGACTTGTTTTGCCAGTTCCAGCTATGGATTGTCAAAGGCGGCTTGACAGTAGGGTGTCCACTTGAACTTGGCACCTTTCTTGGTAAGTTCTGTGAGATCTGTAGCAACATGAGAACAATGCCCATGGCAGACATTTGTCTGAGTTGCAATGTTCATTATTGCTTCAATCTTCTTTCATTGTGATTTTACCCCTTGTCAAGAGATGTTGAAACCTAGATATTCAGTTTCAATTTCTGCAAATTTGCTCTTTGCAACATTTACTTGAAGGTTGGATTTTCTGATGCGAGTAAAAACTTCTTGTAAGTTCAATCGATGGTCTTTGAAAGGATCAAATCCAAGAACTAAGATGTCATCAAATTATACCTTGACTTCCTCTAGATCATTGAACAGGAGGGACATCTTTTCTTGGTAAACATCTGGTGATGGAGCCAGTCCCTTAGGAAGGCGTGTATATGAAAATTTACCCCATGGTGGGATAATAGTACAGATTCTCTGCAATTCCGGACACATGGTAATATTCTAATAACCCATGTTCATGTCAAGAGTTGTACAATAGGTAAACTTACTCATTGTACGAATTGTCTCTTGAATGCTTGGCAGAGGGAAAGGATGTTTCACAAGATGTTTGTTGAGACCTGTACAGTCTTAAACAAAGCAAATGGTGTTGTCCTTTTGAGGTGTCCTGAATGAGGGTGCTGCCCATTCCGAATCATTTGCTTGTATTAGCACTTCAAGCTTTATCAGGAGGTTCACTTCATCCTTCATTAGCTTAAGTTGCTGGTACACGAAAAGGTCTTGCATGTACAGGTTCTTCATTAGGCTTGAGTTTAAATGAATAAGGTTCTCCAGGCATAAGACCTAGACATCCTTCAAATAAATCTTCAATTTCTCTAAAAGGCCCTATAGATCTTTTCATTCTCCTGGAGCTAAATGTCATGTATGAAGGCAGGTATGCCATTTGTATGCAGCAGGTAGAATGTTAGAGCATCAATCAAAAACAGCCTCATCAGATTCTAGATTGGACCTGTGAAACAGGTGCACAATTTTTCTTTCAACCAAAAACCCTTCTTCCGCATTCGGATACTAATATTGTCCCAACTCATTGTAGGTATTGTGGTCAAAAATTTGAGATCAACTCCAAGGTCACGAATGATATCTCGTCCAATGATGATATCACACTCTCTGGAATTTTGTTTAGGAGTGCTCTCTACCTTGAAATTGTGAACAAGGTTATGATGAGGAGTGAATTCAATTATTTTGTAACAAAGGTTGATGGTTGTTGTGGTGGTAAATGATCCGTCACGAGTTTTCCATAGAGTTGGCACTTGCTCATCCTTTTGAAGTTTGCGTTTATCTTGGTCAGTTAGGATTTTTCTCAAATTAAACTTGCAGAGGTAAGTTTTTGTTGCTTGGTTGCAACCGACTGAATGTAAGAGAGAACGGTCTCTGGTACATAGTCAATGACTTTTTGGTTTCCGAATCTAGATGGTAATAAACTTTAGAGATTATTGTTGAAATGATAATTGTTGTTGTTTTTGTTGTTTTTGTTGTTTTTGTTGTTCTTGTTGTTGTTGTTGTTCTTGTTCTTGCATTGTTTGTGTGAAAGAGTCTTTCAAATGGGATTCGTTTCTTGATTTTTGCAAATAATTCTTCTTGTTTTAAACTTGTGTTGAATGGAGGAGGTAGGAAAGGTAGGAACGATTAATTTCTTTGACGCGAGTGACAAATTCTTTCACCTTGATATAGAGAGGTTTTCTTTTTAGTAGCCAGTTGGTTATATCTTCTCCAACATCTATAGGGCACATAATTGTAATGAATTCCTGCATGGTGTTGTTGAAATGTGTGATGGTAATGTGTTTGCTTCCAATTTGAGCTTCTAGACATGCCTCAAATATTTCCAGTGTTTCTCCATTGAGCAATATTCTGCTGTTGGTGATGAGGTTGTCTGGTGTTGTGTTCCAGTCCTTGAGGCATTGAATTTTTCAAATTCTCTTCTCCAAATGAGTAGTAGTTCCAAACACTCTCAAAAATAGGAACCTTGAGGCTTGAAGAATCTTTGGGATGATTGCTATCCACATTGAATGTATACTTGAAGGACATTTTCTAAAGGTTCTTGGTGTCTGGACGATCCAGAGTAATATGCGTGTGTGTAGTAACTTGAAATAGTTTTTTCTTGCTTGAATGTAGAATTCTTCATTGAGTGCAGGTTTATTGCGACAATGGCAAAAGATAGCTGAAGAATTCAATAGGCTTTGATATCAAAATGCCATACGGCCGATAATTTGAAATAAAAGTAATTTGTGTAAAAAAGTGAGCTTAGTTAGTGGGTTATTCTAAGTTCAGCATTATCTTATTTTCAATTTCAATTTTGAAATCATGTCACAGTGTCTCGTTTGTCACAACGTCTTCTCATAGTTTTCTAAATACGAACTATTCTAGATATGTATTGATATGCCAGTATTACGGCAGATACAGATCTGGTGTGCTTTTTGATAGTTAGAGCCCTAACACCCTGAGGGTTTCTTAGAACATTATTTGTCATTTGATACATACTTCACGTTGAATTCTTTTGGAACAACTCCAGCTGAAGACTTCATCTCTTCTTGAACGTTCAATATTCACAGTGACTGCATCCTTTGGTTCCACCATGGAGGAGGATATATTTTAATTTCATGTAGAACTACAGACAGATTCGTGTGGTTCTAACTTATCTTTAAAAAAAAAATTTGGCTGAATAGTGGGAACTTTCCATGCGATCCTGTATTTTTTACTTACCATCACTGACTGTATTCGTGCACCCTGTGCTCTCCCTGACAATCCTGTTTTTTCAATGTTATTTCACTTTTGTTGTTGTTGTTGTTCAAAAGGTAATTATGCAGAGGACTGCTAGTATACGACACATGTCTTGTATAGTAATTGTTTACATGTTGCATTGTGATAAAATGTTATTTTGATAGTGATAAGCAGTAATTTTTAACTGAGAGATTTTTGTAGTATCATAAAACTTTGGTATTTGAATTCTAATTAGCCATTTTATAATATAACCACTGTTGTTAAACTCTCAAGATGAGATTGGTTCAGCTACAGACGAAGCGTTGGTAGATGCTGATCTAGCAAGTAGGGTCCATGTTGGGTTTTTATGAGCTCTTCGCTTTCTCGAGTCGCCTGAAATAAATACTGTTGGTGTTTGTGTCCTGTAGTTCAACAGTACAACCAGCTTAGATAATCTTTTAGCTTTCTGAATTTCAAATCACTTATCGATATACTATCTCGATTAGAATGACCTTGAAAACCATAGACGAAAATGACGAGTGAATCAAAGGTCGAAAAATTTTAAAATGACCTAGGTAGTTGTTTTTCGAGAATGTGTTAAATTAATCGCTTTCCCGGGAAAGCAATAGTTGTGGGTTTCAAAATACGAAAGGCTTAGGCAAGGAATGAATAGCATGGCAGGCATCTTGCGTTGCTGTTGGCAACAGTTTTGATCAATGTAGAAGACAAATTCATAACAATAACATATTTAGTATCATTATTACAAAAATGATACTGGGTTAAAATTTTGTTTTCTCCATCGGCGCAACATTCTCATTTTTGAAACTGACTAAACATTGGTATTCAACACAAAAAATATGATCCACTATAATCAGGGACAAATCTTGTATTCTGCTTGGTTGGCGTTGCAATTCGAATTGGCATTCTTGCATTCCAAATGCACATCCAGTGCCAACGCAGATTTCACGCTGACTTGCAGTGGCACCACAAGTAGCGGCAGTTGTGCAGGCAGTTGCAGCCAATGACTAAAACGCAGTGGGGGAGCATTTGGTTGGACAGCTATAGGGAAAGTATAGTTCGGCCTTGAGCTGGGTTTTGCGCTTGGTTTTGCGCTTGGCTTTGCGCTTGGCTTTGCGCTTGGCTTTGCACTTGGTTTTGCGTTTGGCTTTGAGCTCGGTTTTGCGCTTGGCTTTGAGCTCGGTTTAGCACTTGGCTTTGCGCTTGGCTTTGAGCTCGGTTTTGCGCTTGGCTTTGAGCTCGGTTTAGCACTAGGCTTTGCGCTTGGCATGGCGCTTGGCTTGGCACTTGGTTTTGCACTTGGTTTTGCGCTTGGCTTGGCACTAGGCTTTGAGCTAGGCTTTGCACTTGGTTTTGCACTTGGTTTTGCACTTGGTTTTGCGCTTGGCTTTGAGCTCGGTTTAGTACTTTGCTTTGCACTTGGTATTTCGCTAGGTTTTACGTTGATGCTTGGCTCTGCACTTGGTTTTGCACTTGGCTCTGCACTTGGTTTTGCACTTGGTTTTGCGCTTGGC
>Ga0075154_10002374_pt1 | contig 12348 bp, 12 predicted proteins | sample JI71714BDNA_FD_70965 | JGI IMG/M metagenome (GOLD analysis project Ga0075154, IMG submission 70965) | Wastewater effluent complex algal communities from Wisconsin, to seasonally profile nutrient transformation and Carbon sequestration -... | ecosystem: Engineered > WWTP > Effluent > Algae... | reverse complement strand
GCGTCGTTGCCGACAAACCAGCTGCGCGCATCGGTGTGGGGAAACAGCTCGGGCAGCAGCTCGTAATATTCCATGTCCATGCCGATGATCGCGGTCGCCGGCGCGCTCAATATTTTTTCGCCATTGGCGGGCATCGACAATGCGGCCAGCTTTTCCTTCGATTCCTGACTGACGCACCAGATGATGCGCGCCGGCAGGCAGTTGGCCGAGGTTGGGCCATATTTCATCAAATCCCAGACAGCATGCAGCTGTTCAGTCGTAACGGGTTTGTCGAGATATCCATTATAGGTGCGGGCGGTACGAAACAGCTGATCGAGCGCAGCATCGTCGAGCGGTGAATTGACTGACATGAATATCCCTGTTGGTTTAAGTTTGAATCAGGCGGCCCGGACTTCGCTGACTTCGGGCACATAATGTTTGAGCAGCTGCTCGATACCGTTTTTGAGCGTTGCCGTCGAAGACGGGCAACCCGAGCAAGCACCCTGCATTTGCAGATAGACCACGCCACCTTGAAAACCGCGATAAACGATATCGCCGCCATCGTTCGCCACAGCAGGACGAACGCGGGTCTCGATCAATTCCTTGATCTGTTCGACAATTTCTGCATCTTCGGGCGCATCGAGCGGGAGTTCTGCATCTGCCGACGGCACGGAAAACCCGGCTTGTGCAGGATGGAAAAGCGGCATTTCGGCGGAAAAATGGTCGAGTAAGATCGACAGCACGTCGGGCTTAAGCCCACCCCAAGCAACACCAGGGGCCGCGGTAACCGAAATGAATTCGCGACCGAAGAACACGCCAACGACATCGCCGAGCGAAAACAGCGCTTCGGCCAAAGGCGAAGCGGCGGCCTCTTCGGGATCAGCGAAATCGCGGGTCCCGCTTTCCATTACGATGCGACCCGGCAGGAATTTGAGTGTCGCCGGATTCGGTGTGGTTTCGGTTTCGATCAACATGAATGCCATGTGGGGTTGCTGCGACCGATTCGCAAGCAGCATTTGCTTGACAGGGGGAAAGTTGAACCGGCATCGCAGCGGTGAAGAAGGAGAGAAATCATGTCGGACCATCAAGGACAAACCGCGTGGATAACCGGGGCCTCGTCGGGAATCGGTGCAGCTCTTGTCAAGGCTTGGCTGGCCGATGGCGGCAATTGCATCCTTTCGGGCCGCAATGTCGAGGCGCTCAATGCTGTTGCCGCCGAAGCAGGCGCAATGGATCGAGTGCTGATATTGCCGTTCGAAGCAACCGATTTTCCCGTCCTTGGCAGTGTTGTCGAACAGGCAACCGGGTGGAAAGGGCAGGTTGACGTTCTGGTCAACAATGCCGGGGTGTCGCAACGATCTTTGGCGATCGACACACAGCTATCGGTTTATGAAGATGTTATTGGCATCGACCTGATGGCACCCATCGCGCTCACACAGGCTTTACTGCCGCATATGACGCAGCGCGGATCGGGCAAGTTGGTGATGATTTCGAGTGTTGCCGGTAAAGTCGGGGTGCCGATGCGCACTGCCTATTGTGCGGCAAAATTCGGGCTGATTGGCTATGCTGATTCGCTCCGGGCGGAAGTTGCGGGGATGGGGCTGTCGGTGCTGGTGGTCGCACCGGGGTCTGTCCGCACCAATGTATCGCGCAACGCTCTGACCGCCGACGGCAGCGTGCGCGGTGTCAGCGACCCGGCAATCGAAAACGGGATCGATCCTGATCAGGTCGCACGACAAATTTGGGAAGCGCTGGATGCCGGGCAACGCGAAATCGCAATTGCCGAAGGGATTGAGGCGCAAATGGTCGCGATGAAATCTGCCGAACCCGAAAAGTTGTTCGATATGATCGAAGCGATGATCGCGGCAGGCTATGCGAAGAAAATGGACGCGACGAAAGAGGCTTAGCTGCGTCCTGCCCTAAGCGCAGCGCCCGCAGCAAAGGGTGACAATGCCGTCATTGCGAGGCTGGTCGCAGCGAGCAATTGCAACGCGCGACCCGGATTGTCATCGAGCGTTCCAGCGCCGAATATAAGCAAGGGTATTGCTAAGGGCACCAGCAAAAGCCCGCCCAATGCTGAAGCGCCGCGAAGCCCGGCGGTCAGCGCCGCGATTGTGACCCCCAGTCCGGCAAGCGCGGGCAGGGCGAATGCTAGCCCCATGAACAGCGCGGATATTTGTGTATCGGGAACGCCGATCAAAGCGACGGCGACTGGAGTTGCCAGCAACAATGGTCCGCCGAAAGCTATGAAATGCGCGGCAATTTTTGCGGCACAAATCCATTCTTCGGACCAACCCCGGATCGACAATTGATCGATCATTCCGCTTTCCATGTCGGGCAGGATCAGGCGTTCGATAGGCAACAGGCTCGATAGCAGTGCAGCGATCCAAAGTATTCCCCCGCCGGTGCGCGCGAGGAGCGCATGGTCAGGACCGACGGCAAAGGGAAACAGTGTTGCCACGGCTAGATAGAACACCACCGGCAACCACAATCCACCACCCGTCCAAGCATGGCGGATATCGCGCAGGATAAGGGACCAGATCGCTTTCATCAGGCAGCCTTGCGTGTGCGGTCGAGCATGACGCTGTTCGCGACATTGACCGACGGGGCAACATGCGAGGCGATGATGACAATGCCTTGGCTGGCGGCATGCCGTTCAATTGCCGCATCGAGCCTTGTCAGATTGGCCTGATCGAGCCCGTTATAGGGTTCATCAAGCAGCCAGATTGCAGCGCCAGAGGCAATAGTGCGAGCCAGAGAACCACGCCTTTTCTGTCCCGCCGACAGCATCCGCACCGGCAGTTCGGCCAAAGGCACCAGATCAAGGCTGGTCATTGCCGCTTCCAGCTCAGCGCCCGAGGCTCCATCAAGCTTTGCCCAATAGCGCAATGCATCGTCGAGCGATTGGTCATAATCAAGTGCAATGGCGTCATCGGTCATCGCCAGCTTTCCTGTGCGCTCCACCGTTCCCACTGCAACCGGCAGCAATCCGGCAATCGCGCGCAGCAGGCTGGTCTTGCCGCTGCCGTTCGAACCGCGCAGCCAGACAATGTCGCCCACGCGCGCCTCCATCGAAAAGTCACGTATCACCATACGCGCACCGCGCTGGATTGCGATGTTACGGACAGTCAGCGATGCGGGTTCATCTTGACGCTGGGACATAGCGCGCAATAGGCATGCTCAACAGAAATTGCAAAGACAGGAACGATTTATGGCAATCGCCGAATTGACAGACAAGGAACGCAACGATGCCATGGCAGCGCTGGGTGGCTGGACATATGATGCCGATGCAAAAGCCATTCGCCGTTCCTTCCGCTTTCCCGATTTTGCTGAGGCTTTCGCCTTCATGACCCGGATTGCCATTGTTGCCGAAAAAATGGACCATCATCCCGAATGGTTCAATGTCTATGGCACCGTCGATATTGCACTGACGACCCATGATGCCTCAGGACTATCCCTGCGCGATATTGATCTGGCCACGCAAATCGACAGTTTTGTGTGAGATTTAGGTCCCGCTGCTGACGATCGTTTCCAATCCCTCGACCAGCCCTGTGCGCTGATTGCGCAAACGACCGGGGAACCAGCGTGCGGCAAAGGCCAGCTGCTTGGCCATTTTGTTTACGGTTGTGTGGACCTTTTTGCCATGCACCGCCTGCCAAGCCGCAGGGCCGATTATTTCCACCGGGCTGACTTCGATCCCTGCCGACTCAAGCTTTTCCTTGCCCGTCTGGTTCGATCCCGGTTCGATATTGCCAATGATATTGGTATCGATGAAACCGGGCATCAACGAGCGCGATTTGATCCCCAGTTCCCGCCATTCAATATCATGCGATTCGGTAAGTCCGCGAACTGCGAATTTGGTTGCGCTATAAACGCTCAAGCCACCGACGCCGTAGATTCCGGCTGCTGAGCTGGTATTAAGAACGCAAGAGTCAGGCGTATTCTTCAAATATTCAAAGCCGGCACGAATGCCATTGATCACGCCGGTCAGATTGATAGCGATCTGACGGTCGATATCAGAGTCATCCATGTCCTGAATCGCGCCACCCGATCCAATCCCAGCGTTGTTGAACAATACGTCGATCTTCCCGCCAGTCGTCGCGGTGAAATCAGCAAGCGCCTGTTTCCATTGCTCGCGGTTTGTAACATCGAGCAAATGAATCGAAGATTGGCCAGCGGGGAGCATCGCCGCAGTTTGGGCCATGCCATCCGGATTGATATCGGCAATGCCGACAAACCAGCCCTTACTGGCGAAATAGCGGCTGACTTCGCGACCGAGGCCCGAAGCTCCTCCAGTAACGAAAATGGCTTTCCGACGTTCTCCCATAGTCCGACTCTCCTTATTTGCAGCGGTGTAAGCACCGCAAATGTGCGCGCCGGTCAAGCCTTACTTGCCGACATGATGCGACGAAGCTATTTCAGAGGCGATGAGCATTCTCCGATTTGTCTTCTGCTGGCTGCTGCTTTCCGTTGCGGCAATGGCACCTGCGCGCGCAGAGGTCGTAGCGACTTTTTATAGTCACGACTTCGGCGACCACTTCCCGCATGCTTTTTTCACCCTCAAAGGGAAAATCGATTCGACAGGGGAAGAGGTTGATACCAATTTTGGTTTCACAGCCGTCAGTGTCTCACCCGCCATCTTGTTGGGTTCGGTCAAGGGCATGATCGAGACCAAAGAGGCTAAATATGTCGATAAGAGCAATAAGCATTTCTCACTGAAGCTATCCGACGATCAATATGCAAAGCTGACCGCGCATGTTGAAAAATGGCGAAACCTGCCGGGTAAAAGCTATAATCTGGGTAAGCAGAATTGTGTGCACTTCGTGATGGAGGCGATTGTTTTGCTGGGATTTCAGGTGAACCGCGAAAGCAAGTTTTTCAAAAAGCCCAAATCCTTTGTGCTGGAAGTGATGCAATTGAACCCGATGCTGGCATTGTTAGAAAAATAATATTGCGAATCGAAAAAGGCCGGAGCGAACCCCGGCCTTTCCAATATTTACTTCCAGAGCTCGCTTAGCTGGGCTTGCAGGCTCCAACATTGTTGCTGACCATCTGCATCGACATTTCCATGTCTCCGTTGCCGGTCGGCGCCTTGCCCTTCATGTTCATGACGATATCGGTCTTTTTGGGTTCGACAGTACCGGTCATGGTGATGTCCATTTCGCCCTGCGGTGTCTTGCACTTGCCGGCAACGTCGAGTTTGCCGCCGGCAAAATCACGCTTGGAGAAGGTGCAGTCGCCAGCCTGGCTGCTCTTTGACATTTCAGCGGCAATGTCTTCCTTCGCGGCCTGTTCGGGCGTCAGACAGACTTCCATGCCCTGCGGTAGGGCCTTCTGCATTTGCGCTTCCATACCGGCGGGCATACCGGGGATGACGACCTTCAGAAGCTTGATGTCGGTTTTCCAGCTACCGGCTTCGCGCTTTACCGGACCTGCGTCGGCAGTTGCTTCTTTTTCCTTGTTGCCGCTGCAGCCTGCCAAGGCAATTGCAATCGCGGCGGTGGTGATGAGTTTGATTTTCATATTTGGCTCCTACCGATTCCCTAAACAGACACCTAAAGTGCAGAATAGTCGAACCATGTCCACCCAAATATCGGCTGGATTGTAAAAAGCGATCAGATCAATCCTGCGGAACGCAGGCTCGTAAACCCGTCTTTACCAATGATGACATGGTCGTGCACCGATATGCCCAGCCTTTTGCCTGCCTCGGCGATATCTCGGGTGAGCGCAATGTCCTGACGGCTGGGTGCGGAATCGCCGCTGGGGTGGTTGTGCACAAGGATGATGGCGGCCGCGCCCAGATCAATCGCGCGCCTGATAACTTCGCGGGTGTAAACCGCCGCTTGATCGAGGGAGCCTTCGCTGGCGATTTCATCGCGGATCAGCATGTTTTTGGAATTGAGATACAATAGGCGAACCCGCTCTATCGTAAGATGGGCCATATCGGCGCGAAGATAATCCAGCAACGATTGCCAACTGGCCAATATCGGCTGTTCGCGGACCGGTTCGGACAGCATCCGAAGCGCTACGGCTTGTACAATCTTGATCGCGGCAACCGAGGTTTCTCCCATTTGCGGTTGCTGCTTCAGACTTTCTACGTCGGCCGTCACAAGCGACGCAAGATTGCCGTAATGCGCCAACAATGCCTTTGCGATTGGTTTGGTATCCAGTCGCGGACGGACCACCGCCAGCAAATATTCGATCAGTTCATGATCGAGCAGCGCATCGCCTCCGCCACTCAGCAGGCGTTCGCGCAAACGAGAGCGGTGCCCCTCGCCATAATTTTCGTCTTTGGTGCGATCTTCCCCCATCAACGACGGTTTTTCCGCAATTTTACCTTTCGGGCAAGGCATTTGACAGAGACGGGCGTTGCAACCTGCGATGCTTTGCCCCAATTGAGGGCAGATGGACGCTGAAAATTCAGCCGAGCAACCCGCTTTTCGATTGGGAAAGCGCCATATTTTTGGCGCTGTCTTTCTGTTGCTCCTTGTCTTGCTGCTGGTTGCATGGTGGCAACGGATCGACATTGCCGACCGCTTTGTGCGCAACCAGTTCGAGACTAACGGCGTTCCAGCGAAATATGAGATCGAGGATATCGGCTTTCGGACGCAGAAGATTCGCAATCTGATCATAGGTGATCCGAAAAATCCTGACCTGACCGCCAAAAATGTCGAGATTGATCTGGCGATTGGCTTTGGTACCCCGCAAATCCGCACCGTGCGTGCCGATGGCGTGCGGCTGAAGGGCAGTTTTGCTGACGGAAAATTCAGCTTTGGCGCGCTCGATCGTTTTCGGGATCCGAATAGCAAGGAGCCCTTCACCTTTCCCGATCTGAAGGTGCTGGTGGAAGATGCGGTGCTCTCCTTGCGCACGCCCTGGGGCGGAATCGGCGTTGCAGCCGAAGGTAAGGGACATTTGCAGCGCAGCTTTACGGGCAACGCCATTGTCCGCGCTCGGCAACTGGCCGGGGGCGGTTGTACCGCCTTGGCACCTCGATTTGATGGCGAAGTCCGGATTCGTGACAGCCAGCCCATTCTCGACGGACCGCTTAGCTCTGCCAAGATTGATTGCCCGTCTTATGGCTTGTCGGCAATTGGTCCGAAATTTGACGGCGAAGTCCGGCTGAGTGAGAAATTTGATCGCTGGTTTGGCGATTTGGAATTTTCGGCGGGCAATGTCCGGCATGCACAGACCACGCTGGGTGCACCCGCCGGGTCTGTTAGCTTCGATGGCGGCAGGGAACGTACCAATCTTACCTTGTCGCTAGATCGTGCCAGTTATCGCGATGCTTCGCTGGTTATCCGGCGATTGTCCGGCACTGCGGAAGGACGCATCGCGACACCCGAAGCGGGCATGTCGGTGTCTTTACGGGGCGATGCCATGGCGCAAGATGCTGTCGCTGATGCGTCCTTATTGTCAGCCTTGGATGGAATCGCCAAAGGTACAGCTGCAACCCCGGTTGGTCCGGTAACCGCGCAACTGCGAACTGCGATGCAATCGGCGTTGCGGGCTTTCAATGGGTGGGCCGCTTTCGACGCGCAGATGGCACCGGGCAAGACTGCGTTTCTCATCAATGGAGCGCGGCTCGACAGCCGGTCGGGCGCGGTCATCACCCAGAGCGGTCCGTTGAACTTTTCCGACGGGCGGTTGCGCAATCCCTTGAGTTTCGCCTTTTCGGGGGGTGGATTGCCGCAGGGACAACTGGCATTGCGGCAGGATCGCGGCGGCTGGGCGAGCAATCTGAATCTTGCTCCCTATCAAGCCAAGGGGGGCAGTCTGGCGCTTCCCAAACTGGCCTTTGCTGGTGGCAATGGCCGTGCGTGGACATTCAACGGTCAGGCGACCCTTTCGGGGCCGCTCATGGGCGGCAGGCTGGAAGGATTGAGCCTGCCGGTTGACGGGGCGTTTGCCAACGGCACCTTCACCATGCTGCAATCGTGCCGCACCGTCAGCTTCACCTCGTTCCGCACTGGCAGCCTGTATCTGCCCGGCCAGACTTTGCGCGCCTGTCCCGATGGGGCTTCAGTCATTCGCGCAGGCAGGGCAGGGACGCGGTTTGCGCTGACCTCGCCCGCAATCTCCGGCAGTGCAAAAATGGGGTCCACCCCCGTTCAGTTCAGCGGCAGCCAGATTCGCTTTAGTCTGGACCGAGGATTGGCTGCCAGCAATGTAGCGGTGACGATGGGATCAGGGGATAGTGTAACCCAATTGAATATGGCTTCGCTTGGCGGAGAAATTGTCGACGGCGGGATGCGCGGGACGCTGGAAGGTGGCAGCGCCACCATCGGGGCGGTACCGTTGCTTGCCGAAAATGCCGCAGGGCAATGGAGCTTCATCAACAGCGTGTTGCAACTGGATGCCGGATTGACGGTATCGGATGCCGAACAGGTTGACCGCTTCAAGACTCTCAACGTCCCCGATCTGTCGATGACGCTGGGAAATGGCGTGATTACCGCGCTTGGTCATTTGCATGAACCAACCACCGGTATTCGCATAGCCGATGCCGACATCCGCCACGATTTGGCAAGCGGCGATGGTCGCGCTCTGTTGGCGGTGGAAGGTCTGGCCTTCAACGACCGTTTGCAGCCCGAAATGCTGACGCCCCTCACGCTGGGTGCCATCGCCAATGTCGAAGGCTTGATTTCGGGCGATGGCCGCATCCAATGGAACCGCGATGGTGTCAGCTCCAGTGGCCGCTTTTCGACCAAATCGATTGATTTGGCTGCCGCTTTTGGTCCTGTGTCCGGTCTTTCAACCGATATCGAGTTTACTGATTTGCTCGGTTTACAGACGGCACCATCGCAGACAGCCCGCATTGCGGTAGCCAATCCAGGCATTCCTGCCTTTGACGGGCAAATTCGCTATCAATTGCTCGCCGACCAGAAAGTGGCAATCGAAGGTGGGCGTTGGCCTTTCTATGGCGGTGAGCTGATCCTAGAGCCGACCGTTCTCGACTTTGATGTCGAAAAGGCGCGGCACCTGACATTCCGTTTGATCGGGTTGGACGCTGAAAAATTCCTCGCGGGCTATGATCTCGAAAATCTGAGGGTTGTCGGTGTTTTTGACGGAGTCCTGCCGATGGTTTTCGATCAAGAGGGCGGACGGATTGTCGGCGGTGAACTAGTATCGCGCGCGCCGGGTGGCGAGGTCAGCTATTTGGGGCAACTCAGCTATGAAGATATGGGGACGTTCGCCAATTTTGCCTTTGAGGCTTTGCGTTCGATTCAGTTCAACGAAATGCGGATCGGTGTTGACGGCAATCTCGGCGGCGAGATTGTGACCGAAGTCCAGTTCCGCGGATTGCAGCAAGGCACCACCGCCAAGCGCAATTTCTTCACCAAGCAGATCGCGAAGCTGCCGATCGAATTCAACATCCGCATTCAAGCAGAATTCCTGTCGCTGATCGGCAGTATGCGCGCGCTGTATGATGCAGAATATGCGGCACAGCGTTACAAGGGGCTACTCGACGTCAAGCCGCCCGAAACCGAAGAGACGGAGACGCCAGAATGAATGGTGTTGGCACAATATTACAATGGCTGAATGACTTATTCAGCATCATGAAAGCGGGGGAGGGGCATATGCACTCAGGATTGACGACGGACCGCAATAGTGCGATTCGACGCAACATGAAGAAAGGAGCGATCCTCTTTTTGCCTTTGTTGGCGACAATGCTTCCGGGATGTGTCCAGGTGACGGCACCCGACAAGCCGATTGTCATCAACCTCAACATCGCCATTCGTCAGGAGGTACTCTTGCGTCTGGACGAAGCGTCGAAAAAGGTAACCGAAGAGAATCCGGAGATATTCTGATGAAGATGAGCGAAAAAATGCAAGATCGGTTGGAAATGATTGTCGCCGCCGCTTTGCTAGGTGCTGCTGTTTCGACGGCTGCTTACGCGCAGCGCGATCCAGCTTATCAGTCCGCGCGTTCTGAAGGGCTGATTGGCGAATTGCCGACGGGTTATCTCGGCTTTGTCAGTCCGCCGAGCGCAGCGATTTCGGCGCTGGTCAAGGATATCAATATTAAGCGTAAGGACAAATATACTGCCGAAGCGCTCACCAACGAAGTGACCGTTGAGGAGATGGCCTTTCGCACTGGGTGTCGCCTGATTGTTGAAAAGACAGCGCCGGGTGAAAAATACAAAGCGCCCAACGGCACTTGGATGACGCGCGATGCGAACCCACCCACACTTGACGCGCGCTGCCCCAAGTAAACATCGATATGTCCGAACGATTTTGAGACAATCGACCGATTAAGCGATAATGGACCGGCAGCCGATTAATTCGGGTGCCGGTTCATATTTCATCTCCCGCATCCGTTAGAGAAATGCAGGAAACCACGGACTTTTTTGGTCTCATTTTACCTTGGCTGGCTATCTTTAGCTTGACTCGCCCCCATCGCGCATTAGCTTCTTTGACGGGTCGTATGTTCTTGCTATTTATTGTTGTTCGCGAGAGGACGCGCTATGCCTACTTGGATTGCAGCCGGAAACGGAACCTGGACTGACCCCGCCAACTGGTTAGGGGGCGTGCCTGCTGCAGCCGGTTCTACAGCGAGCTTCTCATTCGCCACCAATGTGGGCGGAACGGTCATTGTCGGTATTCCGGAATTCGCCGACATTTCGGTCGGAATCATGAACATCACCATGACCGGGACCACCGGGATCACGATCCGGGGTTCGCTCACCGATTCAGGCGTGGACATTGGCGACCTGATCTTTGACAATGGCGCATCGAATGCGCAGCTCAACATCGACACGCTGGCGACCACCAGCCCGACCACTTTCAGCAGCGCGGCCGGACTGCGCATGACATTGGCGTCAAACCTGCTGGTCAATGTGGTGACATCCGGGTCAACTGCCCGGTTCGACCTTCCGGTGTCGGGCCTGGGAAAATTGACCATGTCCGGTAACGGGACGCTGGAGCTGAATTCGACCAATTCCTTCTCGGGTGGCATCGACATTATCGGCGGCACGTTGCAGGCATTTGGCGATGCAGCGCTTGGCAGCGGTGCAGTGACCATATCCAACTTCGCCGCCTTCCGGTCGAGCGGCACGGTCAACAATGTTATCGGCACCATATCAAATGCCACCGGAACAGCCGGTTCGGCGCAAATTGTGGCTGCGGCTGCCACAACCCTGACCCTGACAGGGACACTCAGCCATATTTCCCAAGGTGCGGTTAATTTCGGCAGCTTCACCGATACCGGCACGATTGTTGCCAGTTTTGGATCGATCCTGGAAAATGCCACCAATTCCGTCTTACGGATTGCCGGCGGCACGTTGCAGATGGGCAATGCCTTTAATGCAACCAACCTGCTCAGTCACCCGGGTGCGGGACTGACCGAAATTCAGAATGGCGGGATATTGGACACCAGAGGTCTGACTACCACAATCAGCAATCTGGACTTTGACGATGGCACCATCCGCAGTTCGATTGGCGCACTGAATGTCATAGTCAATGACGTCTTCATTGCAAACAATGCACAGAACGGGACCATGGAAGGGACGGCGGGCGTCGACAGCTTGGTTATCAATGCCAATTTCGGCTTCAACATTAGTCAGTTGAATTTCACCAACTGGACCGCCGGGATCGATACAATCACCATGAACGGCAGTGCCGGCGACAACACTATTGCCGGTTCGGCTCAGCGCGAGACGATTAACGGTTTCGACGGCGTCGACACAATAACAAGTGGAGGGGGCATCGATACGCTGAATGGCGGAGCAGGAAACGACACCATCATAATATCTGGCAGCGGCGCATTGATTGACGGCGGGGCTGATACCGATACGCTTCAGCTAAACAGTGGCTCCGTCTCGATCGGCAGCATCAGCTCAATCGAAGCCATCACTCTGGTCGGCGGGGCCAATATGATCTTTACCGGTACGCAATTTGCGACTGGCCTTGCCAACAATACTGTGCTCACGGGCTCGGGCACGATCACCGTCAACATGACGGCGGGAGTCAATTTCCTGGCATCCGGGATGAACTTTGCCAGCGGTGTGGGAACCATAGTGAATGGCACCAGCGGTCTTGATATCATCAAACTGGGCTTGGGCACATCCACCGGTAACTTTGTGAATGGTGGTGATGGCGTCGATCAGATCCGCGGCAGCAACGGCGTCGATACGATCAACGGCGGAATCGGCAATGACAAGATCATGAGCCTTGGCGGTGCCGACATATTGACCGGAGGAACGGGAAGTGACCAGTTCCGTTATTTCTCCCTCAGTGATAGCGGCATTGGCGCGGCGGCTGATCAAATCACCGATTTTCTCAGCGGTACCGACAGGTTTAATTTCCTGCTGCTCGACCCTGATCCTTTCACCGCCGGGGACCAGGCATTTGTCTTTGTCGATACATTGGC
>Ga0075154_10002372_pt1 | contig 12355 bp, 8 predicted proteins | sample JI71714BDNA_FD_70965 | JGI IMG/M metagenome (GOLD analysis project Ga0075154, IMG submission 70965) | Wastewater effluent complex algal communities from Wisconsin, to seasonally profile nutrient transformation and Carbon sequestration -... | ecosystem: Engineered > WWTP > Effluent > Algae... | reverse complement strand
ACCTTCTCCAACCAACATCACATGTGGTGTATTTTCCATTACCTTGCGGGCAACGGCAATTGGATTTTTTATTTTTTCTAAAAATGCAACAGCACCACAATTGTAATTTTCATCCATAATACAGGCATCCAATGTTGTTTTTCCTTCCCTGTCGGGCCTACCGGCTAATCCAACCGAAGTAGAAAACAAATCATTTTCGGCAACCATTACGCCGGCTTCAACTGCATCGAGTGCACGACCATTTTTTTGCAAAATGGCCCAGGCATCTTTATTGGCCATTAAACCAAAATCCCAGGTAGATAAAACGATTGGTTTATGCAAAGGGGCTTTGGCAGCAATTGTTTTTGCAAACGTGTTACTGCTAGTAAGTGCACCAGCGCCAAGTGCTGCTGCTTTAATAAAATTTCTTCTACTTGCCATATAGTGATGTTTGTGCTGATTAAAGTTAATTACTCCACTGATATTTCATCTATAAATAACCAGGGTTTAGAGCCTGCTCCCGGATTTCCGGAAGGGATAGTGCCTAAATTTATTGCTTCAATTTTAATATATCTACCTGTTTTAACTGTTGAGTTAATTGTAATCGCATTACGTTTTTGATCACCGTTATATTTTATTTTACCGGCCTGTTCGTAATTTTTACCATTGGTGGAAACCCAAATTTGAACCGATTCTGCTGGGTAAATCCAACTTAATTTGTCGTATAAACAACCTATCGTTACTGAATGAATTGAATCGATTTCGCCAAGGTCTATGATTGCTTGCAAATCGGTACCTAAAAAACCTAACCATTCGCTGCCATTCCAACTTGGATTTACGGTTGCTTCCACGCCATTGATTAATGTAAAACCTCCATCGGCACTATATTTTTTGGATGGTTCATTTTTTAAGGTAATACTTTTGCCGGTTGCTTTATTGAATTTTAATTTGATTTGTGTAGTTGGGGTATTTTTTATGGAGCCGTTTAATTGTGCGCTTATATAAGGTGTTTCAGCACTGACAGTAAAAGGATTTTCATAAGTGAAATTATTTTTACTTCCGTTTAAAACATTAATGGTTTGCACATCAATTTTGCCTAATTGAGGGTTAGATAATAATGTAATGTTTAATTTATTTAATTCACTCGCCGGCGTAACCTTGTAATTTATTTGATAAATAGATTTAGCATAATTGGTATTAGTTTTATCCAGTAATTGGAAATGGAATAGTAATCGGCTTAAAAAATCATCATAATTTTTATTTTCCTTTGAGGTCCACAGCACTTCACTTAAAGCCAACATTCTTGGCAATAACATATATTCTACTTGTTCCGGGAAATTGATGTATTCGGTCCAGATATTTGCCTGTGCACCTAATATGTAAGTAGCTTGTTCCGGTGTTAGAGAAGCAGGAATAGGGTTGAAGCTATATACTTTATCTAAAGGCACAAATCCGCCAATAGCCAGTGGTTCCAATTGTGGTGCACCCTGATAATAATCGAAATAACAATGACTGCCGGGCGTCATGATGGCATAATGTTTTTGCTGCGCAGCCAATACTGCACCTTCTTCACCACGCCAACTCATAATCGTAGCATTTTGTGCTAAACCACCTTCTAAAATTTCATCCCATCCAATAATACTTCTGCCTTTGCTGTTGACATATTTTTCTATGCGTTGAATAAAATAACTTTGTAAACCATGTTCATTAACTAATCCCTTTTCTTTTATTAATTGTTGACAGTGACTGCAATTTTTCCAACGTATTTTTTCCACTTCATCGCCACCAACATGTATATATGGTGAAGGAAATAAAGCCATCACTTCGTCCAAAACATTTTCAAGAAAAATAAAGGTGGAATCGTTAGGACAAAATACATCTTCAAAAACACCCCAACCTTTTGCTACCTGATAAGTAGTGTCTTTAACACAACCAAGTTCAGGATATGCAGCTAAGGCAGCCATACAATGTCCCGGCATTTCAATTTCAGGGATAATGGTAATATGTCTGTCGGTAGCATACCTGACAATTTCTTTTATTTCTTTTTGTGTATAAAATCCGCCGTAACGAACATTATCATATTGCTGGTCGCGATAATGACCAACCATAGTGCCATCGCGCCATGCGCCAATTTCGGTAAGTTTAGGATATTGTTTTATTTCAATTCTCCAACCCTGATCATCGGTTAAATGCCAATGAAAAGTATTCATTTTATACATGGCTAAATAATCGATATATTTTTTGATAAATGCTATATCAAAAAAATGTCTTGAGCAATCGAGATGCATGCCACGATATTGAAATTGCGGATAATCTGTAATTTCTCCGCAAGGTATCTGAACCGTATTACCTGTTTTTTCAATTAATTGCATTATTGATAAAAGTCCGTATAAAACGCCGCCATTATTTTTCCCGGTAATGGTAATGTTTTCCGGGCTAATCAAAATATGATAACCGCCATCTGCGACAGCTAGTGTAGAATCATATTTAAGTGCAATATGTTTGCCAACGCCAATTGATTTTGTTGCTGTTTTAAGTGGAAGATTATAATATTTAATCAGAAAATCTTTAATTACATATCCATCCTTATAGGCAACCTGGTCGTTGCCAAGTAAATAAGTTGTTGGATCAAATGTAAAATAACCCGGAGCAGGTTTTACGGACAAAGGTGCCGGAATAATTTTATTTTGAGCTATAGCAGATAGCCCCATGAGGATAAAAACTAAACCCAACCATTTTTTCATGGGGTGAAAATAAGAAGATGTTGCTGTACCTCAAATGGAAACCCTTGAAAATACGTGGACAACTCCACATAAATTTCAGCGCACATCATTAAAGCAATACGAACACGAAACTATACTTGAATTACGCCCGGATTGAAGGCTTTCATTTCATCATTGTTATTGGCCATTTCGATACCCATACTTACCCATTTTCTGGTATCTAGTGGGTCAATAATGCTATCTACCCACAAACGCGCAGCCGCATAATAGGGATCCATAGTTTCATTATAATGATTGAGAATATGGTCGAGCAGTTCTTTTTCTTTTTCTGCGGTAATTACTTCCCCTTTAGCTTTTAGCGAAGCCACTTGTATTTGTAACAACACTTTTCCGGCCTGTGCGCCACCCATTACCGCAATTTTTGCATTTGGCCAGGCAACAATTAATCGAGGATCATAGGCTTTACCACACATGGCATAATTACCTGCGCCAAAACTATTTCCGATAATAACCGTGAATTTTGGTACAACAGAATTAGCCACAGCATTTACCAGTTTGGCACCATCTTTAATTATTCCGGCATGTTCACTTTTACTGCCTACCATAAATCCGGTAACATCCTGTAAAAACAATAACGGAATTTTTTTCTGATTACAATTCATAATAAAACGAGCAGCTTTATCCGCACTGTCATTATAAATTACCCCGCCAATTTGTAATTCCCCTTTTTTATTTTTTACTACTTTGCGTTGATTGGCAACAATTCCCACACTCCATCCGTCAATGCGGCCAAGACCACACACTATTGTTTTACCATAAGCAGGTTTATATTCATCAAAAGCAGAATCATCAACCAAACGTTTAATAATGTCTAATACATCATATTGTTTAGTGATTTCTTCAGGCATAATGCCATAAATTTCTTCCTCTTTTAATACAGGAGGTTTAGCTGCAACTCTGTCGAAACCGGCTTTTGGTTTTGCACCAATTTTATCCATGGTTTTGCGGATATGCGATAAACAATCCTCATCATTTTCAGCAGCATAATCGCAAATGCCTGAAATTTCTGTGGCTGTAATTGCACCGCCAAGTGTTTCGGCGTCAATATCTTCACCAATAGCAGCTTTTACTAAATATGGACCTGCTAAAAAAATACTTCCTGTGTTTTTAACAATGTACGCTTCATCGCTCATAATAGGCAAGTAAGCACCACCGGCAACGCAACTTCCCATAATGGCAGCAATTTGTGTAATTCCCATACTGCTCATTACAGCGTTGTTTCTAAATATGCGACCAAAATTTTCTTTATCCGGAAAAATTTCATCTTGCATTGGTAAGTACACACCTGCACTATCAACCAGATAAATGATGGGTAATTTATTTTCAATAGCGATTTCTTGTGCACGCAAATTCTTTTTTCCTGTTATGGGAAACCATGCACCTGCTTTAACTGTAGCATCGTTAGCCACAACAATACATTGACGGCCTGCAACATATCCGATTTTTACTACCACACCACCACTTGGACATCCGCCATGTTCCTGATACATATTAAATCCGGTAAAAGCACCTATTTCAATACAAGGTTTATCCTGGTCAAAAAGTAATTTGATGCGCTCACGAGCATGCAATTTGCCTTTTTCATGTAATTTATCAATAGATTTTTTTCCACCACCTTCAGCAACTTTTGCCAATCGTTGTTTCATTGTTGCTACCAACAACTTCAATGCATCTTCATTTTTATTAAACGTGATATCCATAAACAAATTTATTTCGGCAAGATACTTACTTTAGATAGTTATCTCTGCGCCTTGTGTAAAATTTCCTGCAAAAATAAGCACTTCATTTTAACCACTTTACTAACGCCTTCATCATTTTTTGCTATTTTTGCGCCGGGCAAGTCCTATACGACCAGCTCCTGCTGAATCCCCCAGGCCCTGACCGGAGCAAGGGTAGGTGGTTGTAGCGGTGCGATGTAGATCACTTGCCCTTTTTTATTTTTCAAGACCGGTTGCCCATTAAACCTGTAGTTTCTTCATCAGTTGCCCGGTATTTGTTGAAAACCCAATGCGATTTTACAAGATTACCTGCTAATTTTGCGGCAACGATTTAATTACTATGAAATTTTTTATTGATACTGCAGACTTAAACGAGATAAAAGAAGCGGCAGCTTTAGGAATTCTCGACGGTGTTACCACCAATCCTTCATTAATGGCTAAAGTTGGCATCACTGGTGCTGATAATATCAAAAAACACTATGTTGACATTTGTAATATAGTTGATGGCGATATCAGTGCGGAAGTTATTTCCGTTGATTTCGACGGTATGGTGCGCGAAGCAAAAGAACTTTCTGCCTTACATCCAAATATTGTTGTGAAGATACCTATGATTAAAGAAGGTATTAAAGCAATCAAATGGTGTACAGATAATGGTATCAGAACCAATTGCACACTGGTATTTTCTGCAGGTCAGGCAATTTTAGCAGCAAAAGCAGGTGCTACCTACCTTTCACCGTTTATTGGTCGTGTAGATGACATGAATTGGGATGGTATTCTGTTGATAGAACAAATTGTACATATTTACCGCATTTACGGTTTTGAGACTGAAGTTTTAGCAGCTTCTATCCGCAATCCATTGCATATTGTGCGTTGTGCTGAAGTTGGTGCCGACGTAGTTACTTGTCCGCTTAGCTCAATTCTTGGTTTGTTCAAACATCCTTTGACAGACTTAGGTTTAGCGCAGTTTTTAGCGGATTATAAAAAAGGTAACGGGTAACTTTTACCGATAATTTCTAAAATTCTTTTAATTATAAGGCTCCAAAGCTTAGCTTTGGGGCCTTATTCTATTAAATCAATAGAATAAAAGTAGCATTTCATTTCGCAATTAGCCTTGCATCCTTAGCCGGAAAATGAAATGCTGCATTTAATATAACCTGTTAACCCATCTAATATGAACCGATTACCTTCCCACGAGGTATTGCCATTTTTATTGCTTGTTGCAACCTTATTACTTGCAGGCCGCTTATTAGGCGAATTATTTCGAAAATTGAAATTGCCTCAGGTAATGGGCGAGTTGGTTGCCGGTATTTTACTGGGACCGTCCTGTTTGCAAATGTTAGCCCCTGATTTTTACCAGTCATTTTTTGTGGACCCTAAAAGTGCGGGCATTGCATTTGATGGTCTGGCTCGTATAGGCATTTTATTATTGTTATTTGTTGCGGGTCAGGAAATTAACCTCAAAACCATTCGTGCAAAGGCAAATGCAGCGGCAGCAATCAGTTTATCGGGTATAGCCATTCCATTTATTGTAGGTTTTGCGGCAACATGGTTTTTTACACCCTTGTTATTTCCTGATGGCGTAGTGGATAAAACAGCTTCTTCTCTTTTTATGGGGACAGCATTGTCGATTACCGCTTTATCGGTTTTGGCTAAAATATTAATTGATATCAAGCAGCTGAAAAGTAAGTTTGGTAATTTGATGATGACAGCAGCGATGATAGATGATTTTATTGGTTGGATGTTATTTTCATTGGTGGTGAGTGTTGCCAATTTAGAAAGCGAAAGCAGTTTTGAAGGATGGCAAGTAATGTTTATGGTAATTGGATTTGCCGCATTTATTTTAACTGCCGGTAGAAAATTAATTCACTACTCATTTATTTTTTCTAATAAACATTTATCCAGTGGTGGTGGTACTTTATCGCTGGCGATCATATTTTGTATTCTCGGTGCGATATTTACCGAGTGGTTAGGTTTACACGCCATTTTCGGAGCGTTTTTAGTGGGGATTGCAGTTGGTGATACCGAAGAATTCAGTGGGAAAAACCGCGAAATGTTACACGATATTGTCACCTATATTTTTGCGCCTTTATTTTTTGTATCGATTGGATTCAGAGTAAACTTTATTGAAAACTTTGATGGAGTAGTAATCGCGTTCGTATTATTGATAGCCGTTTTCGGAAAATTACTTGGCGGATTTTTGGGAGGATTATTAGGCAAATTTTCAAAAGGCGAATCATTGGCCATCGGTTTTGGTATGAATGCTCGCGGTTCGCAAGAAATTGTATTGGGTTTAATCGCATTAAATGCAGGCTTAATTACCGACCAAATATTTGTTGCGTTGGTAGTTATGACATTCGTTACCATCATGATTGCAGGTCCGGCGATACGCTACTTCCTTAAACGGGATAATATTTTTTAGGATTTGTATTCCTGTGCAATGCAGCTGCTGCGCAGCTTTACAGGCAGTGTGGATAAATAGCCTTCAACGCATTTCGGTTTATTGGTAAAAAGTAATAATCTGGTATGATTTTTCGTTTTAAGCATCAAAAACCGGTATGAAAAAGAAAATTGTTGGACTGTTATTTATCACCTCCGGAATCATCACACAAACATTTGCAGGTGGAGTAGAAGCGGATACATCTTTCAAAAAGAATAATCCTAATTTATTATATACCACCAAAGATTTTTACATAGAAGTTCCCAACAACTGTTACGATGGGAATGTATGTGTTCAGGATTTTTTCTTAATTCTCACATTTAATGTTGGTATTAACGGGAATAATGAAATAAAGCAAATTGGCTTTAAAGATGCCGACATTGAATTTCTCTCCAAAACAGCAAGTGGGAAGTCGTATGTGAAACAAACATTTACGAAATACGAATCTACATCGGCTGAAAACGGATGGAATGTGAAAGTGGTGTTTTATCCTGATAAAGCAACCTCTACATCGCCAACTCCTGTAAATAAATTTGAATTTAACGGCAATATCAAACAGAATCATATTTCCGGGACACTCACGTTTTATTCGGCGGTTGGACAATCGGTAATTACATTAAATTAATTTGTTAAGCATAAAAAAATAGGCTGCCTTTTTTAAGACAGCCTATTTTTTATTTTTATAAGTGGCTATTAAAATGCATCCACTGTTTTTTTAATAATGGCAATACATTCTTCCATTTGTTCGATATCGATAACTAATGGAGGAGCAAATCGGATTTTATCGCCATGTGTAGGTTTTGCCAATAAGCCGTTTTCTTTTAATGCGAGACAAAAATCCCAGGCATTTTTTCCGTGATAATCATTGTTTACCACAATGGCATTCAATAATCCTTTACCACGAACAACTTTAATGAAATCGGGATTCATATTTGAAAGTGCATAGCGTAACATCTGTCCCATTTTTTCGGCATTTTCTGCCAATTTTTCTTCAACCAACACCTGCATTGCAGCTATTGCAACAGCACAAGCGAGCGGGTTGCCACCAAATGTAGAGCCATGTTCACCAGGTTTTATGGTGAGCATAATTTCATCATCGGCTAAAACGGCACTTACCGGCATTGTTCCACCGCTGAGTGCTTTTCCTAAAATGAGGATATCGGGACGAACATTTTCATGGTCACAGGCCAACATTTTACCTGTTCTTGCAAGGCCGGTCTGAATTTCATCTCCAATAAAAAGGACATTAGCAGCTTTACACATTTCATAGGCTGAAGATAAAAATCCTTCATCCGGAACATAAACACCTGCTTCACCCTGAATTGGTTCTACCAGGAAACCGGCTACGTTAGGGTCTTTTAGGGCATTTGCCAAGGAAGCAAGGTCGTTGTAAGCAACCACTTCATAACCCGGAATAAAAGGGCCAAAGCCGGATGTTGAATCAGGGTCAGTGCTGAAAGAGATGATACCCGTGGTTCTGCCATGGAAATTGCCATCACAAACCAATATTTTCGCCATGTTTGCAGGCACTCCCTTCACATCATAAGCCCAACGGCGACAAAGTTTGATGGCAGTTTCTACCGCTTCTGCACCGGAGTTCATCGGCAACAATTTATCGTAACCGAATAATTTGCTCATATATTCCTCATATTGGCCCAATAAGTCGTTGTGAAACGCCCTGCTGGTGAGGGTGAGCTTTTCTGCCTGATGGATTAAGGCATTGATAATTTTGGGGTGACAATGGCCCTGATTAACAGCACTGTAAGCTGAAAGGAAGTCGTAGTAACGTTTTCCGTCCACATCCCACATATAAACGCCTTCTGCGCTTTCAATTACTACCGGAATGGGATGGTAGTTATGAGCACCAAAGTTTTCTTCTTTATCAATGTAGGCTTGAGTTCTGGCAGAATTTGAAATAGTAGTATGCATAAAATGATGTATTTAAACGTATAGAATAAGATGAAAAATAAAATGTAAAAATAAGACGGGTAAAGAACAAACTATGGCTGAAATACGCCTTAATACCCGGGATTGGTTAATCCATGTGGTGGTCGAGGAAGTCAAGATTCATATCTAAAAAATGTGTATCCACGCAGCAAAGATAAGGTTATTTTGACAATCGGTTTCTGCACCAAATACGAATTGTGCAAATTGGTTGAAAAACAAGGCTGTAAAACGAACATTTTGACCTAATTTTGCATTATCAATTAAACCAAAGATATACAGTGAAAAAATCGCATATCATAGTTCTCTTCCTCATCGCAATATGTATCGGCGTTTTTGCCTCTAAATTGGGTAATGTGAGTTCTTACTCTAGTTACACCGATGCTAAGAGCAAAGAAGGTAAAACCGTTCAACTTATTGGAACACTAACACCGGGTAAAGCAGTCAACTTTGACCCGATTAAAGACCCGAATTCGTTTTCTTTTTATTTAAACGACCGCGATGGAAATGAAGTGCATGTTGTGTGCTTCGACGATATGCCAACCGACTTTGAAAAAAGTGAAGAAATTGTGCTTACAGGCTCAATGAAAGAAAACACTTTTTATGCGGATGAAATGCTCGTAAAATGCCCGTCCAAATACATGGAAAACGAAATTCAAAAATAAGGGGCTATATACATGGAAGAACTTTCTCATCAGCACGCTGTGCAGGCTATAAATCCTTTGTTCGGACAAATAGGACATTTTTTTGTGATAACGGCTTTTGTTTGTTCGTTATTTGCCGCCATCTATTATTTCCGTTCAACACGCAATCAGCAAAAAATTATTCAGGATAATGCCCATAAAATAGCCAGACTATTTTTTATCGGACATATTATTTCCATAATTGCTGTGGTAATAACATTGTTCATCATGATATTTAATCATCATTTTGAATATTATTACGTGTGGTCACATTCCTCCAGTGACTTGCAAATGAAATATGTGTTGTCCTGTTTTTGGGAAGGACAGGAGGGAAGCTTTCTGTTATGGAGTTTTTGGCATGTGGTGTTAGGTATTGTAATTATGCTGAAAGCCGGTAAATGGGAAAGTCCGGTGATGAGTATTGTGAGTTTGATGCAAGTTTTTTTACTCACATTTATTTTAGGTATTTATATTACAGATACTTTGCATATTGGAAGTTCACCATTTTTATTGTTGAGAGATAAACTTACCGGTGACCCTGTATTCTTATTTGATGATTACATGCGTTTTATTCCTGATGGAAGAGGATTGAATGCATTACTTCAAAATTATTGGATGGTAATACATCCGCCTGTTTTGTTTTTAGGATTTGCATCTATCACCATTCCGTTTGCTTATGCAATAGCGGGTTTATGGAATAAAGATTACACCGGTTGGATAAAACCTGCTATTCCTTATGCTTTGTTTGCATCTATGGTTTTAGGAACCGGTATTTTAATGGGTGGTGCTTGGGCTTATGAAGCATTGAGTTTTGGTGGATTTTGGGCATGGGACCCGGTTGAAAATGCATCACTAATTCCATGGTTGATTATAGTAGCGGGCTTACATAATCTAGTTATATCTAAAGCTACAGGACATGCATTGCGCTCAAGTTTTGTGATGATAATTCTCGCATTCTTTTTTGTGGTGTATGCATCTTTCCTCACACGCAGCGGTATTTTAGGTGATACCAGTGTGCATGCTTTCGTGGAAGAAGGACTTACTAATCACCTCCTGATATTTTTATTCACTTTCGTACTTATTTCAAAATACTTTTTAATAATCAATTGGAAAAAAATTCCTCGCAAAGAAAAAGAGGAAGCGCTTTCTTCACGTGAATTTTGGATGTTCGTCGGGTCTTTAGTGTTATTGTTCGGCGGATTACATGTCATATTTTTCACATCAATTCCGGTGTTTAACACCATTATCGGACATATCAACGATTTATTTGGCTCATCGATTAGAGATGATATGGGTAAACCGGATAATGAAATTCAGTTTTATTCCGGGGTGCAAATTTGGGTGGGTGTGTTAATTGCCATTTTATCGGCATTTGGTCAATACCTAAAATACAAGGCCACTGAAAGTAAATTATTTTTCCGCAGCATAATGGCTAATTTCATTTTTGCCATTATTGCCACTGTTATTAGTTCTATTTTATTGGATAAATTGTGGAGCATAACTGCGGACAGAGGTGTATTTCACTTGGTAACATCTTATTCCATCCTGTTTTTTGCAGGCTGGTTTAGTGTGATTTCCAACATGCAATATTTATTCAGTGTATTAAAAGGCAAAATTAAAATAGCCGGTGGTGCCATTTCACATATTGGATTTGGGGTTTTAATATTAGGTATATTAATTTCAAATGCAGGGCAAAGAGTTATTTCTGAAAATAATTTCGGCGTACAATTTGATGGCGAAGGAATGGATAAAACATTCCAACGTGAGAATGTAAGATTAATTAAAAATGCACCATTGCCTTTGGGTGATTATTTAGTTACTTATTTAGGCGATACTATTGAACAGGGAGCGACTTATTACGAATTAAATTTCAGAAAAATTGATCCTGAAACCGGAAAAATAAAACAAGACTTTAATGTGCGTCCGTATTTGTTGATGGATACTAAAATGCAACAATTAGCACCAAATCCGGATACCAAACATTATTTGACGTACGATGTATTTACGCATGTTACCTCATTGCCGGGTGAAGGGTCTAAAAACGCACCTCCAACTGTTAAAACAGATACTATTGGTATGGGTGATACATTGAGGTTTAATACAGGGTATTTATTGTTAAGCGATGTGGTGCGCTTTACAAGTAATGCAGATAGTATTGGTGTAATGGCAAAATTTGACGCGGTTGTAGGTGTTGCGAAAGAAGAATTAACCCCAAGGTTTGTTATTCGCCTTGCGGATGGCACAGCGCAACAAGGCACAGCTCAAGCAACTATAGGTAATGTTCAGGTTACCTTTTTAGGGATTTTACCTGAGCAAAATAAATTTGTATTTACGGTTACCGATGCTACATTAAATACCGATTGGATTGTAATTAAATCTATCATATTCCCTATGATTAATTTAGTATGGATTGGTACCATAGTGATGGCTATCGGATTTTTTATCAGCATGCGCAAACGCATTCAGGATAATAAGGTTAGTGCTAAAAATGCTTAATATGCAAATTCAGGCAATTACTATTATTGGAACAGGTAATGTGGCCACACATTTGGGTAAAGCTTTTTTAAAAGCCGGTATTCAAATTAATGCCATTGTAGCCCGTGATCAACAGAAAGCTATTGCTTTAGGAGCAGTGTTAAATAATGCACCAGGTTTATTGTTAGGAGATTTATTACCACCATCGGATGCGTATATCATTGCTGTTAAAGATGATGCCATTCACGAAGTGGCAAAAACAATTGCACAAAAAGACCGATTGCTGATACATTGTTCGGGTGCTTCGAATGGCAATATTTTAGATGTAAAAGGAAA